>Ga0182013_10004328_pt1 | contig 17136 bp, 24 predicted proteins | sample 612S2MmetaG_FD_120487 | JGI IMG/M metagenome (GOLD analysis project Ga0182013, IMG submission 120487) | Permafrost microbial communities from Stordalen Mire, Sweden - 612S2M metaG | ecosystem: Environmental > Terrestrial > Soil > Wetlands > Permafrost | place: Sweden: Stordalen | collected...
GAATAAGCGAATCTGTTGTAGCCTTAGAAAAGTTCTATGGATCCGGTATAAAAAATCCTGTTATTGTTCGTATTAGTAAATCTGACGGATTAAGAAGAAATAAAGACGGAAATATGAAAAAGAAGCCAACAAGATACAGAAAAATAATTTATCCCAAATCTTGGTTTTGCAAGCTCTGGCCAACTATTAAGAATAATGATGAGATCGAATTTTTAATTAGCACTGGCAAATTAAAAAAACGTGTACTTGATTATATGTTACTACATTTTGATTGCAATACTCATTCTTTAAGGTACGCGTATATAAATTATATGCTTTATATCAAAAAAATAGAGATGAATATTGTTAGTAAAATAGTAGGTCATGTTAATTGTTCTCAATTGACAACATATACACAACAAAAGAACTCAGATAAGGCTTTACTTGAAATGGATATTTAATTTTCCACTTTAAATGGACTTTTCTGGATTTTTATAATAAGATAATACACTACGATATTTTATTGTTATGGTTTCTTTTTCGGTTTTTCTGGCTAAAATATGCTTGCAGTTATCACAATAATATCTATTAAGATGTTTATAGCATAATCGTTTTAATGATTTACGTTTACATTCTTTACATTTTGCTAATGATTTATAGCGTTTACCGATGTAACTAATAATATCAATATTTGATTTACATTCTTTACTACAATAATAAATTTTTTCTGATCCGAGTATATAATAACCAAATGGCTCATGTAATTTCGCTTTTAAACAAAATGCACAATTAATATTTTCCATATGTATATTTATTGAATAGAAAAATTATTATTTTTTAATATTAATTTTTCTTCATAATTTCCTTTATTGCCTTTATTTTACTTATAATTTCTTTTCCTTTATTCTGCATTAATTTTATTTTTCTAACTATCTTTTTATGTTTTAATTCTGCAATCTTTGGTTTATCTGTACATACAAAATATGCCTGATAATAACCATCTAAAAAACTTCTATACATATCACAGGCATTACATGTACAATATCGTCTAATTCCCTTAATACATTCTGGACATAAACATTCTTTTTTACATTCTAATCTAGCGGCTTTTTTCCCCTTATCAACATTATCATAAACTATTTTAGTTATTGGCTTAAAATTTTTATCAATAATAACATCTTTTAATTTATCAGTACAAGGTTGATCATATTTTTCCCTAATTTCTTCTGTTAATTTATCAGCTAATTCACTATTACCCATAACTTTTAAATATCCAGCATTTAATTTATTTGACCGCATAATTTCGCATTTTAATAAATGTGCCCTTTCCGTTAAATTCTCTAAATTTGGTAACTTCGATATATCTTTTATTTTAAAAATTTTTTCTAGTTTATCATTGATCTTCTTTTTGCGTTGTTCTTTATTTAAATTATCATTGTATTGTTTTTTATATGATAACCGTTTTGTATTATGATTTTTGCAAAATATGCCACGACATGGCTTTTCGCATTTTTTTCCACTTCTTTCCCCTCTTTTAATAATAAATGAGCATTGTTTTAGACTCTTAGACATTCTATAAGTATTTAATATTTTAAATTCTTATATTTTAATCTCTTAAACGCTCAATCAAACGCACTAAAATTCTTCAAGACAATTAATTGTCTCTTCAACTTTATCAAGTAATTCATCAAGTAATTGGTGCGCTGCTTCTTGTTTATCTGATTGTTTTAAATCATCTAATAAGTCAATAGCTTTTTGAAGAGATTTTAAAATTGGTTTTCTTATACATTCATCAGCAATCTGATGATATACATCGGAATCTGAATTATCTTCCTCTTGTTCTTCCTCTTCCGAATTTATTTGATCTTCTTCATTAGAATTATCTTGTTCTTCTTCGCTTTCAAATTTAACATTATTTTTTAATCTTGACATTCTATATTAAATATCACAGATATTTTTTATTTTAAAATTTTCATCCCGAAGCATATGATAATATTTTTGGCAAATATTTAGGAGGAATTGGAAATAAACCTTTCATCTTTAAATATCCAATAGTATACTCATTAATATCAGCTTTCATCATTTTACTAATTTTCTTCAATAATTCCATATTTGATTTTGGCTCACTTTGTTTATAGCTATTTAATAATATAAAATACTCTGCTTGTTTATCGTGTATTTCTAAAACATATGCAATCCTTGATTTAATTTCTTGAATAGCATGCGCAATACTATTTTTTGGTGGATTATGTACCCTTTCCAAAAGGGTAATAATTGTCTCCAGTTCTGATCTTAATTGATATAATAATGATATACGACCTGCAATAAATGGCTCTAATAAACCAACAACATAAGGATCACGAAAATATCTTGCTAGGGCCCACATTCGTTTAACACCCTTAAACGCTGAAAAATAGTATTTTGAATAAAATAGCTTCTCGATTTCCATTGGTAACTGTTCTTCAATTCTTTTAGCAAAGAAATCAGATGTATAATTATCTCCCACATTAATAATATATGGTTTCTCATTTGGTTTTTCTAATACTAAATAGAAAAAATTAGTAACCTCAATAAATCTATTATTAATATATGCTAATACATCAATTTTAATATGTGATTTCTGTTTTAATCCATCAATAAATTTAAATTTTAGTTTACCAGGTAACATTTTATAGCCTTGTAATATCTCATCTTCGGTCCATCTAATAACGCGGTGATTTCTAAATAAATTAAATAATATATCATAATCATCTTGTGTTGGGTGTTTATTTCGGACAATAGACATTATTGTTTTGTATTCTGCCTCTGAAATTAATTTTTTTTTACGGAATCTCCTAGTTTGAAAAACAATATTTTTTCTATTAATGAACCATACACCATTTAATAAAGAACCAATATTAATCGCATATCGCATATCTTCACCTGTTTTAAATTCAGAAAAATAATGTTCTTTTGTTGCTATGATATCTCTAATTACTCGTTTAGTTTTGAGAAAAAATTTATGTACAACTTCATCAATAGAACAACAATCATAAAAAAATTCTGATAAATCTATATCACCAGGCCAAAGCTGTTGCTCTAATGCATATGAACCAAATGGTAAAGCTGGATCATGTTCAGACCAATTAACTAGTTTAATATTATTCAATATTTCTTGTGTATAAGAATCAGGGTACGGCCTTGTCGCTAATATAGTATTTAAATTTAATACATTCTTATCAGTCTGCATATATAATTATATTATATTTAATTTCTGCCCCAGTACTTTAATATAGGTCCTCGTATTCCTGACATACTTAAATCAATTAACGTATTATAAAATGCCGTCCTTTGTTTGTTCTCTTTTTCTCTAATCTTTTTAAAGAGAGCTACAATATTCGGAGCTTGTTTTTTCATATATTTAAATTCAAATTTCTTCTCTTGTTCCTTTAATCGTTCAATAAGTTTTCCCTGTCTCTTAATCTGTTTAATTAATAAATCACGCTTGTTTAATAGTTTATTACCTTTTTTTTGGTCTATATTCGATATTTTCTTTTTTTGTTTAGTTTTTGTATCTAATATTAATTTGTATTTTTTAACATCATCAATTAATTTTTTAGCTTTCCCCTCTAAACTCTTCATTTTAAGCATTTCTGCCTGTAATGTTTTTTTATCTTTTTTTTGTGCATCAATTACATTCTTTGGTATTTTTTCAATACCCCAGTATCTAACTTGTTTTGCATTCAAACATTCTTCTATTGTTCCGCGTATTTTATCTTTAGGAATGGGGCCAATTCCACAATATGTCATATTATAATATTAGATGACATATTAATAACCTATTTCTTGCTGCTTCTCGTCTTCCTACATATTTACTTAAATTTGCGATAACCTAATTCTGATAATATTTTTCTTGCTCTTAATGCTTTTTCTCTTGCTTCTGCTGCTTCTCGTCTTCCTACATATTTACTTAAACTTGCATTGCTTTTACTCATTTTTTCTACTTCTCTTAAATATGCTTTTTCTCTTGCTGCTTCTCGTCTTCCTATATATTTACTTAAACTTGCATTGCTTTTACTCATTTTACTTAAATTTGCATTGCTTTTACTCATTTTACTTAAATTTGCATTGCTTTTACTCATTTTTTCCATCATAGAGAGCTGTTTTAATAAACTTGGTCCTCTATTTGCGCGTGGTCTAAAGTTTATTAAATTTAAGTCATATTCAAGTTTTGGTTTACCATATGCGTGTTTTCTTAATGCTTCTGTAACATCGTACGAGCGTAATAATTGCGCTGGGGTTTTTCTTTTTGGTGCGGCTGCGGCTCTAGCTTTAATTGCACGTAAAAATTTTGACATTGATGATTTTGCTAATTGTGCTTGCTCTTTTTTCCTAATAGCTGCAAATAATTTTTTAATTCCTGCTGATTGTTTAACTGTTTTTCTTATTGGTCTAGATTTTGCGGCTTGTGTATCATATGCACGTAATAATTCACTAATTTTTTTTTTAGGTCCAGCCCCACCTCTCGAAATTCCAGCACCATGCATTTTTTGATATATTTTACTAGCTTTAGCTTGTGCAGTTCTAAATGCCATATTTGGATGAGCTCGACGCACCTTATTTAAAACATGTTGATATGCTGATAATGAATTACGTGCTCCTCCTCTTCCTACTCTCTTTATAGATTTGCGTTTTTTTATTCTGCCTCTGGTGCTTTTTACTTTACGTCCTCTACCAAAATCTAAATCAACATAATCGCCCCCTTTTTCTCCATAAATTTGGTGAGCTTGATCTCTATAAATTTGATTCATTCGATTAATATAATCTTGATTCTGCATATTATATATGTAGATAACATTATTTAATAAGTTTATTTGGGTTTGGTTACTAAATTTTCAAGATAATCTAATATAGTAATTTGATCATCTGATGTTAGATATTCAGGCATAATAGTAGTTAAATAATAAGTAACTTCTTTATTCGTTGCCGTACCATTTTTTATTTTTCTCCATATTGGAATAGTTGGAGCTTGTATATTAAGAGCTAAGTTAAGTAATATATTATGATATCCATGTTCATTTAATATTTGAATCAGTCGATATATTCTATCTTCAATTTCCAAATCTTCAAAATCTTCCTCTGAATTATCTTCATTTTCATATTCTTCCATTATGTCATATTTGTGCCTTGATAATTGTTTTAAATCTTTTTTTAATAAATTCTGTCTAGATATCGTATCATATTCACGTAATAATTGCGCTGGGGTTTTTCTTTTAGCTCTAGTTTTAGCTCTAGTTTTAGTAAATTGTGTATCATATTCGCGTAATAATTGCGCTGGGGTTTTTCTTTTTGGTTTAGTTGCTCTTGAATAAATTGTATCATATTCACGCAATAATTGCGCAACTGTTTTTCTTTTTGGTGCGGCTCTAGCTTTAACTGCACGTAAAAATTTAGCCATTGAAGATTTTGTTAATTGTGCTTGCTCTTTTTTTCTAATAGCTGCAAATAATTTTTTAATTCCCGCTGATTGTTTATATGCCCCTCCCATTGATCCCCATTTTTCTCTATTTGGATCCCTATAAATTTGCATCATACGACTAACATATTCGGCATTTTGCATATTATATATATACATCACATTATTAATATATCATACCTTACTATATTACTAAAGGAGGATATTTCTAAAAAATGAAATGGTTCATATATAATTTTTTAATACCTCCCGGAATTTAGAAAAAACAGATATAGTAACTATAATTATAAAGAGTTTTAAATTGAATAAAAAAATCTGTAAAAAAAAATATTAATTGAAAATCGAAAAAATATTCTAGAAACTTTCTGGAAAAAACACGATTTAAAACTCGTAATAAAACTCTTTTTTTTCTATTAAGTATATCTGATTTTATATTTTATGGAGGGTTTAAAAAATTATGTATTAAGTATATCTGATTTATTAATAAACCACTTTTATTTAAAATGTCGTACGGGATTAACGTAATTAAAGTATTGTTTTGTTACTTCTCTTGTTAGTGCTGGTAATATAACTTTAGAAACAGCTTGATTTATAATAATATTTGTTAAAATAAATTTTCCAGCTACAATTAATATTTTAAATAACATTTATAATATTAACTCACTTTTTTTTTATTATGGCTTTACGTCTTGTTGCACGAACTGGTTTATCGTCTTCCTCATTGGATTCATTTTCGGCTAATTCCTCCTCAATCTCTTTTTTCATTTTTGTAATAAATATTTTCTTCTTTTTTTCCATTTGTTCCTTTAAAGCCAAAATCATAATATCCTTACGCTTTGATATAATTTCTCTTAGTTTAAAAATTAAATCGATTTCTTTTTGTAAACTTAATAATTCATCATTATTTAAACTATCAAGATCTATATCGTAAATTGATACTTTATTCACTATATTTTGATCTGGATTCATTGTAATATTATATTATTATGTAATATTATATTTATTACATGGCAACACTTGATGAAGTTGATGAATATAAAAAAGTAGCATTGTCAAACAAAGATATTTATAATATATTGGATGGACAAACAAAAGTTATTACATATCCCGAATTAGCTAATTATGATAATTTAACAGAAATTTTTAATCCTTATGATTCTATTGTAATTTTATATTTGACAAAGCCAACATATGGCCATTGGTGTTGTCTCATACGACATCCTGACAGAATTGAATTTTTTGATCCATACAAAAATAATTTACCAGATGATGAATTAAAACATATTCCGAATAATTTTCGTCAATCTTCCGGCCAAAAGAAACCATTATTAACAAAATTATTATTAGATGCAGATATGCCAATTGAATATAATAATTATGCTTTTCAATCTCATGGGAGTAATATAGCTACATGCGGCCGTCATTGTTGTGTTAGAATTATGTTGAAAAATTTATTATTAGATGAATATTACAAATTATTGACTAAAAAAGCAAAAAACAACAATATTACATATGATCAATTAGTAACATATTTAACAATCTAAATAATATATTGCTAATTAATATATAATGATTTCTAATGATCATAAACAGATAACTGTTGATTCGGATATAATTTATTATAATATTTTAATGACATCTAAACATAATGAATTTTTTTCATTAGCTGAATATGATGTAACATTAACACAGGCAATAATAGATAATCCTTCAGATTATTATTTATCTGTAATAAGATTCTCAGTTGATGGGTCTACTATTCCGATATTTATTTGTCCTGTTATTCCTGATCCAATTACACCCACAAATGTGAATAATACACCATTTGTAATAACTATGAATTATTTAGGAATTACGTATTCAACTAATTTACAATTTATTCCTCATAATAATACATATCAACCGGCACCGCCGGGAGTAGGATATCAGGATTTTAGCACTTCATATTATTATGTGTATTATTATACCCAATTTCTTAGAATGATTAACAATGGTTTTACATTACTTATTAGTCAAATTGTCGCGGCTAATCCTGGTTTAGAGTCAGGAATACCAATTCCATATGTTATTTATGAAGGAGGAGACGCGATAAATGGTACTGATATTGTAAGTTTAGTTATACCAAATGTTTTAAGTCCAGATCCAGCGTATAGCGGTGTAAATCTTTATCAAACACAATATTATCAATCTACATTTATAAGTGAAGGAGTAACATATTATAATAATACGCCAATGTATGGCCCATATGTTGCTGGTCCTCCTACTACCGGACAACCTCCAGGAACAATTAATATTTTAATGAATCCTCAATTATATACATTCTTAGACGGTATCGATTCATTTTTATTATTTGGCGGACTTAATACACAATTTTTAATATTAGTAAATGATCAATTAAATAACTATTATTATCCACCACAAAATAATTACAATACGCCAGCAACACAAACCGCATTATCATTTCAATACGAAAATTCAACATTTCCGGTAATACTACCGACAATATATACAGTAGCTCCAATATGGTTTAAATTTACGCAACAATATAATATAATTGAAAAATGGTCAACCTTATCAAGTATTGTATTTATTACTCAGTCTATGCCTGTACAAGTAGAATATATTCCATCAACAAATTTTCATAGTATAACACCCAATACACAAAATTCGACATCAAGTTCATTTAGATCAATGTTAACGGATTTTATTCCGCCATCTGATTCGCCAAGATCAAGATATATTTATAATCCAACCGGTCCCTATAGATTAATATCATTAAAATCAAATCAACCCCTTAATAGAATTGATTTAAAAATTTATTTTAGTGATCAATATCAAAAATTATATCCACTGTATATCCCATTTAATCAATCAAATAGTATAAAGCTAATGTTCATGAAAAAATCACTTGTCAAATATAATAAATTATTATCTTAGTATATATATATTAAACATGTCATATGCAGTCCATAAAGTACCGGTAGTTAGAGTAATGGATCCTAGAGTTGATCCATTTTCTGAAAAAGTTTATGCTATTTTTACAGGTGGAAAACGTGTATCATGGCAACCAACAACAACCAATAATATTTCTAATTCAGGTATAACATACTCAATAAATCCGCCTAATCCTGGTGTATTCGTTGATAGAAAACTTTATAAACAATTACCCGTTAGAATTCAATTAAATTGCGCAACTCCAAACGCATACCCATTATTAAGAAATTCTTACGATGCACCGCGTGCATTTCCAATATCGAGCGCAACATCAACATTATCAGCAACTTTAAATAATACTCAATTTTCTATCCAATTAGGTGATGTTATTCAAGCATTAGTACATTGTAATACAGGAGAAGACTTAAAAACATATGAATATTCGAGTACTCCATCATATTTAGATCAATCATGTAATTATAGCGATTTACAAGGGACATTGAGAAATCCGCTTGGAAACTACTCCGATAGTTCTGACGGTGAAAATTGTCCGCGTGGAGGTTTCAGTCAATACACTGTCGTATTAAATACACCAAGTCAAGCGATAATCGATTGTGTATTTATTGAACCAGTCTTTTTAAGTCCTTTTTATTTTGGAGCAGGAATGGCAGAGGGATTTTTACATATTCAACAAATGAATTTTGTTTGGAATTTTATAGCTAATGCAGCGTTTCGTATGTGGTCTCATGATATTTCTGGAGTAAATGCTCCCGGAGCAATAACATCAGGACAAGTATCATTCAGTAATTTCACCACATTGAATCCTGCTAATTTTACATATGCTACATCACTACCAACAATGTTTATGTGTTATATTAGCCCAAAGGAAACAATGCCGATACCATCAATTTGTATTTATCCATATTTCAATTATACTCGTTATAGTACTGATTTAGGTTCTGGTATTCTTTCTAATACTGCGCCATCAGCACCAATAACTGCCCAAAATATTCAATTGGCATCAATACCAAAAAGATTGATTATTTATGTTCGTGCAACAAATCAATCATTAGAATCATCGCCAAATTTAACTGATAATTTTGTATCAATCAGAACATTATCAATAAACTGGAATAATAATGAAGGTTTATTCAGTAATGCTAGCCAACACGATTTATATCAGATGAGCCGTTCTAATGGGTTAAATATGTCTTGGGAACAATGGAGTGGAGGGCCTGTATATTCTTCAGCTGGAGCATTTGGTCCAAAAATAGGAACATTAGGAGGCCCGATTATTGTAGAATTTGGAAAAGATATCGGATTAGATGGAAATGAAGCACCGGGTAAATTGGGAAATTATAATTTATTAGTTCAAACAGGTGTTTATAATCAAAATCAAACAAGTGGAATTTTTCCAGTCTTGTATGTTATTGTAATATCTGAGGGATCAGTTACATGTGAAAATTTGGATGTTACTCCGCAAATTGGTATTATTTCCACTACTGATATTTTAGATGCTCAAACTAGGCCAGACGTTAGCGTTACATATAATGATGTTATGGATGTAAATGGTGGTAACTTCTTTACTGGTTTAAGAGATTTTGGAAAGAAAGTTTATGGAGTAGCTAAAAAGGTATGGCCATATGTTAAAACTGGTTTAGATGTTGCGCGTTTTGTCGCTCCATTCATTGGATTAGGAGAAGGAGGGGAATTAATTGATAAGAGTCAACATATTAATTATAAAGCAACTGGAGGGTGTGATATGAATCATATGAAAGATCGTATGCATAATCAAGATGGTGTCGGATATGGTGTACCAATTGGGGGGAAAATGATGAACAGAAGAAGAAATACATTAGCGGCAAGATTGGCACAGCTATAAAAATAATTATTAAATAATAAAATATGATTTAATAATATACAATGTCTGTAGCAACTTTATTTAATCCATCATGTGATTATAATTTATATTGTAATTCTATAACAGCATCAGCCGGATTTATTACACCAGGAAGCGCGACAATCTCTGGAAATTTAGTCGTATTAGGAAATGAAGCAGTTAACGGGGCTTTAAATATTGGTCAAACAACATCAGGCACTGGTTTATTTACAGTTCAGGGATTAACTGGGGGAATTGTTGCGATCGGTAATTCTGGAAATAATTATTATTTTAACTACGACGCTGCCGCTTCTACATTATCATTACTACAATCTGGAACTGCAATTAATAATAATTATCTTGTAAATCTTGGTACTGGTACAATGGTTTTAGCTGGAAATATGCAACTTGTTTCCCCTTCAAGTGGGATTTATTTTGGTCCTGTTGGTGTAGCAAATTATTTAAATGTCTATCAAACACAACAATCAACAATCGCATTTAGTGGCCCTTTTACAGCTGCTCAAAATATAGTATGTAAATTTACAAGAGTAGGTAATTTAATTACTATGACAACAGGTGAACTTCTATCAGCAGCTACGACATCATCTACAATAACTGGAACTATTTCACCATCATTATTTTTCCCAGATCAGGTAGTAACTTCTATAATTCAGGTGTATAATTCTAATAGTTCCGCCCAAGGATATATAACAATAACATCATCGGGTGTTATGACTATATCGGTAGCATTTGGTACCGCTTTTGCTGCTACTGGTAATTGTGGATTTAATCAATTTTCGATTAGTTATTCATTGTAAGTCTTATCAAATAATATATTTTATTATTATATAATGTCTGTAGCAACTTTATTTAATCCATTATGTGATTATAATTTATATTGTAATACCATAACAGCGGCCGGATCTGTTGTAACTCCTGGTAGTTTAACATTAGGCGGGAATTTATTAGTTGATGGAACTTCAACATTAACAAGGGCAGTAAATACAATAAATAATTTATCAGTTGGTACTAATTTATCAGTTGATGGAACTTCAACATTAACAGGGGCAGTAAATACAATAAATAATTTATCAGTTGGTACTAATTTATCAGTTGATGGAACTTCAACATTAACAGGGGCAGTAAATACAATAAATAATTTATCAGTTGGTGGAACTTCAACATTAACAGGGGCAGTAAATACAATAAATAATTTATCAGTTGGTACTAATTTATCAGTAACTGGAATATCTGCGCTTAATGGTATAGCAAATATAACAGGAATAGCAACATTAAGTAATGGTTTATCAGTAACTGGGTTATCTTCATTTAGTGGCAACGTTAATTTAAATGGAACTACTTCATTATTTGGAGCTGTTGATGATTATATTGGTTCACCTGGAACAGCTGGCCAATATTTAGCATCAACAGGAACACAAATAGCATGGACAAATTTACCAAGTGCTCCAACCGTAACAAAACAAATATTTTTAAATTGTGTTTCTGTTGTTGGAACATCAGTACCGCCTGTAACATTTCAATCTGGTTTTTGGGGACCATCTGGAATATGGCCAACTAGTTCAGGTTATGGTGTTAGTTCAATGTTTGCAGGATTAGCAATGACAATTACAGGATTTTATATTAATTTACAATCGGCGCCCGGAGGATCAACATCATGGGTATTTACATTATTTAAAAATGGTGTTGGAACCGCAATAATTGCATCAATTGGCGCAAGTTCTACGCATGGTTTATCAACTGGAAGTATTTCATATGCACCAGGTGATCAATTTACTATTAATGTAGCATCAACAGGATCCCCATCAGTTCCACAATGGGCATCAGCAACAATAACATACATTTAAAATATCAATTAAATATATAAATGAATACATCAAAGATGTATAATTTTGAAAAATGTTATACACAAACAGATCCAAACGAATTATCGGGATGTTATCAAGTTTTAGCGGATGATTATATTGATATACCAATGTCAAAAATTTTAAAAGAAGCGTATACAATGTCTCAAAAATTTCCACATAATGAATTTAGTGATGTTGTAGAAGAAATATTCGATGAGTTATCTTTAGCTATTTCTACAGCTGTGAGCAGTCTTGGTAATTTAGGATAATTAATATTTTAAAAAAATATTAATTAAGTAGCGTAAACACCTTTTTCATGTATAACATATTCAGGATAATTTTTCCCAATGGTTACCCATCTAGATGGTAAATTGACTATTTTGTTAATTTCCTTTTTACCAAATCCTAAATACTTTTGTAATGCATAGTCACGCGAATATTTATTGCCAGTTTTACAAAATAATGTAACAGTATGAGCCTCATTAAAAATTGTTTTATTATCTTCGCGATTAGCTTGATTTATTAAATGTGAACTGATTAAACAATATATACCAAGACTACGTCCGATTTCTAAAATTTGGTTCATTAATCCGCTAATTGCTTTTTTTAATTTTTTATCAGTAAAAGTATTGCAATCATCAAAAATAATTAACCCACCTTGTTTTAATTCTTTATTTACATCTATCGGATTGTCGATAAGTGATTCATTAACAGGAAAACGAATAATAGGCGGCTTTATCTCATCAAAAACGGGATCTTTATCCTTATTAGAAAATAAATACACTTCTTTGTCTGGAAATAATTTTATATACTTTTTTGCATATTTAGCCATTAGTGTAGATTTTCCGGCTCCAGATGGCCCAGCATAATAACAACATTCCCGAGTTTCTAAATTTGGTATTTGTTCAATTATTCCATCATTTATTTTTACTTCCTTTCCAATATCATCCTCTTCACTTCCATTATCTTCCTCATAATAAAAGGGACAATATTCACAACAACCACGCTTTAAACATCTTTTATTATGTCTTTTACAACATATTTGTTTTGGCTTACGCTCTTCTGTATGTATATGAACAAATTCGCCATTATGGGCACCACCTATTATTTTAGCTATAGGTAAACCTTTACTAACTGATAACATCTATATTAATAGTAAAGATAATCTGAGCAAGACCGACCCTTTGGAGCTTTTTTTAAAAAATATTATTAATAATATATGATTGGTAGACCAAAAAAAACAGAAGACACAAAAGCAAAACCAAACGATAGGGTAACATGTGATATATGCAAGGGTACATTTACAAGAGGGAACAGATCAGCACATAAAAAAACAAGATATCATCAAGCATTTCACAAAACGGCAGAATTTATTAAAAAAACATTAATAGATAGTGAACCAAATAAAAAGGATACTTTTGATGATAGAATTAAGGAAGCTTATGAAGATCCAAACGGCGGAATTATCTACCTAACTAAAAGACAATACAATTTCTACAAGCGATTAGGCAAGGAAAAGTATGATTACAAAAAAATATAATATCATTCTATCACAATCGATAAAATTATATTATAACATAACATAATTAAGATAATAATAACCCAATAATACCATAACAATAACTAAGTTTATGACACAACCTAATTACATTATAATTTTACTGAATTTATGATACCCTAATAATATTGTATTAAACCCGTATAGTATAATCTTACTAAGTTAATGATAACACAAAAATTAAAATAAAACTAAGTTTATGACATAACCTGTTTATGACACACAACCTAATAATATTGTAATTTTGAGTTTACAGTAACCTATTAATATTATACTACCCCATTTATTCCAACCTAATACAAACTTAAAATATTTCCTAAATATTTATTTTATGTACTATTTGGTATATATCTACCTTATTTATTCCAACCTAATACAAACTTAAAATATTTCCTAAATATTTATTTTATGTACCATTTGGTTTAAATAATTGACTTTTTAAGCTTTTATTTATTACTTATATCTCATACTCACATCGGTCAGAGGAACGAACCCACAACTTTCATTTTCTGAGTTGTAAGCACATAAATATTACATAATAAATCGCTTATTTATATATAGCGTAATGAATTGTTTATATGTATATATCTGTCTATGACTTTTGCCTATAAATACAGATATATCACTCAATTAGGAAGTTTCAGCATTTACCCATATGTGGTATGGGTAACGATTCTTATCAGGGTTCTTTTATATGAATTTCTCCTTATAAAACATCGGCCAGTAAGAATTACTATCACTAATTTTTTCTATAATATACTATAATAATTTTTCTTTATATCATTTTTTAAATTTCTATATTTAAATTCAAAAAATTTTCTTTATATCATTTTTTGAATTTAAATAAATTAAGTGATCATCTCCGCCTAAATTTCGACGCCTCGATTGCTCTTGCTTGCCTCAGAACTGCATTATATGCAAGTTGTATACTGTTTCTGTTTTTACTTACAAAATAATAGCGTTTTCCGCTTATTCCAAACTGAAAATAATTTCCGTATTGATCTTTTCCCTGATGAATTGGCATTTATACATTTACTCAAGTTTATTTGTATTCGTGATATAATTATTATATTCGCATTGTTTACACTGCCAATTAATAAGCATACAATTATTAGGGTCATATTTAGCATAATTCATATGATTTCTAGTACAAAATATTTTACATTGATTACATCTAAATAATTTATCCGTATACTCATTAAAAAATAACTTATCTTCTCCGTCTGATCTGCCTAAATATGGTTTACGGACAATATATGATATGTATTCAATATTATCGGTATCAATAACAATAGTACTCAATTTATTATCTAAAAATATATATTGTTCCATTCTGCTATTTATACGTTAGAAATAATTTTTCTATGTCCGAAATATATAAAAAATGAAATATAAATATATATATAAATTATGCCCAATTTTAATAATGGTAAAATATATAAACTAACATGCAGTGACAAAAACAAAATATATATTGGATCAACAATATGCTCATTATCTAAACGTTTAGGAGTACATAAATATGAGTTTGATACGGGAACAATAAAATCATCAAAGGCAGTGTTTAATATTGGCAATGTAGAAATTCATTTACTTGAAAAATATCCAAGTAAATCAAATGCACAATTGCGTAAGCGTGAGCAATATTGGATTAATAAATATAAAAATATATGTGTCAATAATAGACGATCATATATATCAGATCAGGAGCGTAAAGAAGAATCGGCCAAATATCGCACGATAAATCGTAAAATACTTAATACTAAAAAATTAGAGAAAATATATTGTTACTATTGTGATTGTTATTATACGCGCAGTAACAAGATTCAACATTATAGAACGGCTAAACATCAATTTGGGGAGTCGTATCTTGGGTCAGCTTAATACCGTTTAGTTCATTAATTTGATCATCATAATATTGTACTTGTTTCCCAAAATGTTTATTTATTACAGCAATATCGTTATTATCTTCTTCTTTCCAATGTGGGTCACTGATCATTTCAATATCAAGCATTTTATCAGCTAAAACAAAATCCCAAGACTGTTGCGCATGAGTTCTGCGTAATTGTAATCTTTTAACTAAATATGATTTATTTTCCATTATAATACTATATTAGAAAATATATTTCTATGTCCGATTTTTATTTTTTTAATATTTGTTTAATGCTTGTTCTAATAAAATTATCTTCTACTTCATCCAAATTATCTTTATTTATAATAAAACATTCTTCACATATTGCTAATGGTCCTAATCTTGTTTGTGTACATTTCATCATCTTATTTATCATAAGTTTTTTACAAGTAAAACAATAAACACCCTTAGTTTTATCACAAGTTTCCATTATATAATACTATATTAGATAATAATTATATCACAACTATGTTTATAATTGTGATATTTATAATTAATAAAGACCTTTGTGCTTTCTGTCATTGATTCGCTTATTCATTCTTTCCCTAAATGCGGAAACCTTTTCGGAATCTCTGGGATGACAAAACCATGTATCTTTTAAAGCTAATGGATGTAGAGTTAAACATTCGCTATATTGTAAAAAATGGCTATATGTAGCGTAATCATTACAAAATGTGCAATATTTACATTGATCTGTATCTAATGTATATTTATTAAATTCTTTGTCTCTCCTATCTAGTTGATTAATAATTGTAAATTCTTGTAAATATTCAAATGCTGCGTGACGATGATCATACCTATAGGAACTACACCATTTGGCTAACATATGATAATTTGCTATTTTACATGTCTTTATCTTTTTACAATCATCATCATATACATCATAAATAATCATTCTCGCACAATCTGGCCCTACTTTTGGTTTTAAAATTTTAAATAATAATTCATATTTATTTATCATTTATTCTATATTAGATATTTAAATATCACACATAGAGTTAAATAAATTCTTCATCATATACCTAAATTGACAATCTTTATTACAATAACAATATCCATCTAACATAATATGACCATTATCAATAATTTCATAATGATCATCTTCTGTCATTTTATTTATATCTCCAGATAATGGTATACCAGTCATATATAATATGTTTTTACTACAGCTTCGACATGGAATATTAAATTTTTTAATTGGGTATTCTTGCATATAGTTATATGTGATATTTTATATTATCTATATATATATGGAAGAACCACATATTTCCCAAGGATTTGATAGAAATATTGATTATGATACAATGAAAAAAAAATTAATTAAAAAAATTGATGAACTTGTTGATATTTATACAACTAAATGTAAAAAAACCACACTTAGAAAAATTATATATTGTTTAATTGCTTGTATTAGTTTACGAAATGGATCAAGAATAAGCGAATCTGTTGTAGCCTTAGAAAAGTTCTATGGATCCGGTATAAAAAATCCTGTTATTGTTCGTATTAGTAAATCTGACGGATTAAGAAGAAATAAAGACGGAAATATGAAAAAGA
>Ga0182013_10004329_pt1 | contig 17133 bp, 18 predicted proteins | sample 612S2MmetaG_FD_120487 | JGI IMG/M metagenome (GOLD analysis project Ga0182013, IMG submission 120487) | Permafrost microbial communities from Stordalen Mire, Sweden - 612S2M metaG | ecosystem: Environmental > Terrestrial > Soil > Wetlands > Permafrost | place: Sweden: Stordalen | collected...
ATCCCTTCTCGGGTGAAAATGTGATGGCTCCCCTTTGTCCGCTCTTTGAACCGTGAAATCTAGTGGCCGATGACACCTGCCAGCGGGCTGCTGGCGCTGGCGTAGAGTTTCTTTTCCATGCGGCCTGCTTCGAATGCTAACCGACCTGCTTCTACTCCTAACTTCATGGCTAGCGCCATTTTTTCGGCATCTTCCGCGGCGGCTACTGCTGTGTTCATCAGGATTCCGTCCGCTCCCAGTTCCATCGCTATCGCTGCGTCTGAGGCTGTACCTACTCCTGCGTCTACGATTAGCGGCACTTCGGTGATCATTTCTCGCATGATGCGGAGGTTGGTCAGGTTCTGAATTCCTAAGCCCGATCCGATGGGTGCGGCCAGCGGCATTACTGCGGCGGCTCCTGCGTCGATTAGTTTTCTGGCGTTCACTACGTCGTCGTTCGTGTACGGGAGGACCACGAAGCCTTCCTTTGCCAGTACGCGCGTGGCTTCGAGCAGTCCTGCGTTGTCCGGGAAGAGCGTTTTTTCGTCTCCGATTACCTCCAGTTTTACCCAGTTCGAGAGGCCTACTTCGCGGCCCAGGCGCGCAGTGCGGATGGCGTCGTCGGCTGTGCAGCAGCCTGCGGTATTGGGCAGGATGAACATGGTCTGGCGATCGATGTAGTCCAGCATCGATTCCTTCGATTTATCCGACAGATTCACGCGGCGGACCGCTACTGTGACGACTTCCGCTCCGCTGGCGGCGTGGCAGCGCGCCATTTCCTGAAAGCTCCGGTATTTTCCGGTGCCGATCATCAGGCGTGACCGAAAAGTGCGACCGGCGATCGTTAGGGGCATGAATTTAGTTTACGTCGTTGATAATCGTATAGTGTCCATTCGAATAGTCACGGTCGATGCGTTTACGTCCACGCCTTTCGCCGGGAACCCGGCTGCTGTCTGCGTCCTCTCCGCGCCCGCAGACGAAGCATGGATGAAGAATGTGGCGCTGGAGATGAACCTTTCCGAGACGGCTTTCTTGTGGCCGGAAAAAGACGGGTACCGTCTGCGCTGGCTTACTCCCGCGGTGGAAGTTGATCTTTGCGGGCACGCGACCATTGGCAGTTCTCATGTGCTTTGGGAGGACGGTCATATCGAGGCTGGCGCGACGGCACGGTTCTATACACGCAGCGGGCTGCTGACGTGCGAGCGCCGGGGTGATTGGATTGAAATGGATTTTCCGGCGAAAATCGAACAGGCGGCGGAGGCTCCTCCGCAACTCGCCGAGGCGCTGGGGACTGAACTCAAATATGTGGGCAAGAATCAGTTCGATTATCTGGTGGAGGTGGCGGACGAAGCCACCTTGCGTTCGTTGAAGCCGAATCATTATCTGTTGAAGCAGCTTCCGGTGCGCGGCATTATCGTGACGGCACTGAGTAAAGATTACGACTTTGTTTCGCGCTTCTTTGCGCCTGGCTCGGGGATTGATGAGGATCCGGCAACTGGTTCCGCGCACACGGCACTGGCTCCTTTCTGGGGTGCACGCTTGAAGAAAACTGAGATGGTCGGATTCCAGGCTTCGGCTCGCGGGGGTGTGGTGAAGGTGCGGCTGCAGGGGGATCGCGTTATTCTTGGCGGGCAGGCTGTTACCGTTCTGCGCGGAGAATTACTGGTTTAGTGAAAATCCGACTTCCGGCCGAAACATACGATAACGAACCGCCTCCGTTTCTTGGCAAATGGAGTAAGGTTTATGCGGTCGTACTGCTTTGGCTGGTGTTTCTGATCGCCCTTTTCTACGCATTCACCCGCTACTTTCAATGACGACACTGGACTGGTTCGTCATGATCGTGACCATTATCGCGATCCCCAGCTTCGGGCTTTGGAAAGGGCGCGGCAGCAAGACCACCAGCCACTATCTGCTGGCCGGGAAGACGATGCCCTGGTATGCCATGGGCCTTTCGATCATGGCTACGCAGGCTAGCGCGATTACCTTCATTGCGACCACCGGGCAGGCTTATACGGACGGCATGCGTTTTGTGCAGTTCTATTTCGGGCTGCCGATCGCGATGGTGATCCTGGCTTCGACCGCCGTCCCGATCTTTCACAAGGCCGGCGTTTATACGGCGTACGAGTATCTGGAGCGGCGCTTCGATGCGCGAACGCGGGCGCTGGCCAGTGTTGTATTTCTGATTCAGCGGGGCGCAGCGGTGGGGCTTTCGCTTTACGCGCCGGCGATTGTGATGAGTGTCCTTTTTGGGTGGCCGGACCGGGTTACAACGCTGGCGATCGGGATTATTTGCGTCTTGTATACGACCATGGGCGGAATTCCCGCAGTCACATGGACCGACGTTTTGCAGATGTCGATCATCTTCGCGGGGCTGATCCTCGCACTCATGACGGTGATTTCGCTGATGCCGCACGGGGTTAGTTTCACGGACGCGGTTTATCTGGCCGGGGCGGTGGGCAAGCTGAATGCGGTGGATACGAAGCTGGATTGGGATAACCGGTATAACCTCTGGAGCGGTCTGCTGGGCGGGACGTTTCTGATGCTGGGATATTTCGGTTGCGACCAGTCGCAGGTGCAGCGGTACCTGAGCGGGAAGTCGGTGGCGCAGAGCAAGCTCAGTCTGCTGTTCAATGCGATGGCGAAGGTCCCGATGCAGTTTTTCATCCTCTTTGTGGGCGCGATGGTTTTTGTGTTCTATCTGTTTGCGCAGCCTCCAATGTTGTTTGAGACGTCGGCAATGAAGGCCATTCAGACTGAGGCCGGATACACGGCGGTGCAGGGGCGTTACAATGACGCCTGGCTGCACCGGGAACGTGCGGCCCAAGCTTTGAATAAAGCTCGCAAGCGGGACGATCAGGCCGGGTTGAATTCCTCGATCGGTGCGTATCGGGAGGCGCAGCATGAGATCGATGCCGCGCGGCAGTCCGGGATAAAGCTTTACGAAAAGTCGCAGAAGGCACCGGGCTTTAACGACACCAACTATATATTTCTGACTTTTGTCACTACGTACTTTCCGGCTGGCGTGATTGGTCTGGTGATCGCGGTGATTCTGAATGCCGCGATGTCTTCAAGTTCGGGGGAGTTGAACTCGCTGGCCACGGTGAGCGTGATGGATCTTTACCGGCGCTTCGTGCAGGCGGAAGCTACTGACCGGCACTATCTGATGGTGTCGAGGCTATTCACAGCGATCTGGGGCGCGTGGGCTGTGGTCTTCGCCCAGTATGCGAAGAATCTGGGATCGCTGGTCGAGGCGGTGAATCAGGTGGGATCGTACTTTTATCCGGTGCTGCTAGGGGTGTTTGTGCTGGCATTTTTCTGCAGGCGCGTCAGGGGCTCGGCGGCATTTTGGGCGATGCTGATCGGGGAGGCGACGATTGTTGCCTGCTCGCTGTTTACGCATGTGGCTTTCCTCTGGTACAACGTGATTGGAACGTTCACGGTAGTATTTGCCGGACTGGCGTTGTCTTACATCAATCCCGGGAAAACCGCCGCAGCTATAATCGAGAGCTAACCAGTTCGTTTCCGATTCGCCTATCTTGCAACGTTTAACCCAGAAACCAAGCCCGGATTACAGACCCAGGGCAGCGTGGATTAATTACACGCTCGCATTTGCCGCGGGCATGATGGCTATCGTCCTGAAAATTGCTATCGACGATGGCGGGTCGCAGGAAATGTCTCCGTTCATCCTCGGCATCGCGGCCGTCATTGTGAGCGCGGTGTGGACGGGTCCGGGGCCTGGGGCTGCCTGCACGGTCTTCCTCGCGATATACGCAGCGATCGACTTGCAAAGGCATCATGTTGCGCTGTTCCACATCGTGATTCGCTGTGGCGGGTTTCTGATTGAAGGATTTGTTCTTTGTTTTTGGGCGGCGCGGATGATGCGATCGGCGACGGACGCTGCAAACAGCGAAGCATGGCACCGGCAACTCGTGGAGACGGCGTCGGAGGGGATTTGGGTTCGGGATAGCAGCGGCGTGGTTACCTACGCTAACGCGCGCATGGCGGAAATGCTGGGCGTCACGGTGGCCGATCTGGTGGGAAAAAGAGCGGACGGTTTTTTCTTTCCGGCGGATCTTTCGGTGGAGCGTATTCGTTCGGAGACGATGACCACGGGGGTGAAGGAGCAGTTCGACCGGCGCTTGCGGCGCGCCGACGGCTCGGAGTTGTGGGTGCTGACCTGCCGTAATCCCATGCTCCCGAGGGAAGGAGAGGCTCCTTCCGCTCTTGCCATGATGAGTGATATTACGGAACGAAAGCGCGCGGAGAATGCGCTGCGGCATTCTGAAGAGCGCTTTCGAAGTCTATTCGAAACCGTGCCGGAGGGCGTTTATCAGACCTCTCCCGAGGGGCGTATTCTCGCGGCCAATCCGATGCTGCTCAAGATGCTCGGGTACACGAGTGAGGGCGAATTGAGCGAAGTCCGCACGCGGGATTTCTATACAGATCCGAATGTTCGCAAGCGGCTTCTGGATCTGCTCGAACGCGACGGCAGCTTTCAAAACGTGGAATATGAACTGCGCGTCCGGGACGGCCGGGTTTTTCCTGTGCTGGGAAGCGCGCGGGCAGTGCGGGACGACAACGGGGCAGTTCGTTACTACGAAGGCACACTCATCGACATAACAAGCAGGAAGCGGATGGAAGAGCAACTGCGACAGGCGCAGAAAGTTGAAGCGCTGGGGCGGCTCGCTGGTGGCATTGCGCGCGATTTCAATACGGTTCTGAATGTGATTGCCGCTCATCTGCATACAGCCCTGCGGGAACTGCCGGCGTCGCATCCGGCACGATCCGACACGGACCGGGCGCTGCTGGCCGCCGGGAATGCGAGGGAACTAACCGGGCAACTGCTTTCGTTCAGCCGGCGTCCGGGCGAGATGAATGCGGAGGCCGCCCTGGCGTTGAAGGCGGGAGAAGGAGAGTCCATTCTGCTGGTTGACGATGAACCTCTGGTGCGCGAACTCAGCCGTGACATGCTGGAGCGGCAGGGGTATCGCGTCACGCTGGCTACCGACGGGGCCGAAGCACTACGCATTGATTTCGAAAAGGCAGGCGATGACCCGTTTGATCTGCTGATCACCGACATTTCCATGCCGGACATGAGCGGAAGTGAGTTGGCGAAGCGGCTGCGAGCCGCCCATCCCGCGCTGAAGGTGCTATTTATTTCCGGTTACTCCGATCCTCCGCTGGAGCGCGAAGATTTGTCGGGGGATGATTCGGCGTTTATGCAGAAACCTTTCTCGGCGGATGCGCTTGGGCGGAAGACCCGCCAGATGCTGGGTGCCTGAATAAAAGTGAAATACCTTTACTGCCGGTTCAGGTTCACACCCTGCTTTCAACTCCAACTAAAGGGCGGCGGACCGCCGCGTTGCCGAATTCCACTACGGACGCCCGGTTCGGCACAAAGTAAGCCGGATCCGGCTGGCCAAAGAATTCGCTATGAAGCGCTTCGGAAGCGGTATTCAGCGCATCCGCAGCCACCACAAAGGCGAACCGCGAATCTGAACACCATGCCAGAATGGCTCCGCCCGGCACTCTGCGCAACTGCTGCGATGCCCGCGCGAGGTTCGAGGGATTGCGTGAGGCGTTCTGTCCAACCAAAGTGATCAGGGCCCGGTTGTCTTCCACCTCGAGATCCGCCAGGACCGTCAGGCTGTCTCGGAATTCAGGCGTCAGCGCAGCGGATTCCACCACGACGGAAAGCTCCTTGCTCGAGGTCGCGATCAGATCGAAACTCACTCCCGCTCTTTGAAAAATATCCCAAATCTCATTGCCGAAACCTCCGGTCACCGGCATGTTTCGCGGTACCAGTTGGAGCATTGCGACCGCAGTCCTGCACGCGATCGACATGACCGCGCCATCGCAGGGGCTTTCGGCGACGATCCTTGTTCCAACAGCGCCCGGATTCCGCGAGTTGCGAATCACGATCGGAATGCCCAGACGCACGGCCGGAAGCACCGTGGCCGGGTGAAGAACCTTGGCGCCTGCTTTCGCCATCTGCTCTGCCTCGGCATAGGAAACCGACCGGAGGCAATGCGCCCCGGAAACCACACGGGGATCGCAAGTGAGCATGCCGTCGACGTCCGTCCAAATCTGGATTTCGTCGACAGCCAGTGCGGCGCCCACAATTGCAGCGGTGTAGTCCGAACCGCCGCGGCCAAGCGTCGTGGTGACTCCGTCCTCGGTGGCGCCAATGAAGCCTCCCATTACCGTGACCTGCTCTTGCGAAACCTTACGGCGAAGCAAAGCGTTCGTTTCAATGAAGAGCGGCGCCGCTTGTGTATGCCGGCCGTCGGTAACAATTGCGTCGCGTGCATCCAGATGAACGGCATCGATCCCTTCCTGGCGAAACGCGGCGGTGACGACCCGGCTTGAAAGGCGTTCGCCAAAAGCAAGTACCGCATCCGAGAGTTCCGGCGTGACTGTACCCGCCTCCACAACCCGGCGAAGGACCAGTTCCAGTTCGAGGAACAGATCGCAGACATCGCACTTGAGCGCAACCACCTGGTTGCCGCGCGCGATTTGGGCAGCTTCATTCAGATGGAACTCGCGAAGCTTGTTCAATTCCCTGCTGGCATCCGTCAGATTCCCTGCAGCCGACAGGCGGGCGATTGCCACCAGGGCGTCGGTGGTCTTGCCCATCGCCGAGACGACGACAACCGGCTGCTGCGCGGTGTGATCGCGGACAATGGACGCAACGCGTTGAATTGCCTTCGCGGACTCCACGGAAGAGCCCCCGAATTTCATGACTATCATTGAGTGATTTCCTTTTGACCGGAAGGAATCCGGTATGGGGTAGAGAGGAGAGGGTGCGGGGTTTGCAAATTCGGCACTGTAAGAGCCAGGAGGTTCTTTACCCGACGGATTGCAGACTGGCTTCGCCATTTGATGCAGTGCCTTTAGCACCAGTCCCACAATAAGGCCGTACCGATAAGAAATTCGTAAGTTGGAGGTAAGAATTGTGTTGGGAAACGCGGCTGATGGCCGCATGCCCATTTATCGCACTTTGGGCTGAATCCGCGTTCCAGGTTTTAGCTGATCCGTTCCATGGCGTGCAATCGTATCACCCGCGTCCAGGCCACCCTGCACCATCACCAGATCCCCGGAAGGAGCGCCTTTCACCACATCAATCCACTCCACCGCCCCATTGCGAATGCGAACCACGAACGTGCGCTTGCCCGAAACCGCGATGGCCGCTGGAGGAATCAGCGTCACCGAACCCTGCGAAAGAACAGGCCATGTAACCGTAGCCCGCATGCCAGGCAAAAGTCTTCCCGCGCGATTTTGTACATCGACTTCCACCGGCATTGTGTGTGTCTTAGGATCGATTGACCCGGGACTGCGCGCCACCGATCCGCGAAACAGCGTCCCTGGAAATGCGGGAACTTTGAAGTTAATCATGCCGCGCGGAACGCTTCCGGCATCCTCTTCCGCCACCGGAACGACCAGGCGCAACCGCGAATTCTGCTGGAGATCGAACAGCGGATCCGCCTGCGGTCCGGCGATCACGCCGGGGTGCGCATAACGCGCCGCCACAATTCCGGCGAACGGCGCGCGTACCTCCATCTCACGCAACCCCGTCGCACCAGAAAGTACCGCCAGAACATCCCCTTCCGCCACGCGCGATCCCGTATCGACCAAAACCTTTTCGACCACCCCTGACGCCGGCGACCGCAACGAAACCTGCAGAAAAGGACGCAAGTCGCCCGTCAGTTCCACCTTTCGCTCAACAGGCATGGAGATTACCGCGACCGCATCCACCGTCTGCTGCGCGCAAAGACCGGCACTGCCAAGCAGAACACCCGCGATCACGCGCAAGCCGATCAACTGATCTCACCCCAACCGCCGCCCCCAGGCGTGGCGATTCGAAGCGAATCGTTCTTCCCTATCTCAAAGCGCGTCTTAGCCGGGAGTGTCCGAACTTCGCCGTCATGAATCAGCTCATTGCGTCCGGTGGCACCCGCCGCCCCCCCATTCAACCCATAAGGGCCCCGCGCACGCCGGTCCGAAAGAATCGTCACTTCCGCAGGTTCTAAAAACTCCAACTCCCGCACGATGCCATCCCCGCCCGAATATTGCCCCGCACCGCCCGAACCCGCCCGAATCCGATAGGCGCGAACACGAACCGGATATTCGTGTTCGAACGCCTCCACGGGGGTATTCCAGCTGTTCGTCATGTGCGTGTGGATGGCCGACAGTCCCGGTCCGCGCGATGAAGCACCCATGCCACCTGCGATAGTTTCGTAGTAAGCGAAAGGCCTGTTGCGAAGCGTATCCCAGCCACCAAAGCTCAGGTTGTTCATAGTGCCCGAACTGGCGGCTGGAATCCGGTCCGGGAGCGCTTTCGCCAAGGCTCCTAAAATAACGTCGGTGATTCTCTGCGATGTTTCCACATTGCCCGCAGCCATGGCGGCTGGAAGCCCCGCATTGACCACGCTGCGATCCGGCGCGATCACTCGAATCGGCCGCAACAGCCCGGCATTGTAGGGCGCAGCCGATTCAATCAGGCATCGAAAACAATACATCGCTGCCGATACCGCAACGGCGTAGTTCGCATTCACCGAGCCGGCCACCTGCGGGCTCGTTCCCGTGAAATCGACTTCCGCGCAACTCCCGTCTACGTCCGAAAGAATCCGCACAGTAACCGCAATCCGCACCGGATTGTCAGTCACGCCATCGCTGTCCAGGAAATCTTCGAACTGGTACTCGCCCGCGGGTATCTTGCTCAGCATGGCGCGCGTAATGCGCTCTGAATAATCCAGCAATGCCGCCGCGCTGCGCCTCACGCGCACCAGACTGTAGCGGTCAACGATCTCCCGCAAACGCTGCTCACCGCGCCGGTTTGCCATCACCTGTGCCATCAGATCGCCCTTACGTTCTTCAGGCGTCCGCACATTGGCGAGGATGATGCGCATCACGTCGCGCTCAACTTCACTCTTTCCTTTATTGCCGCGCATCAGAAGAACCGGCGGAATTCGCAGGCCTTCCTGATAAATCTCGCGGGCCAGCGGCATCGACCCCGGACTCATGCCTCCGACATCGGCATGGTGAGCACGGCTCGCCACGTAAAAATCCGCCGGGCCTTCCTTCGTGATAAAGATTCCCGACACCGCAGTGATATCCGGCAAGTGAGTGCCGCCGCAGAACGGATCGTTCACAATCGCAACGTCACCGGGCCGTAAGTGAAACTCCAACAGGGCGCTCCGGACCGAAAGGGGCATGGCGCCCAGATGGACCGGCATATGGTCGCCCATCGCAATGGTCTCGCCCGCCTTGCCATAGAGCGCGCAGGAATAGTCGCGGCGCTCCTTGATATTCGCGCTGAACGCTGTCTTGCGAAGCACCGCGCCCATTTCGTCGGCAATCGAAACAAATAGATTCCGAAAAATCTCAAGGTCAACCGGGTTAGCTTTTTCGCGTTTCATTTCGCTTCCGTTTCATTTTGCTTCAATTGCTCCGCCGCAGTTCGCCACTTCGATGACAAAAGAAGCAACCGCCGTCCACCGGTCGCCACTACGAAGTTCGACTTGCCAGGACTTGCCATCCTTCGCCGCTCGGATGCGCCAGTCTTCATTCCCCGGCGATTCATGCGTGTCCGGCAGTTTCGTCGCAGTGCCGCGGATCGTCCAGACGTCACCGCCGGTTTCCGATTCATAGGAAACATAGCGGCCGCTCGGAGCCGTGACCCCTGCATCGACGATAAGCTCGCCATGCTTTGCCGAATCGAACCGGAAATTCAGAACGGCGCCAGGCGTGCCAGCCTCGGAGACGGGACTCCGATGCCATGTATCGCCACCGGTATTAGTTACCAGAAAGAACGGATCGCGCGGAAGCGGGTCCTGCGTTTCGCCCGCCGCCCATCCGTGCTGAAGATCGTAGAACTGAAGAAGATCGAGCGCTGCGCCGGGAATGCGCTCCGCAGCTTCCTTCCACGTGGCGCCTTCGTCGGTGCTCATCAGCAGCACCGAGTCGAGAGTCGCCGAGTTGCTGTGCAGATTTCCGGCAAGAAAAACCTTGTGTCCGTCAGGGGCGACCGCGCTCAATTCGAGATATACCGGACAGCGATGGGCTTCCGAACAATCCATTCCTGCGCGCTGTAATTCTTCTTCCCGGCACTCGAATGGAAGATGTACCGGATCCGGCCCCTGCGCCGCGATTCGAAGCGCGAAAACGATCGGCAGGAAAACCCGAAATGTACCAGCGCGCACCGTGGACACTCTCGCCGCAATTTTACACGGTTCAATTTTCCGAGCGTCGTTTAAGCAGACAGTTGTAAGGAATTGTAAGCAGAAAAAAGAAACGCGGGCGCGTCCTGGAGTGATAGGGTGGATGCGCCCGCTTGTCGTAACGGGGATTGCCTAAAAGACGACCTGTTTTTAGCGGATGTTACGCGCCGTTTAAAAAAAATTCAGGCCTGTTCAACCGGCCTGTTCAAACATGCCCTCGAAGAGCACGCTGCTCAGGTAACGCTCTCCGGAATCGGGCAGAATTACCACGATAGTTTTTCCGCGATATTCCTCTTCGCGCGCGAGGCGCACAGCCGCCGCCACCGCAGCGCCGCACGAAATTCCAGAAAGCAGCCCTTCCTCGCGGGCCAGACGGCGAGCCATTTCAATCGACTCCTCATTCGTGACCAGTTCCACGCGGTCGACCAGACTCAAATCGAGGTTCCGCGGAATGAAGCCGGCGCCGATTCCCTGAATCTTATGCGGCCCTGGTTTAACGGGCTGGCCCGCCAGCGTTTGGCTGATCACGGGGCTCGCTACGGGCTCGACAGCAACCGACACGATCTTCTTGCCTTTTTCGTTCTTGATGTAGCGTGAGATGCCAGTGATGGTACCCCCTGTACCCACTCCAGCCACCAGCACATCGACAGCGCCGTTGGTATCTTCCCAGATCTCCGGCCCCGTCGTTTTGAAATGGATGTCGGGATTTGCAGGATTATCGAATTGCTGGAGGAGCAGATAGCGATCCGGCGCGGACTGGACGATTTCCTGCGCCTTCTGGATCGCGCCGGCCATTCCCCGCGATCCTTCGGTCAGCACCACATTAGCGCCGAACGCCGCCAGAACCTTGCGCCGCTCAATCGACATGGTTTCCGGCATGGTGAGGGTAATCGAATAGCCTCGCGCGGCGGCAACGAACGCAAGAGCGATACCGGTATTGCCGCTGGTGGGCTCGATCAGCTCGATTCCCGGGCGAAGCACGCCCCGCTTCTCTGCATCCCAGATCATGGACGCGCCAATCCGGCATTTCACGGAATAAGCCGGATTACGGCCTTCCACTTTCCCGAAAATCGTTACAGGTGCGCCATCGATCACCCGATTAAGCTTTACCAGCGGCGTACGGCCAATGCTAAGCGAATTGTCGTTGAAAACCATTAGATCTCCCAGTTCGGTACGAAACGGTTATGCTTCTCGGCCTGGTTGCGGACCAGTTGCGCGAAGGTGGTGGAGTCGAGCACGCTGTCGATCGCCTCATCGACCTGTGCCCAGAGGTCGGAAAACGGGGAGTCGGTGAGGCGTCGCTGGCGCGCCCGCTCTTCCTGACGCCCTTCCACGAAACGGAGCACGTCGCCCACGGTGATGGATTCCGATCGCTTTGCCAGCAAATAGCCGCCTTCCGCCCCCCGGCGCGATTCGACAAAAGCTCCCTGCTTGAGATTGGCGAGGATTAATTCCAGAAACTTCTGTGGAATCTTCTGTCTGCGAGCAATATCCGCGATTTTCACGGGCTCGGACGCGGCGTTGGATGCGAGATCGAAAATGGCCTGAAGGGCGTATTCACCCTTGACCGAAATATTCATCGGCGATATGCCTTTTTTTGAATTCCCCGGCTACAACTAGAGATTAGAGGGTTTCGCAGAATCAGTCAACTACAGGGAGGAACGAACGGGGATGAGGGGAAGAATAAATCAAATTTGGTCTGACTACATTGGTCAGACCATCCCCGGTTTCCCGGGGATGGTCGTCCCGGAAATTACTGGTTGTTGGTGTAACCGGTGTCGGTCTTCTTTTTCTTCTTTTTCTTTTCCATCTTCTTGTCGGTGCCAGTGGTGTCCTGAGCGAAAGAGACGGTGCCGAGGACGACGCCAAGGCCGATCGCGAGTACGAGAAGCTTTTTCATGCGGGGTGTTCTCCTGTAAAAATTGACGACGAATCGTCTTGATGAATCATAGCCAACTGGACATGAAACCCACCTTAAAGTGTGATTAAATTCACTTCATCACTCCAGTTTGGGAGATTTGCATAATGAAATCAATTACTTAGCGATAAACTTTGCAGCGCTCATGGTAGGCTTTCGGCAAATGAAGAAGTCCGATCTGGCAAATGAACTCGCAAAACAGCGTGGAATGAAGTCCGGCGCCGCCGCGGATCAGATGGATCGCGTGGTCCGAAACATTGTCCGTACACTGCGCAGGGGCCGAACCGCGCATCTGCCGGGACTGGGTACGATCGCCCCGGGAACCCCGTGGAAGTTCCGCCCTTCCAGAATCGATTAATGCCATGACTGTCGAAGAACTAGCGGATCTGATCCGGCGATCGCTACAGAAGTCGAAGGCGGTGGAAGTTGACGGGCTTGGAGTCTTTGCCCGGACTGAATCCGGGAGAATCACATTCCGAGGCCCCATCCGGCCCCGGATATTCATCGCCTACGCCTGTGATGACGAAGAGGAAGCCAATCATCTGTATGATGAGCTCACCGAGCGCGGATTTGCCACGTGGCTGGATCGCCGGAAGCTTCTTCCAGGACAAAACTGGCCCCGGCGGATCGAAGATGCGATCGCGAACTCGGATTTCTTCATAGCCTGTTTCTCCCACCATTCAGTGAAGAAGCGCGGCGGCTTTCAAGTCGAGATCCGGTTCGCCCTCAATTGCGCCGAGCGTATCCCGCTGGACGAGGTGTTTCTCATTCCCGTCCGGCTGGACGATTGCGTGGTACCCGTTCGGATTCAGCGTGAAACGGAATATGTGGATATGTTCCCGGACTGGGAAGTAGGATTTTCGCGCGTCCTGCAAATCATTGATGAACAGATCCAGTTAAGACGCGTGAATTAGTGGCACCGGCGGTCTTGTCCGCCAGTGTTTTAGGCGCGTGAGCGCCGTCGTGGAATCTGTCGCAACTTTGGTTGGCTTCCGAAAAGAGCAGCGAGGCGCTTCCCCAACTCGCGCGCGACAAGAACTTCAGGACGACGGGGCGCCAGCGACTTCTTCTTCACATTGCGCGTCGTTTTCATATTTATCAGGGCCACTTCTGAGCTCCATGTAATATTCGAAGAATCTGAATCACGTCGCCACTAATGCGATAGACCACGATATACGGTAGCGGGAAAAGGACCAGTTCGCGAGTATCATTCTTTCTGCCCGGACGGCCTCGGCGGGGAAATTCGCTCGAGATCGTCAGCGCCCTCCTCCGTCCAGCGGAGTTCCGTCACTGGCGAGACTGTTTTTGGGCGAGCAAATTCTCCAGGCGCGTACCAACCTCTTCACGGGTGAGCAACTGTCCCCGGTCGGCTGCCGTCACGCCTTTCTCAACTTCGCGGATGAACCACTCGTCATATTCGACGAACTGCTCGATCGCTTGCCTTGCTATTGACTCGGGGTCGGAGCCACGCGCCGCGGCGATTCGTGCGAGCTTAGCCTTCACGTCGGAGTGGAGATGAACTTCCATATTCCATCATTAGGTTCTTTGCGGTAGCCTGTCAACCGGACGCAAACGGCGCTGCCAGACAGCTATCGCAGCGATGTATGCGGCGGGTCCGGCAAGAGAGAGTGGCAGCGCCGGTATTTGCCAACTCTCCGGACGGCCGACTATGTGCGCGTAGCCCGCATCCAGTACCCACTCCGCACATGCCTGACGCTGTCCGGCATCGCAGAGTATGAAGCCCCAGTTCCGGATCGCCAGGGTGCTGATCGTCGTAACTATCGATACCCAAAGGATCCACCGAAAGTGGAAAGGAAGGGCGGCCATCCTCAACCCGTGCAGCATTCCTGCGATCGCCGGCATAAAAACCAGACCCCCCTGCAACATTATCGGGAATATGATGCTATAGAACTGGCGCGAATACACGGCATCGTTGGACCCGCCAGGATGGGGATGCTGCCACCCCGGCATTAACAAAACCACCAGGCAAAACAGGATTCCATTGATTCGGATTGTCCTGCGCGAGAGTGATCCAAGAATCAAACCGCTGGCCCAGGACCAGCAAACCAGTAGTAAGAACCGCCTGAAAACATCCGCCCCGTTGTCGAAAAGGTCCGCCCGCGCGCCGGGACTCGCGAGATATTCCATTGTCCAGTTGTTCAGGTAAAGCCAGAGGGGAACCGATGTCCCAGCGGCCGCTGCACTGGAAGCGAGGGCAAGTAAAACGCCCAGCGCTACGAGCCCGACAAGGCTCGCCCAGGTTCGCCAGTCTGCGAACATAGATAACAAACGCCGCGCGAACAGTCCCAGCAACGCACGGACGGTTTCTCGATCCGCAGCACCCGCTTCTGAAAGATCGCCAAGCACGGCGTCCCTATCATCAGCCGACAATCGCCCCGCCAGCCATTCAACGATTCGGGTCAAGGCTGCCCTCCCACGAGACACCCCGGGTCGCCTTCATAACCGCCGAATAAAAAGCAGTTCCCTCTCGAAGGCCCTTCTGCGTAACCCGCACCATACGCTTGGCACGCCCGCCGCGCTTGGCCGTGGCCTCGCCCATCCACGTTTCGATGAGCCCCTTGGCTTCCAAACGATCGAGCGTCGTATAAAGCGCGCCGATCGAGCAGCGGCTCCCGGTCGAGTTCTCGATATCCTGCCGGATCGCAGCGCCGTAGGCGTCCTCGCCCAACCGCGCCGCCGCAGTTAGCAGCAGATATTCAAACTCTCCAAGCATTATTTCTACATTGTGTTTCTAATCGGGAACAGTGTCAATGACAGTTCGGTGATACGCTTAATCCCGATCAGGAGATTCACATGACACGCCTCTCAGTTATTGCCATCACGCTGCTGGCCGGAAGCGCATTTGCGCAGCAGATGCCCCCCAAGATTCAGTTCGACTCAGACCCGGATTTTCTGAAGCTTCCCGCCGACATGAATTTCGGCGAAGTCCTGGGTATCGCTATCAACTCCAAAGGCCAGTTCGTCGTGCTCAACCATCCGGGCAGCGCCAACAATGCTCCGTTATACGGTGCGGCGACAACCCAGCTACTGGAATTCGACCCCGCCGGCAAGTTCATGAAGGAAATTGGCAAGGGAGTTTACGGACTTGGCTACGGGCACTCGGTGCGCTTCGACAAGTACGACAACCTGTGGGTCGTCGACAAAGGAACGATGTCGATCGTGCGCTTCAATCCCGCAGGCAAGGTCACTATGAACTTCGGCCGCCGCGAAGAAGCTCCCGATGAGCACCGCTATGCCCCCGGCCGGGGCGGTGCGCCACCGGTGCATGTCGACGGCTACTTCAATGGCCCCACCGATATCGCGTGGGATTCCAAAGACAACATGTATATCAGCGATGGCTATGGGAATTCACGCGTAGCCAAGATCGATAAACACGGCGACTGGGTCAAATCCTGGGGCTCCCGCGGCCGCGAGAACGGCCAGTTCAATCTCCCGCACAACATCGGCGTCGATCGTAACGACAACGTCTATGTGGCCGACCGCAGCAATCGCCGAATCCAGGTCTTCGATACCGACGGCAACTGGCTGCGCAACATCACCATGGTTGCGCCCTTCGACAAGAAAAGGCATCCGACGCTGGGCAATACGCCCGCGAACTTGCCCGATGAAGCGCAGGCGTGGACTATCTGCATCACCAACACGACGCCGCAGTATCTGTACACGTCGGATGAAAACCCGGGCCGCATTTACAAGATGGCGCTCGATGGCACGATGCTCGGGTATATCGGCGAATCGGGGCATGAAGTCGGCCAGTTCAACTGGATTCATGCACTGGCATGCCCGTCCGAAAACACGCTCTATGTAGCCGACATGAATAACTGGAGAGTCCAGAAGCTGACCCTGCACCCCACAAAGAAATAGGTATTGCCGGGAAGCCTTCTGGAATAGATACGTGCTCCGCGGCAACTGCTAGCCTCGGAGCGCGTGTCAGTCCAAACCAATCTGCAAGACCTCCAAAGCACAGTAGAGCGTTTCATAGCCAGGGCAGTTCATCCCGCAATCCTCGATCCCGGCGAAGAACCACTCGCCCTGATCACCGGCCAGTGGACTTTCACTGAATGGAATGGCCGTTTGGTTCTTCAGGCATGGGCCGGCCCAAGGAATCTCGTACGCAAAATCGCTGGTCTGAAACTCGAACGCCGCGATCAGATCGCGCTGTTCACAGAACGCTTCCCCAAAACCGAAGGCGAACTTCAAATCGCCGATCTGGCCGCACCGAACAGCCATGAACTCGGCCGCAAGACATCCCGCGCGGCATTCCGGGAAAGATTTCATCTCATGCTGGCCAGAGAGTTTCCACTTTGGCGGATCGAAGAAGTCAGCGTCGAAGCGAATCTCGAACAAAGCCTTTCCACCTCATACGCGCGCGCGTTTCTCAAGCTTGGATCGAACGGCATAGCTGCTGTAGCGGCGCCTCCAGACGCGCCCGACCCCGCAGGCATCGTTGCAACCGGTCTCATCTGGATGGACTATCTGCGTCACCGCGAAGAGACCTTGACGATATCCGCCCTCGCTTTGTATCTGCCCCTTAAGCGTGAAGGACCGGCAGCATTGCGCGCTGCCTGGATCAATCCCGAGGTCGTGCGCTGCCAGCTTTTCGCATACGACGAGAGAGACCGCTGCGGCGCCATCGATTTCGCCGATTCCGGCAATGTCGATTCCATTCTGCCCCCCTGCCGGCGCCCCGATATTCCAAATGCGCAGAACGTTGCCGTCGATGGAATGCCAGATGAAGTAACAAGCATCGACCAAAGCGACGGGTCTATAAGTATGCGGATTCGCGGCCTTGAATTCGCACGCGCCACTGGCGGCAAATTGACGTGCGGTATAGCGCGCCGGACCCGCTGCACCATGGAAACTGCCACTGCAATGGCTCGCGAAATCGCCCGCGTCCGCACTAACAAAACCAGCGAACGCCAGCATCCTCTCTACCTCGCAAATCCCGAGGGATGGCTGGAATAGCAGGTGAGAGAAACTCCGGCTGCCATCGACGCA
>Ga0182013_10004330_pt1 | contig 17132 bp, 8 predicted proteins | sample 612S2MmetaG_FD_120487 | JGI IMG/M metagenome (GOLD analysis project Ga0182013, IMG submission 120487) | Permafrost microbial communities from Stordalen Mire, Sweden - 612S2M metaG | ecosystem: Environmental > Terrestrial > Soil > Wetlands > Permafrost | place: Sweden: Stordalen | collected...
ACCGTTCGCCCGAAAGTTTGCGTAAACAATTACTAATTCGTGTAAACGCTTACAATGAGGCGCATGAATAACGTCGGCAACACTAGAACATTCGTATTCTCTTGTCAACCTAAAGTTTGATTACCTGATTTTGATGCTTGGCCGAAACTCTTCTCAAATGCCCCATCGGACCTCGCAGGTGCTCGCGATTTCCGCCGCTTCAACAACTGGAATCATCTTGCTCCTGGTCAACAAATAGCGGTCCGGGCGCCCCTGTTGATAAGCGCCTGTGGCGCGAATATAATGCGGCCAGCCTTGGTCCAAACGGGCTGAAGAAAAAGCTTGATGCTCCCTTCCGAGGTTTGCCCATGGATGACGAACTTTGCCCCGGCGCTGAGGTTGGCTCAAAATTCGTCGTGGACCCTGGGTCCTTTGTAGACATCTCCAAACGCAGGTTCATGCACGCATCAGGGATGCTGATGGCCGGACTGATTCTTCCCAGGGCGCGCGCCCACGACGGTCCGGGAGTTCCATTGGGTTCAGGCCACAAGGTTGTCGTAGTCATCGTCGGCGGAGTGCGCCGGGACGAGACTTTCTCGCCCGAGGGGCTCGTGAACATTCCTCATCTCGCGGCAGATCTTCTTCCCCAATCGCTCTTCTACCGTCACGCACGGAACGAAGGGGTGACCGCGCACTTCAATGCCATTTCGAGCATCCTGACCGGCAACTGGCAACGCGTCGATGACTGGGGCAAGGTTGCCCCGACGACGCCCACACTGTTTGAGCAGTTCCGCAAGGGACTGGGCGCCGACCGGAGCGACACCTGGGTGGTGGCCAGCAACAAAGCGTTGACCAGCCTGATCGGCGCCAGTTCGGATACGCACTACGGTCCGGCGTATGGGGCCAACGTGGTGTTTCCCAAGCAATTGATGCTGACGGCAGTAGTTGAGGCACTGCGCAATGGGCGAACGGCCAACATGGCAGACCGGAACAAGGTACAGGCTGAATTGGAAAGCGCCATGGAAGGAAGCAACTACGAAGGGCTGGGTTGGAATGTGTTCGACGGTTCCGACCGGCTCGATCCTCGCGTGCGCGGCAGCATCGAGACTGCCATCGCAAGTTTCGTGCGCGACGGAGGACCGACATCCGGAGATGAGCTAACCTTTTTCATGAGCCGGGAGGTGATGCGGAAGTTTGCGCCGCAACTCCTGGTAGTAGCATTTTCCGACGTGGAAGCGGCGCACTTCGGTTCGTATGCGCTTCACTTGTCGGGCGTGAAAACTGCTGACCGCCTTGCCTACCAGTTGTGGCGCGAGGTGGAAACGAACCCCGATTACCGGGGCAAGACAACAATGGTGATTCTGCCGGAATTTGGAAGAGATCCCGATGGATCGTCAACCAACGGATTCTTCAATCACCGGGCGAACGTGGAATCAACCAGGGACACTTGGATGATGGCGCTGGGTGCGGGAATCGACAAGCCGCAGATCATTGAGCGTCCCATTCGCCACATCGATCTTTGTCCCACACTGGCTGGGCTGCTGGGCTGCCCGCTATTGGATGCGCAAGGCCGCTCGATCGCGGAGATTCGCGGTTAGCGGGAAAATTAGAGAGCCGCGTAGGAAGCACACGCATCGCGTCGCAACGGAAATCAAGCCGGGCGCGTCGGAGTTGTCAGCCAGGAAGGAATTATGCCCGTCCACGACGCGCTGCCGGGAAATCTTCAAGAGGCCTTGAACCACGGGCTCCTGGAACGAATCCCTCTCACTTTTCTTCCCTTTGTCAATCAGCAGCTCAACCAATGGGCAAATCTTTTCCCGAACGAACGGCAGGCGGTGGAGCGGCTTCTTCTTTACGTTGCCAACTTGAACCAGCAGCAGTCCAACGCCCTGTTTAGCGAAGTGGTGCAACTGGAACAGAAAATGGGAGTGCGCAGCTGGCAGTTCTCCGCCGCCGAACAGACCATCCAGAACTCTTCGCAGCTGGCGAGTTCGCCGTATTTCCAGGAATGGCGGCGGGCTGTTCAGGCGGTCTTCGACGCCGCGGACGCCCATGCGCAAGCCACGAATCAAGCCGCCGCAAGGCAGAGCAATCGGCTGGTTCTGCTGGATATGCCGGAAGTTCTTCCCGTGGAAGCGGCCGGCGTTTGGCAACGGTGGCAGGGAATGGGCCGGCCGTTGCAACTGGATCTGGGGCAAAGGGGCGCCCGGCCGAACGCATTGGAACTGCTTCTGGGCGGTATGCCCAACACTGCAGGCGGACTGACGGCAGGCCTGCTGGAGGTGGTCTGGAAGCGTCCGCAGTCTGCCCCGGCCGAGGTTTGGGTTGTGGATGCGGGCAGGAGCCTGGTGGACTCGGTGCTGGGGCTTGAGCCCGCCGGCGGCGCCGGGTCAAACGCAATTTTGCTGAGCAACGGAAGGCTGGATCTCTGTCGGCAGAATTTTTCGCATGAGATGAACACCATGCGCAAGGACCTTGCCGATGCCGACGCGGTCTTCGACCGGCTGCGCAAAGTCGACCTCACACCATGGTGTCCCGCGGAGGTGGCCTCTGAAACAGCGGTGCGCGAGTTTTTGCGGTCGCTTTATCTGACCGGGAATGGCGCGGTAATCTTTGGCAATTCGTTCGTGGAATGGGCGGCCTCGGAAGCGTTTCGCCGCGCCCGGCCTTCGTTTCTGGCTGCGCAGTTTGGAGTGCGCAGCAAACCCAAGCCTTTTACCGGGGTGGCCGTGTTCGATAACCCGGACCAGGTCAATCCTCTTCCTGCCGTGGACGATTTGGCTGGCAGTGCGGTGGACGCGCGCATGCTCGCGCTCTACGTGTGGCTTGCCGCCTATCGCTACCCCGAATACCAGAGCTCGACGGTGTGCGTCTGCCTGGCAGAGAACCTTTCCCAGGCCTACGTGGTCGCTCCACCGGAATTTGACCTGTGGAAAGAAACCCAGCCGGTTCCACTGGCGCGCCTGGGCAGCGTGCTGCGCAGCTGGATGGCGTAAGGAGCCAAACAGGCTAAGCCGCATTGCAAGGTCCCTATGCCTCTTCCCTGCTCACCATTCGTTATTTGGGCAGCGTCTGGGCATGGTGCTATTCTGCGGGCACCTTGGCTGATACGCGGAACCCTTCAGGATGACGCATCCCCCCAGAGACAATCGAGGGCTATCCCGGCGGAAACTGCTCAAGAGCCTGAGTTTTGCGCCCCTGCTCCTGCGTTCGGCTCCATTGCATGGAGCCTCGTTGCTTTTCAACCCTTCCGCTGCCCGGTCGGGCCCGCCCTCCGAACTCCCATTCGCGGATGTCCGGCTGACCCCGCACTATCCGGCCAAATCTCCCTTGGCGGATGTATTGCGCCTTGTGGCTCCGGGTTCAGACGACTACATTACGGAAAAATACGCCGTTGAAATTGAAACTCTTCTTGAACAATGGAGCCGGGCTCTCAAGGAGTCAGTCCGCGGTCTTTCGTCGCTCGCGAATTCCTTGCATCCTTTGATCGAAGCTTCCCCGCTCCGTCCATTGAAGGAGACGCCGCTACGCACTGGATTCGGCGTGGATGTTGTGAAAAGGCAGTATGCCGCAGAGACCGTTGCCGGACGGGAGCGATTTCTCCAGGAGTTACAGGGGTGGCTGGGACAGGCTTCGCGGGTGCAGACGGCGGAATTCGAAATCTACAGCATTGAACAAATTGCCGTCTCCCCCCTGGCAGTTCGACTGCAAATCCGTTACGACATCGTGACCGTCGGCAAGGATGGTCGGCGCGAGGAGCGGGTTGGTTCGTGGCGCACCGAGTGGCAACGGGCCGAAACAGAGGCCTGGAGAGCGCGGCGATGGGAGACCGGCGAAGAAACGTTGAGCACCACGCATGGGCCCGCGTTTCTCGATGTCACCCACCAGGCTCTCGGCGGAACCGAGTCGTATTCGAAGCAGATGCTCCGCGGGGCCGACTACTGGCGCACGATCCTGGACGGCGCGGTAGGGGTGGACGTCTATTCCAACAATGGCGTGGCGGTGGGCGATTACGACAACGATGGCTTCGACGATTTCTATGTTTGCCAGCCCTCTGGGCTTCCCAATCGACTCTATCGCAACCGGGGCGACGGAACGTTTGAGGACAGAACGGAAAAGGCGGGAGTCGGCGTGCTCGACAACACGGCGAGCGCGCTGTTCGCCGACTTTCGCAACATAGGCCTGCAGGACCTTCTCGTCGTTTGCGGCACCGGTCCGATGCTCTTTCTCAATCAAGGCGATGGAACGTTTGCGCGCAAGCGCGATGCTTTCAAATTTGCACAACCAGCGCAGGGAACCTTCACGCATGCCGCGGTCGCCGACTACGATCGAGACGGCCGGCTCGACATTTATTTCTGCACCTACATGTACTACCTGGGGCTCGACCAATATCACTATCCAATTCCCTATTACGATGCGCGCAATGGTCCGCCCAATTGTTTGTTTCACAACGAAGGGAACGGAGTTTTTGTGGAGCGGACCCAAGAGACAGGATTGAATGCGGATAATGACCGCTACAGCTTTTCCTGCGCATGGGGCGACTCCAACTCGAATGGATTTGCGGATCTGTTTGTGGTGAATGATTTCGGAAGCTCACAGCTTTATCGCAACAACGGCGATGGAACATTCAAGGTTGTCTCGCACGAGGCCAATGTTGAGGGCGTGGGAGCGGGGATGAGCTGCGCCTGGTGCGATTACGATAACGACGGCCACCAGGATGTTTACGTGCCGAGCATGTGGGAGGCAGCGGGGCAGAGAGTCTCGGAACAAGAGCAATTTCACCGCGGAGCTCCGCAGAATATTCGCGAATTGTACCAGCGCCATGCGCGCGGCAATGCGCTCTATCGCAATCAGGGCAACGGGAGATTTGAGAACATTGGCCGCGAGGCTGGAGTTGAGATGGGCCGCTGGTCGTGGTCGTCGGATTTCTGGGACTTCGATCATGACGGCTACTCCGATCTCTATGTCGCCAACGGGTATCTTTCGGGACTCGACCGAGCCGACCTGGCAAGCTTTTTCTGGCGGCAGGTGGTGGCGAAATCGCCGGAAGATGCAACCGGAGCACCGGCTTACGAGGTGGGATGGAATGCCATCAACGAATTGGTTCGATCGGACTCGACGTGGCACGGCTATGCGAGAAATGTAATGTTCGCGAACAACCGCGACGGTACTTTCTCAGAGGTTTCTGGACCGGTGGGACTGGACTTTCTCGAGGACAGCCGCACATTCGTTCTGGCGGATCTCGATCACGACGGACGGCTGGAGGTGATCCTCAAGAATCGCAACGCCCCGCAACTGCGCATATTGCACAATGCGCTGACGGATATCGGTGGCTGCGTCGCATTCCGCCTGCGCGGTCACATGAGCAATCGCGACGCCATCGGCACCGCGGTCACGGTGGAGACGGGGACTCTTCGCCAAACTAAGTATCTGCAGGCAGGATCGGGATTTCTGGCCCAGCACTCCAAGGAGTTGTTCTTCGGAACCGGAGAAGCGGCGGGGCCGCTACGCGCCACGATCCGTTGGCCCAACGGCCTCACGCAACAATTTGAAGGCCTGCCCGTGAATCACCGCATCGAGATCGATGAAGGAGCAGCAGCCTTTGCGGCTCAGCCCTTCTCCGCTGCAGTCGCGGCTTACGCGCAGGCAGGACCGGAGCCGGCGCTGGAACCCGTGCCCGTGAATGTCGAGACATGGATCATTGACCCACTGAAGGCGCCCGCGTTTTCATTGCCCGATCTCGCGGGGAACGCGCAAAGTTTGCAGTCGCTGCGTGGAAGTTTTGTGCTGCTCAACTTCTGGGCGGCCAATGCGCCGCTCGCTCTCGACCTGTTGAAACTTCTTCATCGCCACCAAGCGGCGCTGGCCGCAAGCCATTTGCAGATCCTGGCGGTCAACGTGAGCGAGGCCTCCGGCCTGCAAGCGGCGCGGTCCTTTGCTGCGCAGGAAGCGCTGTCGTTCCCCGTCGTTTTTGCTACTGAGGAAATGGCCGGGATTTACAACATCATCTATCGTCATCTTTTCGACCGCCGCAGGGATCTCGGGATTCCCACCTCCTTCCTGCTTGACCGCGAGGGCATCCTAGTCAAGGTGTACCAGGGGCCGATTGATCCTCAACGGCTGATCGAGGATGTGCGGTTAATTCCGGCGAATGCAGCCGATCGAATGAGAATAGCGATTCCCTTCGGCGGGGAGTTATACCAGGGCACATTTGCCCGCAACCAATTTACCTATGGCGTGGCCCTGTTCCAGCACGGCTATCTGCAGCAGGCCGAAGAATCCTTTCTTGAAGTTGTCACCGCCAAGCCTGACGATCCCGACGCCTATTACAATCTGGGCACGCTCAGCCTGCGCACGAACGATTTTCCCGCGGCGCGTAATTATCTCGAGCGGGCTTTGAAGCTGCGCCCCAACTATCCTGAAGCGTGGAACAATCTGGGCATGATGGCCGCCCAGGAAGGACGCCCGGACGATGCCATCCGGAACTTCCAGCAGTCGCTCGAACTGCGGCCGCGCTACGCCATCGCGCTGCTGAATCTGGGCAACGTTTACCGGCGGCAGGGGAATTTTTCGCGCGCCGAGGAATGCCTGCGTCAGGCGCTTGAGATTAAGCCCGACGATCCTGAAATCAACTACAGCTTCGGAATGCTCTATGCACAGCAGAATGAGTTGCAACCGGCATCGGATTATTTGCGCAAGGCAATCGATCTGCAGCCGGACTATCCCGAAGCCTTGAACAATCTGGGCGTTCTGTTTGTAAGAGAGCAGAATTACTCCAAGGCAGAGGAACAATTCAGGTCAGGTATCCGCGTGGCCCCTGACTACGACCAGTTCTATCTCAATCTTGCGCGTGTTTATGCGGTACAAAACGAATTGGAGAAAGCCAGGGAAGTGTTGCAGGAGTTGCTGCGTCTGCAGCCGAAGAATGCGGCCGCAGCGCAGGCCCTTGAGATTCTACGATGAATACCGGCAAGTGCACCGGAATCCTCAGGCTGTGCCGGCTTGCCCTCATTCTCTCCATGGCGGATTCCTGCCGCTATAATCGTTGCCAGCCATGATCTTTCCGCGACGCCGCTTCCTCGGATCATCTCTTCTGGTGTTCGGCAGCACGCTCATCGACGCACTTGCGACGCCACTCTGGAAATGGAAGAATCCCGTTGTTCTGGAAGCCGCTGTACAGCAGCCTGCTAACTCTCCAGTCCAGTTTATCGATGTAGCGCAACAGGCCGGGCTGACCATCCCCAATGTATGGGGCGGCATCGATCACAAACGGCTCATCATTGAAACCAAGGGAAGCGGGCTGGCTTTCTTCGACTACGACAATGACGGATGGTTGGATATCTATCTGACTAACGGGAATCGCCTCGATGCGCATTGGCCGGCGGGCAAGGAACCGATCTCGCACTTATACAAGAATAACCGCGACGGCACCTTTACCGATGTGACGGAAAAGTCAGGGCTAGGACGCACGGGCTGGCAAACGGGCGTTTGCGTGGGCGACTACGACAACGACGGCTGGGACGACCTTTTCTGCTGCTTCTGGGGCAATAACATTCTGTTCCATAACAACGGCAATGGAACCTTCACGGATGTTACACGCAAAGCCGGCCTTTCTCAGCAGAAAGGCCGTTGGGGCACAGGCTGCACTTTCCTCGATTATGACCGGGACGGGCACCTCGATCTTTTCGTTTGCAATTTCATCAAGCTTGATCCGGACAAGGTTCCTACCGCGGAAGAAACGAATTTCTGCCAGTGGAAAGGCGTCCCCACCATGTGCGGCCCGCGCGGGCTTCCAGGGGATACGAACCTGCTTTACCACAACAATGGAGACGGGACGTTTACCGACGTTTCAGAGAAGGCTGGGATCCTGAAACCAGGGCCGCGCTACTCCATCACCGCGACCTCTTACGATTTCGACAACGACGGGTGGCCCGACATTTATGTCGCGGTCGACTCCGAGCCCAGCATCCTGTTCAAGAACAACCACGACGGCACATTTACAGATGTGGCCGTTATGGCCGGCTGCGCCTACAACGACGACGGCCACGAACAGGCCGGAATGGGTCTGGCCGTGGCCGACTATGACTGCGACGGCTGGTTCGATATCTTCAAGACCAACTTCGCCGACGATACATGCAATCTCTACCACAATAACGGAGACGGAACCTTCACCGACCGGTCTTTCAACTCCGGTGTGGGTATCAACAATAAGTACGTGGCATGGGGCTGCGGCTTTATCGATTACGACAACGATGGATGGCCGGACATTGTTCAGATAAATGGGCACGTCTACCCGGAGATCGATAACTATAACTTCGGGGAAACGTTCAAGAATCCGCGACTGGTGTATCGCAATCTCGGGAATGGCCGCTTCAAGGATGTCTCGTCGGAGATGGGCCCAGGTATCAGTGCGCGCTTTTCAAGCCGCGGAGCCGCATTTGGCGACTACAACAACGATGGCTGCATGGATGTGCTCGTCCTGAATATGAACGATCTGCCCTCTTTGCTGCACAACGTCGGGGGCAACAAGCAGAATTGGATCAAGGTCAAGCTGGTGGGGAAAAAGTGCAACCGATCCGCGATTGGCGCTCGCGTCAGCGTGACCACCGGTGCACACACGCAGATGGATGAAGTTCACAGCGGCACCAGCGTCATGTCGCAGAGCGATCTGCGTCTTCACTTCGGTCTGGGGAAGGCCGAGGTGGTGGATGCGATCACAGTGAAGTGGCCGACCACGCAGAAGTTAGAACGATTCACGCAGGTCAAGGCGAATCAGATACTCACCATACGCGAAGGGGACGGCATCGTGGCCACTTTCAAACCTCGATCGGCGTAGCGCATGCGAGCTACGACCGGAAGGCCGCTGCAATAGGCCGCATCAGTGTGCGACCGGATAAGTCGGCTGCCCATCCACCAGGAACTGCTTAACCTCCCGCCGCTGGTGATCTATCTCGGCTGCCTGTTGCTTCATCAAATCTTCATGCAACTGGAATTCGTGTCTGGCCTTTTCCGGATCGCCGGTGCGATCATAGGCCACGCCCAGGCGATAATGGGCCTCGACGAGTTCGGGCCTGGCTTCAATTGCCTTTAAGTAATAGCCAATGGCTTGCCCAAAGTTGTGCTGGGTAGAAGAGAGGATACCAAGTTGCAAGTACGCTTCGCCGCATTTGGGGTCGATGGCGACAGCTTTTGCCAGGAGCGTCTCCACATGTTGGAAAACCTGCCGGTCCGGAGTCTCCGCCTGCCCTTTCCACATGGCCATTGCATAGAAGTAATTGGCAAGCGAGTTATCCGGTTGCTCCTGGACAAACCGCGCCAGCTTCTGCCTGACACAAGCCAATGGATTCGGCGCCACCATATCAATTCTGCCCATAAAGATGTAGGGACTGGGGTCTGTCGGATTCAGATCGGAGGCATCGCAGAGACGGAGTGCCGCCTCCTCGTAGTGAGCGCTCGCAAACAAAGCAGTCCCCAATGCGGTGAGAATTCGCGCCGATCGCGGATAGACCTTTGCTGCGTCTTGAAAGACCTGCTGCGCCTGCAGGATTGCGCGATGAAGCAATAGCTCAGAGCCCCAGGCAAAGTAATTCTCTTCACTCGGGTCCCGATGGATTGCCTGCTCAAACTCGTGAACGGCGGCCAACGGATCGTCCAGCTTTTCATCGAGCTCGCCCGCCAGGCGATGCAGGTCCGCGGTGTCCGCAGTTGCCAGCAACTTCTGCACATGATCGCGGGCATGCGAGAAATCGCCGGCTCCTTTCATCGCCTGAGCCAGTTGGTATTCGTTGTCACGATTGGCGGGATCGATCCCGTATGCGGTCTGAAGCTGAGAAACGGACTCCTTGTATCTGCCGGCACGAAGATAGAACTCGCCCAACTCACGGTTCGCTTCGAAGCTGCCAGGCGCTCCGTCAACAGCGGCGCGCAACGTGCCTTCGGCTTCGCTTGTTGGATGCGCATCGCAGGTCAGGCATGCCGCATTGTGCCCTTCAGAATTCGCTTCGAGAGCGAGGGTCTCGCGCGTGAGATCTTCGCTCGTGCGCAGACTGGTATCGGATCCATGCCCCCCCGCCGCAGTCCAATCCGTGACCCCCGCAACCGTGAAACTCGGCTTGTCGGCAAACTCCATTACCTGCTTCGAAGGCGTTGCTGCGGTACTTGAATCCGCATGGGCAGGCAGGGAATCTTCCAGGACCACGTCGATCTGCTTCTGTTCTCCGGGGGATGAAACAACGACGGCAGAGGCACGGCTGCGCAGTCCTGCTTTCTCTGCGGTCAGCAAGTAACTTCCCTTCTCCAGGGCGGAAAAAACAAACACACCTTCTGCGTTTGTCTTCGTTTGCAAAGCGGCTGGAGCATGCTCAGGCTGAAGACGCACAAACGCATCGCCAACCGGGTGCCCGGCGGAGTTGAGAACTCTGCCCTCAAGCGCAACGTTTCGTTGCGGAGAGGATTCCTGCGCAACCGCTGCAGGGATGGTGAGGTTCATCAACCCCACGACAACTGCAAGCGCGCAAAAAAAATGCAACCAGTGTCCGGTTGCCGACGAAGGCGGCGGATTGCGTAAACCATCCGCGATAGATCTCGACCCTCCAACTCCCGGAATCCTTCTCAATACTTCCTTCATGTGCGCACCTGCAGCCGTCTTTGTACAATCGATCTCGTCTGCTTCCCTGGGATGACAGTCCCATTTTATCGTCGCCGTTGACTGTTCCATGGTCCGTCGGAAAAGCATAAGAGCGAATCGCCGCAGTGAGTTCATTTGTCGATGGGCTTGTAGGAATTTGCCTGCGCGTCCTTGTTCTTCATGGCGTCTCAAAGGATGGGTTCCGTCCTTGGCGCCAAGGCCTTCAGACCCCGCTTGATCTGTCTCGGTTCTCGGTGTTCATTTCCCCGGAATGCTTGGCATGTTTCTTCCTGGAGGTACTCGGGGAGGCATCCGATCGCTCAGGCGCTCGGCTGCGATTCCCTTTAGAACAGCCTCCAGAAATCCAGGGAACACCGCTTTCACTTCCCGCAGTCGCAGGGACATCAAATGTTCGTCCCCTGCTTTCTCGTGGCTATCAACCCTGTTTTGCGCAATTGAGCGTAGTGATAGCTGAATCGCGATTTTGAACCAAGTTCCCGAAAACTCGTGCCCGTCGCTGGTTCGATCGAGAGCCTCGAGACAATTTGCTGCCGAGTCCTGTCACCGAGCGCACCCAAAAGCGCACCCATCGATAGATCGCCGCCTTCTTCAATGCCAGAGGGATCGACCATCTTTTTACGGTATACTTTCGGTCCGCATTGCTCAACTTTTTTTGAACTTTGCGGCTTACGACCAAGGGTGCTTCCCTTTGGAATCACGGGCAAGTTTAATTCGACGCATCCAGGGAATGCTCGAGGGTAAGTTGCTCTGTTTGCGAAATACGCCGCTTCAAATAAGGTGTATAAATTCAATGAACTGATTTCAGGGTCAATGGAGTTGCGAGTCAGATTCTCATCTGGAGGCAAAATGAAAACCTTTTCAAGGCGCGATGTCCTGAAGACCAGCCTGCTAGCCCCCGCGGTTGCCGCTGGCGCACACGCCTTCGGTTCCATCGATCCTTCTGTGCACGCCGCCGGGGAGGTTACCGGCCCGCTGAGCACGCCCGCAACTTTGGCCTCTGCGACACCGGGCGCCGGCCGCGAACGCCTCCTGCTCGACTTTGGATGGTCCTTCCATTTTGGGAATGCCAATGATCCAGCCCAGGACTTTGGCTACGGCAGTGCGGACGCGGGAAACTTTCAGAAGACCGGAAATTTCATTCCGGCCGGTTCTACCTCCTTCAGCGACGCTGACTGGCGTCGCATCGATCTGCCCCATGACTGGACTGTCGAGCTACCCTTCAAGAACGATCCCGATCTGCAGAGCAAGGGCTTCTATCCTCTTGGCCGCAAGTACCCCGAAACAAGTGTCGGCTGGTACCGCCGCATCTTCGAGCTGTCCGCCGAAGACCAGGGCAAACGCATCACGATCGAATTCGATGGCGCGTACCGAGAGACCACCGTCGTTTTCAACGGGTTCTACATCGGCCAGCATAGCGGTGGATACGATTCATTCAGCTTTGACGTCTCCGACTTCGCGAATTCCGGCCAGCCTAATGTGCTGCTGGTGCGCGTGGACGCCACCGGAAGCGACGGTTGGTTTTATGAAGGCGCGGGAATCTATCGGCACGTGTGGCTTGTGAAAACCCATCCGGTGCACATTAAGCAGTGGGGAACGCTGGTTCGCTCGGAGATTCGCTCCAATGCAGCCAGGCTTTCGATCCTGAGTGAGGTTGAGAATCACGGCAATGCGTCGAGCAATGTGCGGGTCATCTCCACCATCGTCGATCCGTCGGGTTCAGCCGTCGCCAAGGATGTTTCGACTTCTAACTCGATCGCGGTGCGCGATCAACACGACTTCACGCAGGACATTGTTGTCAACCGCCCGGCTTTGTGGTCCCTCGAAGAGCGCAACCTTTACAAACTCCTCACCGAAGTGCAGGTTGACGGCAAGGCAGTCGATCGCTACGAAACGCCGTTCGGCATCCGTTCCGTTCAGTTCGATTCAGAGCGCGGTTTTCTGCTCAATGGCGCACCCGTGAAACTGAAGGGCACGTGCAACCACCAGGACCACGCCGGCATTGGCGTGGCATTGCCCGACGCCGTGCAGTACTACCGCGTCCGCAAACTACAGGAAATGGGCTGCAACTCGCTGCGAACCTCGCATAACCCGCCCACCCCCGAACTCCTCGACGCCTGTGATCAGTTAGGTATGTTGGTCATGGACGAGACACGCATGATGTCGTCGAACCCAGAAGGCCTGAGCCAGTTTGCAGATCTCGTCCGGCGCGACCGCAATCATCCCAGCGTCTTCCTCTGGTCGCTGGGCAATGAGGAGCCCACGGCCACCAACGCCAAAGGCGCCAACATTGTGACCGCGATGAAGGAGGTTGCCACGAGGCATGACGGATCGCGCCCCACCACCATTGATGGCATGATCAACGGCGAGGCAGCGGGCAGCGGCACTGGCGGTCTAGCAGTTTGCGACGTGATTGGCTATCACTACGCCGACCCGCAGGGCGAAGCATTCCACAAGGCGCACCCTGAAAAACTGGTGCTGGGCACCGAGACCGTCAGCGCGGTCTGCACGCGCGGCATCTACATTACTGACAAATCGAAGGGTTTCGTCAGCTCTTACGATCCTTACAACACGTCGGGCCGCGCCTCCGCGGAAGGCTGGTGGAGCTTCTGCAACGCTCGCCCCTGGCTTGGCGGCGGCTACGTGTGGACTGGCTTCGATTATCGTGGCGAGCCCTCGCCCAACGGTTGGCCGAACATCAGTTCGCAATACGGCATCCTCGACATGTGCGGATTCCCCAAGGACGCGTTCTTCTACTACCAGTCGTGGTGGACGGAAAAGCCCGTGCTCCACCTCTTCCCGCATTGGAACTGGCCCGGCTACGAAGGCAAGAAGATCGCCGTCTGGGTCTACTCCAACCTCGACAAGGTGGAACTGTTTCACAACGGACAGAGTCTCGGCGCCAAGGATGTGAAGAAGGACGCGCACGTCGCCTGGAACGTGGAATACGCACCTGGGTCCATTGAAGCCCGTGGGTGGAAAGGCGACAAGCAGGTCATGACCGCGCGCCGCGATACTACCGGTTCTGCAGCAAAATTGGAGCTGCGAGCCGATCGTGATTCCTTACTAGCCGACGGCGAGGACGTGGCCATGTTCGCCGTCGAAGTGCAGGACGCAAATGGACGCACCGTGCCCATTACTGACAATCTGGTCACCTTCAAGGTCACCGGGCCGGCCAAACTCCTTGGCGTGGGCAACGGAGATCCGACCGACCAATCGCCCGACAAGGCGACGGAACGCAAAGCATTTTCGGGATATTGCATGGCGCTCGTCCAAACCGAAAAGACACCTGGCGCCATCACTGTGGAGGTCACGTCTCCAGGACTCACCGCCGCCTCCGCAAGCGTCTCGAGCAAGTCGATAGAACTTCGCCCGCACGTCGGTATTTGGGAGCGGCCAATCCCCAAAGGGGCAGGAGTTACCGGTCTATGGGTTGCCGCGTCGGCCCCCGGCACCGGACTCGCAGCCTCGGCGCTCGGCTCGCCGCGCATTTTCACCCTCACGCAGGAGGGCGGCAAACTCACCGGCACCGTGGAAGGCCCAGGCGGTTGGTTTGGCGGAGACGATGCACCTTCGCCAATTCGTGACGGCGTCGTCGAAGGGGACCATATCGCTTTCAAGTCCGGCATCAATGTCTTCGAGGGCAAAATCAAAGGCGCAGAGCTTGAACTCCAGCGCACCGTCAACATTCCGTTCAGCCTCCCGACGCCGAAAAAGCAGGACCCCAACGGGCCTGTTATCGGCCCAGCACCCGACGGTTCTGATCCATCCATAGACTTCGCCGATTTCTCCGGCGCCGGCAACATGTCCGTTGTGCTCAGGAGGTCAGAACGCTGAATCCGACAACTTTAGAAAAACAAGGTCCAATTCGCGACGATATTGAGTGCATTTGGAACACGCGGTGTAATTGCCGGACCGCCGACATAGCTAAATCCCAGGCTGAGATAGTTGCCGCGCGACGCGCGTAGCGAGTAGCTGCCAGTGGCCGTCGTTCCAGCCCGCCAAACGGTCTTGCCTTCAGAGACGAGATTGTTGGTAAAGATCCTGCTGTAGCCGGTGCGGGATGCGACAAAGGAGAGAACATCGTCGGGACGTGACCGAACCGGCGCCTTCTTGTAGAGACGTGCCTCGTAATAACGGGAGTAAGGGTTCATTGTCTGCGGCACTGTCATGAACGATCCACCGGCATAGAGCCCCTGCTTTGGATGCTCACGGTTTGATTTGAGCAATTGATAATCCATAAGGGCATATGCGCAGTAATTTCCCGAGGCCAACAATCCAGTGGTCTCATTCCTGTAAGGCGTGGTGTTGTAGATGGCTCCGGCGCGAAACCACGCCTCATGTGCATCACCGCTTGCTGCACGCAGGTAGCCCCCTTCATTGATCAGCACGAGCTTGTCACCGCGTGGAGTGAACCGGAAACCGGTGTGGTTTCGTGCAACTTCGGCCGGTCCCCCGTTTGGATCGATGCTCCGCTGCGCGGCGGTTTTGATGTAAGTATTCTCAGGCCCGCGAATTCGAACATTGAATGAAGGCGCCGTCAAGGGGAAGTAGGACATACCCGCCTCGTAGGGCAAAACGGCATAAACGCCCTGAGCGCCAGTCGCTGTCGATCCTCCCACGAAGAGACCGACGAAATTCATGTTGTTGGCGATGTAACCCGCCTTCACTTCGAGGCGATCGTTCCCGATTTCCTTGTAGAAATAGAGGGCCCACAACTGCAGCGACTTTGGGCCGGCGGGGTTCCAACTCGCCCAGTTCCACACTCCGCCCATATACAACTGCGCGTGCTGCAGGTGCAGTTGACGAAGATCGGACGAGAGAATCGGCTGCACAAATGAACTTTCGAAAGCGCGCTGACCAACGTAGACTTGCTCTTCGGCAGACACAGGCGGATCAAGCATGTTCTGTGTGTACTGCGGCCCCGTAATGACTCGAAAGGCAAGGCCCTTGCGAAAGAGTGCATTGCGAAATGCCGAATCGACGTCGATGACGCTATCGGAAAATGGCGGCATCGCGGCATCGCCTCCCAGATAATTCAGACCCTCAATCGTACGCTCGGCAGGGGTTGGGGAATCGGGAAGTCGCTGACTTGCTTCGTTGCTTTGTGCGTTGCTCACTAGGACGCCACACAGCATAAGGGCAACTGCGATTAATGCCTTGATCCTTCGCTGGCTCCACTCCTTCATTTCTCCTAAACCCTTAGTCTTTCTGGCAGCAGCAGGGCTTTCAGCCCAATACCTATTGTCGCAACTGGCTCAGATTGAAGATACGCTACGTGCCACCAGAGCGCGTGCAGTAGTAGTTTCCGGTTGGATAGCCGTCCGGGCACCCAGAGTTCCCGAAGATATCAGCCATCTGCGGGCTATTTCTTCTTCTTTTCCGGTTTGGGGATGAAGTATCCCCGCCGTGCCTGGATATCGACGCCGGGGCGATCCACCTTGATCTTCAGGCGGTGATAGGATCCGTCCTGCTTGACCCCGTCGGGCGATAACTCCAGGACGTAGACAACCTCCGGCGGCTCTGTCAGTCGCTTGAATCCGGCGCCTAAATCGTTGCTGTTGTGAAAAAAAGTGCCACCGGTGCCATCGGCAAGAGCGGCCATCGTGCTGTCGGCATTCAACATCGAACTGCGCTGGTAATCCGACTGTTGCTGCACGCTTGCTCCTGTCGTCATCGGGCCGCTCTGGCTTGCGTCAGCGGAGATATCCCCGACGTACAACCCGCGGGCATCAAGAACGCTGATAGTGACATTGAACTGCGCCGCGAGATCCATGACACGCGATTCGAAGCCGATCGATTCTTGTTCCACAGCGGAGAATCCTGAAGACACAAATACGATCATGCGCTGACCAGGCAAAGTCCCTATGGTACGCACAAACTCGGCAATGTTGGAGTAGGTGACCTGGGCATCCAGACGGCCCAGGTTGAGAACCCGATTTGTGGTCGTGACAACCTCGTTTTCGCTGACATGCCGCTGACTGGGATCCACGCTCGGGTTGCAAGCCAGGACCTGATTCAATGCATCCTTGAATGCCGGGCCGTCGTGGCTATGTTCGTTATCGATCTGCACAGCCTGGTAGTAGGAGATGTTCGGACATGCACGGGGATCGGGGCGAAAGGTGGCCTGTGGCTTCATGCTCAGGATGGCCTCGCGCAAGGTTGCGTGATCGCGGGTGAGGCCGCTGTTGGTGTTTCCGGATAGCGAGAGCACAGCCGCGATGTCCGAGGCACCCAACGCGTCATCAAGCACCTTTGTGCCGGCATTTCCTACGCGGACCAGATCCTCAGCGCCCAGATGGAGATCGTCGAAGAGGAATACGATGTAGCGCTGCTCGCCCTTCTGCGGCGCTGCATTTACGGAAGGCGGTGTCGGTGTTTGACACGACGCGTTGCCTGCTGCATTCGATTCGGCGCCACGCTGCTCTAAGGTGAACCCAATGATTGACCGCGCCTTGTCGTTGTCGAATAACTTGAAATCTTCCTTCCTCAAACCGCTCACCGTGCG
>Ga0182013_10004331_pt1 | contig 17127 bp, 12 predicted proteins | sample 612S2MmetaG_FD_120487 | JGI IMG/M metagenome (GOLD analysis project Ga0182013, IMG submission 120487) | Permafrost microbial communities from Stordalen Mire, Sweden - 612S2M metaG | ecosystem: Environmental > Terrestrial > Soil > Wetlands > Permafrost | place: Sweden: Stordalen | collected...
GCACCGGAGAACGTCGACAAGAGAGCTACGAGCAGGGCAATCATTACAGTCTATACCTCACAGCGAAGAGTGCGGGACATCAAAAAAATGGGGAGTTCGTTCGGCCAACGTTTGCATTGGACAAATGGTGAAGAGCCGAGTTAAGCGTGATTGGTTTCATGGCGAAATCTGCCGTTGTTAAACCGCGGTCCTTCGCGATCACTCCGGTAGCTTTCGGACGGCTGGCCGTAACCCGAACCCGTCTCTCGTATTCTCAGTATTCGGTTGCCGTGCTCTGAACTTTATAGCACCGCAAGAGAATTCGAAAGACAACTGTGGGATGCGCAGGTTGGCCCTTTTTCAATGTTCGGCGTCGGTATACGCTCTAACGTCTTTGCACAGAATACAGCTTCCACGCAATAGAGACATGCACGTCAATGTACGTTACGCAATTTGAACGGACGAGAGCTCGCCTTTTCCATCGAAACAACGGCGAGACGACGCCCGCACCGGCCGGCACCCATCCTCCGGCAGCGGCTTGAGCGTCACCTGGGCGCTGCTTAGGAGCGCTTGGTCAACACGTCGTTCATCGCTTCGATCACTTCGGGATCGAATTGCGTTCCGGCGTGACGCTTGAGCTCCTCGAGTGCCGTCGCGGGACGCATCGGCTGGCGGTAGGGCCGGTTTCCGATCATCGCGTTGAATGAATCCGCCACCGAGACGATCCGCGCCGCGAGCGGAATCTTCAACGCCGCGAGACCGTCGGGATACCCGCGTCCATCGAGGCGCTCGTGGTGCCCGCGTACCGCCGGCGTGTGCTGTGCGAGCAGCGGGATGGCGGTGATGATCGCGCCGCCGTCCTCGGCGTGCCGCCGCATCACGTTCATCTCGGGAGCCGTGAGCCGGCGCGGCGCCATCAGAATCTCCGGCGGCGTGGTCATCTTGCCGATATCGTGAATCAAACCGCAGCGCGACACGTACGTCGTCTCGGTACGGGAAAGCGACATTCGCTTCCCGATGCGCGAGCACCAGACGGAAACGGCTCGCGAATGCTCCGCGGTCAGCGGATCCGAAACTTCCAGCCGGCTCACGAGCTCACCGAGGACGACATCGATCTCGTCGAGCGTGTCGCTCGCGACCGCTGCCGCGGGCACTCTCGGCCGCCGGATGATCCGTTCGATCTCCTCGGCGACGACATCCAACTCCGACGTGCGGTTGGCCAGACCGACGTTCAACTCGCTCACCACGCCGGCCACCGTGGATGTCGCCGCGCTCAGCAGCCGCGGGATGACGGCCATGTCCGGATACTTTTCGCAGATTCCGTCGACCCAGGTAAGGAGGATCGACCAATCGCCGCCGGCGATCGCGTCGGCGAATCGGTCGGCGAACGAAAGTGCCGTGAGCTCGAGACCGACATTGATTTCGCGCCTGCGGACCGAGCGACCAATGACCGCCGCGGCGACGGCGTAGCTCTTCGCACGGACGGCATTCGCGATCGCGATGCGGTCGTCGCGGACATTTGCGACGGGAACCCGCGATTTGAACGTCACGGCGGCGCTACGTGGCGGTCTTGACGCTGCGCCGCAGCATATCGGCGCTTTGCGCCAGCGCGACGGCATAGCGTGGGGTCGTACAGCCTAATTTCCGGCACAACGAGCGGATCAGCGCATCCACCATCTCGACGGTTCGCCCCGAAAGCAAAGCAATCTCATCGGATTGCAAGCCCTCCGACAAGTGGATGAGCACGTCACGCTCGCGGTCAGTCAGCTGGGCGAACTGCTGGGCAAACGTTTCGGGCAACGGGAGCGCCTCGATGAGCAGCCCGATGCCGCCGAAGTCGCACGCATCGAGGGCGGCGAGCGCTTCGCGCAAGTCCGCGGAGTACCGTCCGCGCGACCAGCGATCGTTGATCATTCGAATTGCGCCGAAGAGCTGGCGAAACCGCGGCGTCAGAGATTTGGAGCGGCTCATCCGCGACAATAACCGCGCGGCGCGCTGATGGAATCCCAGCAGCGTCAGGGTCAATCCAATATAGGCCTTTGCGAACGCGACCGCTTTGGCGGACGGCTCGGCTTTCGAGGCAAGCGTCAAGGCCGGCTGCACGGCGGCCGCTGCTTCGGCGTGTAAGCCCGCAGCGGCGGCATACAGCGCGATCTCCGCATAGCGCTGTGATTGACGCATCGGGGTAATCTGTTTCTCCGCCGTGGTCGCGAGCAGTCGATAGGCGCGGTGAAAATCGCCCGTCCAGGCTGCGCGCAACGCTTGCGCCGGAAGCAGCATCTCGCTGGCGAACATGGAATAGTTAACTTCGAGCGCCTGCAGCGCCTCGTCCAGTCGCGCGCTCTCACGTAAATTTCCGCGCAGCACTTCGATCTCGAACTGTCCGAGGGTCGCATAGATGAGCAAGTTTCGGCTGCCGGCTTTGATGCTGCACGAGGCAAGCTGATCGAGATACAACCGACCCGCGCGGACGTCGTCTTCATAGTCCATCGCGATATTGTAAAGAATGCTCAACGCCCGCGCGGCGATGTCGTACAGATGCGATGCGAACGCAGTTTCGACCGCCTGACGGGCGTAGGCTTTGGCTCGCTCCGGATCGCGCGCGAAAAACGCGACGTATCCGGCCTGAAAGTAAAGTTTGGCGCGAACGGCCGAGTCGTTGACGTCGATGAGCTGGTCGAGGGCGCGTTCGATCGTCTGGGCGGCGAGCTCGCCTTGCTGATGAGTCGCGTACGCGGTGGCGAGCAGACCGGCAAGCGACACGGCGAGTTCGAGGTCGTGACCTCCCTCGGCGACGATGGGCTGCAGCAGTTCGATGGCGTCGCGCCGGTCTTGCCGGACCAGATCGGTGGCAAAACGAAAGACAATCGCACCGCGCTGGCCGAAATCTTCGACGTGGGCGATCGCGTCACGAAACCAGGCTTCCGCGACGTCGAAGCTGCCATGCAGCGATTCAAGGCTCGCCTTCACCGCCAGCGCCACGGGAAACGCGGTAAACTCCGCGTCGCCCAGCGTGCCTAACGCGCGGTACACCAGATCCGTCTCGCCGCGATCGATCAGCTCGAATCCGCGCTCGCTCAACAGTCGCGCGAGGGGCGCGGCCTCGTGCAATTCGGTGTGCAGCTCGATCGCATCGCTCCAGCGGCCCACGCGCCCGCAGACGACGGCCGAGACGCTGCCGATCTCTCCGTACGAGTGCTCCGGACCGTCGCGCACGCGCTGCTCGAGGAAGCTGCGAAAGAGTTCGTGATAGCGGTAGCGCCGGGGTCCTTCCCGAAACAGCATCGCTCCCGCGCTGCACAGACGGTCGAGCATCGGCGCAGCGTTGACCCAACCGGCGGCGTCGAGCAACTCGACGTCGAAATGTTTGTATAAGCAGGTCTCGAGCAAGAACCGCTGTTCGGCTTCGGGTCGCGCCGCTAGCGCTCGTTCGGCGAAATACGCATACGGCCGGCTTTGCCCATCGCCCACGAGCGCGAGGAGACCCGGAATGTCGCACAGCGCGAGCGCGATCGTCGCCGGCCAATTGGCCGTCATCCCGCACAGCGCGAGTATCGAAGCTTGCGATATCGCGGTACGCGAACGCTCGATCGCGACCCAAAGGTCGTCGGGAGTAAGCGCGAAATCGATGTCGTCGAGCGGCAAGTCAAGCCGATCGTTGGCCAGCCAGCGCGCAACCGGAAAACGGTCGGCAGCTTCGGACACCAGAACCCAGCGAATATTCGTTCGAACGGTCTGGTCGACTAGTTCGATGAGAAGGCTGAACAACCGGTCGTCCCTCACGTTTTGCAGTCCGTCGATGACGAACGTGACGTCGATCGCCGTGAGGTGCCCGGCAGCCCAATCGGCTATTTTTTTCGGACCTTCTTCCGTGCTGTTCATGCGATCGTAGACGCCGAGGAAAGACGTGAGCAACGCCGGCACGAGATCGCCCAAGCTATTGGCGAACGCACGCATGAAACCGAGAAGATCGCCTTGATTCGGCGCCACGTCCAGGCACCGATACGGGCGGCCCGTAGCTTTGAAGAACTCGCGCAAGACCGTGCTCTTGCCGAAGCCCGTCGGCGCCGAGACGATTAACAATGGGAAGTCGACCGCACGTTCCAAACGCTTGAAGACCCGCGAGCGCGCCATCGCTAACAGGGCTTGGGCGCTATCACGCGCACCCGCCGAAACGCTTGGCCCTCGCGACGCTGTTTCGCTCATATGCAAGTCGATCGGCCGGCTACACATTGAAGCAACCGCGCCGCCGCAACGCGGTCCCGATGAAGCGCACCGGTGTCCCTCGCGGCATCGATACTACCTCTGGCACACACCTTAGCGATTTAGAGCGGCGAATGATGAAAATGTTGCGGAACCGCGCATCGGGATTCGACGCGTAACATGCCCGCAAGTTCGACCTCCACAATAAATAGATTAACATGTTCGGGTCGTTTCGTCACCCGACCGCAAGAAGCGCCGAAGCCCAGTAAGCCAACCAGGCATGTCGACGCGTGCGTGGTCGCACAGCTGTTTTTTGCCTGATAAACATGGCGCGAGGGACGCCGATAGACAGGTTACACCGGAAAACGCCCGGCGCACTATTTACGCTATCTTAACGGTCCGAGGACTCCATGTTTGGTCTTGCGTCGCAGAACGGTCCGATTCACGCCCGGCTCGCCCCACGAGCCGAGCGGCGCGCGGTTCGCGGGTCCGCGAGTCGTGAAACGATATGTTCGACGTGTTGAGCGAACGCGGAAACCAGGCGTCTGTAGAGCGAGGCACGATCGTCCTTGCGGAAGACGACCTTGCAACCCGCACGGTTCTCGCGCGCATGCTCACGCGTGAGAACTTTCGCGTGGTTGCCGTTGAGAATGGGCGCCTCGCCTGTGAGGCTGTACGACGCGAGCAGCCGGACGTCGTCGTTCTCGACTGGCTCATGCCCGTGATGGATGGCCGCGCCGCGGTGGAGGAGCTCAAAGCGTCGGCGGCCACACGCAGCATCCCGATCGTGATGCTGACGAGTCTCTCACAGGTAGACGAGCGGATCATCGCACTCGAATCGGGCGTACAAGATTTCCTGAGCAAGCCGTGCGATCCGCGCGAGCTCATCGCGTGCATCGAACAGCAGTTGCGCTGGCGACGGGGACTGGCCGGCGATGCTCACGTCGCGTTCATGGCCGAGCGCAGGGCACAACGTGAGGCGAACGAGCGGCGTCACCGGCTGCTTACCGAAGCAATGCCGCATATCGTATGGATCGCGAACGCGCGCGGAACGATTACGTACTTCAATGCGGCCTGGTGGACGTACACCGGCGGATCGCCGGAAAGCCCGGTCGATGTGCGCTGGACGTCGGCGATCCATCCCGACGACCGCGCCGCGGTCGAGCGAGCTTGGCCGGGTGCCTTGACCACGGGTCAAGGATACGAAGCGCAGTGCCGCCTGCGCCGCGATTCGGACGGCATGTACCGCTGGCATCTGGTCCGCGCGATACCGATCAGCGACGCGACCGGCGCCGTCGTCGAGTGGGTCGGATCGTGCGCGGACATTCACGACTACAAAATCGCGGGCGAGACACGCGCGATCCTCGACACGATCGGAAGCATCGTCGCAATTCGGACGGCCGAAGGATTCGTCGACTATGCCAGCCCTTGCTGGAGTCAGCACACCGGCGCGAACGTCGGTTCGGCGCTGGGCTTCGGCTGGCGCGACTTCGTTCTTCCCGATGACTTGGCGATCGTCGACGAGGCCCGGGCCGCAGTCGATGCGACGGACGGCGGAGTGCGTCAACATGAACTGCGCTTGCGCTGCAGCGAGGGGAAATATCGCTGGTTTCTCACGCGGACGACGAAGCTTCCGAGTGCCGCGGACGCGTCGCCGCGCTGGATCGACACCTCGACGGACATCGACGATCTCAAACGGACGCAATCGGCGCTCGCGAACAGCGAGGCGCGCTATCGCGCGCTCACGGACTCGATGCCCCAACTCGTCTGGGTCATGGGTGATGCCGGTTGCGAGTACGTGAATCACCGCTGGTCGGAATATACCGGTTTCGATCTCGCGGCAACGCGCGCGCAGGGAACGGCGGCACTCATCCACGCCGGGGATCTCGCTGCCCTCGGAGCCATCCTCGCCGCGGCGCCGGAAAACGAACACGTTTGCGAAGCACGCTTTCGCCGCAACGACGGTGTTTATCGGTGGCACGCCGTCCGCTCCATCGCGTTCGGTGATGCGAGCGGTTTGTCGCGCAAGTGGATCGGCACGGCGACCGACATCGACGACAGCAAAGCCGCCGCCGCACTGCTGGCAGGTACGGCCGCGGCACTCGAACATCTCGCTCATCACGACCCCTTGACCAATCTTCCCAATCGACGCCTGCTCGAAGAACGGCTCGCGCAGGCGATCGCTCTGGCCCACCGGGCGAAGACCGAAGTGCTGGTCCTCTATCTCGATCTCGACCGTTTCAAGATCATCAACGACACGCGCGGCCACGCCGCAGGCGATCGTGTCTTGGCAGTCACCGGTGAGCGTATCGCCGACGCTCTGCGCACCGGCGACACCGCCGGCCGTGTCGGCGGAGACGAGTTCGTGCTCGTGTGCGCAACGGCCGGCGCGGTCGAAGAAGCGGCGTTACTGGCCGCCCGGCTGCTGCATGCGGTCGGCGAACCGATCGAAGTCGATGGCCAGCACGTAAGCGTCGGGGCCAGCATCGGGATTAGCATGTATCCCTCGGACGGCACGACCGGATCCGAGCTCATTCGCAAAGCCGACAGCGCGATGTACGCGGCGAAACAAGGTGGACGTAACCTCTTTCGCATCTACCGGCCCGAAACCCATAGTTCGATCGTCGCCGCGATCGAGTTCGAGGCAGAGCTCGCGACCGCCGTGGCACAGCGTCAAATCGTCGTTCACTATCAACCAATCGTGAGTTTGCGAAACAATCGGCTCATCGGAGCGGAGGCTCTCGTGCGCTGGGAGCATCCGCGCCGCGGTCTGCTGCATCCCGTCGATTTCCTCGATTTCGCCGAAGCGCACCGGCTGGGCGGTGAGATCGCTGCGATCGTGCTCGATGCCGTATGCGCGCAGATCGCCGCGCTCTGCTCGCGCATGCACTCCGAGTTCCACATCTCGATGAACGTTTCGGCACGTCAGATCCTGCAGCCGGGTTGGACGGCACGAGTGGCACAGGCGGTGCGTTCGCACGGTGCCGACCCGCGCCGGCTGCAGATCGAGCTCGCGGAAAGCATCGTCATGGCTGAGTCGGCGTCGTTACAGACAATTCTGGAGGAGCTGCGTGACCTCGGTGTCTCACTCTCGATCGACGACTTCGGTACGGGCTTCAGTTCGCTCGCGTGCATCAAGAGTTTACCCTTGCGCACGCTAAAGATCGACCGCTCCTTCGTACGCGACATCGTGACGAACAAAACCGATCAAGCCGTGGCCAAAGCGATCATCACGCTCGCCCACAGCCTGGGGCTCAACGTCGTCGCCGCAGGCGTTGAGACAACAGCGCAAATCGAAGCCTTACAGGCGTACGGATCGGACGCGTTTCAAGGCTACCTTGCGAGCCGGCCGATGGACTCCGCCGCGATCACCGACTTTGTGGCACGGCACGAACCGCACGGCATCCCGGTAGTCTACGGAACGTGCAGCGCTCCCAGCCCCGGCAACGTCGCCGAGACCAGATAAAAAAGCCGGCGGAACGAACCGCCGGTAAAAAAAGACCGAAAACGTCCCGCTCAACGAAGAGCCGGAGCCAGGCTTTTTTGGGGTTTGCTTTTCGTCGGATCGAGGCGCGCGCGGGGTGAAGTTTGCTTTAGCAAATGAACCCCGCGCGCAACGAAGAGCCGGCGGAAAGCAGACCCCAAAAAAGCTAAAAGAGGTTCCAGAGGTACTGGTTATATACTTCGTGGTGGTACTGAACTTCTTCGGGTTTGACAAACGTGCCGAGCAGTCGCGGACACCGATCGGCACTGGCCTGCTTGAGATCGGCGTAGCGCGCCTTCACGTCTTCGCCGAAAAGCGTCGTGACCCAATCGGAGGCCCGGAAGTCGGCAAGCGCGTCGTACACGTTGTCGGGCAGGTAACGATCGCCCTGACGCAGGTTTTCGTGGCTGCTGATGGCGCCTTCGAGGCCCGACTTGAAGACGGACAACATCACCATATAGGGGTTCGCATCCGGCGCAACCGAACGCATCTCGACGCGCGCGCTGCGCTCGTTGCCGATCGGCACGCGAACCATCGAGCCACGATCGACCGCCGACGCCTTGATCTGGTTGGGGGCCTCGAAATGCGGGTCGAGGCGGCGAAACGCGTTGACGCTCGAATTGAAAACCAAGCAGGTGTCGCGGCCGACCGAGAGGATCCGGTCGATGAACTGCCAGCCGAAATCGCTCAGCTTCTCTTCGCCCGCAGGATCCCACATGAGGTTCTTGCCCTTTTGCGAAACCGAGACGTTGGTGTGCATGCCGCTGCCGTTCACGCCGACCACCGGCTTGGGCAGGAATGACGCGGTCATCCCCAGATTCGTCGCGACTTGCCGGCAGATGAGCTTGTACAGCTGAATCGTGTCGGCGCCGGCCGTCACCTCGCCGTAGCTGTAATTGATCTCAAACTGCGACGGCGCCACCTCGGGATGATCTTTTTCATTCTCGAAGCCCATCGCGCGCTGCACTTCGGCGACCGTGTCGATGAAGGTCCGCAGCGGATCGCCGGGCAGCGAATGATAGTAGCCGCCGGTGTTGACGTAGTCGAATTTGCCCGTCTTGTAAAAATGCTGTTCCGCGTCGGCGCCTTCGAAAACGAAACCTTCGATCTCGTTCGCCGCGTTGAGCGTATAGCCGTTCTTCTCGAACTGATCGTTGGAAAACGCCTTGAGGATGCCGCGGATGTCGGCCGGGAACGGCGTGCCGTCCTTGTCGATAACGTCGCCGAAGACCAACACCTTGCCCGAGCCAAAGACGTCGGACGGCGTCCAATAGAAGGCGCTCCAATCGACGAACAGCCGCAGATCGCTTTCCTTTTGGGCGGTGAATCCCCGAATGGAGGAACCATCGAACGTCAAGTTGTCGCTCGACTTGATCAAGAACTTCTTGTCGTAGTCGAGCATGTGCAGACGGCCTTCGAGATCGCTGAAGAGCAGCGTGACGGCTTTGATCCGCTTCTCGTCGGAGAGATATTTGAGCCGCTTTTCTTGCAACGCGTGCATCGGGACGCGATTCTTTCGCTCCTCCTTAGCAGCCAAGTTGAGCTCTTCCAGCTCGCCGTACGGCAGCTCGAGAAAGTCGCGTAAGTTGGTCGTCATAGTCTTGTTTTGTTACTCCTTGACGTGCCCCGGTTCGAGGCGAAAAGCGCGTCTGTGCCGCGGGAACGGTGCGTAGTTAGCAGCCTATAGCCGAATTCCTCGCTTTAATTGGGTGACCGACCGCCCTAGTTTTCTCTAAAAGAACAAAGGTCGTGGCCATAAAATGTCCTTTGGCCGGGGCGGCGGCGTTCGGGTTGGTTGGCCGAAGGCCAAGTGCATGAGCCCCGCTGAAATATGGCTCCGATGCAGCGGGTCGTGGGCGGGTCAAATGTTTTCGGGCCGCAGCGTACGAAGGGTATGGGTTCGTAAGCCGAAGGGGGTCATCGTGCTCTGGGACAGCGCTCCCTCAATTGACTTTCTGGCCGGCAGCGCGGCGCCGCGAGTCGGCGCGCGTGGTACGCGGGGATGACCGTGCGTGCGTTTGTCGTTTTCGCCCTTCTCGCGGCGATCGTGATACCGGTCGTGTTGGCGGAAATGCGGCGGACGGGTCGGCGCCGGGGCAGCCGGCCCAGCGCGCCGCGGCCACCCAAGCGCGAGCCTGCGAAACCCCCGTTGCGGCTCGTGGTCAACAAGAACGACATGGATCGTGAGCTTGCGGCCTTGCTGGCCAAGGACAGCCGCAAGCCTTCCGAGCCCGAAGAATAGGCCGGGTGCGTGCCGCAGCCGCCGGCCTCGGCCTCGCGCTGTTGGCGGCGTGCGCGGCACCGGCCCCGACGAGCGATCGTTGCGATCCCGCGGCCTTTCGCGCCGTTCAGTTCGCGCACCCCGAAAGCGCGGAAGTAACGCTGTGCGGACGCGTCGTGCGGGCCGGACGGCTGCGCCGTTCGCGCAGCGGAACCCATCGCGTCTTCATCGTGGACGTGGGCAGCAACGATCGCGTTGCGATCGACGCAAACGTCGACATCATGGGAAATTTCCCAATTCGCAACGGCGAGTACGCTGTCGTGCACGGCGAATATTACTACGACGGACCCGGTCGAGACGGGGTACACTGGACGCACCGCACCGATCGCGGCAATCACCCCCCCGGCTACGTGACGCTCGACGGGGTGACTTATCGATAGTGGATTGCGCTTCGCGCAATCCTTCGCGTTTCGGCTTCGCCGAAGCCGCCCGCCGGATGCGGGGCTATCTTCTGCCGGACGCGCGCGCGTCGATGAAGGCCGATGCCAGCGAAACGAAGCCGAGCAGCAGCGCGATCGCGACCGCCGCGCCGTTACGCGCGTAGTGCAGCGGTACGGTGCCGACCAAGCCGATCGCCGCGGCGATCGTCAAGACGCGTGTACGCCGGCTGTAGCGCAAGCTGTTGCGCTTGCGCACCATGAAGAGAAAGAACGCGTAGAAGATCAGGCCGGCCAGTTCGTAGGGGTATCCGGCATCGAAAACAGCGTTCACCGTCCGTCGATCCTCCAACTAGCGGCGTTCCAGGTCGGCAGGAACGCGTTGGGGGCAAACCCGTGCAGCCGGCGCACGTATGCGTACACGTACGCCGGATTGAAGAGATAGACGATCGGCACGGCGGCCGCGACGCGCCGCGCGATTCGCGCATAGAGTGCCGCTCGTACCGCTCGATCAGGCGTGGCGATCGCGCGCCGCTCCAGCGCGTCGACCACCGGATCGCACCAGCGCATGTAATTCGCTGCGCCGCCGCACGCCAACAGAAAACGGTCATCGGGGTCCGCGCCCATCGGCCACGGCACGTAAGCCAGGTCGAACTCACCGCCGGCGAGCGTCCCGCCTTGCGAGGCGGGGAGAAACAGCTGCGCGTTCGAGATGGATTTTATCGTGATGCCGACACCGCGCGCGGCAAGTTCGCTTTGCACGACCGTCGCGACGCGCACGCCCGTGGTCGTCTCGGGAAACTGCACGTAGGTGAGCGCGAGCGGCCGGCCGTCCTTCACCCGGCTCCCATTCGGACCGCGTTTCCAGCCCGCGGCATCGAACAACGCATCGGCGGCGCGCGGATCGTAGGCCGGCAGCCTGGCCAGCGGGTCGTGGGCCCAGGACGTCAGCGGCTGCGCCGTGTCGATCGGCGGATAGCGCCCGTAGGTGATCTTGCGGCTGATCCCCGCGCGATCGATCGACGCCGCGAGCGCGCGGCGGACGCGCACGTCGTCCAGCGGCGGATGGGTGGTATTGACGGCGATCCCCGCGACGAGTGCGAGCGGGGCGATCGCGTACGCGAGTCCCGGCTTGCCGGCCAGCGCCGCTTGCTGGGCCGGGGCGATCAGGTTCCAATCGATCGCATCGCTGCGCAGCAAGGTCAGGTTGGTTCCCGGATCGGGGACGACGTGGAGTTCCAAACGTTCGACCGCCGGCCGCCCGCGCCAATAGCCGGGGTTGGCTTCATAGATCAAGCGATCGCCGCGCTCCCAGCGCACGAATTTGAACGGTCCGTTGCCGACCGGATGCGCGCCGAAAGGATCTTGCGCCAGATCCCGTCGTCCGTTCAGCAAATGCTCGGGCAAAACGTATTGGGGAGCGGTGCCGTAGGTAAAGAACGTGGCGACGGCCGGCGCCCACGGCGCTCGCAACCGTATTCGCACGGTCTGGTCGTCGATTCGCTCGGCGGCGACGATCCGGTCGTAGCCTTCGCGCGAACGCACCGGATTGCGCGGATCGACGATCGCGCGCAGCGTGAAGAGCACGTCGCTCGCGGTGACCGGCGGTCCGTCCTGCCAATGAACGCCCCGGCGCAGATGATAGGTGATGACGCACCCGTCCCGGCTGAGGTCGCCGTTGGCCACGGTAGGGATTCGGCTCAACAAGACAGGGATCGACTTTCCACGGGCGTCGATGTCGATGAACGGCTCGAACGCCAAGCGCGCGACTTGCCCCTCGACGCTGTTCGCGTCGACGTGAGCGAAAAGCGGATCGAGCGTCGCCGGGTCGGCCGGCAGGTCGAAGCGCACCGTCGCGGCCCCCCCCGGCGGCGGTGCGACCGCTCGCGTGCAGCCGCCTCCCAGGAACGCCACAAGCAGCACGACGCAGAAAAGGGAACGCCTGACCACGAATAGCGGCATACGTTTCGAGCGTTCCGTCGCTTTGCCGGTAATCCCGCTCGGACACCTCGACCTCGATGAATGATTCGAGGCTATTTCATCATTTATGCCGAACATATCAATTGCCGTTAAGAGGTTCATGAACGATGATCGCGCATCCTGAGCTTGATCAGCTCGACCTTCAATTGGTCGAAGCGCTTCAGCGCAACGCCCGCTCGACTTTCGCCGAACTCGGCACGATCGTCGGCCTCAAGGCTCCGGCCGTTCACGAACGGGTGAAACGCCTGGAGAATCGCGGATACCTCCGCGGCTATGCGGCACAAGTCGACAATCGGCGTCTGGGATACGAACTCATGGCGTTCGTCGGCGTCATCACGGCGCCGGAAAAAACCTACGACGAGTTCACCGCCCAAATCGCCACGCTGCCCGAAGTTCTCGAAATGCACAGCGTCGCGGGCGATCAAACGTTCCTGCTCAAGGTCGCCACCCGGTCGACGGGCCATCTGGACGACTTTCTTTCGCGCGTCAAACGCATCCCGGGAATCGCGCGCACCCAGACGACGATCGTGCTTTCGACGCCGTTCGAACGTCCGGGGGTCGTCGTCGTGGATCACCCGGCGCTTCCGGCATGAACGCACCGGGGCCCGGCTGCCGGTTTGGGAGTCACCGCGTCGTGAGCCCCGCAGGCAGCTTGCCCCAAGCCGCGTGGCGCCTCGACAGCACACCGGCACCGTATGCAAACGAGATCTTGTGCGCGGTCGACGTGCTCAACATCGACTCCGCTTCCTTCAAGCAGATCGCCGACGCCTGTGCGCATGATGCCCGAGCGATCGGCGAGCATATCGCCGCGACGGTTGCCGAACGGGGAAAGCAGCACAACGCGGTGACGGGCAGTGGTGGGATGTTCGTCGGCCGCGTTCTCGACATCGGCGCCGGCCTTCGCGACCGCACCGACATCGCTCTCGGCGAGCGGATCGCATCGCTCGTCTCGCTGACGCTGACGCCGTTGACGATCGCGGAAGTGCGCGGCGTGGATGTGGCAACCGGACGCGTTTGGATCGACGGGCGCGCGATTCTCTTCGAGACGAGCGCCTACGCGCGGCTGCCGGACGACATTCCCCTCGATGTCGCGCTCGCCGTCCTGGACGTCGCGGGCGCGCCGGCGCAGGTGCGGCGGCTCGCCCGCGCCGGCCAAACGGTCTGCGTCATCGGAGCCGACGGAAAGTCCGGCTTGCTCTCGTGCGTGGCGGCGCGCGGCGCGGTCGGCCCGCGAGGCCGCGTCGTGGCGCTGGTGCCGGACGCCGGCACGCTTGGAGCGCGACTCCTCGCCGAGCACGGCTATGCCGATACGGTCGTGGAGGCCGATGCCAGGGACGCCCTGGCCGTCGTCTCCGCCGTCGCGGGGACGATGCCCGCGCTGGCGGATCTGGTCGTGAACTGCGTCAACGTCGGCGGCACCGAGTTGGCTTCCATCCTTTGCGCCCGCGACGAGGGTACCGTCTACTTTTTTTCGATGAATACCTCGTTCGCGGCTGCCGCGTTGGGCGCCGAGGGAGTCGGAAAAGATGTTACGATGGTCGTCGGCAACGGGTATGCCAAGGGGCACGCCGCCGTTGCCCTGCAACTCCTTCGCGACCATGCGCCAGTCCTAACATATTTCATGCAACGCTACGCCCTCCGAGCGGTTTGAAAGAGCTGGTTCCATGGACATCATCGCCCCGCACCGCCCGGTCAAACCGCCCGTCGACCCCGCGACGCTGGCGTACCGCAACCTGCGCGAGGGCCCGTTCTGGCGGGCGATTCCGGCCTATGCGGACGTGGACGAGGCGACGTTCCTCGACCATATCTGGCAAGGCCGCCAGTCGATCAAGACGCCCGCGGAACTGCTCGAAACGATCAAGGACTTAGTTCCGCCGGCATTCTTCGACGATGCGCGCGCCGGCTTCCGCCGCGCTCCGATGGCCGTTCGCGTGTCGCCCTACCTCATCGCCTCGATCGATTGGAGCGCGCCCTACACCGATCCGATCCGCCGCCAATTCATCCCGGTGGCATCGCAAGCGCTGGCCGATCATCCGCGGCTGACGTTCGACTCACTGCACGAGCAGGATGATTCGCCCGTTCCCGGCGTCATCCACCGGTACACCGACAAAGCGCTGTTTCTGCCGCTCAATACCTGCCCGGTCTACTGCCGTTTCTGCACGCGCTCGTACGCGATCGGTCCCGACACCGAAGAAATCGATCGCAAAACCCGATTGGCCAAAACGCCCGCCGATTGGCAAAACGCGTTCGCTTACATTGCCTCGCGGCCGGAACTCGAAGACATCGTCATCTCGGGCGGCGACACGTACCAGCTCGCACCCAAGATGCTGGCGCTCATCGGCGACGCGCTGCTCGACATTCCGCACGTCCGGCGGATGCGGTTTGCGACCAAAGGGCCGGCCGTGATGCCGATGAAGATCCTCAGCGACGCCGCATGGACCGACGCGCTGACCGCCATCGTCGAACGCGGCCGTACGCTCGGCAAAGAAGTCGTGCTGCACACGCACTTCAACAGCCCGAGCGAAATCAGCTGGATTACGCAGAAAGCGCTCAACGTGCTCTTCGAGCGCGGCATCTACGTGCGCAATCAAACCGTGCTCATCCGGGGCGTCAACGACGACGCGCACACGATGACGACACTGGTCAAACGGCTCGAATACATCAACGTCCATCCGTACTACGTGTACATGCACGATTTGGTCAAGGGCGTCGAAGAACTGCGCACGCCACTGCGGACCGCAATCGATATCGAGAAAACCGTGCGCGGCGTAACGGCCGGCTTCAACACGCCGACGTTCATCTGCGACGCCCCCGGCGGCGGCGGGAAACGCGACGTGCACAGCTACGAGTTTTATGACCGCGAGAACGGCATCACCGTCTATACCGCACCGAGCGTGAAGCCAGGCAAGTTTTTTCTCTACTTCGATCCCATCGACACGCTCTCGCCCGATGCGCAACTGCGTTGGCAATCGCCCGTGGTGCAGGAGCAGATGGTCGCCGACGCCATCGCTCGCGCCGGCGGCCGCGTCGAAGCGCTCGCTTAACGAATCGCCGCTCTTGGCAGGTTGCGCTTAAATCGCGCCTGCTCGGCGGACACGGAGCGCGAAAGCGATCAGGGAATGTTGGCCAACGACCCCGTATGCTTGTGAACATCGTGACCTGCACTTTTTCCGCCGCCGCGTCGGACGAGCCGGGCCCCACATGCACGTCAGTCTTCGCGTGACGCGCTGGTGCGTGTTCTGCGGTTCGTCGGCGGGACACGACCCGCTGTACCGCGAGACAGCAACTGCGACGGGCACGCTCTTCGCGCGTGCGGGGGTCGAGGTCGTGTACGGCGGCGGCAACGTCGGACTGATGGGAACGGTCGCTGATGCGGCCATCGCCGCGGGCGGCAGAGTCATCGGCGTCATACCGCAGTCGCTGGCGGCGCGCGAAGTCGCACACGAGGGGATCACCCAGCTTTACGTCGTCGATTCGATGCACGAGCGCAAAGCTCGCATGAACGAGTTGTCCGACGGTTTCTTGATGCTGCCGGGCGGATTCGGCACGTTCGAGGAGTTCTGTGAAGTCGTAACCTGGGTGCAGTTGGGCATCATCGCCAAACCATGCATCGTTCTCAACATCGGGGGCTACTACGACCCGTTGCTCGCGATGTTCGACCGGGCCAACGCTTTCGGGTTCATCAACGACCGTAACCGCTCGATTGTGGACGTCGTCCCGGACGTCGAAGCACTCAGCGAAATCATAACCAAGTTCGGTCGCGCCTAGCAATGCGGCGGCGTTCGCCGCGCCGACGAAGTCGACCCCCGAGATCCGGCGGCGCGACCGTACCGCAGGCGAGTGAGATTCGCCGGCCGGCGCGCGCCGCGGCGATCCCGCGCATATCCGACTAGCGCTTGCCGCCGCTACGTGGCCCCGGCAGCGTGCTTCGGCGCCTTCGCATCGCATCCGGAAGATTCGCGCGACGCGTCTTCGGCGTTCAAAAAATGGGCGACGATCGGTGCGCACTCGCGCGCACTCGTGACGAGGAAGAGATGTCCGTCATCGATCGTCACGAGCCGCGCGTTGGGAATGAGCTTGGCCAAGAGCCGACCGTTCGCCACGGGGACGATCGGGTCGTCGGTCCCCACCATCACCAGCGTCGGTTGGCGCAGACCGCGCAGCCAGTGCGCGCTCGTCCACCCCACCAACGCGCGCAACTGCAGAGCGTATCCGCCGGCCCGGGGCGCGCGCAGCGCATCCGCATAGCGCTTCATGAGCTCCGGGTTGTCGCGCAACTTTCCGCCGTAGAGTTCGCCGCCGATGTGCAGCATGAAATCGCGGTCGGCATAGCGCCGGCGGTCGAGCAATTTGAGCAGCGCCGACGGGCTTCCGGGCAGCGAAACCGCGCCGGCCGACGTTGCAGCCAGCAGCAGTCGCCGAACGCGCAAGGGATAACGGTGCGCGAACTCTTGTGCGATCCCGCCGCCCCAGCTCACGCCGCCGACATCGACTTGACCTTCGATCCCCAGCGTCACCAAGAGCTCACTCGCCACCTTCGCCAGCCAGGCCAAACGATACGGCCCCGGCGGTTCGCTCGAGCCGCCGGTCCCGGGCACGTCGAAGGCGATGATGCCGATGCCGTACTTACCGATCTCGTCGGCGAAATCGCGCAGCAGCTCGAGATTCGCTCCGATGCCGTTGAAAAAGAACAACGGCAGCGTGCCCGGGCGTGGCGGGCTCGTCGCGACGCGCAGTTCGAGGCCGGTGACCGAGACCATTCGGATGTCCATGAGCGCGACTACTTCCACGAACGCAGCGAACGCAGCGAACGCAGCGAACGC
>Ga0182013_10004333_pt1 | contig 17126 bp, 18 predicted proteins | sample 612S2MmetaG_FD_120487 | JGI IMG/M metagenome (GOLD analysis project Ga0182013, IMG submission 120487) | Permafrost microbial communities from Stordalen Mire, Sweden - 612S2M metaG | ecosystem: Environmental > Terrestrial > Soil > Wetlands > Permafrost | place: Sweden: Stordalen | collected...
CGGCTTGCGCCGCGGCGAAGCGCCTGCGAATGCCCACCTCAATCAACTGTTTCTTGTGCCGCGTCAGATACCAGCACGGCGTATATCCCAGGTGCGGGAATAGCGACCGCAAACAAGTCTGCGTTTCGGTGCCGCCCAGCTCGTAATCGATGCGCCCATCCTTCTGCCGGATGGCCCATAACGTCTGCACATCCACGCTCCCCAGAGTCTGCCGGTTGCCGGGAAGACGGAAGCGCGCCGAGACGTAATCGCCGGCATACAAAGCGGCCAATGCCAGCAGGGTGAGTTGCGCCGCGCGCAGAATTCGCTTCACACCGTCATTCTAGTTTACTGAAGGCCCATGGCGCGGCCTCGCGGAATTCGCCGGATCCCGCTTTAGCTTGGCCCTCCCCGTCACGACTCGCTGGCAGGCCGGGATTTCGCCGAGCCTTCCACGGCCAGCAAGTTCGCCAGAATACGCGAGTGCGGCCCCCCCGGCAACAACGTGAAGCGCGCATTACCGGCCAGAATCCGCTGCGTCTCCAGCACATCGAAGAGCGCTTCCGACACCGCCGGCTCGCTCGCGATCTCCCGCAGGGCCTGCCCCAGCGTGGCCGGGCGGATGGCCGCGGCCTTGGCGAACTCGATGGCGGCTTCCCGTTCGGCGGAACTCGTGATCACGCTCACCTGGTTGGCGCCCGCCTGCCTGATGGCGGAAGTCACCTGCCGCAGACGGTTGACCACCTTCTCCTCGATCTGCTTAATCATGCCGGCGTCGCGGAAATGAACCTTGCGGATGTATACCGACCCAAGCTGATACCCCCACGCCTGCGATTTGCCGGTTACTTCGGCGCGCACCGTCTGGCTCATGTTGTGACGCGTTTCGAGCATCTCGGCCAGCTTCATATTGCTCAAACATCGCACCGTGGCGTTGCTCACGTTGGCGCGCAGGGAGCCGCGCGGGTCGGTGTTCTTGAACAGGTACGACACCGGGTCGCTGATCCACATCTCATACCAGATGCCGATTCCCATGGGTGCGCCCTCTTCGGAGTTCACCGGCTGGCTGCGCAGATACTCCTGGTCGAGCCGCAAATCGAGCACGTAGCAATTGCCCAGAAAGTTGATGACGAACGCCGCCGGTCCCAACCGGCCGGGCAGAAAATACCACCCCGGTTCATCCAGGATGCCGACCACTTTCCCGAACAACATGTAAACCCGCGCGGTGCGCTCCTGAACGATGGCGTAGATGCCAAAGATACGGCTCAGCGCCAGCGCCGCGGGCTCGGCGATGAAGGCGCCTACAAACACAATCACCGCGGTTAAGAGAAGGTTGATCCAGCCTTGGTCCGTCATTTTCCCGCCTCCAGGTAGATCTGCTGCGCCTTGTCATAGAGCGCCAGACGCACGTTGCGCAAATAGGCGCCCAATATATTGGGTCCGGTACGGTGTAACTCTCCCAATTCGGCGGCCAGCGACTTCACCGGCTCCACTTCCGCCTGCGCGCGCAGCGTCTCAATCTCCACGGCGCGCCGCGATTGGACCACTCGCTGGTCTGCCGCCGCCTGCGCCAGGCTGATGTCGCTGGACACCTGATTGTGCGCCGTGTTGATGGCTGCCAGGGCCGATTCCACTTCCGGCGGCGGGTCGATGCCGGTAATCAGCGACGCGTCCAGAATCACGCCGTAGCGCGCGGGGGCCGACCGGCATTCGTTATCCATGTACTCGTTCAGGTCGCGCAGGTTCTTGCGGAGATCGTTGATGGAGATCCCGGTCATCTCGCTGCCGGCCAGCGGCACCACCGCGTCCGCGCCCGCATTCGCCCCGGCAGGCTCCGGTTTGGCCTCGAAATTGGCGATGCGCTGGCGCAGCACTGAGACGAAATAGGCCACCACGTGGACGAACGGCCGCTTGATCCCGAAAAGGAACGCGTACAGGTTGGCTTCGCTCACGCGATATCGGATCTGGCCGGTGAGCCCGGTATTGAGCTGATCTTTAGTGACGGCCTCCAGGCGCGTGCCGCCGTCGTTGGCGCCGGGAGTTTCCGGATCGAGCGCCATGTTGACGGTCATAGTGGCGATGGAGACTTTGCGAATCTTCTCCCAGGGCATTTTGAAATACGGCCCGCCAGGTTGGATGACGCGCACCTGCGGGTAAGTGTAGCGAGGCTTCTCTTCGGGCCGCAGAGCCTCCGCGATGGGATCGTCCAAAGTGGTCTTATTGCCCGGCACGCGGACGGCGCGGCCGAACCTGGTCTTGACGGCGCGTTCGTTCTGGTCCACCGTATAGACGCCCATCAGAAGGATGCGCAGCACGAACCAGGCCAGTAATCCAAGCAGCACTCCAATCGCAATTGGCATAAGGAATCGATAGCTCCGGGGGAAGTATACCATTTCGGATATGGCGGTACCGTTACGAAGCTGAGGGGCGTGCGCCTCTTGTGCGCCGAGACTCCGAACTCCTGATGTCGTGGAGTTTGAGATGAGCCCGTTTTTGTGGCGCAGGCACTCTTGCCTGCTGGGTCGAGACTCATCTCGACCCTCTTCGCGAGCGGCATCCACCGTCCCGGAGCGCCGAGATGAGTCTCGGCGCCGCAGACACGAGTGTCTGCGCCACGTCATGGCGCAAGTCATCTTCTTAGGCCACCCGGAATTCCTGGCCGACATCAGGAGTTCGGAGACTGATCGCGACATGAGTGTCGACGCGGCCGGCAAGAGTGCCTGTGCCACAATTTCGCAACAAACCGATCGGAAATGTGGGCTAATAAAATAGCTCTTGACTCTGACGCAACGTCAGGGTCGATCCTCAATGAGAGGGCGGAGGCTGAATGAACGAGAAATACCGCGTGACGGAATTCGCCGACCTGGCGGGTGTGACGGTGCGAGCGCTGCATCATTACGACCGCCTGGCGGTGCTGCGGCCCAAGCGTGCGGAGTCCGGATACCGTCTCTACAGCCTGCGCGATCTGGAACGCCTGGAGCAGATTGTAGCGCTGAAATTCCTGGGTCTCCCGCTAAAAGAGATCAAGACTCTGCTCGACCGGGAAGCGCGCCGGCTCCCGGAGGTATTGCGTTCGCAGCGCCTGGCGCTGGAAGAGAAGCGGCGCTGTCTGGACCAGGCCATCCACGCCATAGAGGACGCCGAACAGGCGATCGCATCCGGCGAACCGGCCGGCGTTCAAGTACTAGCCAAAATCATTGAGGTGATCGAAATGCAAGAGAATAACGAGCTCACGAAGAAGTATTACAGCGAAGAGGCGCAGGCCAAACTGGCTGAGCGCCGTCAAGAATGGAATCCGGAGATGCAGGCCGAAGTATCGCGCGCCTGGAGCGAGCTGTTCCGTGACGTGGAAGCGGCCCTCGACGAGGACCCTCGATCCGAAAAGGCGCAGGCTCTGGCCGTGCGTTGGCGGAAGCTGGTGGAGGCCTTCACGGGGCGAGATCCGGAAGTTAGTCGCGGCTTAGGCAAGGCGTGGGCAGACCGCGGGAATTGGCCGGGCGGTATGAAAGAGCAGACGGCCCCGTTTGCCAACCCCAAGGTCTGGGAGTTTATCAAGAAGGCCATGGGAAGCCCCCAGGGGTAAGTGGCCGGCTCGCGCCCTGGAAGACTCGCCTGCTGTTGCGTCGCATCATGCTGTGTGATTCAGCGGCTGCACGAGCATCATCGCCTTCAGACCCGCTTGTTCAAAATGGCCATCGGTGGTCAGCGCCTCAGTCAGACGGCGCCGCTCCATAGCCACAAATGACAGGCAATCGGTCAGGCTCCAATCCTTGTCGGGCCTCGTCCCATAGAGTTGCACGGCGGACTCGATCAGTTCGGGCTGAAATGGAACCACTTCGATGCCTGCGTCCGCATGGGCTCGGCGGTAACCCTCGGCTGCAACGCGGCGAGTGCTCGCGTTGGAGAGGCCATTCAGCCACTCCCAAAGCACCGCCTCAGTCGTCACGATGTTGCTGGTTGTGCTGATCTCGCTTGCGCGAAAGCGCCATCCAGAACGAGGTATCGGCGAAGTAGGCTGCCACTACCGCGGCCTGTCGTTCCGGGGACTGCCGTAGAGGTACTGGTCATGCCGATCGGCGAGATCCGTCGGCAGGGTGTCGTTCTCGACCGCATTAGCCGCGAGCCAGGCTAATGCCGGCTCCTCCCCTTGCTCACGCGGTTCCACCCGCTCGATCTGCACGATTAATGCCTGATTCGGTGGCATGTCGAGTGGTTCATCGGGGATGATGGCCGTGCCGTCAAAGTGTGCGTGGACCGTCATGGAGGCTCCTCATTGGGCGAGACTTCCAGTATGTCAGGAACGACGGTCCTTGATCTAATCTCCGCCCGTGCCGGCAATTTCCGGAACACCCGCCTCCGGGACGGGCGCCGGCGCGCCCGCCGCGCCATGCCAGTTGGTAAAGCAATCTTTCACCACCCGGTAGATCGGCCCCCGGTTGGCCGCGATCGCTTTCAGCCAGCCCCACGTGCCCTTCGGCGGGAAATAAATCCCGCGGAAGAAGATCCGCGCCAGCAGGTGGCTGATCTTATACGCGGCCGGCTCGTTCGCAATATAGTCGATGGCCCTGCTGGTCGCCGCGGCGCTGTAGGAGTTCAACCAGGCATCGTGGACTTCCGATTGTACTTGCGCGACGCTCATCTTCAGGGGAGTGTGCGCCATGCGGAACGGCGCGAACTCCAGCCAGTGCTTGGGCCGCGTCAGACGCCCTTCCTTCGCCAGCCGGTCGTATAAAGGAGTCGCCGGGAAGGGTGTGATCTGCCCGAAAACCGGCAGCCCGGGCGGCCACTTGCGGACCTGTTCCAGCGTGCGCCCGGATACTCCCGCGGTATCGTTGTCCAGCCCGAAGATGAAGGACGTGATGGCGTAGACGTGCCGTCGCGCCAGCCGTTCCAATACCTGGGCATATTCGCCCGGCTTATTGAAACTCTTGTTGACGCTGGCCAGGTTCGCCGGGTCGAGCGATTCCATGCCGATGAAAATCCACTTGCCGCCCGATGCGGCGATCAGGTCCACCAACTCCTCGTCGCGCAGCAGATTGGCGCTGATCTGCGCCACCCAGTTGACCACCGCCCCGGCGGCGATGATGTCGCGCAGCAGCGATTTGGTCCGCTTCACGTTGATGGCGAAGTTGTCGTCCACGAAGAAGACCGCGATCTTGCCCCGCGAGCCCGCCGCGCGGACTTTCAGACGCAGCAGTTCGTCGACGATGCTCCGGTTCGAGCGGAAGCGGATGGAGTCGCCGAAGAAGCCGGTCACCGTGCAGAATTCGCAGCCGTACGGGCAGCCGCGTCCGGACTCGATGGGAATAATGTGGAACGTTTCCCACTCCCACCCGTAGTGCCGCAGGATTCTCGCCATGGCCGAAGGGATGCGGTTGAACTGGTTGATGTCGAGCGACTCCCACGGGATGGCCGGATAGTTGTCGAGACTCGGCTTCTTGTCCTGTCCGAATGCATCCACCGGTTTATAGACTTCCTGCAACGCGCCGCGCGCGGCATCTTCCACGATCCGCGGCCAAGTCTCGTCGGCCTCGCCCAATGCAATGGAGTCGGCATGCCGCGGACCGCCGTCGCGGCCCAACGCCTCGTCCGGGACCTCCGTCACGTGCGGACCGCCCATCACCACGCGTACTCCGGCGGCGCGAATGGCGTCCGCCACGCGGTACGCCTTGGCAATCATGCGGGTCATCGCGCCGATTCCCACCAGGCCGATGCGGTTGTCGACGACGTACTGCACCAGCTCGGCATCGGTCATGGGCTGGGTGTTGCCATCGATCAGGAGCACCTGATGTCTGGCTGGAGTGAGGGACTGCAGCAAAAACATCCACAGGTGCGGCATGAAATTCTGCGTCACGCCGTTGTCGGGGCAATAGAGGAGGATCTTCAAGGGGTCGCCGGCCACGGGACCTTCGGCCTGCGCACTGGCAGTTCGGTCAGTCAGATTCATCGTCGCGTCGTCCGCTTTCCACACTTCTACCTGGAAGGTTCCGGAAAAACTGAAAAGCGGTCAGCGAAGACCCGACCTTCGTCGTGCCGCCATGCTAGCCTTTAAAACCGCTCTTGCCCGATCTTGAGCCTGCCCGTAAGAAAGCGCCACGCCGTGATCTCCATGGTCGGTAGACCAGTAGAACTCGTTGCGGTGGTCCTTCTCGTAGACGGTATACTGCGCCTGGTTCCCCGCAGCATCAATGAACGTAAACGCCTGACTCACGATCGGTTCCTTCCGGACCCGCACTCCCGCGACCGGCTATCAATGGCGCGGCCAGAAAACGGTGGGCGCCAAACAGCATCGGTTAAGGGTGGCACAAGTATAACAGCTAGCCGCGTCGCAGTTTTGTCAAGGTTGCAGGAAATCGCGGGCCTACCAGCGCTTGCGGCCAAAGCCGCCACCACCGCCACCGCCGGAACGCTCCGCCTTGGGCCGGGCTTCGTTGACATTCAGTGTCCGGCCGTCGAAGTCCGTGCCGTTCAGTCCGGCGATCGCCTTATCGCCCTCGGCGTCATTGGTCATTTCGACAAAGCCAAAGCCCCGGGGTTGGCCCGTATCGCGATCCGTAACGATGCTCGCCCGCTCAACCGTCCCGTAAGCCGCAAATAGCGAGCGGAGGGAATCCTCCGTCGCGCCAAAACTGAGGTTACCTACAAAGATGTTCTTCATCCTCTCGATGTCCTTTCTTGATTTGAAGAAGGCTAATTGCCAGGGGGACGCGATTTAGCAGGAGCTGCCAGACAGGTCGGCCTTGGATCGGCGGAGCATCAAATCCAGGCTTAGAGTGTAACACGTATGCTACACTGAAACTATAGTCCCCTCAATCCAGGCCCCCGCAGGCGATTTACCCCGACGCCGAAAGGCACCGGACACGTCAAGTTTACAGGAGTAGGTGTTTCTATGCTCTATGACAGCACAAAGGTTCTTTTGCGCGGCATTTTATGGTCTCTTCAGTCCACTGGCAAAGTTGGCTGGGAAGATCAGGTAGAGTTAGGCAGCGAATGCCTCTATGAGATTCACCAGATGGCCCGCCCAAAGTATCAGGCTTATCGCACCGACCCTTCCAGCAAGGGGACCGTCCTGGTGCCGGTTTATGAACGCGCGGCACGGGCAATCCCGCACGTGAAATCCATGGTAAGAGCGATCCGCCGCAAAGATCAGGCCACCGCGGTGGAAAGCGGCAGGGCCGCTCTTGCGGAGATGTGATGCGAAACATTCAGGAGGCGCCGGTGAATAATACACGCAGGGTCACGGAAAACTTCAACGCGAAGATGGTTGCATCGCGAAGGCTCGAACGGTTCGCGGCGGGCGAGTTGCTGATGCTGGTGGAGTGTCCCGAGTCGCCGGGCCATTCGCGGTTCATGCGGATCAACGGCCTCCGCCCCAACCGCGGCGTCGAGTGCCAATATATGATCGAATCGGACGAGTTGAACCAAAAGACCGAAATGACACGTTAACGCACGCGGCGGATGATTTATTCGTTGAATCGTCCGCCGGTTCGTGCAATCATATGAGTGTAGTTTGTCAGTTCCGCTGATTCAGGCTTTCGCATAGTCCGGACCAACCGCCCTATCCTGCCCGCGATTCGCTGCTCTGCAAATTCCAGAAAGAGACTTAAGTGAAAAATATATTTGTAGGAAACCTCAGCTTCGGGGCCACCGAAGATGCGGTTCGATCCATGTTCGAGGCCTATGGCACGGTTGACCGCGTGAACGTCGTAACAGACCGGGAAACGGGACGCGCCAGGGGCTTCGGATTCGTGGAAATGAGTGTGGACGGCGAAGCCGAACGCGCGATTGCCGCTTTGAACGGCAGAGACCTCGACGGGCGTGCGTTGAACGTCAACGAAGCCAAGCCGAAAGAACAGCGCACCGGCGGCGGTGGCGGCGGATTCCGCGGCAACGGCGGCGGTGGTGGCGGCGGCGGACGGCAGAAGAGCCGCTGGTAAACAGCGGTCGAATCGAAATCAAGGGGCGGCGTTTGTACAAGCCGCCCCTTTTTCATTTTTGTCACAGCCATGCATGCAGCCCATGGGCGCTACTCGCCTACTTTCCGCTTTTGGCCGTAAGTTCGCGCGCTTTAGCGGCATCGGCATCCGCCGCGGCCGTCTCTCCAAGGGCACGATGGGCGTAGCTCCGATTGAAGTGCGCGTTGGCGTACGCCGGGTTGAGCAGAATCGCGATGTTGAAGTCGGCCAGCGCGTCGCCGTATTGCTTCTGCCGATAGTGCGCGTAGCCGCGCGCGTTGTACGCCAGCGACATGGTGGGATCCCGCTTCAGCGCCTCGTCGAGCTGCTCGATGGCCTCGTCGAGATGGTCTTCCTGGAGAAGCGCAAACCCGCGCCTGTAACTCAACGCGGCTTCACCAGCGGCAACGGCGGGCACGGAAGGCTTCGACGGCGCTGCCGGCGTGGCCGAAGGCGGCGATACTTTCGCCTGTGTGGGCTTCACCGCGGGGGGCGTTGAAGGGACGAAAGGTTTCGGCGGCGCTGCCGGCACAAGCGCCAGGGCTGCCGGAGTGGCCGAAGGCGGCGATACTTTCGCCTGTGTGGGCTTGACCGCGGGCGACGTTGAAGGGACGAAAGGTTTCGACGGCGTTGTCGGCACAGGCGCCTTGGCTGCCGGCGTGGCCGAAGGCGGGGACACCTTCGCCTGCGTGGGCTTGACCGCGGGCGACGTTGAAGGGACGAAAGGTTTCGACGGCGTTGTCGGCACAGGCGCCTTGACTGCCGGCGTGGCCGAAGGCGGCGATACTTTGGCCGGTTCGGGCTTGACCGCGGGGGGCGTTGAAGGCACCGAAGGTTTCGACGGCGTTGTCGGCACAGGCGCCTTGGCTGCCGGCGCTGCCGGCGGCGGGGATACCTTCGCCGGTTCGGGCTTGATCTCCACTTTCACTTCGGCCTTAACTTCGGCAGGCGGTTCGATAGGTAGCGCCGGCTTCGTCTCGGGAACCGGCGGAGCCACTGCCGTTCCGGGCAGGGTTACGGAAACGGTGTCCGCGGGCGGCGGCTTAACAATCGCATCGGAAGCTATCTGGTTCAACCTGGCTTCGGCGAGGTTGAGCAATTCCTGTAACTGGCGATTGCCCGGGTCCAACTGGACGGCCTGCTTCAGGTCGGACGCGGCTTCCGCGAACCGGTTCAGCAGGAAGAAAGCGTTGCCTCGCGCAGTCCAGGCAATCGCGCTGGCCGGGTCCAGAGAAATGGCGGTGGTACGGTCGGCGAGGCCCTTCTCGTGCTGCCCCAGAAAATGGTAAGAACTGCCGCGCGCCACGTAGGCTTCCGCATCGTTGGGGGCCAGTTGTACCGCCTTGTCGCGATCGTCGAGAGATTCCTGGAATTTTTGCACCCGCGCATACACCGCGCCGCGCGCCAGGAACAGGCGTGCATCGTTGGGATCGCGCTTGATGGCTTCGCCGTAGTCGGCGATGGCGCCCGCGTCGTTGCCCAGGCGCTCCCGCACGGCGCCGCGGACTCGCCAGGCGCGACCGTCTTCCCCGTTCAGTTTGAGTGCCGCGGTCAGGTCCTGGTCGGCGTGAGCGAAATCGGCTAATCCCGTATAGGCCAGCGCGCGTTCCACCAAGACCTCTTCGTAGTCCGGCTTACGGCTCAATGCCGCGGTGAAATCGTCAATGGCGTCGCGGTATTTTCCCACCGCGGAATACGCCATGCCTCGGCCTTTGTAAGGCTCGAAATTGTCCAGCCGCAGTTTGATGGCTTGCGTGAAGTCGTCGATGGCCTTGTCGTAGTGTTTGGTGGCCGAATACGCCAGGCCGCGCGCGGTGTAGACTTCGGTGCGTTCCAGCTTCAGACTGAGGGCGGTGGTGAAATCCTGCGCGGCCCGCTCCGGCTGGCCGGTATCGTTGAAGAACTGGCCGCGGGCGAAGTAGGATTGCGCGTCGCCCGGCTGTACCATGACGGCCGTTTCGAAGTCGGCGGCCGCTTTTTCCCGGTTGCCGGCTTTGAAATAGTCCTTGCCGCGCGCGCGCAACGCGGCGGCGTTGCCGCTATCGGCCTCGATCGCCTCGGTATACGCAGCGATGGCTTCCTCGCGCCGGCCCGCCTGGTCGGCGCCCACACCCTGTTGGTAGGCGGCCTGGGACTTCTTCTTGTCCGGCTTGCCGTCTGCGCCGTCAACCGAAATCAGCAGACCGGTTATGGCGATCGCTAGTACGACCCGCGCCACGCGGTAAATTGGCTTGCACATAACTGCTCTGAAATTAGTGTACACTTTGATGATAGTAGAAATTCCTCTGGTGTTCGGGAAGCTGGTGTAAATCCAGCACAGCCCCGCTACTGTAAGCGCGGAGGATCTTTCGAAAAGCCACTGTTCCAGACGGGATGGGAAGGCCGAGAGGTCCGATGAGGCGCAAGTCAGGAGACCGGCCGGAGGAACGATGCTCGCACAGCTCTCTAGGGAGGAGCTTCGAATGCGCATATACGTTGGCCTTTTGGCCGTTTTTGCGATCTTTTCCACGTGCCTCTCGGCCGCTGTTTTCGAAGGCGCCGTCAAAGGTACGGTGCTCGACCCATCCGGAGCGCCCGTCGCCGGCGCGCAAGTCTCCATCATGAGCCGCCTGGGAGTGGAGGCGCAGACCGTCACCTCCGCCGCCGGCACGTTCGAATTGGAGACCGGTGGGATTGCCGATGCTCACCTGGTGATTACCGCCCCGGGCTTCCGCACCGAGACGCTGCCCCTGGATGCCACCGTTTCCGTGAAACTGGCCATCGCGCCGCAGGTGGATTCCGTCGGCGTAGTCGGCTCCGCCGTGGACGTGTCCGCCAGAGAGCAGGGCAGCAGCGTGGACGTTGTTCCCACGGAAGAAATCCGCACGCGCAACGAGCCGTACGCCATGGACCTGCTGCGCTACATACCCGGCATGGAGTTCAACCAGACCGGCCCCACCGGCGGCGTGTCGAGCCTCTTCATGCGGGGCGGCGATTCCAATTACACCCTGGTGCAGATCGATGGCGCGCCGGTGAATGCCTTCGGCGGCAGCTTCGATTTCGCCCACATCCCCGCCGAGGCGTTGGACCGCATCGACGTGATTCGCGGGCCGCAATCGGCCGTCTACGGGTCTTACGCCAACAGCGGCGCGGTCGACTTCATCACCCGCCAGCCCGGCTCCGAGCCGCGGCTCGATCTGCTGGCCGAGGGCGGATCCTATGGCGAACACCGCTTCGGCATCACCGCATCGGGCACCGTGGCGGGCTTCGGTATTCTGGCCTCCGGTTCGCGCGTCGACGATAACGGGCCGGTGGAAAACAGCGACTATCACAACCAGGACGCGCTGTTGAATATCAGCCGGCGGTTCGGCAATCAAAGCTTCTCGCTGCACGGCCTGTTCGATTCCAATACGTCCGGCGAACCCGGCCCGTACGGGTCCGATCCGTTGCACGACTTTACCGGAATCGATACCATCAGCCGCTCCAAGAACAACTTCGGCGAGTACGGCGGCCACTATGAGATCGACCTCTCGGGCCGCGTGCGCGAGGAAATATTCGGCAGCTTTTTCCTGGAGAACAGCGGCTATACCAGCCCCTACGGCTTCAGCTACGACAAGGAACTGCGCGGGCAAGGCGAAGCGCGCACAGTGGTGAGCGTGACGCGGCACTACGTGGCCGCGTTCGGGTTTGCAGCCGGCCGCGAAGACGTCAAGAACACTTACATCAGCGACGCCAACTTCGACAGTTTTCCCATCAAGCGAAGCGATTACGCGGCGTACCTGGAAAACCGCTTCGAGTTCTTCGGCAAGCTGTTTCTCAATGCCGGCGTGCGCGCCGAGTGGATCCTGACTCCGTCGATTCCCACCGATGGATACTCCCGCCCGTTTTTCCCGGCCAACACCGTCTCGCGCGCCAACCCCAAGCTCTCGGCGGCGTATGTGCCGCTGAAAAGCACGCGCGTGCATGCGTCGTTCGGTACCGGAATACGTCCGCCCACGGGCTTCGAACTGGCATTTACCGACAACCCGCAGCTCAAACCGGAGCGCACCCGGAGCGTGGATGCGGGCATCGAGCGGACGCTGTTCCACGATTTGCTGCGCCTCGACGCCACTTACTTTTACAACCGCTACTACGACCTGATTGTGACGCTGGGCGGGTCGCTCAGCACCTTGAGCCACTATGAATCGGCCAACCTGGCTAATTCGCGGGCACAGGGCGCGGAGTTCTCGGGTACTCTGCGGCCGGCGCGCTCGGTGTTTATCACCGGATCGTACACCTTGCTGGGAACCCGGATTCTATCGCTCGACGGCACTACCAATACCGCGCCTCTTCCCTTCCAGGTAGGTCAGGAATTGACCCGGCGGCCGGAGAATTCGGGCAGCTTCGTGGCCACTTATGTATGCGGCCGGCTGACCGCCGGCGTGAACGGTTACTTCCGGGGCAGGACTTTGTACGAAGAGCCCACCTACGGCGCTACCGCCGGCTTGTTCTGGGACCCCGGTTTCGCTAATGTGGGAGTCAACCTGAACTATGCTTTAGGCCACGGCGTAACGGTATACGGAAATCTGCGAAATGCGCTCGACCGGCATTACGAAGAGGTGTTCGGCTATCCTTCGCCGCGGCTCAATTTTGTGGCCGGTATGAAGTTTTCGATTACGAAGGCAAAATGAGCGACCAACCTTTCGACCAACCGCGCTTAGCGATTAACCGCGTCTACACGCGGCAGGGCGACCAGGGCGAAACCGCTCTGGCCGGCGGCCAGCGTGTTCCCAAAGACGGACTGCGCATCACCGCGTACGGCGCCGTCGACGAGCTGAACTCTTTTCTCGGCGTGGCGCTGGCAACCCTGCTGGTGATGGCGGACGAAACCTCGGAACTGGCCGTGCTGAGCAAGATTATGCTCCGCGTCCAGCACGAACTTTTCAACCTCGGCTCGATATTGGCGACTCTGCCGGAGGACGTGCACCCCAAACAGGCGCGGGTTACCGATGTGGAAGTGGCGCAACTCGAGCGGGAGATGGATCGCATGAACGAAGGGCTGACGCCGCTGCGCTCTTTCGTGCTTCCCGGCGGTTGCCGGCTGAACGCGGAGATACACGTTTGCCGCACCGTCTGCCGCCGCGCGGAACGGGACCTGGTGGCGCTGGCCCGGGAAGAAAGCGTTCCTCCCGAGACGGTGCGTTATTTGAACCGGCTGAGCGACGCACTGTTTGTATGGAGCCGTTGGGCCAGCCATGTGGCGCTTGCGGCGGAAACGTTGTGGGAACCGAACCAGACTGCCTCCGGGCGGTCTGGTACATTATGATAAGGAGAATTCGATGCAAGACAATTCGGCACGGCCTTTAGCCTTGAGTCTGACGGTCCTGGGGGGGATGGCGCGGTTCGCCCAAAATCTGAACTTTGCGCCCGTGGGAGCTCTCAGTCTGTTTGCCGGCGCCCGCCTGCGGGGCTGGCAGGCTTACCTGCTGCCAATTGCGTTGATGGCGGTAACCGATCCGTTTCGCGGCGGCTACTCGTTCGCCACGCCGTTCGTCTATGCCAGTTTCCTGATTAACGTGTGGATTGGCAGCCGTCTGCGCAACACCGAGAATCCCGGCTGGATCGCCTCGGCCGCGCTTATTGGCAGCGCACAGTTCTTCCTGCTCTCCAATTTCCCCATGTGGCTGGCGCCGCACAGCCTCTACGGACACACTTTCGGTGGGCTGGTCACCTGTTACGTCGCGGCCATTCCGTTCTTCCGCAATACGCTGCTTTCGGATGCGCTGTTCACGGCGGCCTTCTTCGGGCTGCATGCCGTGTTGAGCCGCGTGGTGGTCCGTTCCGAGCGCGTGGCCGCGGTACAAACGGCGTAAGCGGCACTTAGGATCTGTTAATAAACAAACCTGCCTAACGCTCCCTAACGGTCGCGGCTCGGAACGAGGTCGCATACCGAGCCGCGACCGTTAGGGAGCGTGGGAACTTATTCGTGTGGGTCCGACGGGAAACGAACATGAAAACCCTGCTGGCCTGGAGCTCAGGCAAAGACAGCGCCTGGGCATTGCACGTCCTTCGCGGCCAGGGCATCCCGATTGCCGCCCTGCTCACGACCCTCAACGAAGCCGTCGATCGCGTGGCGATGCACGGCGTACGCCACAGTCTGCTGGAAGCGCAGGCGGAAGCGGCGGGCGTTGCGCTCTGGCCCGTTCCCCTGCCTTGGCCCTGCACCAATGACGATTATGAAGCGCGCATGGCTATCGCCTGCCGCAAGGCCGTGGCCGAGGGTTTCGACACCATCGCGTTCGGCGACCTGTACCTGCGCGACGTCCGCGCATATCGCGAGCGCCAACTGGCCGGCTCGGGTCTGACTCCGCTCTTTCCGCTGTGGGAGTTGCCCACCGCCGCCCTGGCGCGGGAGATGATCGTCGGCGGATTGCGCGCGCGCCTGGCCTGCATCGATTCGAAAGCGCTCGCCGCGGAATTCGCGGGCCGGGAGTTCGATGGCGCCCTGTTAAACGAATTGCCGCCGGCGGTCGACCCTTGCGGCGAAAACGGCGAATTCCACACCTTCGCCTATGACGGCCCGATGTTCCGCGCGCCCATCGCCATCGAGACCGGCGAAACGCGCGACGTCGGCGGATTCATCTATACGGACCTGGTCCCTTGCCACGCATCGTCTCACTAATCGCCAGCGCCACCGAGATAGTCGACGCCCTCGGGCAATTGGACTATCTGGTGGGCCGGTCGCATGAGTGCGATTACCCGGAGCGGGTGAAATCGCTTCCGGTTTGCACGCGTCCGCGCATCGCCATCGACGCGGACAGCCGCGAGATCGACCGGCAGGTGAAGGAATCGGCGCGCACCGCGGTTTCCATTTACGAAGTTTTCGACGACGTGCTGGCGCGCCTGGAACCGACCCATATCCTGACGCAGATCCAATGCGAAGTCTGCGCCGTGAGCCTGCGCGATGTGGAGCGGGCACTGGCCCGCGGCATCCCCAGACATCCCACTATCGTCTCCCTGCAGCCGGACTCGCTCGACCAGATCCGGGAAGACTTCCGCCGCGTGGCGCGCGCGCTCGATATTCCCGAAAAAGGCGAGTGCGTCATCCTGGAACTGGGTCGGCGCATGGCGGAGATCTGCCCGCCGCCCGCGGCCGGCCCGCTTCCGCGCGTGGCCTGCATCGAGTGGGTGGAACCGCTGATGGCGGCCGGAAACTGGACGCCCGAGCTGATCGCCATGGCGGGCGGCGTGAATCTTTTCGGCGAGAGCGGCAGGCATTCGCCTGGGGTGAGTGGGGAGCTGGAATGGGAGCAACTGGTGGCCGCCGATCCCGACGTCCTGATCGTTGCGCCCTGCGGTTTCGACCTGGCGCGCACCGCCCAGGAGATGCACTGGATAACGGATCGCCCCGGTTGGAGCGGCCTGCGCGCCGTGCGCGGCGGACGAGTCTACCTGGCGGACGGCAATCAGTATTTCAACCGGCCCGGTCCGCGGGTGGTGGAGACGCTGGAGGCGCTGGTGGAGATGCTCCATCCGGAGTTTCGCGAACCGCAGCTTCGCGGCCAGGCGTGGCGCGTTATGATGAGCATGTGACATGGCGCTGATCGCCGTTTCGGGTCATCCCGGGTGCCGCTACGAGGAAGTCGCGCGTATCAGCGCGCAACGCCTGGGCTTTGAGCTGTTGACTCAATCCCGCCTGCGGGCGCTCACCGACCAGGAATTCGGCGCCGATGCGCAAATTCCCGACAAGGCTTATCCCAGCCTGATTACATCCATCCTGGCGCGCATGGCGACGGAGGCCCACGTGGTCTATTGCGCCATGGGCGGCGAGCTGCAAGCGCGTCATTTCGGGAGCATGCTGCGGGTGCACGTGGTGGCGCCGGAGAATATCCGCATCGGCAACCTGATGCTGGATTCCCGCATGGAGCGGCCCGCCGCCCGCGAGCTTCTGTTGCAACTGGAGGCCCAGGCGCGCACCGACCGCAAGGCCAAATTCGGCAAAGCCAAGGCCACCGCGGACCTGTTCGACCTGGTGTTCAACGCCGAGTCTCTCAGTACCGAACAGATGGCCGAGCTGATTGAGACCACCGTGGCCACCACCGGTCTGAAGGAGCGCGGATTTCTTTCCATTGCCGCGGAAGCGCAACTGCAATTTCAGATGCGCCTCAAGCTGGCGCGCTACGGCATTGTTCCTCCCGGCCATGTCACTTTGCGGCAGAAAATGTTCGCCCACCAGAGCGAGGAGATGTTCGCCAACCTGTTGGATTTTTACCGCATCGCCTGGGAATACGAGCCGCGCAGTTTTCCGGTGCAATACGCCGCCGACGGCACGGTGCTGGAATCGTTCACGCCCGATTTCTATCTCCCGGAGGTCGACCTCTACGTGGAACTCACCACCATGAAACAGTCTCTGGTGACGCGCAAGAATCGCAAGGTGCGGCTGCTGCGCCAGTTGTACCCGCACCTGAACATCCAGGTCTACTACCTGAAGGATTTTGAGAACCTGATCTTCAAGTATGGGCTGGCGGAACGGCCGGTCGAAGCATGAGCGCGCCGCTGCTTCCCGGCCTGGAGAGAATCCTCTTTACGGAGGAACAGATCGGCCAGCGCATCCGCGAACTGGCTGCCGAGATTTCCCGCGACTATCAGGGGAAAACCCTCAAGCTGGTGGGTGTGCTGAAGGGCTCCATCTTCTTTCTCACCGCCCTGGCGCGGCACATTGAAGTGCCGGTCAAAGTAGATTTTCTGAGCATTTCGAGTTTTTCCAATAAGAGCGGGGCGCCCGGAGTGGTGCGCATCGCCAAAGACCTGGACGAATCCATCGAAGACGAAGACGTGTTGCTGGTGGAGGATATCGTGGACACCGGCTTCACCCTCCGCTACCTATTGCAAACGCTGGCCGGACGGGCGCCCAACTCGCTTTCGGTGTGCACGTTTCTGGACCGCAACTCGCGCCGCATCGTGCAAGTGCCGGTGAACTATCGCTGCTTCGAGATCCCCGACCGTTTCGTGGTGGGGTTCGGCCTGGACTATAACCAGCTTTATCGAAACCTGGGGTACGTGGCCGTCATGAAGCTCGACAAAGGTGTGGGCCAACACTAACGAGGAACTTGCAAAATTCGAAGAAACCGCTTGCTTACGCGCGCGGCTCGGAAAAGCCACGTTCAAAGGCAAGCACTTACCGAGCCGCGACCGTGAGGGAGCGGGTTCAATACCGAATTTTGCAAGTTCCTCTAA
>Ga0182013_10004334_pt1 | contig 17126 bp, 10 predicted proteins | sample 612S2MmetaG_FD_120487 | JGI IMG/M metagenome (GOLD analysis project Ga0182013, IMG submission 120487) | Permafrost microbial communities from Stordalen Mire, Sweden - 612S2M metaG | ecosystem: Environmental > Terrestrial > Soil > Wetlands > Permafrost | place: Sweden: Stordalen | collected...
ATTCGGCCCGAGCCTGCCCGCGATGGAACAGCTCGCCAACAGCGACGAAGAACAGGGGGACGTAGAAGATCGCCAGCGCCGTCGCGGTCAGCATGCCCCCAAAAACGGCGGTGCCGATGGCGATCCGGCTTTGGGCCCCTGCCCCGCTCGCCAAGACCAGAGGAAACACGCCCGCCAAGAAGGCGATTGAGGTCATCAGGATGGGACGCAGCCTGATGCGGGCCGCATCCAGCGTAGCGGCTATGAGGGGCCGCCCCCGCCGGCGCGCCGCTTCGGCGAATTCCACGATCAGGATAGCGTTCTTGGCGGCGAGGCCAATCGTTGTGAGCAGTCCCACCTGAAAGAAGATGTTGTTGTCGAGGCCGCGGATCGTCACGGCCAGCACGGCGCCGACCACGCCGAGCGGAAGGACGAGCAAGATAGCGAACGGGACGGACCAACTTTCATAGAGCGCCGCCAGCGACAGGAACACCACCAGCACCGACACTCCATAGAGAAGAAAGGCCTGCCCGCCGGATTGCTCCTCCTGGAACGACAGCCCGCTCCAAGCGTAACTCATGCCAGGCTCCACCCGCCGCTGAAGCGCGACCATCTCCTTCATCGCGTCTCCAGAGCTCACGCCAGGCGCGGCTTCGCCCTGGATCTCATAGGCGGAGCGGCCGTCGAACCGCGTCACCGAATTGGGCCCAGACTCCCAATGGGTGGTGGCGAAGGCGGAGAAGGGTGTCATGGCGCCGTTCCGGCCCCTCACGAACCACCGGTCCAGATCGCTCGGCAGCATTCGAAAGGGCGCGTCGCCCTGCATGTAGACCCGTTTGATGCGGCCGCGGTCCACAAAGTCATTGACGTAGGACGAGCCCCAGGCAGCGCTGAGCGTGTCAGTGACATCCGCCTCCGACAGCCCGAGCACCGCAAGCTTGGTTTCGTCGAGATCGACTCGAAGTTGCGGTGCGTCCTGCAGCACACCCGCGCGTACCTGCGCCAGCTTGGGGTCCGCGTTGGCTGCTGCGATCAGCCGATCCCGCGTGGCGACGAAGTCCGCGCGGCTCAAGTCGCTGGCGTTGAGCAGCTCAAAGTCGAACCCGTTGGACTGGCCCAGACCCATGATCGCCGGCGGAACGAGAACAAAGATGCGGGCGTCGCGGACGGTTTGGAACGCCCGCATCGCCCGCTGGCCAATCGCCTGGGCCGTTCGATCCGATCCCTTGCGCTGGTCGAAGGACGCCAGGCTCGCAAAGCCCTGACCGGCGCTCTGGCCGCCGCCGTTGGGGCTGGACCCAGCGATCGCCATGACGACGCTCGTATTGCTCGGTTCATCCCGTAGGAAGTGCTGGGTAATCAACTGGCGCACCGCGTCCGTACGGTCGGCCGTAGCGCCGACGGGCAGTTCGAATTGAAGCATCACCTGGCCTTGGTCCTCGACCGGCAGGAAGCTGGTTGGCAAACGCAGGAAAAGAAGCGCCAGGACACAAATGATGACCGCGTAAAGAGCGAAGAAAACCCATCTCCGTTCGAGAACGCCTTGCACGAGACCGCCATATTGCCCCGTCATATCAGCAAGGCGGCGATTGAATCTGGCCAGGACCCCCGGCGCCCGCAGCCCATGCTCGCTGGGCTTGAGCAGATTGGCGCAGATCGCCGGCGACAGCACCAGGGCGACCAGCACGGACAGCAGCATCGCCGTGACCATAGTCACCGAAAACTGGCGGTAGATCACGCCCGTCGAGCCGCCGAAGAACGCCATCGGTATCATCACGGCGGACAACACCACGGCGATGCCGATCAGGGCTGAGCCAATCTCACCCATTGATTTGATGGTCGCCTCGCGCGGTCCGAGCCCCTCTTCCGCCATCAGGCGCTCGACGTTCTCCACGACAACGATGGCGTCGTCGACCAGAAGACCGATCGCCAGGACCATGCCGAACAGAGTGAGGGTGTTGATCGAATAGCCGAACACCGCCAGCACGCCGAAAGTGCCAAGCAGGACCACCGGGACGGCGATCGCAGGAACCAGGGTCGCGCGCCAGCTTTGCAGGAAGATGTACATGACCGCGACCACCAGCAGCACGGCGATCACGAGCGTCTGAACGACTTCCCGGACCGACCGAACGATAAAGTCGGTGGAGTCGCGCGGGTAGGCGACGAAGTACCCTTCAGGCATTTTGCGAGACAGTTCGGTCACCCGCGCCTTGACGGCCCGCGCCGTCTTCAGGGCGTCTGCTCCCGGAGCGAGCATGACCGCCATTCCGGCCCCCGGATGCCCGTTCATCCGCGCCGAGCTGCTGTAGTCTTCCTGACCCAGTTCCACTCGGGCCACGTCGGACAGACGGACCACCGACCCGTCGGCGGACGCCTTCACGATGATCTGCCGGAACTGGTCGGGGTTGCTGAAGCGCGACTTGGCCTTCACCACTGCGTTCAGGCTCTGCCCCGGCACGACCGGCTGCTGGCCGATCTGCCCCGCGGATATTTCGGCGTTCTGCGCCACGAGCGCGGCCCGGACATCCGAAGGAATTAACCCATAGGAGGCGAGCTTGGTCGGATCGAGCCAGATGCGGATAGCGTACTGGGCGCCGAGCGTCTCGATCTGGCCGACGCCCGGAACGCGGGCGAGGTCGTCCTGGAAGTGATTGATCAGATAGTCCCCGACGTCGGTGTCGTTGGTCCGGTTGGAGGCGTCGCCGATACCGACGATCAGCAGGAAGTCGGCGTTGGACTTGGTGACCGTGAGGCCCTGCTGTTGGACTTGCAGGGGCAGACGAGCGACCGCCTGCTGAACCCTATTTTGGACCTGAACCTGGGCAATATCGGGGTTGGTCCCCTTGGCGAAGGTGATGGTGATCTGCGCCGTGCCTGAACTGGTGGCTGACGACGAGAAATAGAGAAGCCCATCGAGGCCGGTAATTTGCTCCTCGAGAATTTGGACGACGCTGGTCTCGAGCGTTTCAGCGGACGCCCCCGGATAGACCGCGCTGACGTTGATCGCCGGCGGCGCGATGTCGGGGTACTGGGCGACCGGGAGCGTCGTGATCGCGGCGATGCCCGCGACCATGATCGCGATGGCGATGACCCACGCGAAGATCGGGCGTTCGACGAAAAAGCGGCTGATAGCCATGGCTCAGCCGCCCAATGTCACGGGAACAGGTTTGAGCGCTGCGCCCGGACCGATCTTACTCAATCCCTCGACGATCAGACGGTCGCCGGTGTTCAACCCGGAAGTGACCAGCCACTTGTTGCCGACCGCGCGGGCGATGACAACGTTGCGCTGGACCGCCCGGTTGTCCGCGCCAACCACCAACGCGGTCGCATTGCCCTTGGGGTCCCGGGAAATTCCCTGTTGGGGCGCGAGGACGGCGCTGCGGATCGTGGCCTGGGTGACGTCCACGCTCACGAACATGCCGGGCAGCAGCAGCTGATTGGGATTCGGGAAAGTCGCCCGAAGGGTCACAGCTCCGGTGTTTTGATCGACCGTCACCTCTGAAAACCCGATCTTGCCGGTCATCGGATAATCCGACCCGTCTTCAAGTTTCAGGCGGACCGACGCATTGGCGGGAAGCCATTTTCCCAAAGCCAGGGCTCGGCGGAGCGCCAGCAATTGGGCGCTGGACTGCGTGATGTCGACGTAGATGGGATTGAGCTGCTCGATGGTCGCGAGCGCACCCTGCTGGTTGGCATTGACCAGGGCGCCGGGCGTGACCGTGGAGCGGCCAATCCGGCCGCTGATCGGCGCGAGAACGTGTGTAAATTCAACGTGCAGCTCGGCGGCGGCGAGGTTCGCCTCGAACTGGTGGACGTTCGCCTTGGCTTGGTCGGCGGCCGCGATCGCATCGTCGATATCCTGCTTGCTGACCGCATCGATGTCGGACAACGAGCGGTAGCGGTCCGCACGGGCCTGGGCCGACTTCAAGCTCGCGCGGGCGTTCTCGAGCTGCGCCGCCGCCTGATCACGCGCGGCGACATAGGTGCGATCGTCAATCTCGTAAAGGGGTTGGCCGACTCGGACCAGCCCGCCTTCCACGAACAGGCGCTTCTTGATGAGCCCGTCGATCTGAGGACGGACATCCGAAGTCATAGCGGGCGTTACTCGGCCGGTCAGCTCCTGGACCAGCGGCTGTGGCCCGGCCGAAAGCGTAACGAAGCCGACTTCGATCGGGCCGCCCCCCGGGGGTCCCCCGGGTCCAGGTCCGGCGTGGCCGGCGCCCGAACCGCCGCATCCGCCGAGAACCGCGGCGGCGGTCAAGACGGTGATGACGGGACGACAGGCTTTGCGGAACAATCGATAGGCCAGGACCAGCCTTCCGGGGCGACGATTGACACATTGCGATCGCGCCAGCCGAGCTGCCTTCCAAGTGAACATCGCCGTCATCCTGCCGTCGCCGGACCCTTCAACAAATGAGCGCTCAATCAAATCCAAGGGACCCACGTTTAAATGCCGATATAACTAGCCACCATCGGCATTTTGAAATTTATCCGACCAAGCCTTGTAAAGACTTTGTAAGGAAATATTTGATCAGAGATCACGATAGGTTAGCACAATACTATCCATTCCAACCTACGTTCGATCACGGACAAACCATTCGAAATAGGCAGCCCTTTTTTGACATCGCCCTGAGCCCCCGTAAGGTTTCTCAGTAAACGGCGGCCAACCGTGGGATCGAGTCCCGGCGCAGGTCAAGGCGCGGGGTTTGAATTCAAAGGCCATTGAAAGCTTTCTTAGACCGGGGATCAGGGTTCGCTGGATGTTTCGCTCAGTCCGGCGGCGGCGATAACCATGACGTCTCCCTCGGCTCGCCTATCTGGAGCGCGTCGCGCCCGGTTTCCCCGTTCCCCGCTCGGTCAGCCCAGCGGGTCATCGACAATCAGGACTTGACCAATCGGTCGAATTTGAACGAACTAGTCACTATTGGAAATGCATCGTGTCAAGCCAAAGTTTCGGACCAGAGCATCCTCCAAGCTCCTCCGGGCGTCCCCTTTTGGCGATGCTTTGGGGCGCGCTAGAGCACGATGGGTTTAGGCGGAATCGCCTAAACGCTGAATCGTGCTCTAGATTCAAATATCTAGAGCCGGATTCAGACTTCGAGAGAAGTCATCCGGCTCTAGGGTCACAAACCCGCTGAGGAGAGTCGATGTTGAAGACCCCGACCCAAGCCCAGCTGGCCGCCGCCTCGCCGCGCGTGGAACGCAGACGCGCCCGCACCCGTGAGGCTTTGCTGAGCGCCGCCCAGCAGTTGCTGTCCACTCGATCGGCGGAGGCCGTGAACGTCGACGAGATCGCTGAGCTGGCGGACGTCGCCAAGGGGACCTTCTACAACTACTTCGCCGACAAGGACGCGCTGGTGCGAGAGGTGGAGGAGTCCGCCCGCACCGAACTTGAGCGCCGCATCATTGAGACGAACACGGACGTCGTCGATCCCGCCGAGCGGATGGCCCGCGCCTTCGCCGCCATGCTGAACTGGTCGCTGGCGGACCCGACCAAGGCGCGCGCCGTCCTACGCATGGCTCCCCACTTCGCCAACCCCGACACGCCGATGAACGCCGGGATTGGGCGGGACATACACGCCGGTGTGGCGGACGGCCGGTTTTCAGGCATCACGGACGAGGCCGGCATAGTGCTGTCGCTTAGCGTCATATCGGGCGGCGCGAACCGGGCCTTAGACCTCGTTCATACGCGTAAGGTGCGGGCGCTTGGCGAGAACCTGGCCGAAGCCCTTCTCGTCGCGCTGGGGGTCGAGCGCGATGACGCAGCCGCGCTCGCCAAAGCGGCCATGGCCACGGTCGGCTGAAGGCTCAACCGAGCCGGCCAAGGCCCAGGTATTCGCTCTTGGCGGGGCGGAGCTTTGCCGGCAGGCCTTCGGCGAATCGCTCTGCCGCCAGCCGCACCTCGTACTCTCCGGAGTCCGGCTCGAGGCCATCGAACTTGTAGTCTCCGAAGGTGTCGGTTGTGGTGGTTGCGAGCCGCTCGCCATTCAGCCACAGCTCGACCTGGACCCCCTCGGCGCATTCCTCGACGCCGTCGCGGATCTCGGCCAGAGACCCGCCGATGAAGATCTTGTCCACCCTGTCGAAGTTCCGATAGTAGATGCGGGGTTTGGCGCCCAGTTCCGGGCGAAGCGTCCTCAGTCCCTCCCGCGCCGCACGCTCCGCCATCGCCGCGTCCTCGACCTTCACCGCCTCGATGGCGCCCGTGGGACAGACCTGGGACACCCGGGGCTCCTTCCAGCCCTGGTCGAGCAGGTGAGCTTCGAATATCCAGTTCTGCGGGAGCTGCAATTCGTCGTTCCAGTGGATATGCCCATACGGGCACATCCCGACGATGTCCTTGCGGCCCTTCGCCCGGACGGGGTCGATGAGCACGATGCCGTCGGCTCGCTTGGTGATCACCCCCGCGGTCTCAGCGTTCATGCAGGGAGCGTCGTCGCAATGGTTGCAGGCGACCGGATAGTGCGAGGCGTCGATCATCGGGGCCACGCCGCGCTCCTGACGTTCGACGCGGAACCAGCGGGCGCCTTTGGCGGGCTGCGGCGCGGCGTAGCCCGGGAAATCGTTCCCTCCGTGCTCGTCCTTGACCACCAGAAAGCAGTTGTTGCAGTTGTTGCAGCGCTCAACGTCGACGACGAGATTCCACTTCTTCACGATGCGAACTCCCGCTGCTCTTGGGGCGCGACCAGGCCTTCCGGCCGCTCCCATTTCTCAATCTGCACGAGGCAAAGCGAACCGGCCGAGGCGACCGTGCCACGCGCCTGCATCCGATCTGGCGACAGCAGATTCATGCTGCCGCCGAGGTCAGGTGTTCCTGGACCGTCGATCGGCTCATATAGCGCCGAAGATTCGTAGGAATGGGCGATCCCGGGCGCCATACGCTCGGTCACGTCCGCCGCGCAGATCACCGATCCACGGTCGTTGAACACGCGAACGAGGTCGTGATGGGCGATCCCCCGCGCCACAGCATCTCCTCGGGCGACACGCACGATGTGATAGTAATGGCCGTCCTTGAGCACCCGATGGTCGAGCACGTCGTTGACTGCGCTCGATTTTCCATCCTGAGCCGTGTGAAAGCTGAAGCGCTGGTGCGCTATGAGCAGCTGCAGGGGATACTTGGCGTAGAGGTCGGTGGCGTGGGGCCCCTCGAAGGCGCGCGTGTATTGCAGCACCGGCGGCCGGTCCTCGTTCCCCTGCAGCCGCTTCAGCGAGTTGGGCACGAATTCGAACTTGCCTGACTGGGTCTGGAGGCCATGCAGGAAACGTCCGCTATAACCGGCCGGTAGCGGGTACGGCTCGGGAAGGTCCTTGGGCCGGCCCTCGTAGAACCACCGCATGTCGACGCCGGCTTTGCGCCCGTCGGTTTCGGGGGGAACGACGAAGTAGCCTTTTCGTAGAAATTTTTTCCAGGAGATGTGCTTGGGCAGATCTGTGGATTTATAGACCCGCTGGACCCAGTCCTCCTCGGAGCTGCCCTCCGAGTAATATGTGCCGAGGCCGAGCCGCTTACAGATGTCCCAGAATATCTGATAGTCGGACTTGGATTCGCCGAGCGGCTCGATGCACTTGTGCTGCAGCGCGATCACGCGGTGATTCAGCTGGCCCGTCCAGTGCAGGCCGAAGCCGCCGGAGTTCGACCATTCCCCGATGTCAAACCGCTCGAACTGCGTGCAGGCCGGGAGGATCACGTCGGCGAACTGCGTTTCGCCCTCCATCCAGATCGCCTGGGAGACGACGCACTCCAATTCGGGAGACTGGTACATGCGCTCGAAGCGTGACGAGCCGTTGATGGTGCTCATGTACGACGCGCCGTACTTATAGAGCATGTGGACTTTCGAATAGCCGGGGGACGGATAGAAGAACGGCCGCATCTGGTTTTCAGCCGCCATCGGGTCGAGGAAATAGCCCTCAGCAAAGCCGTCCAGGATCGCTTCGGGCAAGCGCTGACGCGGAATCGACTGCTGCACCGGATTGACGGACGGCAAGTGCGGCATGCGCACATAGTTGTTGGTCGCAGAACCGGTCGCCATCAGTTCGCCCGAAATGCCGCCTTCCCCATAGCCCGGGAAGTAGAATTCCAGGTCCACCGGCGCGCCGGTCGTCAGGTTTCCGAAGTTGACCCCAGGCTTTCCCCAGCCCTGCATGGCCATCAGCATGACCATGGCGCGCGCCCACTGGATGCCGGACGCATTGCGGCACGCCCCGCCAAACCCGCCGCCATTCACGCCGCAGCCCAGATAGGTCTTCTTGCGGCCCCACTCGCGAGCCAGGGCCCTCACCTCTCTGGCTGAGATTCCGGTCTCGACGGCCTGCCACTCCGGCGTCTTGTCGACCCCGTCGGTGACGCCCAAGACGTACTCTTTCCACTCCTCGAATCCTGTGGTGCGGTTCTCGATGAACCACCGGTCGTACAGCCCCTCCTTGATCCAGACGTTCATGATGGCCAAGGCCATCGCCGTGTCGGTCCCGGGCCGGATCGGCAGCCACTTGCCCCCCACGAAAGAGGCGGTGGGGCAGTAGTGGGGATTGATGTGCACCGTCTTGATGCCGAGCTCTTTGGCCCAGAGTCGGCGTTCGCTGGTCTCGGTGCCGGCGTAGGCCCCAAATTGCGACTCCGGGTCCGACGACCAGTAGACCATCAGCTCGCAGTTCTGCAGCGCGTCCTCAAGGGTGCCATAGCCACCGGTCGCGCCCAGACGCATGCTGTTGCCGTAATGGTGCATGGCGCCCCAGTACCAGCCTTCCCAGGAATCGGGATTCAGCACGACGCGGGTCACGCCGACCGCGTTCCCAAAGCGCATCATCGCGCTGAGGTAGTAGCCGACGTTGCCCCACTGGTGATGCGAGGGGTGAGCGAGCGCGATCGCACCCGGCCCGTGGACCTGCTTCTGCCGCACGATCTCATTGGAGACGATATCCAGGGCTTCGTCCCAGCTGATGCGGACATAGCCTGACTTGCCCCGGTTCTGCGGGTTTCGCTCCCCGTTGGGGTCGAAGTCCACCCGTTTCATCGGATAGAGCAGACGCTTGTCCGAATAGACGTTGGCCTTCATCGACAAGGCGTGGGGCGCGACAAGCCCCTTCTTGCGCGGCGAGAAGCTGCGCCCCCTCGCCGTCATGGTCCAGCCACACTGATCGTCGTCGGTGAACTCGACGATGTTGGTGCGGATGATTTTGTCGTCCTTCACATAGACATGCAGCGGCCCGCCGTTGGTCATCTGGGTGTAGCGGATGGAGCCGTCGCTCATCGGCTCGCCGTAGCGCCAGCCGTCAGTCTCGATCTTGTTGGCCAGCTTCATGAACCAGGCGATGACCTCGTCGTCGCCCATCAGGATCACGCGGAAGTTCTTCCCCGCGTGAACGGTCTCTGCGTAGTTGACCGGCGGGGTCAAGAGCGTGACGGCGGTGTCGACGTCCTTGAACATCATCGTCGCCTGCGGATTGGGATGCAGGCCGCTTCGCGAGACCACCTTGCCGCCCTCGAACACGTAGTACCGCGCGATCGAATTGTCCTTCAGCCGAATCTGGACGACGCAGTCCCGCTTCTCCAAGTGAGCGCGGAACGTTGCGCTCGACTTCGCCTTCATGCGGAACAGATATGTCAATCCGACGAGGGTGGCCTTCAGGCGGAGCGACTTCATGTCCATATGCACATCCTTTGCCTGAGCGTTCGAGCGCATCCGGGGGCGGTCTTCGAGCTCATCACGCCGGATCATCGCACGTCTAGAGTGGGGCGACTAACCGCGCGTCGCCCGCGTGACCAGCGACCGCGACCACGTCATTAGGCAGGCTCGTCGTTCGGCACGCCGGGGACCGGGGGACTGCGCATGCCCCACTGGACGGTCAATAGGTCCTTGACGAAGCCGATACCGCCGCCGTCCGCGGCGCGCAGCTTATCGCCGTCGGTCCAGTGCTCCATCTCGTGGCCCCACGGATCGAGCCAGTAGTCGAACACCTGGCTGCCCAGGATATGACGCCCCACGCCCCAGTGGGGGCTGCAACCCGCCCGCTTTAGGTGGTCGTGGCCGGCCATGAGGTCGTCCAAGTCGCGGACTTCAAAGGCCGCGTGCATGAAACACGGCCCAAACGGCGCCTCAAACAGGAAAAGCGTGTGGTGGTCGCAGGGGTCGTCGCCCCGGTCGCACCGCATAAAGGCGCCGACCGCGACGCCCGGCTCGGGCTGGATTTCGTCCGAGGTGATCAGGCCGAAGCGTTCCTTGTACCAGGCTTCCGACCTGCGGAAGTTGGTCGCCGCCAGAACGACGTGGCCCAGACGCTGGACGTGGGAGGCGCCGCGACGAACCCGGCGGAATCGGCCGATCCTGGGGTAATCGCCGCCCTGATTCCAAGGCTCGGTCTTGGGCGCCGCGATGACCGGCGCCTTCTCCTGGCCAGCGACCACCTCGACCACGAAACCGTCCGGATCCGTCAGGCGCACGCAAAAACCGCCGCCGGGCGAATCGAGCGCCTGGACCGGAACGTTGTCATGCGCGGCAAGGCGCTCCAGATCGGCGCGATCCTTCACCCAGATGCCGAAGCCCGCAAAGCCCGGTTCGCCCAGTTCGAGGGCGTACACGAAGGGACTGCTCCCTTCGCCTCGCATGTAGATTCGCCCGTCCTTCGGCTGCGGCGGCCCGACGTCCACCATGCCGAAATCCAGAAGGAACTTGTGCATCAACTCGAGGTCAGGAGCTTTGAAACGCACGAACGCTACGTCGACAGCCTTGGTAACACTCATTGCATCATCTCCCTCCGCGCGCGCCCCGCTGGCGAAAACACTTAAGAACGGCCCCAGTCAACGAGACCGATCACAGGGCCGCCAGTCCGAAGTGTGGCCGTCCAATTTTGGACTATACAGTCATCATTGGACGGGATAGTCAATGCCCGGTTCGGGCCGGCGCCCATGGCCCCTCCGCGGGGCCAAACATTCAGGACATGCTATGAAACTTGCCAGATTCACGCATAATGGCGTCACTTCGATCGGCAAGATCGAGAGCGACCAGATCATCAACCTCGCGCCCCTTCTGGGGGACCGTGGCGCATCCATGCGGGCCCTGCTTACGGACTTTGCCGCGCTGAAACCCCAGATCGAGAGCGCCAAATCGCCGGCCCTCCCTCTGTCAGAGGTCCGCCTCGAGGCGCCGATTAACGATCCCCAGAAGTTCCTGGCGATTGGCATGAACTACAAGGCTCACGCCGACGAAGCCGCCGCCGCCGGCGTCGCCACCCCCAAGAGCCAGCTGTGGTTCAACAAGCAGGTCAGTTGCATCACCGGCCCGTTCGACTCCGTCGTGGCGCCGAAGGTCTCCGAGCAACTGGATTACGAAGCCGAATTGGCCTTCGTCATTGGCAAGCGCTGCCGACATGTGAGCCGCGCCGACGCCCGCAGCGTGATCGCCGGCTACCTGGTCTGCGACGACGTGACGGCGCGCGACTGGCAGTTCAGGTCGCCGACCTACACTCTGGGCAAGTCGTTCGACACCCACGGGCCGATCGGGCCCTGGATCACCACCGACGACGAAGTCGCCGATCCCCTGGCGCTAGAATTGACCCTGACGGTCAACGGCGAGGAACGCCAGCGCACCTCCACCGGCGACATGATCTACGACATCTACGACCAGATCGAATATCTCTCGACAGTCATGACCCTGGAGCCTGGGGACCTGATCACCACCGGCACCCCGTCCGGCGTCGGCATCGCCCTGGGCAAGTTCCTCCAGCCCGGCGATGTGGTTCGGGTCGAGATCAGCCAGCTCGGCCACATCGAGAACCGCATCATCGCCGAGTCGTAGTCACGAGAGCGCCCGAAAGAGCGCTACCTTCGAGCGCACGCGCCCCGTCGCACACGAGGTGATTCCGCGCGCTGCTGCGGCGGCCTGGGCGGCGGCGGGGGGAGAGCCGCGGCGGCGTTATTTCATTGGCAAAACGGGTCGGCGACTGCGTCATGCTCGTGAGACAGAGCTCCGCGCAAGCGTTCATGGCCTTCGCCGGCCACGAAGCCCATCTCGCATGGCCTAAGACACCGGATGGCCCCGGTCGAGAATTCGCGATTGCCGCCCCTGGTCCAAAATTCAATTCCGGTCGCGCCGGCTGTTGACTGAAAGCGACAATATGACGGCCAGCAGGGACGCTGTCGTCATCGTCGTCCGACGATACGGACCAAGGAAAAAACACTCATCTCGCTACCGTTACCGACGCGAGCGTGACAAATGTGCGCCGACCGATCGCGTCCCAGCTCACATCCAGCACCAACTATCCATCACGGAGAAGCCGCCGATGGAGCAATTGCGGCGCCTATTTTATTGGGCGTGGCGGCCCGACGATCACGCTTCGGTGCGCCGCGCCGCAAGACTGTTTATCGGCGCGCTGACGGGAAATTTCAGGAACACTGGGGTTCCGAATAGGATGAGGAACGCATGGCGGCATTCTGTTGGATAGATCGTGGCATTTAGGGAGTACGGCGTTAGGGAGTACGGAGAAAGGAAGCGCTGAATGACCAGCCTTGCACCCTCAGAACAGGGCCGCGCTTCTTCAGCCTCGCCTCGCAACCGTCGCAGCGCCTACCCGCTTCGCCACGGCTCGTTGGGCCTGGACACGGCGTTGAAGATCGAGGCGGCGATTGCGCTGGCCGATCTGCCGCCCGGGGCCGTGATCGGAACCTGCCAGGAACTTTCCCAGCGTTACGACGTAGGCCGTCGGGCAATTCGCGAAGCCGTGCGGATCGTGGAGCTCCGGGGTCTTGGACGCATGCGTCCCGGTCCAGGCGGAGGTTTGATCGTCGCAAGCCCTGTTCTGGAGGTGGTCGCCAGCACGGCCGGACGCCACCTCATGCTGTCAGGAGCGCTCACGAGCGAGGATGTCCGCGATGCGCGCGCCGTTCTGGCCGCGACGGCGGCGGAACTGGCGGCCGCCGCTCCCGCTTCGAGCATTGCTCAGTTGGGAGCCTGGATCGACGCTCATCCTCTGAGCCGCGAGCGCTATGGCAAGCAGGAATGCCATTCGATGAGTTTTCCATGCGCGCTGGCCGCGGCCAGCGGCAATCTCGCGGCTATCCTGTTCAGCAAGATCGCGGCCCCTGCTGTGGCGAACATGGCCGGGCCGGATAACCCTTGGATCGTTACGCGTGACCTTGCGATCTGGAGCCGGGACACCGAATTGCAGATCCTGCACGCAATCCGATGCGGCGATGCGCAGACTGCTATTCGCTCCGCTTCCGACTATGTCCGACGTCTCGATGCCGCAGGTTCACCAAAATATGGACCGCGCCCCCTGCAAGAGAACGATTCAGTCATCGCCCGCACGCGCGCGGGGCAAGTGGCGCGCTCGATCATCTTTTCCCTGGCCGCCCAGCGGGAGAAGGGCGAAACGCCCTATGGCGTTCTGGGCACGATCGACGCGCTGTGCGCCCGTGAGGGCGTGTGCCGATCGACAGCCGTGCAGGCGCTGCGGATGTTGGAAATCTCCGGTGTAATCACGGTGAAGGTTGGCCGAAACCAGGGTTATTTCCTGAAGCCCATAACGCCCCAAAATATCGCTGATCAGATGCTCGCTTACCTCAGAAGCAGGCCGGGTTCTGACAAGGCCATCCAACGGTTCGGCGTATCGTATCGCGAGAATCGGGCTTCGATCGACTTAACGGGTCGTGGACCAAACACGCTCCTATTGCTCATTGAGCATGTTCTCAATGCGTTCAATCAGTCCTGAGTGACGCGCCATATTGAACCCATTCAGGCTTCAAGATGAAGCCATCAGGTCCGGACGGCCCTGAAATGGCCCAAGGCGTGTCCGCGCGCCGCAGGGGAAGCGGCGCCCGCAAGCGACGTGCGAGCAAGCGGTGCGATCCCTGTCTGCCTCGAAAGCCGGGCTCTGAAGGTTGTGGCCTTGTCCCCTTCCCTATAGCTTTCCGACGGTGGCGACGTTCGACCCACCCCTATCCTGTCGCCGGCGTTGCCTGGGATCGTGACCTTCGACAAGCCCCTGACGGAATTCTATCACCTAACTTCGCCCCAAACCCCGATATAGGACTCCTGTATCCGCCGAGAAAAGATGAGGAAGCACGTTAGGATGGTCAAGAACTTCGCTATAGGCTCGTCTTTAGCAGCGACGTTAATGTTATTGGCGACATCCGCGTCCGCGCACCATTCTGCGCTCGGCTACGACTTCACAAAGATAGAATCCGCGAGCGGAACCTTGAAAGAAATGCTGTGGAGTGCGCCGCACTCTACGCTGATCTTCGAGATCAAGGCGGCGGATGGCCATTTCGAAGAGCTCCCGCTGGGTGGGTCGGCGCCGGGGAAGTTCGTGCAGGAAGGCTTCAAACCCCGGGACTTCAAGGTCGGCGAAAAGTTCGACCTGACATGGCATCCCGCCATCAACGGCAAGCTCGGGGGGATCGTGGCCAGCATAAAATTCCCTGATGGCCGCGTGTTTAGGGATGCCGAGTTCGACAAGCTGGTCAACGAGGCCGACAAGCACTTCAAAAGCGACACGCCCGCAACTGGCAACTGAAAACATTGGTATGAGCTTCATCGAAACCACCCGACGCCTGACTCGATCGGCAATGATGTTCGGCGTTGCGCTCGCCGCCATCTCGTTTTCGAGCGCCCTGGCCGCCGACGGCGTGAACCTGGAGGGGACCTGGAAAATCGCCAGCCCGCAGGCGTCGTTCAAGCCGGAGGGCGGCGCAATTCCGTTCACCGCGGAAGGGCGCAAGCACTATCAGGACAACAAACGCCATCAGGCGAAGCGCGATTACGACGATTACGATTACGCGACCTCGCGCTGCGCCTCGCCCGGCCTGCCCCGATTGATGCTCACGCCCGACCCTTTCCGCATCTGGCAACGGCCTGGCTATGTGGCGTTTCAGTTCGAATGGAACCGGCTTTTAAGGCAGATAGATATGGGCGGCATGGTTGAGCCCCAGCTCAGGGTCGGACCGGGATCGTCTATCGAAGGCGGCGATGATGATGCAGCCGCGGGCCGATCGATTCCGATCTCCAAGGGACATTGGGACGGCGAAACCTTGGTGGTCACCACCGAGGGATTCAACGACAAGACCCTCGTCGACGATCTGATACCGCACGGCTACGACATGACGTTGACCGAGCACATCCACCTCAAGGATGCGGACACGCTCGAAGATCGCATCACCGTTGCGGATCCCGAGTTTTTCTCCCGGCCGTGGGACACGGTCGTCACCTATAAGCGCCAGCCAGACGTGGAATTTTCTGAGGATGTTTGTTTAGAGCGCCTGGAATCCGGCAAGCCGGCCCTGTAGCGCTCACACAACACCATGCAATACTTAGATCGGTGAATATCATGCGAGTCGGACCAACGAAGAGGTCGCTGCACCAGCTTTGGGGTATGGGCGCATTACTGTCGGGGATGATAGCGTGCGCGACAGCCTCAGCGCAGCCCGCACCAGGCGGCCCTCCGCCCGGCGCGCCTGGGGACGCCCCCGCCGCGACCCCAGGCGCCGCCTTCATGGCGAAGCCCCTGCCCGCGAACGCTCCCCAACCCTCTTCGGACCCGCGCAACTTCGACGGAGCGTGGATTCATCAAACCACGCTCGAGTTTCAAATCAGAATCGACATGTTCGGCGCCAAGCCGCCTCTCAATGCGGCAGGACAGAAGGTTGTGGATCGCCGCCAGAAGTCGATGGTGGACCGGACGCCTTTCATCAATGCGTCGACGAAGTGCTTCCCCATGGGCCAGCCATGGCAGATGGACCTCGGCATGCCGTTCCAGATTTTTCAAAGCAAGGATCGGCTGGATCTGGTGTTCGAGGAATATCACGGCGTCGTGGAGATCTTTCTGGACCCCCTTAAGGCGCCGACGACGCCATCCTATATGGGCCATTCGATCGCTCATTGGGACGGCGACACTCTCGTGGTCGAGACCACCGGCTACAAGGATGGCTTTTGGCTAGACGTCAATGGCACGCCAGCTTCGAAGAATGCGACGCTTATCCAACGCATCCGCAAGGTGAAGACCGACCACTGGTTCTTGGAAGTCATCAACACCCTGGATGATCCGACGTATTACAAACACCCATGGTCATGGGTTCGCGACTATACTTGGCGACCGGACATGACTTTGTTTCGCGAATACGACTGCGAGCTGCAGACCGGCAGGAAGAATGGGTTGGACCCGAGTCTTGTTCCCGAGCCGCAGGATTGAGACCTGAGGGTGCGGCGCGGGCCGACGAACTCGGCGGCGCCTTCAGATTGTCGCCCTATGCCTTGTCGATCGCGACGGTCAAACACGCGACGAAATGACATGTCATCGCAAAGACAAAAAATCTCAATCCGATGGATTTAGGCAAAATCGACTAAACGCTGAATCGCAGCCTAGATTCAAATACGTAGAGCCCGTTTCAAGCTTCAAGGTGAAGTCGGCGGATTCTAACAGCGGCGTCGGTGACTGCTTCACAAAAAAGAACAGCGGAAATCATACACCTTTCTTGCTCTCCGCCCGCGCACACCCTCGGCGACATCAACGCCACCCTATTGTTCGGACAGCACTACTCGATCACCGCCTACGTTCGGAATATTACCGACAACCGGTTCATTCCGGACACCTGGGGCCTGATCACCACGGCTGGTCCGGCTCCCGGCGGTATTGTCGAGGGCAACTCGACCCTTAGTGATCCGCGAACCTTCGGGGTTATCCTCGCCTATAAATACTGAGGTTCCACGGCCTCAGCCACTAGCCGGCCAGCGTTGCCAGATGAAAGTCTGACAACGCTGTTGCCGTTTACGGAGAGAGGGAGAGATCAAGCTCCCCGCCCCACATATCGTGGGTTCGATTTTGCAGGACCGCGCTTTCTAAGCGGGGCCAGAGGCTGGCATTGCTTGGCCTTGACCAGCGAGCCACGTTCAGCGGCCCACGCTGTCACCGTGCGCGAGCGCCAATTTCATGGTCGGCGCGTGGCTGTCCGCGAGCAGGCAGTGGAAGCCATTGCACGGGGGATGGCCGAGCCCGGCCACCGGCAAGGCTCAACGCCTCAGGGCGTGATCGTCTTGAGGCGTCGCTCTACCGGCTCTCGGCCTTGTCCTTCACGTTGTATTCCAGCTTGCCGGTCGATTGGTCGAAGTAGTCCCGATTGTCCGTGCAAGCCCACTCCTGGGGCTCGTTTCTGCGCTCGA
>Ga0182013_10004337_pt1 | contig 17119 bp, 12 predicted proteins | sample 612S2MmetaG_FD_120487 | JGI IMG/M metagenome (GOLD analysis project Ga0182013, IMG submission 120487) | Permafrost microbial communities from Stordalen Mire, Sweden - 612S2M metaG | ecosystem: Environmental > Terrestrial > Soil > Wetlands > Permafrost | place: Sweden: Stordalen | collected...
CCGAGGACGATCTCGCCAACCGCCCATCGCATCACGACGGGCTGGAGGAGCACGACCACGAGGATTTCGAGAGTTTCGTCGTGGAGATCGCGGCCGCCGCGGATCCGGCCAAACTCGCTGCGAAGCTCGCGGAAGTCGCGGCCGCGCATGACGTGCTGCGGATAAAGGGTTTCGTCGAGATCATTGGCAAGCCGATGCGGCTGCTCGTGCAAGGAGTCGGCGCCCGTTTCCAGCATCAGTTCGACCGCCCGTGGCGGCCGGGCGAAACGCGTTCAAGCCGTCTCGTCGTGATCGGCGAAAAAGGCCTCGATCGCGCCGGCATCGCCGCGCAACTCGGGGCGCCCTAACGACATGCATCTACTCCCCCGCGATCTTCATGGTCTGGACGACGCGGGTTCCGCCGTCGATCTCGAACAGACGCCGGCGGAGATGGTCTTTCTGTCTTTCTCGGACTCCGAACTTTGCATGCTGGCGCGCCAGCATGAGCGGGACTCGTCCAGCAGCGTAAGCCTTCGCTGCGCTTCGCTGGCGCGATTGAAACATCCGTTCTCGGTCGATCTCTACGTCGACAAGGTGGCGCGCGAGGCGCGGCTTGTCGTCGTGCGCCTGCTCGGCGGCAAGGACTATTGGCCTTACGGTGTCGAGCAATTGGCGGCGGCGGCGCGCGCTCAGGGCTTCGCGCTTGCGATCGTGCCGGGCGACAATCTGGACGACGCGCGGCTACGCGAGGCTTCGACCGTTTCATCGCAGGACTGCGCGCGCATCTGGGCCTTCTTTCAGGAGGGCGGGCCGGAGAATATGCGCGCGTTTCTGGGCTTTGCGGGTAGCCTGACAGGCAAGCCCGCGCCCTGGCGCGAGGCGCTTCCCGTCGCGAGCGCCGGCTATTGCCAAAGCGCTCGCCGGGCGGCGGCGTCTGGCTCCGCTCGCGCGCTGATCGTGTGTTACCGCTCGGTATTTCTAGCCGACGACATTGCGCCGATCCTCGCGCTGGCGGATGCGCTTTGCGCGCGCGGGATTGCGGTGGAGGCGGTGTTTGTGGCGAGCCTGAAGGAGCGCGAGAGCGACGCCTTTCTGCGCGAAGCCATTGGCGCATTCCCGCCCGACGTCATCTTGAACACGACGGCTTTTTCGGCGCGCGGGGCTGAGGGCTGCGCGTTCGATCTCGCCGATGCGCCGGTGTTGCAGGTCGCGCTCGCGACCTCGACGCGCGAAGCCTGGGCGGCGTCGAAGCGCGGCGCCAATGGCGCCGATCTCGCAATGAACATCGTGCTGCCCGAAGTCGACGGCCGCATCTTCACGCGCGCGATTTCCTTCAAGGCCTTGAGCGAGACGCGCCTCGCCAGCGAATTCTCCGAGATGCGCCACGCGCCGGAGCAATCGCGCGTCGATTTCGTCGCCGATCTCGCCGCCAGTTGGGCGAAGCTGCGCCGCAAAGAAAACCGGGAGAAAAGCCTCGCGCTGATCCTGTCGGATTATCCTGCGCGGCGTGGGCGCGGCGGCTATGCGATAGGGCTAGATACGCAAGCCAGCGTCGCGGCGATTTATGAGGCGCTGCTGGGCGCGGGCTATGACGCTCACGAGCTTCCGCAAGACCTCATGCGCGCGCTCGAAGAAGGATCGCATCTCGCGCAACTGTCGCTCGACGATTACCGCCGCATGTTCGCCGCACTGCCTCGCGGGTTTGCGGCGAGCATGCGTGAAGCATGGGGCGAGCCCGAGCAGGACGCACTGTGCCGCGACGGCGCTTTTCGTTTTTCCTGCATTGAAAGCGGCAAGCTTGTCGTGGCGTTCCAGCCCGATCGCGGCGCGCGGGCCGAGCGTCGCGAGACCTATCACGACGCCGAGTCCGCGCCGCGTCACGCCTATGTCGCCTTCTATCTCTGGCTGCGTCATATCCGAAAAGTCGACGCCGGGATTCATCTCGGAACCCATGGCACGCTGGAATGGTTGCCAGGAAAATCCGCGATGCTCGGCGAGGATTGCGCGCCGGAGGCGGTGCTGGGGCCGACGCCGCTGATCTATCCTTTCATCGTGAATGACCCCGGCGAGGCGGCGCAGGCCAAGCGCCGCGTTTCGGCTGTGACCATCGGGCATCTGACCCCGCCGCTTGCGCAAGCGCAGCTCTATGACGCCGCCGCGCGGATCGAGAACATGTTAGACGAATATTCCAACGCCGCGACGCTTGATCCACGCCGGGCGAAGCTTATCGCCGGCGCCATCATGGACGAAGCCGAGCGCAACGGGCTCGCGGGAGAGTGCGGCGTGACGCGCGGCGCGGACTCCGCCGAGGCGCTTGCGCGGCTGGACGCGTGGCTCTGCGACGTGAAGGAAATGCGTATCGGCGACGGGCTGCACATATTTGGCCGCGCGCAGGATGATGATGCGATGCGCGGCGCCTGTGCAAAAGCGGAAATGTCAGCGCTGCTGCGCGCGCTCGAAGGCCGTTTCATCGAGCCCGGACCCGCCGGCGCGCCTTCGCGCGGGCGCGTCGACGTGCTGCCGACGGGCCGCAATCTCTATTGCATCGACCCGCGCCATGCGCCAACGCGCACCGCTTACGACATAGGCCGACGCGCCGCGCAGGAGGTGATGACGCGCCATGCGCAGGAACATGGCGACTGGCCGCGCGCGATCATGCTCGATCTTTGGGGCAGCGCGACGATCCGCACCGGCGGCGAGGATTTCGCGCAGGCGCTCGCGCTGCTCGGCGTCATTCCGACATGGGACAACGCCAGCGCGCGCGTGACGGGTTTCGAGATCGAGCCGATGTCGAAGCGCGACTTTCCGCGCGTCGACGTGACGCTGCACATATCGGGCCTGTTCCGCGATATGTTTCCGGGACTCATCGGCCTGTTTCACGACGCCGTGAACGCGCTCGCCGCGCTGGATGAAGAGTCGGACGTCAATCCTCTGGTTCAATATCGTGGCGGCGCCGTGGAGCGCATCTTCGGCGTCGCGCAGGGCGCCTATGGACTTGGGCTTGCAGAGAAGATTTCGCAGGGCGATTGGAAAGTGCGAGACGAGCTTGGCGTCGCCTTCATTGACGCGGCCGGCCATGCCTACGACCGCGCGGGAGAGAGCACTCAGGCGCGCGAGGAATTCGCGGCGCGCATTGCGGGCGCCGACGCGCTCGTGCATGTGCAGGACATGGCCGAAGTCGACGTTTTGACAGGCTCCGCATTCAACGAGTTCGAAGGAGGTTTCGCCGCCGCAAATCGCGCGCTTGGGGGCGCTGCGACCGTGACGCATCTTGACGCGACGCGGCCGGAGGGCCTGCGCGCGCGCTCCTTGCAGCAGGAGATCGCGCGCGTGCTGCGCGCCCGGGCAGCCAATCCGCGATGGATCGCGGGCCAGATGCGTCACGGCCATCGCGGCGCTGGCGAGATCGCGGAGGCGCTCGACAATCTTTTCGCCTTCAGCGCACTCGGGGATTTCGTGAGCGACGCACAGTTTGAACTCATCTTTGACGCGACGCTCGGCGACGACGCCGTGCGAGAATTCATCCTGCGCGAAAATCCGCGCGCCTATGAAGCGATGGCCGGCGTTTTCGAGGAGGCGCTGCGGCGCGGACTCTGGCGTAGCCAGCGCAACAGCGTGCATGTCCTAAGCGGAGCAGCCGATGCACAGCGCGCCTGAAATCAAGGGCTGGTGTCCCGGCGCCTTGTCGCCCATGCAGAGCGACGACGGCTTGCTGATGCGCCCCAAAGTCGTAGGCTCGCGGCTTACGTTGGCGCAGGCGCGCGAGATAGCAGCGATCGCGGGCGAATGCGGCAATGGTCTGCTTGATCTTTCGCAGCGCGCGCAATTGCAGATGCGGGGTCTCGGCGAAGCGACGCGCGAGGAAGCGCAGGCGCGGTTGAAGACCATTGGTCTGCTTGCTCCAGACGCCGCGACCGAAAGCGTGCTCAATGTCATCGCCTCGCCGCTGACCGGCGGCGCCTTCGACGCGAATGAGATCGCGGCGAGGCTCGCGAACGCAATTGTCGAAGATCGTACATTGCAACAATTGCCAGGCAAGTTTCTCTTCCTTGTCGACGATGGCGGCGCGCCGGGACTGGCTGAAGTCGCCGCCGATATCAGGCTCGAAGCTCTGGGCGGCGACATCGCCGTCGTCATTGACGGCGCGCGCGATCTCGCTTTCGTCGCCACGCCAGACGTGGCGATTGACGCGGCGCTCGATCTTGCGCGCGCTTTCATCCGCTTGCGCGAGGGCAGGGCGTTCGAGCTTCGCCGCATGCGCGCGCTCGTCGATGCGCTCGGCGTTCAACCGCCGTTGGGCGAAGCGGCCTTGAGCGCTGTTCCCTATCATTCGGCCTGCCGCACGGCGTCGATGGCGGATTTGCTTGGCGCCCGACAGGCGGGCGAAGGGTTCTTTGCCGGGATCGCCGCGCCGTTCGGGCGCTGGCTCGCTTCGGATTTCTCCCGTGTCGTTGAGGCCGCCGCGCAAGAAGACGGCAGCGAATTGAGGCTTACGCCATGGCGCGCGGTTCTGGCGCTTGCTCCCTCGAACAACGCCGCAACGCGCATCGCACGCGCCGCCGCTTCGCTCGGGCTGATCGTCGACGCTGAAGACGCACGTCTTGCGATCACCGCCTGTCCCGGCGCGCCGGAATGTCCGCAGGCGAAAGGCGCGACGCGCGATCGCCTTGAACGCCTCGCGCCGATCGCCCGGCAGCTTGCGCCGCAGGGAATAGGGCTGCATGTCTCCGGCTGCGCCAAGGGTTGCGCGAAGCCCTCGCCGGCGCCCGCGACGCTGATCGTTAATGGCGAGGGTTTCGATCTGGTTCATGACGGGCGCGCCAGCGATGCTCCATCTTTGAGCGGACTCTCTCTTGCTGACGTCGAGCGCATCCTCGCCGAGCGCGCGAGAAAGGAGGCCTCATGTCCGGCTGCCTAGACTATATTCGCGACGGCGCCGCGATCTATGAGCGCTCCTTCGCGACCATACGCGCCGAGGCGAATCTTTCCCGCTTCTCGCCGCTGGAGGAGCGCGTCGCCGTGCGCATCATCCATGCCTGTGGCATGGTTGAAATCGCCGAGGACATCGTCTTCTCTCCGGGCGTCGTTGAAGCCGCACGCGGCGCGTTGCGGGCGGGGGCGCCAATCTTCTGCGACGCCAACATGGTGGCGCATGGCGTTACGCGCGCGCGCCTGCCCGCCAATAATGACGTGATCTGCACGCTCGCCGATTCGCGCGTGGCGGGCCTCGCGAAAGAGATGGGCAATACGCGCAGCGCGGCGGCGCTTGAACTCTGGCGCGAACGCATCGGCGGGGCTGTGATCGCGATCGGCAACGCGCCCACCGCGCTGTTTCGCCTGTTGGAGATGTTGAGCGACGGCGCGCCCATGCCCGCCGCCGTGATCGGCATGCCCGTTGGATTCATCGGCGCGGCGGAATCGAAAGAGGCCTTGCGGGCCTTTGGTCGCGTTCCCTTCATCATCGTTGCGGGCCGCAAGGGCGGCAGCGCCATGGCGGCGGCGGCGATCAACGCGCTTGCGAGCGAAAAGGAATGAACGCGTCGTCGCATCAGGGCGTGCTCTATGGCGTCGGGCTTGGTCCTGGCGATCCTGAACTTGTCACGTTGAAGGCCGTGCGCATGATTGGCGCGGCGAAGGTCGTGGCCTATTTCGCCAAGCAGGGGCGTGAGAGTCATGCGCGCAAAATCGCGCGAAATCATTTGCGCCCTGGTTGCGAGGAGTTGCTGCTCGCCTATCCCATGACGACCGAGCGGCCGTTCTATCAACAGGAATATATCGAGGCGCTGCGCGGGTTTTACGAAGGAAGCGCTGAGCGTATCGCTGGCATTCTGGAAGAGGGCCGCGACGTCGCCTTGCTTTGCGAGGGCGACCCGTTGCTTTACGGTTCCTTCATGCATATTTTCGTGCGGCTGAAGGAGCGTTTCCGTACCGAGATTTGCGCCGGCGTTTCGGGCATGTCCGGCTGTTTCGCGGCCGCGAAGCTGCCGATGACATGGGGCGACGACGTGCTGACGGTAGTCCCCGCCACGCTTTCGGAGGAGGCGTTGACCTCGCGTCTCGCCGAGAGTGACGCCTCTGTCGTGATGAAGCTTGGAGGAAACTTTCCCAAGCTCCGCCGCGTGCTCACGCGGCTTGGCCTCACCGAGCGCGCCATCTATGTCGAGCGCGGCACGATGGCGGATCAAAAGATCATGCCTCTGAACCAAAAGCTCGATGACGTCGCGCCCTATTTCTCGATGGTGCTTTCGCCCGGAATGGGGAGGCGCCCGTGAGCGCGTCAACGGGGCGGCTTTATGTCGTGGGGCTTGGCCCCGGCGACGCGGGCTATCTGACCCATGACGCCAGGGCCGCGCTTGAAGAAGCGCAGGACGTCATCGGCTATGCGCCCTATGTCGCGCGCGTGCCGGAGCGCGAGGGACAGACGCGGCTCGCGAGCGACAACCGCGTTGAACTCGACCGCGCACGCGAAGCGCTCTCGCGCGCGGCGGAGGGCCGCGTCGTCGCGGTTGTGTCCGGCGGCGATCCGGGCGTCTTCGCTATGGCCGCCGCGATCTTCGAAGCCGTGGAGCAGGGCGATCGCGCCTGGCGCGAGCTCGACATTCGCGTGCTGCCCGGAATTTCCGCGATGCAGGCGGCGGCCGCGCGGCTCGGGGCGCCGCTCGGTCATGATTTTTGCGTCATTTCTCTTTCGGACAATCTCAAGACTTGGGAGGCGATCGCGACGCGTCTTGAACACGCCGCGCGCGGGGATTTCGTCATCGCGCTCTACAATCCCGCCTCGCGCGCGAGGCCGCAGCGCATCTTTGACGCCTTCGGGCTGCTACGGGGGATTCTGCGAGCGGAGACGATAGTGGTCTTCGCGAAGTCCGTCGGAAGGCCGGAGGAGAAGCTTATCATTTCGAGTCTGGCCGACGCTGATCCAGCGCAGGTCGACATGGCGACTCTGGTGATTATCGGCGCGCGCGGCACGCGGCTGGTTGAGCGAACAGGCGCGCAGCCCTATGTCTACACCGCGCGAAAATCGCCATGACGCAACGCTGGCTGTCATTGATCGGCATTGGCGAGGATGGCGCGCTCACGCCCGCCGCGCGGGCGCTGATCGACGATGCGGCGCTGATTGTCGGCGGCTCGCGTCACCTTGCGCTGATTGGCGCGACGAGCGCGGCGCGGATGCAATGGCCTTCGCCCTTTACGATCGACGCCGTGCTCGCACGGCGCGGTGAGAAGGTGGTCGTATTGGCCTCGGGCGATCCCTTCTTTTATGGCGTCGGCGAATTGATCTCGCGCCATGTAGCGCCTGACGAGATGTTCTGTATGCCGAGCCCTTCGGCCTTCGCGTTCGCCGCGTCGCGCCTTTGCTGGAGCCAGCAGGATTGCGCGCTGCTATCGCTGCACGGTCGCGCCTTCGAGCGCATCACGCCGCATTTCCAGCCTGGACGGCGCCTGCTTGTCCTTTCATGGGACGGGACCACGCCCGCGCTCTTGGCGGAACATCTAACCTCGCGAGGCTTTGGCGAGTCGGTTCTGCATGTGCTGGAAAATCTCGGCGGCCCGCGCGAGCTGGCGCGCAGCGCGCGCGCCGCAAGCTTTGCGCTCACGGATATCGGGTCGCTGAATACGGTTGGCGTGGAGCTCGTCGCGGCGCCCGGCGCGCGCGTCATTCCGCTGACGCCGGGACTGCCCGACGAGTGGTTCGAACATGACGGCCAGATCACCAAGCGCGACATTCGCGCGGTGACGCTGTCCGCGCTCGCGCCGCGCAAGGGCGAGCTGTTGTGGGACATTGGCGCGGGCTCCGGCTCGATCGGCATAGAATGGATGCTGACCGATCCCGCCAATCGCGCAATCGCAATTGAGGCCGATCCGGCGCGGGCGGCGCGCATCGCACGCAATGCGTCCAGCCTTGGCGTTCCGGATCTCGACATCATCATGGCGCGCGCGCCTGAAGGTCTTGCGGGCCTTGCCCTGCCGGACGCGATCTTTGTCGGCGGCGGCGCCGACGCGCGCGTGCTCGATATTGCATGGGAGGCGCTTCCGCAGAATGGCCGCATCGTTGTCAACGCCGTGACGCTGGAAACGCAGAGCCTGCTTGCGCAAGCCTTCAATGAGCATGGAGGCGATCTTGCGCATGTCCAGATCGCCAGAGCCCGCGCGGTCGGATGTTTTCATGCGCTGGACCCCGCGATGCCCGTGCTGCAATGGCGAGCGGTGAAGCGATGAGCGCGCGCTACACATTTGGCGTCGGCGCGCGCACGGGAGTCGATGCTCTGGAGCTGGCGGCGCTGCTGCGCGGACTTGCTGTTCTCTTCGACGTCAATCCGCAGGCCGCGACACTGGCGACGCTTGACGCCCGCGAGAACGAACAAGGGATTCACGCCGCCGCGCGTATGCTGAAAATGGAAGCTGTGTTCTTGTCGCTTGATGATTTGCGCGCGCGCAGGGATGACGTGCTCACATCTTCGCCGCGCATCATCGAAATGTTCGGCGTCGGCAGCGTAGCGGAAGCGGCGGCGCTGGCGGGCGCGGGGGAAGGCAGCCTTTTGCTGGCGCCGCGTATCGCCTCGGCCCGGCTCACCTGCGCCATAGCGCGCGGGCGCGAGGGAGACGAGCGGAAATGACCGTGCATTTCATCGGCGCCGGCCCCGGCGCCGCCGATCTTCTGACGCTGCGCGGGCGCGATCTGATCGCGCAATGTCCGGTGTGCCTTTACGCGGGCTCCCTGGTGCCCAAGGGCGTGCTCGCGCATTGTCCGCCGGGCGCGCGCATCGTCGACACCGCGCCGCTGTCGCTCGACGCCATCATCACGGAGATACAAGAGGCGCATGACGCCGGGCACGACGTCGCGCGTCTGCATTCCGGCGATCTTTCCATCTGGAGCGCGGTCGGCGAACAGACGCGTCGGCTGGAGCGGCTCGGCATTCCCTTCACGATGACGCCGGGCGTGCCGTCCTTCGCGGCGGCGAGCGCAGCGCTGCTGCGTGAGCTGACTCTGCCCGAAGTGGCGCAGTCCCTCGTGCTCACGCGCACGAGCGGGCGCGCCTCGGCCATGCCGGCGACGGAGACCTTGAGCGCCTTTACTCAGGCGCGCGCGACGATGGCGATACATCTTTCAATCCATGCGCTGGATCGCGTCGTCGCGGAATTGACGCCGTTTTACCGCGCGGATTGTCCCGTCGCGATTGTCTATCGCGCGTCGTGGCCCGAAGAGCGCGTCATTCGCGGCACGCTGGCGACGATAGAGGCGCTGGCGGCGCAGTCGCCGATGGAGCGCACCGCGCTGATCCTCGTCGGTCCCGCGCTCGGAGCTGAGGATTTTCGCGAGAGCGCGCTCTACGACGCGGACTATGACCGGCGCTTTCGCCCGCGCGGCGGCGGAGAGACCGTTTGAGCGCGCCCGGCCTTGTCATCGCGGCGGTGCGGTCGGGCTCGGGCAAGACCACGGTCGCGCTGGGGCTCATGCGAGCGCTGACGCGGCGTGGACTGCGCGTCGGCGCCGCGAAATGCGGGCCGGATTACATCGACCCGGCGTTTCACGCAGCGGCGACGGGACGCGCCAGCCTCAATCTGGACAGCTGGGCGATGGAGGAGGGGCTGGTGGCGGGGCTCGCGGCATTGGCGGGCGCCGAGGCGGATATTGTCATTGCGGAAGGGGCCATGGGGCTGTTCGACGGCGTTCCGGCGTCGCCCGGCCGCACCGGCGCCTCCGCCGACATCGCCGCCGCGACGGGATGGCCGGTCGTGCTGGTTCATGACGTTTCGGGGCAGGGGCAAACGGCGGCCGCCATCGTGCGCGGCGTCGCGGCGCATGATCCGCGCGTAAAAATCGCCGGCGTGGTCTTGAACAAGGTTGGGTCCGAACGCCACAGGCGTCTCGCCGCCGAGGCGATCGAGGCTCTGGGCTTGAAGGTCTTCGGCGCGCTGCCGCGCGAGGCGGGAATCGCCTTGCCGGAGCGTCATCTCGGTCTGGTGCAGGCGGGGGAGACGGCGGGCCTCGACAGGATACTGGACGGCCTCGCCGAGCGCGTGGAGGCTCATGTCGATCTTGACGCCGTGCTCGCCCGCGCGGGCGGCGGGAGTCTAGGCCCTGGCGGCGTCATTCCCGGCTTGAGGCCGCCCGGACAGCGCATCGCGGTCGCGCGCGACGACGCCTTCTCGTTTTTCTATCCGCATCTGGCGTTGGGCTGGCGGCAGGCGGGGGCTGAACTCGCCTTCTTCTCCCCGCTCGCCGACGAGGCGCCGCCGCAGGACTGCGACGTCTGCTGGCTGCCCGGCGGCTATCCCGAACTGCATGCGGGCCGTATCGCGGGCGCGACGCGATTCATGGAAGGTCTGCGAAGATTTGCGGAGAGCCGTCCGGTGCATGGCGAGTGCGGCGGCTATATGACGCTTGGGCGCGTTCTGGTGGACGCCGGGGGCCTAAGCCACGTCATGGCGGGCTTGCTCGACGTCCAAACGAGTTTTGAGAAGCGCAAGCTGCATCTTGGCTATCGGCGGGCGACTCTCACGGCGGATCATTGCCTTGGCGAGGCGGGCGCGCGGCTGCACGGACACGAATTTCATTATGCGACGATCTTGCGCGAGGAAGGCGAGCCCTTCGCGCTGGTTCGGGATGCCTATTCGGAGGCGGAGAGGCCTGCGGGGCTGCGCAGCGGGGCGGTTTCCGGCTCCTTTTTTCACGCGATCGCGTAAAAAAAGGGCCGCCGGAGAACCAGCGGCCCAAGTCAAGGGAGGAAACGCCCAAGGAGGGCTACGAAGCAAGAGCAATCTCGCTGCGATGCACTCAACATAATGCTGCGCCGCACAAGAGTCAAGGTTTTTTGATATCTCTGGCGTTTCCGGGAGCGACGGGAGCCCAACGCCAGCCCCATTCGATAGAAATAAAATCAAAAACAGGCAATTATGAAGATTGGGCGGCTGGCCGACGACCGTCTTATGCGGCGTCGCAGGTCGATTGACAAGAGTCAAATTTGAGAAAAATCAACTCTTCGCGCATTGAGGGCGTAGGAAACGCCCCTAGCGGCGGAAGTCTAACTCTCGGCTTCCACCACATCGAAACGCCGAGGCGGTCAAGATTGCGCCGTTTTTTGACCCCGAGCGGCCATCGGAGTGGCGCTAAATCGCGACGAAAAGCCATCGGTGTAATTGGGCATTATTGCGACGTCTGCGGCAGCCTTGTTCAGGAAGTCGCCCACTCCGTCGCCATTCGTTTGTGTCATCCCCCCGGACAGAATTGATGCACTGTTCCGCCGAATATTTCTCTGACCCCGTTGCATTGTAACTTGAACACAGTGCCGGAATATTTAGATCCTCCTCCGCCCGTCGTCGTGCCAAAGAGCGCGCCATGAGTGTCGAAGATCAGGCCAGCGTAGGGCTGAATGCCGTCGTTGCCGCCTTGGAAGTTATACAAGACGGTCTCGGTCCATTGCGTCGCCGGTGGGATCGGCGGCGTCAGCTTGAAGACTGTGCCAGAGTTTGCAGACGCTCCGCCCTCATACGTCGTGCCATAGAGCGCGCCGTAGCTGTCGAAGATCAGGTCGCCGATGGGGCGAAAGCCATCGTAGATCTGAAAACTATGGAGCGTGGTCGAAGTCCATTGTGTCGCGGGAGGGATCGGCGGCGTCAGCTTGAATACCGCGCCGTAATCTGACGTAACCGCATTCACTACCGCATTTCCTCTAATTTGCCCTTCACCAATAAATCCAAATGTTGTGCCGTAGAGCGCGCCTTGGGTGTCGAAGATAAGACCGCCCCGGGGGTGTTGGCTGTCGTTGCCGCCTTGGAAGTTATACAGCACGGTCTCGGTCCATTGCGTCTGCCCGATGGTGGGCGGCGTCAGCTTGAACACTGTGCCGCAGCCGATGTTGTTATAACAGCCCACAGACCCTCCATAGGAGGTCGTGCCGTAAAGCGCGCCTTGGGTATCGAAGATCAGGCCAGCCAAGGGCTCAACGCCGTCGCCGCCACCTTGAAAACGATGCAGCACGGTCTCGGTCCATTGCGTCGCCGAAGGGAGCGGCGGCGTCAGCTTGAAGACTGTAGAGGCAGTCGTGCCGTAGAGCGCGCCCTGAGTGTCGAAGATCAGGCCGCCTTGGGGAAAAGCGCCGTCGTTGCCGCCTCGAAAACGATACAGCACGGTCTCGGTCCATTGCGTTTGACCGATGGTGGGCGGCGTCAGCTTGAACACCGCGCCATAGCCATTGCCTGTAGACCCTCCATAGGAGGTCGCGCCAAAGAGCGCGCCGAAGGTGTCAAGGATCAGACGGCCAGATGGATAAGCGCCGTCGTTGCCGCCTTGAAAGCTATACAGCACGGTCTCGGTCCATTGCGTTTGACCGGAAGCCGGCGGTGTCAGCTTGAACACCGTGCCATAGCCCATAGACCCTCCATCGGAGGTCGTGCCGTAGAGCGCGCCACTGCTGTCAAGGATCAGGCTGGCCGTGGGATAAGCGCCGTCGTTGCCGCCTTGGAAGCCATACAGCATGGTCTCGCTATACGGCGAGGGTCCGCTCGATTGCGCACAAGCGATACTGGCGACGACCACAACTGCGGTGGCGACAATGAGGCGCGGCAGCTCAGATCGAACACCACGTAAAAAGGAAACAGCATTGAAAGGCATAGGATAGTCTCAGCAAAAACTAGGCTGTTATTCCGCCCCGACAGACGAGCGATGACGCCAACTGTCTACCGAGTTGATCCAGTTATCAAGTCGGAGCAAAACTGCGCATCTGATTTGCAGAGTGGCGTAACTTTTGAATAAAAGGCGCGCCCCTTGGATGCTGTGGGCTCGGTCGGAACGGCGACCTGCAAACGATCGCTCCTGGCGCATTGCCGACCCCGACATCTTCCTCACACCAAAACTCACGCTGGTTTCCAAGCGCGTCACCCCCCGCGTCTCGCGCGGTCGCGCTTGGGGCGCGAAGACAACAGGACGCGAAAAAAACTGGCCGCCCTTCGGCGGCCAGAGCGAGGTTCAGCTTGGGAGGGGAGGGCCTCGGAGTTGAATATCGACAAGCCGCATTCTGATCCGGCGGCTCGGAAACTCAACTTAAGCTTCCGTAATGCGGGTTAAATCCCCGTAATACGCGCGCAAGGCGCCGCTTTTCCTCATATTTCAACCTGACTGCCAAGCTCGACCACGCGGCCCGAGGGAATCTGGAAGAACTCGGTGGCAGGCAGCGCGTTGCGGTGCATGAATTCAAAAATGCCCAGCTTGAACCTTCGCCATTTCGAGCGGCTGGCCGGGACGACCTCAAGCCTCCCGACGAAGAAAGACGTGTCCATCATGTTGAACCTGATCGGGCAGCCCACTGCGTCGAGAATGAGCGCGCAGGGAATGTTCGGCTGTTCCATGAAGCCGTAGCAGGCCTTCATCGCGTAGAATTCATCGGTCAAATCGATTGTCTCTACGCGTTGCGCCGATTGAATGCGCGGAACCTGCTCCGTGACCACGTTCAGAATCACGACTCGCTCATGGACGACCTTGTTGTGCTTGAGATTGTGAAGCAGCGCCACGGGCACGACATTGTTGCGGCCCGAGAGATAGACCGCCGTGCCTTTCACGCGCGGCTTGCCGTGAAACTTCGCGATGAAGTCGCTGAGCGGATAGGTGTCCCGTTCCAGCGCCACGCGCATCGCGGCGTATCCCTGGCTCCAGCAGTTCATCAGGAAGAAGAGGATGCTCGCGACCACGAGCGGTATCCAGCCGCCTTCGAAGAATTTCACCATATTGGCGGCGACGAAAGAGCCGTCCACGATCACGAAGAGTCCCGCCGTGACTATGCTCAGCGGCAGGCTCCAGTTCCATATCTGGCGCATGGCGACAAACATCAGGAAGCTGGTCAGCAGCATCGTCATTGATACGGCGATGCCGAAGGCGGCCGCCAGACTGTCGGACGAGCGGAAGGTTATCGTCAGAACCAGCGTCAGCGCCATCAGCGCCCAGTTGACGAAGCCCACGTAAATCTGGCCGTAGCTCTCCGCCGAGGTTTGCGAAACATGGATTCGCGGAAGCAGGCCAAGTTGAATCGCCTGTCGCGTCATCGAAAATGCGCCGGTGATGATCGACTGGCTCGCGATGACAGTCGCGATTGTCGCCAGTCCGACCAGAGGCAATTGCAGCGCGGCTGGGCAGAGGTCGAAGAATGGATTGGCCTCGGACTTGCTCGGGCCGTCGACGATCAGTGCGGTCTGTCCAGCATAATTCAGCACGAGCGCCGGCAGCACCAATCCATACCAGGCTACACGTATCGGCCGTCGACCGAAATGCCCCATGTCGGCGTAAAGGGCTTCGGCGCCGGTAGCGCAAAGGAAGACCGCGCCAAGCACGAGGAAGCCGCCTACGCCGTGATCGAAAAGATATGTCAGTCCGACGCGCGGATCGAGCGCCCAGAGCACGTCCGGATGCTGCGCGACGCTCGCGAGGCCAAGCGCGCCGATGACGATGAACCATAGCGTCATGATCGGGCCGAAAATGCGGGAGATTCTGGCGGTGCCCTGCGATTGCACGCTGAACAGCCCGACGAGCACGGCGACGGACAAGGGCACGACATAGGGCGCGATGGCGGGCGCGGGCGTCTTCAGGCCTTCGAGCGCGCTCAATACGGAAATCGCCGGCGTGATGGCGCCGTCGCCGAACAGAAGCGCCGCGCCGAGCATGCCGATGGCGATGATGGCCGGATTGCGCCCATGCTTGACGCCAAGCAGCGACATCAGCGCAAGAATGCCGCCCTCTCCGTCGTTGTCGGCGCGCATTATCACGGCGACATATTTGATCGAGGTGATGATCAGCAGCGTCCAGACGATGAGCGACAGCATGCCGAGCGCTTCTTCGGGCGCCATCGCGCCGCCCGCCCAGTCGATGGCGGTCTTGATCGTGTAGAGAGGGCTGGTGCCGATGTCGCCATAAACGACGCCCAGTGCCCCGAGCGCCAGTGTTTTGAGATCGCCGCCGTGACGTTCGTTTAATTCTGGCGTGTTGGTCATGAGGCCCTGTGCTCGATCACTCTGATTTATTTGGCGCAATATGCACGGTCTTTTTTAACGTGAACCGAAGACGTCGCGCTTTCATTGAAGCCTGACCATGCTTCGCGCCGAGAAAGTATTAACGAATATTCCTGTTCCGACAATTGCCCCGCAAGACTATGAGCAACCTGCAAATTAACTATTCGTGACGATCAGCGCGGCGTTAACATAGCATTAACATCGTCTTGCAGCTAGTTTGCCTGGAATATGCCGGCGTCGGCTTCACGCCGGGGCGGCGCCTTCAAGCGGGTTTTGGATGAAGACAATTGGTTCGCTCCTCGACTCGCACAAGGGCTTCGGCCCCGGCTTCCATTACATGCGCGTGTCCTTCGCGATCTTGATCGTGGCGTGGCATGCGCATTACGCCGCTGTCGGAAATGCAGTGGGGTCCGAGAATTTCGAAAAGGCCTGGATAATCTGGTTCGTGAGCTATGCGGGCATCGTCATGTTTTTCGTGCTCGGCGGCTTTCTGATCGCGGGCAGCGCGGTCAGGCTGAGCTTGAAGGAGTATTTTCTCAATCGTTTTCTGAGGATCATGCCCGCGCTCGGCGTCGAGGTGTTGTTGTCGATGCTGATTATCGGGCCGATATTCACTGTCCTGCCGCTGACGACTTATTTTAGCGATTATCACACCTGGGCCTATCTGACGAACATCATCGGCGTCGTGAACTATTTCCTTCCCGGCGTCTTCGTCAACAATCCGGCGCCCGAGGTCAACAATGCGCTCTGGACGATCCCTTTCGAATATTTCGGCTATGTCGCCACCGCAGTCCTCGTCGTCCTCGGATTTCTGCGGCGGCCCGCGCTGATCCTTGCGATCGCGGCCCTGTTCATCGCCACGGGATTCGTCCTGCTTTACTTCGGTTTCGCGCCGCCGGAGCAATATATTCCGGCGGCCGGAGATCATCAGGGCTTCTTCGAAAAGTTGTTCAGCCCGGCGATTTTCCTTGGTCGCGGCTCTCGCCTGATCGTCGCTTTCCTCTTCGGCATCGCGGCCTATGCCTGCCGTTATGAAATTCCCTATGAACCCCGCCTGTTCTTCCTGTCCCTGACAATCTGTCTCGTCATCGCGCTGGCGGGGCCCGCCCCGTGGCTTTCTCAACCGGCGTTGAGCCTTCTCGCCTGCCCGGCGCTGGTCTATGTCACGATATTTCTCGGCGTGACCAATCCGCCGCGCGTGCCTCTGCTCTGGCGGGGCGATTATTCCTACGGGATCTATCTCTACGGATTTCCGATCCAGCAGTCGGTGCACAGCCTCATTCCGACCACTGCCGTGCCGACGCAATTTGTTGTGGCGATGGGCCCAATCCTGCTGCTGTCGGTGTTTTCCTGGCATTTTATCGAAGAGCCCGCCCTGAGGGCGCGCCGGCGATTCACGATCGGCAAGGAAAAGCCCGCCCCGCAGGTCGTCACCGCTGTCAGCGCGCAAAAAGCCGCCTGAGCCGCCGCCGGGCTTTGCGCCGCGCGCGGCTGTGGGTTAAAGCTTTCCGAGGCGCATTTTGCCGCGTGGACCGCAGGCGCCGCCGGAAGTATGCACAGGATACAGGACCGGGGCTTCCAGAAGGTCTTTGAGACCGGACGCAGCCCTACGCCAAGCCGAGGACCAGATGGCCGCAATTCCCGACTTCACCAGCATCCCCTTCGCCCCGTCCACCGCGCCGACGCCGGAGCCGGAGCCGCGCAAGTGGATGACGCCCGAGGGCGTTGAAGTCAAAAATCTTTACAAGCCTGAAGACCTCGAAGGGCTGTCTTTCGTCGATTCCTATCCGGGCATCGCGCCCTTCGTGCGCGGACCCTATCCGACCATGTATGTCGCGCAGCCCTGGACCATTCGCCAATACGCCGGCTTCTCCACCGCCGAGGACTCCAACGCCTTCTATCGCCGCAACCTCGCGGCGGGCCAGAAGGGCCTCTCGGTCGCCTTCGATCTCGCGACGCATCGCGGCTATGACTCCGACCATCCGCGCGTCTCCGGCGACGTCGGCATGGCGGGCGTCGCCATCGATTCGATCTACGACATGCGCACGCTGTTCGACGGCATACCGCTCGACCAGATGAGCGTGTCGATGACCATGAACGGCGCGGTGCTGCCGGTGCTGGCGCTGTTCATCGTCGCGGC
>Ga0182013_10004340_pt1 | contig 17116 bp, 22 predicted proteins | sample 612S2MmetaG_FD_120487 | JGI IMG/M metagenome (GOLD analysis project Ga0182013, IMG submission 120487) | Permafrost microbial communities from Stordalen Mire, Sweden - 612S2M metaG | ecosystem: Environmental > Terrestrial > Soil > Wetlands > Permafrost | place: Sweden: Stordalen | collected...
GATGGCAGCGAGGAGGCTGTCCTCGCTCGTCACGTTGGTGCTGACGTAATGAGCACGGCTGCCGAGTTCGTCGGCTAGCGCCTTGCCCTTGTCGGCGGCGAGGTCGGCGATCACTACTCCTAGACCCTCGGCGTGGAGTCGGCGAACCGTCGCTTCACCGAGACCGCCTGCGCCGCCGCTGACGATTGCCGATGCGCCGTCGAATTGCTGAACAGTCACTTGTTTCCCTTCGCTACGGTTGCGATAACCGACTGTGCTAACCCGTCACCATTTCCCATGGATCGTCGGCGTCTAGCGCCAATCGCCCGAGGCGGCGGGCGAAGTCATTCGGGGTGCCGAAGTCATTGACCCAGCTTTGAGCTCGAAGAGTGAACAACCAAAGAGGGTGTTCTCGGGTGACCCCGATCGCACCGTGGAGCTGATGTGCGGCGGTAGTGACCGGACCCACAGCTCGGCCCACGGTGATCTTGGCGACGGTGACCGCGTACTCAGTGTGCGGCGAGCCGAAGCCGTGCTCGTCAGCGGCGGCGACAGCCAGTTCGACAGTGGCACGCGCTCTTTCGATCTCGCCCGCCATGCCCGCGAGGGACTGCTGTACGGACTGGAATGCGCTCAATGGACGTCCGAACTGGAGCCGCTGGCGGGTGTGCTCGACCGTCAGTGCCGCAGCGGCGTCCAAGGCGCCGACGATCTGAATGCAACGCGCCCAGGCGCCGCGCGTCTCGAGCTCGACAGCCACGGTCGGGGCAACAGCGCGCAGCGAATTGACTGGCACGTTGAATTCGAGCCCATCGCGGGGTTCGCCTGCGAGGTTGTGTCCCTCGTGAAGGGTGACGCCTTCCGGATCGAGGATGCCCACCAGCAGTCGGTTGCGATCGCGGACGGCCAGCACCGTGGTACATGCCCTCGCCCATGGCACGGCGCGTGCCGTCACGCTGATGTGGCCGCCTTCGGCAGCTGCGTCGGTGATGGCCACGGTGAGTGGCCCGTCGGGTAGGTCGAGGTCACTGTGCTGTGCAAGCCAACCTGCAAGAGCGTCGGTTTCGGCCACGGGCACCGCGCAGGCATGACGGGCCAGGCTATACAGCACGACGGCGAGTTCCCGCGGCCCAGCGTCGGAATCCGGTGCACTCGACAGTCGCGCCAGACCTGTCTCCTCGAGGTTGCGCCACAACTGAACGTCGAAGCGGTCGGGTACCTCGCGCCGGCCGAGCGCGGTGTCGTAGGAACGTCGCCCGAGCTCGTCGATCAGTGCTCGCAGCTCGGCGTCCTCGTCCTTCTCGTCCTTCGCGCCGAGGACGCCACCGGCCAGCGTATTCATCGCAATCCCATTCCGCGAGCAACGATCCCTCGCAACACCTCGTTGGTGCCGCCACGCAAGGTGAACATTGGCTTGTGCATCAAGGCGGTCTCGAGCATGGCGGCCAGGTCGGGATGCACAGTGCAATCATCCAGCAGGTCGGCGATCAACTCGACGGAGTCGGCTTCGAAGCGGGTGCCCAAATCCTTGACGACCGCTGCCTGGTTGGCCGCATCCCCACCGTCGGTCAGCGTGCGCGCCACTGACAAGGACAACTGGCGCAGTGAGATCAATCGTGCCAGAAGGTGTCCGACGTCCGTGGCGGTGCGTTCGGTGGGCACGGGCCCAGACTTGAGCGCTCGGATCGCTGTAAAGATCAGCGGTCCGGTGGAAAGAATGCGATCGGGGCCGCTGCGCTCGAAGGACAGCTCGGACGTAACTTGGTGCCACCCGTTGCCAATCTCGCCGAGCACGTTCTCGTCCGGAACGAAGACCTGCTCGAAGATGACCTCGTTGAAGTGGTGTGCCCCCGACATCAGGATGATGGGTTCGATGCGGACGCCCTCGGCGGAGCACGAAACCAGGAATTGGCTGAAGCCGGCATGGCGGTTCTGCGTATCCAGTGGGCTGGTGCGGGCCAAGACCACCACTTGGTGCGCGTGGTGAGCCCCGCTGGTCCACACCTTCGTGCCCGAAAGAAGCCAGCCACCGTCAGTCCGAACGGCCTTGGTCTGCGCGGCGGCAAGGTCTGATCCGGCGCCGTGTTCACTCATGCCGATCGATGAAAAGAGCTTGCCGGCAACGATTCGTGGTAGCAGCTGCGCGCGTTGTTCCTCGGTACCATAGGTCAGCAGGCTGGGCGCGACCTGCCGGTCGGCCACCCAGTGCGCCGCCACCGGTGCCCCCGCTGCGACGAGTTCTTCGGCCGCCACGTACCGGTGCAGGTGTCCCTGATCGTGTCCACCGTATTTCCTGGGCACGGTAAGTCCGAGAAAGCCGGCAGCGCCCAGGCGGGTCGAGAACCCTTCGTCCCATCCCGTCATCCATGAGTCGACCAGAGGCTGCCACCCGAACTCCGCACGGTCCGCTCGCACGAAATCGCGCACCTCGTACCTCAATTTGACCAGGTCGGGGTCGCGAGCACTCAGCGCTTCGAACGAACTCACTTCGAGATCTCCTGCATGGTCGGTAGCGGGGTCGACGGAAGATAGAAGTTCGGCGTGAGGTCGCGTTCGCGCTCCGCGAGTCGGTAGCTCGAGAAGTCGTCATGACCCTCCTCCCGAAGAATCTCCTCGTCGGTGTAGAAGCGGCCGCTGCACGCCGAAGCGGGCCGAGTCGCCAACGCGTGCAGCGCGTCGGCCATGATCTGGGGTGTTCGCGCTTGCGCGCGGACCGCAGCCTCACCCATCGCGACCAGCATCCCAGTGCTGGCGACCGTGGTGGCGGGCCATAGCGAATTCACCGCAATCGGCAACGACGCGAATTCCGCCGCCCAACCCAGGGTGAGCAGGCTCTCCGCGTACTTCCCGACGGTGTGACCGACGTGGGCGCCGACCCACGCGGGATCCAGGCTCAACGGGGGAGACACGTTAACGACGTGCGCGTTGTCCGACCGCCGCAAGTGCGGCAACGCCGCCTGCATGACCGCGAAGGGTCCTTCGACATTGATCTCGAGGAGTTTGCGCAATGCCTTCGGCGGTAGCTTGGCCGTCGACCGCAGATCCAGGGCGCCCGCGTTGTTGACCACGACGTCGATGCCGCCGAACCTCTCGGCGACCGTCTCGATTGCCGTCACCACCGCGTCGGCGTCACGAACGTCGCAGGCCAACGCAAGTGCCTGCCCACCAGCGCGTCGAACGGCGTCGGCGGTCTCGGCCAGCGTGCCCGCAATCTTCGGATTGGGTGTGTCGGTCTTCGCCAATAGGGCGATTGATGCGCCGTCCGCTGCGGCTCTCGCAGCAATCGCGGCACCGATGCCGCGGCTCGCACCGGTCACGACGACGACACGACCGTTGAGCGTTCGATTATCGGGACCACTCACGTCCTCTTCAACCCCTTCGAGATTGTCGTCGTCACATCACAGCCCGCTTGAATGCTATAACTATATAGCTCATTAAACGCGACATCTCGCGCCCCCGACCGAAGTGAGGCTTCATGACTCAGGTTGTCTCCATTGGCACCTACCTGCCGCCGTGGACACTGCGCGGTCGAAGGGTCAAGGGGCCCCGGACGAGGATGCGTCGACGATGGCGGTCGCCGCAGGCCGCGCGGCAGACCCCGATTCTCGCGCCGAGCGGGTCGCCATGGTGTCGCGCGACTATCCGCTGTTGGAGGGCGGCAAAGGGGGAGTGCTGCTAGCTGCCCTTTCGCTGCCTGCGAGTGTTGCGGTCGGTGAAGTTCTCGGTGGGGCCGCCCGCCGTGCTCGACCATATACTCGGGGCAGCCGAGAGAACTCTAATCCTCGCGGGCGACGACTCGGCGACTGCTGCGGCCGGGCGCGGTGCTCACCGGCAAGTCGGGCGCCGCACTGACGCGGGTGGACCAACAGACCCGAAGTCTGCCTACCACTGTGCGAGGCGCGGATGGTGTCCGACGCGAATACGGCGACCCGCGACTGCAGCGCGAAGTGGGGGTCAAATCGGCCGTCGCCCGGCTCGGGCTGTCGAATGCGACCGATGTGGCAGCCGTGGGCGGGGTCGAAGGCGAAGGAACTCGGCAGTGGACTCGATATGTCGGGCGTCGTGGACGATCCGATCTCGTCGGCATCCGGCGTCGTCCGCGCTCTCGCCGAACTTGTCGAGACGAGTCGGTCCGGCCTTCTGCTGGCCATCGAACAGTCCAGCCTGACGGCGGCCGAGATCACGCTTGGCGCTGAGGCCCCGGTAGTCGCCCGCAACGAGTTCGCGGCGAGGGAACTGCCGAAATTCCGGACCGCCGATGGCAACGGCATTCCGATCTCGCTGCCCGCCCACGCTCGCGCGTTCGAACCCAAATTGTGTTGGCAGGCAGCTATTTTCGAGGAGCGTCAGGGAATCGACGGTGCGCCGCAATTTCCGCCGCGCGCCCGGGTCGACGACGATGGCGTGTTAGTAAGCGAGTATCGGATGGATCCGCTGCCGCGCACCGGCACTGTCTACACTCAGACCACGATCCAGATCCCGGTTCCCGACCTGCCGAGCCCGTACTCGCGTCGAGCGTGGCTTCGGGAACCGACCCCCACGCGATCATGGGGGTGAGCCGCCGAATCCCGTCGGCCGCGTCCCGACGTGCTTGCAGGTGCGGATCGATGTTCACTTAGTTTGGAGTGCAACGAGATCAGCGACGTAGGGAAGATGTGAGTCAAGTCCGCCGTCGACGTTGAGCACCTGACCAGTGATGAAGCCTCCACCCGGTGAGCAGAGAAAGACCACCATTGCGGCGATGTCTTCGGGGTTGCCGAGCCGCGGCGTGAGGTGATGGCGGAGCATCAGGTCGCCGAGTGGTCCTGCAAAGTTACCGGAGGACGCTGGCGTGACTACGAGGCCGGGTGCGATTGCGTTACAACGGATTCCGACCTTGCCGTACTGGGCTGCCGTGTACTGCGTGAGGGTGTTGATGCCGCCCTTTGACACCGCGTAGGCGGTATGACCCAGATCGCCACGAAGGCTCGCGCCCGAGGACATGTTGACGATACGGCCGTCACCGGAGGCGATGAGGTGCGGTAGCGCGATTTGTGTTGCCAGCATCGTTCCGGTGAGGTTGACCTGCAAGGTCCTTTCCCACACGGCAAGGTCCATATCGGCGACGCCGGAGTCGCCGACAGCGGCGAGCTGGGTGGCGGCGGCGTTGTTGTGCAGAAAATCCAGCCGTCCGAACTCTGCGACGCACGTGTCGATCATGGCTCGGATCAGCGTCGGGTCGGCCAGGTCCACCCGAACGGCATGGGCTCGGCCACCGGCGGCCTTGATCTGTTCGGCCACTACGCGTGCGCCGTCCTCGGCGATGTCGGCCACCACCACCGCAGCGCCTTCGGCCGCGAGCGCCAACGCGCAGGCAAGGCCGATGCCGCTTGCACCGCCGGTCACGACCGCGACCTTCGCATCGAGCTGTTTCGTCATGATCACCCTCTACTCGTGTACCGGCAGCGAGGTCAGTTCCGCCGTGTCGGCTCCGGCCCAGAACGTCGCCCAGCTCGGCGATTCGTGGGGCAGTTGAGGCGTACCCGCTGGCGGATTCCAGCTGTTCATCGCCACCTCCTGCGGACGTTCGACGAGGTCGGCCGCGTACCAGTGCTTCTCCCTGCGCCTGGTGAAGAGCCACTGCCCGCCCACCTTTCGGTACTCGTCGTCGTACCGGATGGCCATGACAACCCAGCGCGAGCCGACTTCGTGTTCCGCCCGGCAGTAGACGCTGCCGGTGGCGTGGTCGGCGTCGCCCAGCTCGATGCGATGCCCGACGATCTGGTGGATGGACCGGTAGAACTCGCGAAGCCGGGGTGCGATGACCTCGCGCAGCGCTGTTCGGCCACTGAGGTGTCGCCCCACTCGGACGTCCGGCACGAAGAGTTCTGTCCAGCCATCGAGGTCGCGAGAGTCCACGGCCATCGCGTATCGAATCGGGAGTTGCTGGATCGCCAGGGTGTCTTCGATTCGTTGGATGCGCTGCGCAATATCGGCTTCGGCGAGGGTCGTGTTGCCCATGGCTAGGCGCCGCCCGTCAGCATCATAGTCTCTCCGGTCATGTAGCTGAGGTCATCGGAGACCAGCGCCACGACTGCTCGACCGATATCATCCTCGGCATCGCCCATGCGGCGCAGCGGAATTCGATTGATTTGCTTTTGATAGGTCTCTGGGCGAGCGTCGCGAAAAGCCTCGGCAGTCGGCGAGAGGGCGGCGGGCACGACCACGTTGACGCGAATTCCGTCTCGACCCCACTCACGTGCAGCGACCCTAGAGAGTCCGCGAATCGCCTCCTTCGCCATGGCATACGAACCGAACGTGGCATTGCCCTCGATTGCAGTGCTGGAGCCAAAGTTCACGATCGAACCGCCGCCGCGCGCGACGAGATGCGGATACGCCGCATGCATCCCGTAGAAGGTGGCGAGCGGTCCGCTGCGATAAGCGAGCTGGATGTCGGAGTCCGTGGTTTCGAGGAGGAGCCGCTGATTCGCGGACTGTGCATTGTTGATCAGTGCATCGAGTCCGCCGAATTGCGCGACCGTGGCGGTGATGGCGGCTTCGATGTCGCTGCGTTGCGTGACATCGCAGGCGATGGCAGCAGCTGCGCCGCCGAATGCGGTGATCTCGTCAGCCACCGTCCGGCATTTTGCCAATGTCCGCCCGGCAATGAGGACGCTGGCGCCCTCCTTGGCCAACGCAAGCGCGATACCGCGCCCCACGCCTTGGCCACCGCCGGTGACGAGGGCGACACGCCCGTCCAATCTCGCACCTCTCACGGCTACCTCCTGCGATTCCAACGGGATTTGCGCTGCCCTTCGCGATGCTATCTTACGGCGTAAGATGTACACGTGTTCTTTGGTGGGAATGGCTATTTTGGCATACCTGGAGAACGAGCGAGCACTGCTGAGCTCGATGTAGATAACGCTGCCGTTCATCGCAGCAGCGATCGTGTCCGGACTGTGGATGCTGGTGCACTGGGTAATGGATCACGAACCGCCGCTGGGTGCCCCCGGAGCTGACTCGTCCGTCGGCTGAGGGCGATCAGATCCGACGCCCAGGTGGTTACGGTTGAGACGCCAATTGGCGAAGCCCGTCGAGCAGCCGCTCGAGTCCGAAGTAGAACGTGGTGCGAGTCTGCTGCACGCGCTGGCGCGATCCCACCCAGTAGATATCAAGCGATCCGTACGCCCTGACGGCGTCCGTCCGAGATAATCCGGCCGCCGCTAGCTGCTGGACCAGCCATCTTTGCCGAATTCTTGCTGCGGTACTGCTGTCGCCATACCGGGCGATGAGTGAGTCGAGACCTGGAAAGGCGTCGAGGGTCGACATCAGCGAACGTACATGGATTCGGATCCTCTCCCACGGGTCGGCTTCATCGTTCGCGTCGGGCATCGCGACGCGATCCATGACAGCCTCGATCATGAGTGTGACGAGCTGCTCCTGGCTGGTGAGGTGTCGGTAGAGTGCGCCGGGCGTGACGTCCAGGTCTGTGGCGAGGCGGCGCATGCTGGGCGGCTCGCGGATTCGCCGGGTCAGCGACAAGGCGGCCGCGATGATCCGCTTCTGCGTAAGGGGTGCCGCTCGCGAAGTTTCCATTCCGACACAGTATTGACCCCATCCTTCGATTTGGTAAGGCATCGGGTGGTATACACCGTTCACACATTCTGCTATAAAGAAGCCGCGGAGTGCATGTAAACCGTGTTTACAGAATGGATGGTCGATGACCACGTCAGCAGGGCACACAACACGGGGCCCGGTGAAGCCAGCGGCGCATGGAACTCCGGGAAATGATGCCCTACTCGCCCGAGCCGACGATCCGGAGTTCGTGAGGTTCCTGACTGGCTGGCTTGGTGAACTGCTGGGCGGCGACGTGATGTCGGTGACCCCCGTGGTCGCCGGTACCCGAGCGAGTTGGAACGTCGACGTCAGACGTGACGGTCAGGACGTGCGGGTGATCGTTCGCCAAACACGCGACACCTTGCAGATTTACGGCGACGCGAGTCGGGAGACGAAGATCTACGCGGCGCTCGGCCCCACCGGCGTCCCCGTCCCGGCGATCTACGGCATCGACGCGGAGCGACGTCTCGTCGCCGCCCAGCGCGTGCCGGGCACCGACGATCTCCGCGGACTCGACCCGGCCACCCGGGAGGCAGTCAGTGACAGCTTGATGAGACACATCGCCGACCTGCATGCCTTGAATCCCTTCACGCTCGATCTGCCCGAGATGGCCGTGCCTGCTACTCCGCAGGAGAACACCACCCTCGACGTCGACCACTGGCAAAGCTTCCACTGCGCGAACGCTCCGGCCAACCCCGTTGTCACCTACGCGTGTAACTGGCTGCGCCGCAACGCCTCTGCGAATGTCCCTCGGACCGTTCTGGTTCAAGGCGACACCGGCCCGGGAAACTTTGTCCAACACGAGGGGGTCGTCACCGCCGTCGTCGACTGGGAACTTTCTCACCTCGGGGACCCGTACGAGGACCTCGGTTGGATCATCGCGCGCTCCCTCTTGTTCCCGTTCGGGGATCTGCGACACCGGTTCGAGGTCTACGCCGAGGCAAGTGGCCTGTCGTTCGACCGAGCGCGCATCTGGCATGGAGCAGTGGCGGCAATGGTCAAGATCCTAATCGCAGGCGATGTCGTCCGAGCGCAGGGCCATGACGACCCGCAGTACCCGATCATGGTCAGCGGACCAGCATTTCACGGTCGACTCGTCGTGCAAGCACTGCACGACCTCGCCGGCGTCCCGCTGCAGCCGATCAGGCTGGAAGCGGTTGAACCGTCGGGTTCCGAACGCGAAGGATCACTGTCATTCGTTTGCACCACGTTGCGGGAGCGACTGCTTCCGTCACTGGCGGTGGACCCCTACCAGATCGCTCAGGCCAAAGCGGCGCTCCGCACCGTCCGCCACTTGCAACAGGGTGAGCGCTACGACGTACCGATCGAGGTGCAGGAAACCCAGGAACTGACAGCGCTTCTTGGCAGTGACGTCGGTACTGGAGCCGAGGGCCGACGTGCTCTGGCCGACCAACTCAACGCCGGTACCGTTGATGACGCCGCTGCGCTGGCGTATCTGGGCAGGCATGTCCAGCGCGAGACGGTCAGGATGGCCGAACTACTCGGGCCCATGGCCACCACCTCTCTCCCCAACTTCTAGGGAGTTCGATGACTGCCAGCACACCCGAATTCGTCCTTTCGAGCAACGACGACACCCTGCATGTACCGCCGGGGAACGCCGATACCTGGTGGACGGAAACGTTTTGGTTCACCTTCGCAGTGCCCGAGCGTGAGCTTTTCGGTAACTTCTACCTGTACTTCCGTCCATTGCTGAAGTCGATCGGCGGGGGGATGACGATCTTTGACTGCACTGGAACCACGCCCTGGGAAGTGCCGTACTACTCGCAGCAGCATCACCTTCCGATCCCCGATGACCTCGATATGCGCGACGCACGATTGCCCGGCGGGCTGTTCCTCAAGCAGTTGGAGCCCATCCGTTCCTACGCTTTTGGCATCACCAACGACGAGGTTGACGCCGACCTGAGGTTCGATGCAATCGCTGAGCCGCTGCTGACCGCGCCCAAGCCACGGCCCCCGTTCACCGGCGCCTACCACGTCGACCAGCCCGGACACGTTACCGGAACCCTGCGGTTGCACGGCGTGGAGATGGACGTCGACTGCCGTCTGATGCGGGACCGATCGTGGGGTAGGCGTCCGGATCTCCGCGGCGTAAAGGCTGGCTACGACTACGCCTTCGCCACCGACACCGACGGCTTCCTGGGTCTGTCCCTCGACCAAGGCGAAGACCGTGTCGTCATGGGTTTCATCCTTCGCGACGGGACCACGAGCAGGGCTACCGGCGGCCGCCGCCATGTCGTTCGCAACGATCAGGGGTTACCGGACGCCATCGACATGGACATCGTGGATGTCCTCGGCCGGACTGCCTCCGCGCACGGCGAGGTGATCTCCCAGTTCAGCCACCTCGTCTATCCGTCCATGCTGGTGCATCAGAGCCTGGTGCGCTGGGAGTGCGACGACCACACCGCCTACGCAGAGGATCAAGACGTGTGGGACCCACTGCAGTGGAGAGCGTTTCGTCGGTCGATGAGATAGCTGTCGGAAGCCGCCGGGTGAACCCGTCGCGTCCCACAGGTGTGCATGGTAGCTTCAGCTTTACACGTACAGTGTCGGTCGTCACATAGTACTGGAGAAGAGACATGGAACAACTCGCTCGGTTCGACCCGAGACTCTCACTGTTTTCGCGGGCGGTGAAGAACAGTGCGAATCCTCATACGGTCTACTACGACAAAGCGAAGGACATACGCGCTGAACGCATCGAGGGCGTCGTCCACCTGTACCGGATGGCAGACATAGTGGCGATCAATCGCCACCCCTCCATCACCGGTACGGGTGGGCGCGGCGGGACGTTCGGCAACGCCGGCGCCCTCATCCCGCTAGAGATCGACGGCAGCGATCACAAGAAGTGGCGACGTCTGCTCGACCCTATGTTCGCTCCAAAGCAAGTGGCGCGACTTGAGGAGTCAGTGCGCGGACTCGCTCGCGAACTCATTGATGGCTTCGTCGAGAACGGCAGCGTCGACCTCGCTCAGGCGTTCTGCGTTCTGCGTTCCGCTTCCGTGCCAGACGTTTCTCCGAATCATGGGCGCACCCATCGAAGACTTCGACTTCTTCATCGAGTTCAAGAACGCCGTGATCCACCCGAAAGGTGACACCACGGAGGAGATCGACATGAACATGGCGCTCGGGGGAGCCAAGCTCTTGGAGTACTTCACGACGTTCCTCGCTAAGCGTCGCGCGGAGGCAGGGCCCGCCGAGGACGTCATCGGAATACTGCTGCGCTCCGAGGTCGACGGCGAACCGCTTACGGACCCAGAACTGTTGAACATCCTGTTCCTGTTCATGTTCGCCGGCCTCGACACTGTCACGTCAACCATGTCCTGCACGTTTGCCTGGCTGGCTCAACACCCCGAGGAAAGACGGCGACTCGTCGAGGACAAGTCACTGATCCCTGCGGCGGTCGAAGAACTTCTGCGTGTCGAGTCACCAGTTCCGTCGGGCCTGAGGTATTGCGATAAGGAAGACATCGATCTGGGCGACGGTCTGATCATCCGTAAAGGCGAGGCTATACATGCGATCTGGGCGGCCGCGAACGTCGACCCCGAGGCCTTCGAGGACCCCCTGACGGTCAAGTTCGGGCGGCGCGCGAATCACATTGCATTCGCCAGCGGCGTGCATCGCTGCCTCGGCTCCCACTTGGCACGACTCGAGATGCGGGTGGCGGTCGAAGAACTGCTTTCCTCGATTCCCGACTTCGCCCTCCAGCCAGGGGATGATCTCGTCTACGACAACGTTCCGGTTCGCAACGTCACGTACTTACCGATTACATTCAAGCCCAGGGTTCACGCGCCGGCCTGAGTGCCGGCGACTTGCCCGTACCACAACTGCCGCCATCACCCCTACTCGAAGACTTCGGTCGTCTAGGCGCATCGAGGCAGTGCCCGACGTTCGATGTGTCTGACTCCAAAGGACAACATCTATGGCCTTAATCGAAGTAACCGTCGGACCGCTGCCGTGCAAGCTTCTCGACTTCGACCAGCATTCCTACGAGGCACAAGATTGCTCCACACCATTCATGCCTAAGAGCAAGATCGACACTGCGGTATGCATGATCGAACTGCCCAGCGTGCACAATGCCCCCCACGCCGAGGGGTTGTGTGAACCCGCTGACTTCTATGGGCTCGTCGATGGACTGGGCGATCAGAAGCGTCGTGACTTCCTGCGCGACAACGGGTTGGCGCTATTCGATGTCGGATGACGTAAGCCGTCGTCGAGAGCACGGGCACGCCGTCGGGGGCAGAAGTGCGGTCAACCACCTCAATGAATGGATCGATTGCTCCGTCGGTGGCCTGCTAGTCCAGCGCGCGACGGCTGATCCGCACGGCGTGGCAGTGCAATGGCTGGTCGATGGAGATCTCGCTTCATTCAGCTGGGCAGAAGTGGCCGCCCTTGCCAACGCGGGAGCGCGGCGGCTGCGGGCCAGCCATAACCCCCTTGGTGCCGTTGCGCTTTGGGCTCCCAACTCCGTGGCGTGGTACCTCGCGATGTGGTCTGCGGCTTTGTCCGGGCGTCCGCTGGTGCCGTTGAATCCGAACCTCACACTCGCCGAAGCAGTCGTCGCCATCGCCGACAGTGCGGTGAGTACGGTGCTTACCGTAGAGGACTTTCGAGGCCGGCCGCTTCGTACGCTGATCAAGTCGGAATGGGGCGATGGTGGTGCGTCCGAGGTATGGAACATCGACGCTTGGCCGGCGGTTGAGGGCACCGCGTTACAGTGTGTCGACCGTGCCGGCACCGACGAGTCTTCGGAGTGCGTGGAGCCCGTCGATCCCGCGCAGCCCTTCGTCATTCAGTACACGTCGGGTACCACCGGCGCGCCCAAAGGTGCCGTGCTGTCGCACAGCGCGTGCGTCAATGCTGCGCGCACGCTAGCGGCGGGTGTCAACCCAACAAGGCATGAGATTTGGTGCAGTCCCATGCCACTGCATCATGTCGGAGGTTTGATCGCATTCGCCTTGGCGCCAGCAGCGGTCGCGGGAACTTTCGTACTGGTCGAAGACTTCACCGCGGAGAGCTTTCATCGGTGCGCGCTGCTCAGCCGAGCCACTTTGCTCGGCGGAGTGCCCACGCTGTACTTGCGCATGCTCGACCACCCAAGCCTGGCCGCCAGGCCGCTGCCGCACCTGCGCACAGTCATCATCGGTGGTGCGTCGATTCCGTCGGAATTGGTGCGGCGTGTAGAGGAGCACTTCGACGCTTCCGCGATAGTGTTCTACGGCCAGAGCGAGGCGCCGGCGATCACCCAGACAGCCCTCGAAGACACTTCCGCAACCAAAGCCACAACGATCGGTCGTCCGTTGCCGCTACGAGAGGTACGGCTTGTCGACCCGGTGACCGGTAGCGACGCCAAGCCTGGTGAGGTGGGGGAGATCTGGGTCCGCACGCGCATCCGGATGAACGGGTATCTCAACCGTCCAGAAGCCACTGCCGAGACAATCGACCCTAATGGGTGGCTGCACACCGGGGACATTGCAGCCGCCAATCCAGATGAAACATTGCAGTTTCGGGGTCGGTTGAAGGACATGATCCTGCGCGGAGGTGAGAACATCTATGCCAGTGAAGTCGAAGCGGCCATCGATTCTTTGTCTGGGGTAGCACAGGTCGCCGTCGTCGGACTACCCGACGATCGATGGGGCGAGATCGTCGCCGCCATGGTCGTTCCCGAACGGGGGGTCGAGTTGTCGCCCCAGCTGCTGGACGCCGCCGTTGCGAATCAGCTCGCGCCGTTCAAGCGGCCCGTAATTTGGAAGTTCGTTGAGTCGCTGCCATTGACCGCGTCGGGCAAGCCCCAGAAGTTCAAAATCGTCGAGTCTATGACTCCACTCGGCAACGGCAAAGCGGAATGACCTCCACCGAGACTGCAGCAGCGTGCGCGCTGGCCCACGCGATCATGGTGCGGAGGGGCCGGTGACGGTTGTCAGACCAAGGAGCCCTACGACAGGCGAATTGGCTACGTGTCCCTCAATCTTCACCTTTCGCTTGGCGAACCGCCATCCATCCGGCGTGGCAACTATCTCGTCGCGGTACGTGCCCCAATGGTCCGGGCCGGACGTGCTAACGAGCTGGAAACAGGCATAAGTTGCGGCGCTGCCGTCGGGACGCGGTTGAACGTGTACGGAACTGAGGTGGTGACGCGACGGCAGGATGCCCGCTGCGGTAAACGCCGAGCCCGTGCTCCGGAAGAAGCCTAAGACCTCAGCCGGCCCCACCTACCTCGCAGTATTGGTTTCAAACACGCCGTCGTCGATGAAGAGCTGGGCAACTTCGTCGATTCGCCCTGCATCCACAAGGAACTGATACGTCGCAAGTAGGTCAGCGACGCCAACTCGCATTCGTAGTTCCTGGTCGACTGCGTTCATGATCTCCTCCGATTGTCATAACCTACTGGTCTCCTACACACCCAAAGCGTTGCTGCGACTGAGGATTCGACCAGCGCTGCCGAACGTACTCCCATCTTTGGCTAGGGGCCTGCGGCCGAGTCTTCTCCGGGTCGTTGCCAGCGTGTGGATCGAAAGTCTGGCAGCGAGGGACCACTTTACAGCGTACTTTAGAAGGGCTGCGGGCACACGCAATTGCGGACGAGGTTGCACTCACGCGAGGAAGAAAGTGAGCCAACAACGGCCGATACTCGATCGCTCGGATGCGCGTTCACGTCTCGATCTGACGCGAGCCCAAGTGCGATGTTGGTGGCTGGCAGCTACGTGATAGACAGCATGGATAGGCGCCTGGCGCCGGGCGCTTACGCATCACAATCGTCGCGCGGACGGATCCGTCCGGCGTTGCCCATCGAAGGGAAAAGTGTTGTCCGACCAGCGTGATGTGCGGTCAGAATCCGAAGAGCCGGTCGCCGTCGTGACGGGTGCCAGCCGGGGCATTGGTCGCGCCGTTGCGATCGAGCTCGCCAATCGCGGCCATCACGTGTTGGCGACCATGCGCGATACCTCCGCGGCTGAAGAATTGCTGGCCGCGGCCGGACCGGCCGCGGCAGGTCTGATCGAAGTCGCACGGCTCGACGTGGGCAACATTGGATCGTTCGCCTTTCCGGCATCGACAGCCGTACTCGTCAACAACGCCGGCGGCATGGAAAGCGACCTCCCGTTTGAAGCCACGCCCGTGGATCAGTGGCGCCGCACCTTCGAACTGAGTGTTCTCGGTAGTCGAACTCTCCCGTCGTGTAGTACCCATCATGCGCGCCCGGGGAGGGGGAGTCATTTGCAACTTTTCGACGGCAGCGACGTTGCAGCCCACGCCTTGGGTATCTGCCTATCGCGCCGCAAAGGCGGCAGCGAGTGCTCTTGACGACTCGCTGAGACTGGAGCTAGCGACCTTCGGCATCCGAATCGTCGAGATTGTTCCGGCGGTGGTTGCGACCGATGCGTTGGAGGACACCGCGGTGGCGCGGCCTCCGGAGGCGGCAAGCTTCGAGCAATACGCAGAGATCGCCAAGCACACCACCGCGAGATTCGACGACATCCGCCATCTCGCGGTGCCACCGGCGAAGGCCGCCGTGTCGATCGTTGACGACATCTTCGATCACCATCGCCGTCCTCGGCGGCGTCGCAATCACCGGTGGCATCGGGCGCTTGGCCGGCGTCCTGCTCGCCACCGTCCTGATCGTCTGGCTCAACGCCGGGATCATCCTCTACTTCGAAGGCAACGCCGGCATCCAGTTCCAACTGCTCGCCCTCGGAGCCATCCTCATCCTCGCCGCCTTGCTCAACGGATTGACGACCGGAAGGTTCCGCGGGACCGACTAACCAACGGTCAACGCACTGCTTGTATTTCACGTCTGCTCAGTAACGGAGAAGCCCATGACTGTTCTCGATACCTTCGCCCTCACGGGCAAGCGCGCCCTGGTCACCGGCGGCAACCGTGGCCTCGGGTTGGCCTTCGTCCGAGGGCTGGCCGAGGCCGGCGCCGAAGCCGTCTTCGTCTCCCGCGACGTCGACCGCAACAGCGCGGCGGTGGCGGCACTGGCTGAGGAGGGCTGAAGGTCCAGGCCTTCGAGGTCGACAGCACCACGGCTGACGGCCCCGCCGGCGCCGTCGACGGCGCGGTGCAACGTCTCGGGGGGCTCGATCTGCTGCTCAACAACGTTGGACTGGCAATCCGTCGACCTTCGTTCGAGATCAGCGACGAGAGTGGGACCACGTCTTCAACGTGAACACCCGGTCCTTGTGACGGCTCAGCCGAAGCGCCGGCGCGCACATGAAAAACCACGGTGGTGGGAACATCCTCAACGTCGGCTCGATCAACTCAATCATTGTCAACCGTCCGCGGTGGCAGGCTTCCTACAACGCGTCCAAGGCGGCGGTACACCAGCTCACCAAATCCTTGGCAGCAGAATGGGGCCCCGTACAACATTCGGGTCAACGCCATCGCCCCCGGCTACGTCAAGACCGAAATGGCGCCTGTGGACGACCCGGCACACCGCCAGCATTGGATCGGCGACGTCCCCATGAAGCGGTTCGCCCTACCCGAGGAAATCGCGCCCACCGTCGTGTACATGGCCTCCGACGCATCCTCGTTCATGACTGGATCGATCGTCGTTATCGACGGTGGCTACACCGTCTACTGATCCGCCTCTGTCCGCGCCCCCGTCACGTTCGCGATTCTCGGCTGACCGCAGCGTCGGCGGACCAGTGAACCGCTAGGTTCACCGGTCAATCTGCTCGCGCAACTCTTCTGGAATGGCCCCAGCGGTTACGTCGTCGCTCTGTCCGATGTCGCTGGGAAAGATGATCGACGTGCGAGCGAAGGTACCGCCGTCGACGGATTGGATTGTTTGGCCAGACATGTAAGCGGCATCATCGGAGGCGAGAAAGAGCGCCAGGTTGGCATTGTCGCGAAGAGTGGGCGGACGGTCGAGCCGAAGAGGCATGGCCCGTTGGTCTGGATCCCAGGGCTGCATCTCTTCATAGGACTTCCCGAACACTTCAGTCTCCGGGGGCAACGCGAAATTGACCGACATGCCGTGAGTCGGGCAAAGCGCGTTGGCCCGAATCCCGTGTCTGCCCAGCTCCAACGCGACCGCGCGAACCAGTCCGTTTGCGGCGGCTTTTGACGCCGTGTACATCGGGAAACCGGGGTACGCGACGAACGCCGAAGCCGAGGTCGTTGCTAGAAGGGTTCCCGGGCGGCCGTTGGTGATCATCCACTTCGCTGCGTGCTTCCAGGCGAGGTAGATGCCGGTCACGTTCACGGAGAAGATGTCGTTCCAGTCTTCGAGCCGTGAGTCCACGAACTGGCGCGCACCGAAGCCCGGCTCCGGAATCCCGGCGTTGGCCCACATGACGTCGATCCGGCCGAAAGCGTCGACGGCCTGGCTGACCAAAGTTTCGACGGCGGCTTCCTCGCGCACGTCAGCGTCGAATGCGGCCGAGTTACCGCCCATGGCTTCGATTTCTTTGGCTACGGCCTGCGCCCGACCCACGACGCGGTCACTGGTGACGACTGTCGCGCCTTCGGCGGCGAACAACAGCGCCGCTTCGCGCCCTAACCCCGAGCCCGACCCGGTGATGAC
>Ga0182013_10004343_pt1 | contig 17112 bp, 12 predicted proteins | sample 612S2MmetaG_FD_120487 | JGI IMG/M metagenome (GOLD analysis project Ga0182013, IMG submission 120487) | Permafrost microbial communities from Stordalen Mire, Sweden - 612S2M metaG | ecosystem: Environmental > Terrestrial > Soil > Wetlands > Permafrost | place: Sweden: Stordalen | collected...
ACCGTCTCTTCGAACACCGGCTCGTCGGCGCGGGGCTGCAGGTGCCGGTCTACCGCCAGCAACATCCCGTCGCGGCTGAATACCTTGCGCCGGTGTGCGAAATAGATCGATGGCAACTTGATCTTCTCGGCGCCGATGTAGGACCAGATGTCGAACTCGGTCCAGTTGGACAACGGGAAGACCCGGATGTGCTCACCTTTGTGGTGCCGCCCGTTATAGAGGTTCCACAGCTCAGGCCGCTGGACCTTCGGATCCCATTGACCGAACTCGTCACGGAAGCTGAACACCCGCTCCTTGGCGCGCGCTTTCTCCTCGTCGCGCCGCGCTCCCCCGAATGCGGCGTCGAACTTGTTCAGCTCGATGGCGCGCAGCAGCGTCACGGTCTGTATCGGATTGCGCGACGGGATGGTCTCGACAACGCGGCCGGCGTCGATGTCTTCCTGCACCGATGCCACCACGAGGCGCACCCCCGCCTCGGCGACCAGTTCGTCGCGGGCCGCGATCACTTCGTCGAAATTGTGCCCGGTGTCGACGTGCATCACCGGAAACGGCAGCCGCCCCGGGCGAAACGCCTTGAGCGCCAGGTGCAGCATCACGATGGAGTCCTTGCCACCCGAGAACAACAGCACCGGCCGCTCGAACTCGGCCGCCACCTCGCGGATGATGTGGATCGCCTCCGCCTCCAGCGAGCGCAGATGGCTCAATTCGTACTGGCCGGCCGCGGGGCCGGCCTTTAGGTCGCTGGTCATAGCTTCCTATCCACGTAAATATGGTAGAACTAACCAAGTTTATGGCTATTGTCGTATATGGAACCAGCCTTCTCGGCAGGTGTCAACGACAAGCGCTCCGGTGGCGCGACTCCGGGGCACCACACATGTTGCGCCAGGAGTGGCGGCGGGCCGTTTCTGCGACTGGATCGACATGCTGGACGGAATGTGATGTCGATAGCGGACTAAGTCACATCCGCCCCGCTGGATCTCTCCCGGAGGCGGTGCGGCGACGCACCCGCGATCAGTCTCGTTAGAGCGTGACCTCGTGCAGCTTGCCGGTTGCCACGTCGAAAACGAAGCCACGCAACGATACGTGCTTGGTGACGAATGGGCTGTTCTCGATGCGGCGCAGCGACTGCCGCACGTCGGCCTCGACGTCCGGGAAAGCCTCGGCCGCCCACGGTGGTTTGACGCCCGTCTCGGCCTGGATGTCGCGCTTGAAATCGTCGTCGGTGAAGGTCAGCATCCCACAGTCGGTGTGGTGGATCAGGATGATCTCCCGGGTGCCCAGCAGCCGCTGGCTGATGGCCAGCGAGCGGATCGCATCGTCTGTGACGACACCGCCCGCGTTCCGGATGACGTGGGATTCGCCTTCGTTGAGACCGAGGACGCGATAGACGTCGAGCCGGGCATCCATGCATGCCAAGACCGCCACGTGTTTGCTCGGCGGCAGGGGCAGCGGCCCCTTGAAGGCGCTCGCGTAGTGAGCATTATGGGCCAGATAGCTATCGGTTACGGTCACGCAAGTCTCCTCCGGCATCGCGGTATGGATTTCGCTACACAGATCCGTGCAGCGGTGGATACTAACAACCGGGCACCCGGATTTCACCGGTCCGAATCAATCCGATCGGATTGGTTTGGGTGCCCCGAATCGGCAGCGCAGCCACGCCTGCTCGCTGACAGACGCCGGATCTCCTACCCTGTGGCAATGCGATGCGCGCTGTGCGGTCCGGCATGATCCGCTTCCTCGCGCGTCGGTTCCTCAATTACATCGTGCTGCTGGTGCTGGCGTCGTTTCTGGCATTCTGCCTGGCATCCGCGACGTTTCATCCGCTGGACAGCTACATCCAACGACACCCGACGCCGACCAAAGAACTGATCGACGCCAAAGCAGCTCAGCTCGGCTTGGACAAACCCATACCCATCCGTTATGCGAAATGGGTTTCCGGTGTGGCTCATGGCGACTTCGGTACGACTGTCACTGGTCATCCCGTCTCCCGGGAACTGTGGCATCGGATCGGGATCAGCCTGCGGCTCGTGGTGACCGGTTCGGTGCTGGGCACGATAATCGGCGTCATCGTGGGAGCCTGGGGGGCCATCCGGCAATATCGGCTGAGCGACCGCGTCATCACCGTGCTGTCGTTGATCACCCTCAGCATTCCGTCCTTCGTACTGGCGAGCCTGCTCATCCTGGCCGCGCTGAGGGTGAACACGTTCACCGGTGTTCGGATTTTCCTCTACACCGGCGAGACCTCACCGATTCCGCCCGGCGGAGCGTGGGACCAGCTCGTCGACCGCGTGCAACACCTGGTATTGCCGACCCTGACGCTGGCCCTGGGCGCGATCGCGAGCTTCAGCCGCTACCAGCGCAACGCCATGCTGGACGTGCTGAGTGAGGATTTCATCCGGACCGCGCGCGCCAAAGGCCTGACCCGCCGGCGCGCGCTGTTCAAACACGGCCTGCGTACCGCGCTGATTCCGCTCGCCACGCTGTTCGCGTACGGGGTCAGCGGCCTGGTCGTCGGCGCGATATTCGTCGAGAAGATCTTCGGCTGGCACGGCATGGGCGAATGGGTGGTGTTGGGCATCTCGACCCAGGACACCAACGTCATCGCGGCGATCACACTGTTTTCCGCCATCGTGATTCTGCTCGCCGGCTTGTTGTCCGACATCTTCTATGCGCTGTTAGACCCGAGGGTGCGGGTGTCGTGACCCAGACCGCTATCCCCCCGGCCGCCTTCACGTCACGGCGAAATCTGTTGGCACATCGGTTCATTCGCAGCAAGACCGCGGTTGTGGCGTTGATTCTGCTACTGGTGGGTTTCGTCGGCTGCTATGCACTGCCGCCGCTACTCCCCTACGACTACAACCATCTCGACTACCACGCACTGCTCCAGCCACCGTCACGCGAGCACTGGTTCGGCACCAATGCGCTCGGTCAGGACCTGCTGGCCCGTACCCTGCGCGGCATGCAGAAGTCGATGCTGATCGGATTTTGCGTGGCACTGATCTCGACCACCATCGCCGCCACCGTCGGAACGGTCGCCGGTTACTTCGGCGGCTGGCGCGACCGAGCACTGATGTGGCTCGTGGACCTGCTGCTGGTGGTACCGAGCTTCCTGCTGATCGCCATCGCCAGTGCCCGCGCCACACAGTCGGGCAGCATCCTGTGGCTTATCGTCCTGCTCGCGGCCTTCGGGTGGATGGTCAGCTCGCGAATGGTGCGCGGACTGACCATGAGCCTTCGTGAACGCGAATTCATCCGTGCTGCACGCTATATGGGGGTGGCCAGCCGCCGTATCATCCTGCACCACATCGTTCCGAACGTCGCCTCCATCCTCATCATCGACGCGACTCTGAACGTCGGATACGCGATCCTCGCCGAAACCGGCTTGAGCTTTCTGGGATTCGGGGTTCAGCCACCTGATGTATCGCTGGGCACACTGATCGCCGAGGGCACTCCCTCGGCCACCACATTTCCGTGGGTCTTCCTGTTCCCGGCCGGGGCGCTCGTGCTGATTGTGTTGTGCGCCAACCTCACCGGGGACGGCCTGCGCGACGCGCTGGATCCGCGCAGCCGGCCCCCACGCCGCAAGAACCGGCGGCCGAAGTGACAGCCCTGCTGGAGGTGACGGATCTGAACGTCAGCTTCGAGACCGGGGACTTTGCGGTGTCCGCAGTGCGCGGCACGACGTACCATATCGATCCGGGCGAAGTGCTCGCCATCGTCGGCGAATCCGGTTCGGGCAAAAGCACCGCCGCAATGGCGGTAATCGGATTGCTGCCCGAGTACGCGAACGTGTCGGGATCGGTGCGCCTGCACGGCGAGGAACTACTCGGGCAATCCGACCAGGCGATGTCACGGATCCGCGGCAAAGCGATCGGCACCATATTTCAAGACCCGATGTCGGCGCTCACCCCCGTCTACACCATCGGCAGCCAGATAGCCGAAGCCATCGACGTGCACAACCGCGACATCAGTCGCGCCGATGCCCGCAAGCGTGCCGTCGAGCTGCTCGAGCTGGTCGGTATCTCGCAGCCACAGCAGCGCGCGAAGGCCTTCCCGCACGAGCTATCCGGCGGCGAGCGCCAGCGGGTGGTGATCGCGATGGCGATCGCCAATGATCCGGACCTGCTGATCTGTGACGAACCGACCACCGCGCTGGACGTCACCGTGCAAGCCCAAATCCTCGACGTTCTGCGAACCGCGCGCGACGTGACCGGCGCCGGCGTGCTGATCATCACCCACGACCTGGGTGTGGTGTCGGAGTTCGCCGACCGGGCAATGGTCATGTACGCCGGACGTGGCGTCGAGATCGCCACCGTCGAAGACCTTTACCGCGACCGCCGGATGCCCTACACCGCCGGATTGCTGGGGTCGGTTCCGCGGCTGGATGCCCCCCAGGGCACCCGGCTGATTCCGATCCCCGGCGCGCCACCGACGATGTCGTCGCTCTCGCCCGGCGCGTGCCCATTCGCGCCGCGCTGTCCGCTGGTGATCGATGAATGCCTTTCGGCGGAGCCCGATCTCATCGATATCGGAGCCACCGGGGACGGGCACTGGGCGGCGTGCATCCGAACCGACGACGTCGCGGGGCGCAGTGCAGCCGAAATCTTCGGCGTGTCAACGCACCCGCCCACAACCGAGGGAGACGGCGGCGAACGGCCGGTGGTGTTGCGGGTTAGCGACCTCACTAAGACCTACCCACTGACAAAGGGGGTGATATTGCGCAGGCGGGTCGGTGAGGTGCGCGCGGTCGACGGCGTCAGCTTCATCCTGGAGCAGGGCCGCACCCTGGGCATCGTCGGCGAATCGGGTTCGGGCAAATCGACCACGCTCAGCCAGATTCTCGAACTCACCAAGCCGCAGGCGGGTTCTATCGAGATTCTGGGCACCGACGTAGCGGCGCTCGATTCAGCCGCCCGTCGTCAGCTGCGGACCGAAATGCAGGTGGTGTTCCAGGACCCGGTGGCGTCATTGGACCCCCGCCTCCCGGTGTTCGACGTCATCGCTGAACCGTTGGTCACCAACGGTTTCGACAGGCCTCGATGCGAGGAACGGGTCGCCGAGCTGCTGGCGATAGTCGGGCTGGATCGCGCCGACGCCAGCCGCTATCCCGCCGAGTTCTCGGGCGGGCAGAAGCAGCGGATTGGCATCGCGCGGGCGCTGGCGCTGCAACCGAAGATTCTTGCGCTCGACGAGCCGGTGTCGGCGCTCGACGTGTCTATTCAGGCGGGCATCATCAACTTGCTGCTGGATCTGCAGGAGCAATTCGGTTTGTCGTATCTGTTTGTTTCACACGATCTTTCGGTGGTCAAGCACCTGGCCCACCGGGTAGCGGTGATGCACCGGGGGAAGATCGTGGAACAGGGCGATGGCGACCAGGTGTTTACCAACCCGCAGCAGGCGTACACCCAGCGGCTCCTGGCCGCCGTTCCGCGGGCGCAACCCGATGCCGCCGACAGTTAGCATCGCCGGCGTGACGCACCCGCCTATCGCTCGCAGGCTTGCACTGCTGGTGGTGGTGCTTGTCTTGGTCGCTACGGGCTGTTCGAACGGGTATCAGGATCTCGCTGAGGCGCAGGCCACGCAGGTCGGCACCACCAGTGACATCAATCCACGGGACCCGACGACTCTGCGCGACGGTGGCGGCCTTCGGCTGCCCCTGGCGTCGTTTCCGGACAACTTCAACGAACTCAACATCGACGGCAACACCGCCGATACCGGTAACGTCGTGTCACCGTTGCTACCCGGGGCGTTTATCACCCGAGCCGACGGGACGCTGAAAGTCAACACGGACTACTTCACCGGCGCCGAGCTGACCAGCACCACCCCTCAGGTGGTCACCTACACCATCAATCCCAAAGCGAATTGGAATGATGGCACCCCATTTACCTGGGAGGACCTCAAGTCGGAGGTCGACGCGTGCAGCGGCCGCGATAAACGGTTCTTGATCGCCAGCCACGCCGGGTTCGATCGGGTGAAGTCGGTAACCAAGGGCGTTGACGATCGACAGGCGGTGGTCACGTTCGCCGAACCCTACGCCGAGTGGCAAGGGATGTTTGCCGGCGGGATACAGCCCCGAAGTATGACGGCCAACCCGGACGTCTTCAACCAAGGCCAGCTCGAGGCCCCCGGCCCATCTGCCGGACCGTTCATCGTGTCCAAGATCGACAGGCCCGCGCAGCGCATCGTGCTCACCCGCAATCCTCGCTGGTGGGGCACCAAGCCGCGGCTGGAGTCCATCACCTACCTCGTCCTGGACCCCGCCGCCACGATCCCCGCCCTGCAGAACAAAGATATCGACGCTGCCGGTGTGGGCTCGCTCGACGATATGGTCACCGCCCAGCGCACGGCCGGAGTCGTGATCCGGCGCTCACCCACCCCGACCTGGGCCCACTTCACCTTCAACGGCGCACCCGGATCCATCATGGAGGACAAACGGCTGCGCCTGGCAATCTGCAGAGGTATCGACCGCCAGGCCATCGTCGACGTCGTCGAGCATGGCCTGACCAGTCATCCGGCGCCGCTGAACAACCATATCTACGTCCAAGGCCAGGTGGGCTACCAAAATAACAGCGCACCAGGCGATTACAACCCCGACCAGGCCCGCAGGGACCTGGACGCCCAGGGCTGGAAACTCAACGGAACCGTGCGGGAAAAGGACGGCAAACAACTTGTCGTTCGCGACGTCGTCTACGACGCGCAATCGAGCAAGCAGATCGCCCTGGTCGCCCAACAATACCTGGCACAGATCGGTGTCAAGCTGCAGCTCGATATTAAGTCAGGCAACGGCTTCTTCAGCCAGTACGTGACACCAGGCGATTTTGATATCACCCAATTCAGTTGGGTGGGTGCCGCTTTCCCGCTGTCCGCGCTGCCGCAGATCTACGCTTCAGACGGCGACAGCAACTTCGGCAAAATCGGAAGCCCCGAGATCGACGCCAAGATCGACGAGACGCTTTCCGAGCTGGATCCGGGCAAGGCGCGCGCACTGGCCAATGAGGTCGACACGATGCTCTGGCAGGAAGGCTTCAGCCTGCCGCTGTTCCAGTCGCCCGGCAACATCGCTGTGCGAAGCGATCTGGCCAACTACGGCGCGTTCGGGATGGCCGACGTGAATTGGACGGCAATCGGATTTGCCACAAACTGAGCCGCTCTGGTGCGCACGAACGTGAAACTAGCTTCACGCTCGCGGCCGAGTGTGAAGCTAGTTTCACGCTCGGCGGGCACTAAACGTTGAGATCGATGCGGTGCGCACCCTTGACGCGGTCATAGCGGTCTGGACTGCACGTCAGCACGATCACCTGTCCCTGCGTGCCCACGGCGTCGAACACCTCGCCCATCCTGGCCAACCTGTCCGGGTCGGTGAAGCCGAGCGCGTCGTCGATGACCACCGGCACGCTGTCCTCCTTGGCGACCAAAGCGGCGCCGGCCAGCCGAGCCAGGATGCCGAGTTGCTCTTTGGCCCCGCCCGATAGGGACTCGTAAGGCACCGTGGTGCCTTGCAGGGTTCGGCTGCGGATACGCAGGTCGCTGTCGATGTCGACCTCGAACGAGGGCCCGAACACCGGGCGGCCCAGCCGCTGCAATTCGGTGCGGTAAGGCTCGACATAACCCAACCGGGTGGTGTCGCGGTGACGTGCCATCACCGACCGCAGCAGCCGCGCAGCCCGGGCCCGGCCGCCGACCCGGGCGTGCTGGCTGACGGCGCGCTCACGATCGATCTCGGCGGCGTCGAGCTTGCCTTGGCGACCTTCGCTGCCGAAGACCGCGAGTTCGATGTTCACCTCACGCAACGCTCGGGCAGCGGCCTCGTAGTCGTCATTAAGCGATTCGTCCGCCTCGGTGGCGTCGGCCAATTCGGCGGCCACCGCGTCCGGCGCCGCGGCGGCCAGCTCAGCCGCCAGGTCGGCGGCCTGCTGCTCCGCGGCCTGGGCCGAGCGAAGTCCGGCGTCCGCCGCTGCCGCCAGATCCTCGTCACTGACCGCCGCCCGTTCCTGTGCCAATCGGTCGCCGGCCGCATCGAGCTCGACGCGTTGCGCCGCCGCTTTGTTCAGTAGAACCGTTGCCCGCGTCGATGTTTCGGCAAGCCGGCAGCCAGCGGCCGCCGCCAGCTGGCGACGCGCCTCGCACTCGGCGGCCGCGGCCGCCTGATTCGCTTCTGCCGCATCGAGTTCGGCACGAGCACCGGTTACGTCCATCGCGAGGAGGTCTGGCTCGGCGAGCTGAGCGGCGCTCAACTCCGCCAGCCGCGAACGCACCTGGGCGATGTCGTCGTCCCCGCACAGGCCGGCCAAGGTGGCGCTCAACTGGTCACGATTGCCCTGCAGCTCGCGCCGGCGCTGCACGGCGCCTCGGGCGGCCGCAAGGTCAACGGCGTCGGCCGCGCACAGCGCAGCCGCGAGCTCGTGTTGTGCCGCGGCATATTTAGCTTGGACATCAAGTGCGGTTTCCCCAGGGGCAATCCGCGCGGTCAGCACACCAGCGACCTCGACCTCGGTGGGGCCCGAGGCCGTGATCGACCAGGTCTGGCCCGCCGACAATGACACCCGCTGGCCGCCCACGACGAGTTCGATGTCCGCCGCGGCGGTGAACTCCACCGCCGCGGAGTTCGACTCCAGCTGATCGCCGGTGCGGTCAACCGCGGCCGCGGCACTCTCGATTTGCTGCAGCAGTTCCTCGGTGATCGCCATCCCGGCCAGTTCCGCGCCGACACGCTCGCACTCGTCTGTGATGGCGTCGATCTTGGCCAGCCGGGTCTTCAACCGGGCCGCCTCGTCGCGGTCGGCGAGCCGGTCGACGGTGCGTCGGGCGCATTCGACGCGCCGTTGGGTAACCGTCAGGACCCGGATGCCTTCTTCGACCGCGGCGTCGGCGGCCTCGGCTTCAGCAGTTGTGGCCGCACCAGCGTTTACGGCTTCTTGTGCTTCGGCCTGGGCCTGGGCGATAGTCGCGGCGCGAGTTTCGATTTCGGTCAGTAGCCGCAAGCGTGCGCCGTGAGCCGCGGCCGCGGCAGTACTGGTAGCCGCCGCCGCGGCCGCGACCAGCGTGGCTTCGCGCGCTTGGCGGGTCAGTTCTTCGATCTTGTCGGCGGCGGATCGCGCGACGGCCAGCCGCGGGCCGGCAGCGAGCCGCAGATGCGACAACTCGGCCACCTGCTGGGTCAGCACGGCGTGGCGGCGCACCCGCTCGTCGACCTCGGCTACCGCCGCGGCACAGTCCCGCACCGCGGCCTCGGCGTCTTCCAGCCCCGAGATCGCGGCGGCCCACTCCCCCGTGGCGCGTCCGGTTCCGGTGAAGTACCGCCCGTACTCGACGTCGATTCGCTCGATCAGCAGCGGCTCGGCGCCGGACAGCGCAGCCTCGGTGTCAGAACGCGCGGCGGCCACGTCGAGCGCGCGCGACAACGCATCGCAGCCGGACAGATCCACCGCGGCGATCGACGCGGCCTGCAGCACGCGCTGGGCATGCCAAAGATCGTTGTCCACCGTCTCGGCCAGCATCTCCGTAACGCGTTCGTGAGCTTCGTCGCCGGTCAGCTGTTCGCGGCGCGGCGCCAGCACCGTCAACGCCGTCTCGCACTTCTTGTGGAATCGCTTGTGGTAGACGAAACGGTAAGGACCGCTGCTGATTTCGGCGGTGACTTCCGAGCCGACGTCGGAGTTGGTCGGTTTGACCTGCTTGACTTCCTTCTTCGTGGAGCGATCCCTGGATTCCAGGAGCAGGTCCAACGCCTCGATCATCGAGGACTTGCCAATTTCGTTGGCGCCGTGCACCACCACCACGCCGTGGTCGGGGAACTCGATCTCGCGGTGCACGACGCCGCGGTAATTCGTCAGGACCAGCCGGTGCAGTTTCATGCGGCTCCCCGGTCGGTGAGCCGCAGCAACAACCCCAGCGCGGCCTGGGCGTCGACGGCAGATTCGGTACCGCCGTCGCGTGCGGTCGCGACCAGCTCTTCGACGGCGGCGGCGGCGAATCCCCCGATACCGAGGCCGGTGAACTCTCCGTCGGCGGGTATCACCGCGAGGTCGGTGTGCCGTTCCCAGAGGTCGAGCGAGGCGAACAGCCGCGAGTATTTGTCCAGGCAGGCATCCAGCAGGGCGCGGTCGGTAACCGTCAGTGAACCGGTGAGCGCCAGCCGCACGACGGTGCGGTCTTTGGCCGTCAGCAGATCCAGGTTCAGGTCCAGGTCAGTGATGTCGCGGCCGGTGTCCACCTGGCGGTGCAGCGTGATGAACCGCCACTGGCCGACATGGCGGGGCGTCACGGTGACGGCGCGTCGCGGGTCGGTTTCGTCGATGTCGACGACCAGGACGTGACCCGGGTTGGATTCGACGTCGTCGAAGTTGGTGACTTCCGGCGAGCCGGAATACCACACCCGGCCGCTGCCGCCGACCTGGGTGAGCGAATGCTTATCCCCCAGTGCCACATAGTGCACCACACCACCGGCCAGCGCGCCGTCCAGCCCTTCGAGCCGGATCACTGAGGGTTTATCGCGATCGGGATCAAGAACGTCGACACCGCCGTGGGCCACCAGCACCCGGGTGACGGCGGCAGGCTCCAGTCCTTCGAGGGCTGCGGCGACAAGATCAGTGGTGGGGGCTTTGGACCGCCAGGGCGCGGCGACGATCTCCAGCCCCGGCCGTACCCGCTGCACGCCGGCCTGATCAAGCACCACCACGTTGTCGGGGCATTCGGCGGTGAACAGCGCGCTGGTGTACACCGATGACGCGTCCAGCGGGTCGTGGTTGCCGGGCAGCAGGTAGACCGGAATACCAATGGCGCGCATGGCCTCCAGCGACTGGCTGATGACCTGGGGAACCAGCTGGTTGTGTTCGAAGACGTCACCGGCCACCACGACGAATTCGGCGCCCGTCTCAAGCGCGAGCGCGCCGAGGCCAACCACCGCGTCGCGGCGGGCCGCCGAATACCGCGGCTGGGCATCGCCGGCAAGGAAGTGCCGGGTCATGCCGAGCTGCCAGTCGGCGGTGTGCAGGAACCGCATCCCGGGGAACCCCCTTCCGAAGTTGCGTGGCAAGGCTCCGCGAAGTCTATGGCGGGGTACCGACAACTCCGGGGACGCGCACCGGCATGCCTCGAAGCGGCTGATTGGGCCTAGTGTGATTCGGGTGAAACAAGCCACCTTGCTGCTGCTACGGCACGCCAAGTCGGCGTACCCGGAACGGGTCGCTGATCACGACCGACCGTTGGCGCCCCGCGGAGTACGGGAGGCGGCGCTGGCCGGTGACTGGCTGCGCGCCAATGTGCCTACCATCGATGGGGTGTTGTGCTCCACGGCAACGCGGGCCCGGCAGACTCTGTCGCACACCGGCATCGATGCGCCGGCGCGTTACGCTGACCGGCTCTATGGCGCCACGCCCGGCGTGCTGATTGAGGAGATCAACACGGTTTCGGACGGAATCACCACCCTGCTGGTAGTAGGACACGAACCGACGATGTCTGCACTATCGCTGATTCTCGCGGGCGCCGACGGCACCGACGAGGCGGCCCTGGAACGTATTTCGGAAAAGTACCCGACATCGGCCATCGCCGTGTTGGCCGTCCCAGGCAGCTGGACAGACCTCGAACCCGGGCGGGCGGCGCTGACCGCCTTCCACGTGCCGCGCTAGCCGCGAAACTGCGGCTACCGACGCATCGCCCGAGAAGACCCGTCGGCAGTTACAGTTTGGCGGCTCAAATATCAGGAATTGGTGGCCAGCGTCAGCTCCATCAGCTTGATGGCCTGCCCGCAGGCGTCGATACCGGGCGCCTGAGGATTGATCCACCAGCCGACCACTCCCGCCGCGTCGCTGGCCACCCCACAGGCGCCGTTCGCGTCGTCGGCATGCATCACAATCGAATCGACGCCCGCGATGTTGCGGCTCTCGACCTTGTACTTCAGGAAGTCGGCGACCTTGCGCTCGTTGCCCAGACTGCCCTGCTCGTACCAGAACCGGGTGATGTCAATCAAACCGGACGGGTTAGCGGCCTGCCACCGGCAGATCGCGCCGACGAACGTGCTCTGAATGTCAAGCGGATCGGCCCCAACGGTCTTGGCCAGGATGTCGGTGGTCAAGACTTCGCATTCCTTGAGCAGATTCGGGTACTGCTGCTGGGAATTGTTGTTGCGCGGGGCGCCGCCCGAGCCCGCCTTCACGGCGGTACCTCCGATGGACTCCGAACATCCGGTCAACACGGTCACCGTGCTGACCAGGACGGCTAGTGCGGCAAGGACATGTCTTTTCATCATTTCGAGTTCGCAATCGACTGACGAGCCAGTTCTTTTGCTATGTCACACGGCGGTGGGAATGGCTTTTGGCTGAAGCTGACCGACCATTCGATGAAATCGTCCTGAAACTGGATCCCGATTTCGCACAACGAATCGCCCAGGTTGGGCTCGTTGCCGACGGCGATGAAACCGCCGTGACCGTCGATGTTGATGTCTTCGACGCTGGCGCGCGACAGCTCCTCAGTCTTGCGTTCGCGCCCGATCGGGCTGCCGCGATACCAGGAAAAGGAGAAGTGCGGGCCGAGGATGCCGCCGCCGGCCAACCACTGGCAGCCCACCGAATTCCGCGCGGTGTTGATCAGCCCGCTCATCTTGGTCAAATCCGACACCGCCTGATCGCCAACGCCTCCACATACCGGGAACATCGGACCGTGGTGACCGCCCCCGCTGCCCGGCGCCCCCGGCGGCGTGGCACCGGGTTTGTTGTCGCCGGAGTCAGAACAACCGGCAACTCCGGGGAGCAGGATCATCAGCGCCGACACCGACAGCGTCAGTGCTCTCAAGTTACGCCGCACTGCTACCCTGCCTTGCCCAAGCCTGTTGCTGGTCCACAGGATGCACTGTAGCGGCACACCAGCTGGCCAACCACCGACACGGCACTTGAACAGGCATTTCATCACAACCGGCGAGCGTGGCACGCCGACGCCGTCGCCGGGCAGTGTGCGACAGTTAACCAATGCTGTCGGCACTATTGCGCCAGTACATTCGACCGTACCGCCGGCTGGTCGCGGTGCTAATGGCTCTGCAGCTGATCAGCACCCTGGCGTCGTTGTACCTTCCGACGGTCAATGCCGCCATCATCGACGAAGGCGTCGCGAAGGGCGATACCACCACCATCGTCCGGCTCGGCGTGGTGATGCTCGGGGTCACCGGGCTGCAGGTGATGTGTTCGATCGGGGTGATGTACTTCGGCACCCGTACCGGTACCGGGTTCGGACGCGACCTGCGAAGCGCAATGTTCGAACACGTCATTACCTTCTCGGAACCGGAGACCGCCCGGTTCGGCGCGGCGACTTTGCTGACCCGCAGCACCAATGACATCCGCCAGATCGTGTTCCTGGTGCAGATGGCGGGAACCGTGCTGGTGGCCGCGCCCATCATGTGCGTTGGCGGAATCATCATGGCCGTCCACCAGGAGGCCGCGCTGACCTGGTTGCTGCTGATAAGCATTCCCATTCTGGGCGTGAGCAACTACTGGATCATGACGCACCTGCTGCCGCTGTTCCGCGGCATGCAGAGCCTGATCGACGGCATCAACCGGGTGATGCGCGACCAGCTGTCCGGTGTGCGGGTGGTCCGGGCGTTCACCCGCGAAAACTTTGAGCGCGACAGGTTCGCTAAGGCCAATAACGCCCTGTCCGGTACCGCGCTGACCGCCGGCAACTGGCAAGCGCTGATGCTGCCGGTAACCACGCTGACCATCAATGTCTCCAGCGTCGCGCTGATCTGGTTCGGTGGGCTGCGCATCGACAGGGGCCAGATGCAAGTCGGCTCACTGACCGCGTTCCTGTCCTATTTCGCCCAGATTCTATTGGCGGTGATGATGGCGACCATGACGCTGGTGGTGCTGCCGCGCGCGTCCGTGTGCGCCGAACGGATCACCGAGGTGCTCGCTACTACCGCCGCCATCGAAAGCCCACAGAACCCCAAGTTCCCGAGAAACGGGGTCACCGGCGTGGTGCACTTGGACGGCGTGACATTCAGCTATCCCAGCGCCGAATGCCCAGTTCTGCAAGATATCTCATTGACAGCGCTGCCCGGAACCAGCACCGCGATCGTTGGCAGTACCGGTTCGGGCAAGTCGACGCTGGTGTCGCTGATCTGCCGTTTGTACGACGCCACAGGCGGGACAGTGCTGATCGACGGCGTCGACGTGCGCGACTACGACACCGGGCGGCTCTGGTCGGCAATGGGGCTGGTGCCCCAGCGCGGCTACCTGTTCTCCGGTACCGTCGCGGACAACCTGCGCTACGGCAAGTCTGACGCCAGCGACGACGAGATGTGGGAGGCGTTACGAGTCGCGGCCGCAGAAGATTTCGTGCGGGGACACGACGATGGGCTGCAAATGCGCGTCGCCCAGGGCGGCATCAACTTCTCCGGCGGGCAGCGCCAGCGCCTCGCGATAGCCCGGGCCGTCATCCGCCGTCCGGCCATCTATCTATTCGACGACGCGCTGTCCGCGCTTGACGTGCACACCGACTCTCGTGTCCGTGAGGCGGTACGCGAAACGGCGATAGATTCCACCATAATCACAGTCACACAACGTATTTCAACTACTTCGCGAGCCGACCAGGTGATCGTTGTCGACAATGGGAAGATCGTCGGCACGGGGAACCACGAATCGCTATTGGTCGACTGCCCCGCCTACGCAGAGTTCGCCGCATCGCAATCGATGAGCGCCGGAGTCCGGGGCGCGCAGTGACAGCCATCAGCGACCGGCCCCGTGGCGCTGCCCCGCAGCCCACCGCGTCGCGCTCGCGCAACTTCTGGGGTTCGGCGTCCCGTCTGGTGAAACGACTTGCACCACAACGCCGGCTAAGCGCCGCAGTCATCACGCTGGGCATCACCGGCACCGCAATCGGCATCGTCGTACCGCGGATCCTCGGCCATGCAACCGATCTGCTGTTCAACGGCGTGATCGGACGACGGCTACCGGCGGGAATCACCAAGGCGCAGGCCGTCACCGCAGCACGGGCCCGTGGTGACAATGCCTTCGCCGACCTGCTGTCCGGAATGAATGTGGTGCCGGGCCGAGGCGTTGACTTCGACGCGGTAGGACGGACTCTGGCCCTGGCTCTTGCTCTGTATTTGATTGCCGCGCTGTTGCTTTGGGCGCAAGCCCGGTTGCTGAACGTTACATTGCAGAAGACCATCGCCGCGCTGCGGTCCGACGTCGAGGACAAGCTGCACCGGTTGCCGATTTCCTACTTCGACGGACAGCAGCGCGGCGAGTTGCTGAGCCGGGTTACCAATGACGTGGATAACATCCAGTCGTCGCTGTCGCTGACGATCAGCCAGCTGGTGACGTCGATCCTGACCGTTCTGGCGGCGCTGGCGATGATGGTGTCGATCTCGCCGCTATTGACCCTGATCGCACTGCTGTCGGTGCCGATGTTGCTGCTGGCGACGCGCGCAATCACCCGCCGCTCCCAACACCTTTTCATGGCCCAGTGGACCAGCACCGGGCGGCTGAACGCCCACATCGAAGAGACCTACAGTGGGTTCACGGTGGTCAAGACGTTCGGGCACCAGGCCGCGGCGCGCGAGCAGTTCCGCAGCCTCAATGACGATGTCTACCGGGCTGGTTTCGGCGCCCAGTTCATCTCAGGGCTGGTGCAACCCGCCACGACGTTCATCGGAAACATCGGCTACGTCGCGGTCGCAGTGATCGGTGGCGTGCAGGTGGCCACGGGGCATATCACGCTCGGCAACATCCAGGCATTCATCCAATACGTTCGGCAGTTCAACAATCCGCTGAGCCAGACGGCCGGGATATACAACACACTGCAATCGGGGGTGGCGAGCGCCGAGCGGGTGTTCGAGCTACTGGACGAACCCGAGCAGTCACCGGGTCCAGAGCAGGCTTCCGCGCAAACACAGCCGCCGCCCAACGGCCAGCGTCCGCAGCCGAGTGGTCGCGTCGAGTTCGAGCAGGTGAACTTTGCCTACCGCGCGGGCACTCCGGTGATCGAAGACCTGTCGATGGTGGCCGCAGCGGGTGGCACGGTCGCGATCGTCGGCCCAACCGGAGCCGGCAAGACCACCCTGGTGAACCTACTCATGCGGTTCTACGACGTCGATTCCGGCCGAATTCTTGTCGACGGAGTCGATATCACCACGGTGAGCAGGCAAACACTCCGATCGCGAATCGGCATGGTGCTGCAAGACACCTGGTTGTTCGACGGGACGATCGCGGAGAACATCGCCTATGGACGGCCAGATGCCAGCGCCGAAGAAGTCGTGCAGGCCGCCAAGGCGGCCTACGTCGACCGTTTTGTGCACGCACTGCCGGCCGGCTACCGCACGCGCGTCACCGGCGACGGCAGCAACATCAGCGCCGGCGAGAAGCAACTCATCACTATCGCCCGCGCCTTTCTTGCCCGCCCGCAGATACTGATCCTGGACGAGGCGACCAGCTCGGTCGACACCCGCACCGAAGCTCTTATCCAGGAGGCGATGCGCGAGCTTCGCCGCGATCGGACGAGTTTCATTATCGCGCACCGCCTTTCCACGATTCGCGAAGCTGACCGCATCCTGGTGGTGGAGTCCGGACGGATCGTTGAACAAGGCACTCACGCCGAGCTACTGGCCCGGCGGGGCGCCTACTACGAGATGACCCAGGCCTGACGCGTCCCTGCCCGAAGCTGGCTTACCGGCACGATTGCTAGGTCAGGGTTTGCGGCGGCCTCGTTTGGCCGCAGGTTGTTGATATGGTCGGCGTGGCCGGGGTTGGACTGGAGGATCAGCGATGAGCGACGCGCAGGCTTCGCGGGTGGGGACGATGTTTGGGCCCTACCACCTGAAACGGCTGCTGGGCCGGGGTGGCATGGGCGAGGTCTACGAGGCCGAACACACCGTCAAGGAGTGGACGGTCGCGGTCAAACTGATGTCCGACCAGTTCAGCAGCGACCCGGTTTTTCGCGAGCGGATGAAGCGCGAAGCCCGCATCGCGGGCCGTTTGCAGGAACCCCACGTGGTGCCCGTCCACGAGTACGGCGAAATCGACGGAAAGATGTTTCTGGAGATGCGCCTCATCGAGGGCACCGACCTCGACAGCATGCTCAAGCGCTTCGGCCCGTTGACCCCGCCGCGGGCGGTGGCCATCA
>Ga0182013_10004345_pt1 | contig 17100 bp, 11 predicted proteins | sample 612S2MmetaG_FD_120487 | JGI IMG/M metagenome (GOLD analysis project Ga0182013, IMG submission 120487) | Permafrost microbial communities from Stordalen Mire, Sweden - 612S2M metaG | ecosystem: Environmental > Terrestrial > Soil > Wetlands > Permafrost | place: Sweden: Stordalen | collected...
ATCTTGGTCATGATGTCGCGCGCCTTGTAGGTCTTTACCGGCTCCTTTTCCTTCACCGTCAGCGTGGTGAAGTCGCCGTCATTCTCATAGGCCCGCATGAACTCGTCGCTCACGCGGACGGAGTTGTTCGCGTTCTGGAAGAAAATAGAGGAATAAGCCTCAGAATCGGGGCCCGAACCGTCATATCCTGCACGAATCAGCGCAAACGCCTTCGCCTCTTCCTTCGCCTTGCAATCGATGAACTCCATGATGTCTGGATGATCGACGTTCAGGATCACCATCTTGGCCGCGCGACGCGTCTTGCCGCCCGACTTGATCACGCCGGCGAAAGCATCAAAGCCGCGCATGAAGCTCAGCGGGCCTGAGGCCTGCCCGCCGCCCGACAGGTTTTCCTGCGATCCACGAATCGAGGAAAGGTTGGTTCCCGTTCCCGAGCCCCACTTGAAGAGCATGCCCTCGGTCTTGGCCAGCGTCAGAATCGAGTCCAGCGAGTCATCCACGGCGTTGATAAAGCACGCCGAGCACTGGGGATTCTTGTAGCCGGAGGCCGAGTAGCGCACCCCGCCCGTTGCCGGGTCCCAGTGCCAGTTCTGGCCGGCTGCATCCGGTTCCAGTCGATCGCACCCTACGTTGAACCATACCGGCGAGTTGAAAGCCACCTTCTGCGTCAGCAGCAGGCTGGCCAGCTCGTCATGGAACGCCCGCGCATCCTCAACCGTGGCAAAGTAACCGCCCGCCAGACCCCAGTCGCGCACCGTCTCAACCACGCGCCCCACCAGCTGCCGCACCCCGGTCTCCCGCTCCGGCGTCCCGATCTGCCCATGCAGATACTTCGAAGCAACAATATTGGTCGCCGTCATCGACCAGTCGACGGGAGTCTCCACGTCTTTCTGCTCAAAGATCGTGTTTCCCTTGGTATCCGTGATCAATGCCGTGCGCTTTTCCCATTGCACTTCGTCATAGGGAGAAACGCCGTCTCTTGAGAAGCGGCGGCTGAAGGTCAAGCCCTTCTGCGTGTAGGGGGTTTGGACATCGGTGGCTGTGCTCTGCAGGTAAGCCTCGTTCATTGGGGGGGTCCTCTCTCGGCGAAAAATTGGTGGTAATCCCCTCTACCCAGACTGGGCGCAGTCTGGCAGCGGGCCGGGCAATCCATGTCAAACAAGCTAGAAACGGGGGGTGGAAATAACCAGGAACTCTCGTCTCTCAGCGGCCAGCCGGCGGATCATCACACCGGACTATCGTTACAATCTGTTTAAAGCCGCAGATGAAAAAATAGCGCTGTCTATGGTGCATGTCAACAAGAAACCACAACATCTTGTATTTTGTTTGCATTCCCGGCATCAGGCTTCTAAACACGGGACTTTGCCTGTGGAAAGCTCAAAATCCCCTTGCGCCACGCGCATTTCAGCCGTGTGACTTTGCCCCAAACCTGATGCAATCGCGGCTTTCTCCGCGTGTGGTCCCTGGCCCATAGATCTCTGATGCGGCTTGCTGATTCAAGGGTAGTCCCACCTCGGGCACCCAACAAGACACAACATCGGTGCATTTTGCTGTGAAACCGTGTGGACATGTGGACAATGGGGCCGCAAGGGGCGTGGGAGGTGAGCGGGGCGTCAGGGCTCGAGTTGCGGCTTGTTCGGGATCATTTGCTGGTGAAGAACGCGGGTAATACGAATCCCGCCCGGCTTCAACCGGTAAAACACAACATGCTTCCCCAGTTCGTGCCTGTGAAGTCCTGGACTGATTGCGTCGCACCGGCCCATTCCTGGCATCTCCGCCAGCGTCTGGAAACAAGCCTCAAGGTTCTTGGCATAAACGACCGCCTGCCCTGTTCCCCATTTTCGAACCGTGTAGATCGCAATTGCCCTCAGATCGGATTGGGCACGCTTAGAGACACTGAACTTTCGCAATGTCCTGGTCCTTCCCCCCTGCCGATTCCTTTTCAGCTAGTTCATCGATATAGGCATAAAGGCGCTCAAACACGCCAGGTTCCGCGTCTTCGCTGGCGTCGCCCTCGGCAATGGCCGCACACAGCGCAGCCAGCTTCTCCTCGTACTCCCGCTCTTCTTTTTCCAGCAGGCGCAGGGCCGTCCGCATCACCTCGCTGGCGTTGGCGTAGCGACCGCCTTCGACCCTCGAAGACACAAACTCATCCAGTTCCTTGGTCAGGCTGACGTTGCGGGTTGGCATGGCGGCACCTCAACCTCAGATTAGACCTTTTGGCCAACTTTGCCAATCAATCACGCTCCACAGGCCCCTCAAAGCGATCGTCTGGGCCGCACCACCCGGCCACGGGCAATTCAGTACGCTGACTCCAGCAAAAGCGGATTCTCCCTCGTCAACGGGTCGCCAGCCGTCTGGAAGAACGTATCAATCAAAAAGCTGATGAACCGGTCGGTGAAGATGTCGCTGTGGTCGTAAAGCACGTCCGGATCCACTTCCATGGTCCAGTACGGAGTTCCATTGCACCGCGCCGGCCGTTCCGCGATCGCGTAGCATGCCTCTGACTCCGGCAGCCTGAACGTGCTCACCACTCCCAGGCTCTTGTCGAATAGCTCCGCCTTGCATTGCGAAATCGCGCCGGGATTGTCCACCGCGATGAGCTCCCCGGTCGAGGAAACCTTCATCTGCTTCTGCCCCACCGATTTCAGCATCAGGTGGCTCTGCAGAACCGGCATATGGGGAGCGGTAATCATGTAATAGGCGCGCTCCCGCCTGGCGCCATCGGCCTCGGTCGCCAAGCTCCACGATCGATCCTTGTCCTTCTCCGGATCGAAGCACGCCAGCGGATACGAATTGCGGAAGCTCCCCATCGCCTCAAGGCCAAGGTACTGTGCGCCATGGCCGATCGGCATCGCCAGCTTGGTCACCGCGTCCACTGTCGAAGTCACGGACACGAACAACGGCCGGTCCGCCCTGCCGGACTCCCCGTTGCCCGTCCCGAGCCCTGCACCCGCTCCCGTCGGCTGATAACGCAGCCCGCTCCGGCTCAGCAGGTCCATCAGTTGAATCGATTCCGATGCCGCCGCCGCCGTATTCACAAAGATCACCAGGTCCGCGCGTGGAGCCGCCGCCATCTCCGCTGCTGCCTCGTCGGCCCATGCCGCCGTGCGCATACCCTCGATCGTTGCCTGCAACGGTTGCGCCTGGTAGCCGCCGGCGCTTGCGCTTTGCGCTTCGGCCTCCAGTTCCCGCGCTCTCTGCGCTAATTCCCGTTCCTTGCCCGTAAACTCGATCTGTTGCACAATCGCATTCGCCGTTGCGGGCGCCAGTGACCGCTCCAGCAGCAGCGCTCCGAACGAGTGCCCGATAAACACCACCTGCGCGAACCGGTTTTCGTGCGCTCGCAGCGCAATCTCGGCAAACGCGCTCGCGAGCGATGCCCCCGGAATACGAACCGCCGCCGCCTCGCGGTCGAAAAACGAGAATTGCATCGCCAACGGCCACGACCGCTTGACCCTGAGCCCGCGCCAGCCTACGTAAACGCCAATCACCTTGCGCCGCCTGCCGTACTGGCCCCACAGCCGCTCAAGCACTTCTTTGAAGCCCGCAACATTGGAATCGGTTTCTGACGCGTTGTGGTTCCAGCCATGGACGAAACAGACCACCATAGGCGCCGCGTCGGGCGACTGGCCGGCAAGCGCGTTGGCCTGCTCAATGGTCTTGAGCACCGCCTGCAGTTCGCCGGCTTCAAACAGCGCGCCCATGTCGTCCAGCTCAACAAATCCAAGGCACACGCCGGACTTGGCAATGTCACATGCGGTTGGAGAGGTTTGTGTCGGCCCGGTCTTCTTGGAACTTGTGTTCTTCGATCCCGGTTCAGGCAGGGAAGAATGCGCCTCCACGGCAACCACGGGCGTGGCCGTCCGGTAAGGGCGCATGGCGACTCCGCAGCCCGTCAGAGCAAGCAGACCGACCGCGGCCGGGAGCCAAAACGCCAAGCGTTTCAAATCTCCACTCCTGTGCCTGTTAGGGAAACATCTTGGGGAAGAAGTCAGACCTATGCAGACTGTCGATCACAGAAGAAGATCATGGGGGGACCGGAAACGCGATCCCCTCTTCGTGCTATCTGGGGCCTGCTTGTTGGGGATTATAGCCAGGGTCAATCCTTGCGCCTTAAGTGTTTTTGCCGCCGAGGAGGAAAACAAGGACCAAACCGAGGACGCTCATCGCGGCGCTCAGGCAAAAGCCTACGCCTTCGCCGCATTCAGTCCCGACAGGCTCAGCGCGATCACCGTGATGTCGTCATACTGGTCAGGCCTAATCGCCCGAACCCGGCCCCTTGTAGCTGGCTTTCTTCGCGAGGGCCTTGTCCATTTCCTCCACGGAAAGCAGCGGGGTTGTCCTGGCGCGAACCAATCCGCTGGCCAATACGGCCGTCACCAGGCTGGCCGCCGCAACGTTGTCGGGCAGATCCATGATCACCACGACGTCGTCTTTGCCAAAACTGTAATACATGCTTTCGAGTTTTCCTCCAGCGGCCTTGATGCCTGCTTTTACGGCTGCCCTGCGGCCCGAAGCCGTTTCCTTGATCAGACCTTTGACGCCTTCGGCTGTGTAGCTGGCTTGCAACAGATATTTTGGCATTGCTGTTCTCCTGTTCGATGGAATGTACTGCGCTGAGGGGGCGCCTTGCAAGGATGGACCTTGACCTCGGACTCTGCAAGTCAAGACTGTTGCGGGGTTTTGAGTTTGCCTAAACCTTCAAGGAAGGCGAAAGCTGATGTGTGATCGCTGATCCGGAAAGAACCAAACCAGGAACAAGGTTTACCCGGATCAGCGCGGCAATGACTGCTATTTGATGTCGATCCGCCCGTCGCTTGTAGAGATGGCCCGGCAACTGGCGACGGGGAAGCGTGGGACAAGCATACGCTGGCCCGCTGGGATTGAAATAGGAAAATTGAAGGCTGTGCTCCGTCGGCGTACGGGACACCGGGGCGGCGAAGTGCCGGGCGGGAGGAAGGGGTCCACTCGCCACCTATTCGTTATTAGAGTTGGTGAACCGCCGGCGACAATCCGTTTGGGACAGCGCATACAAGTCCCTTGATCCGGAAGGATGGCGGCCGGCAACAAGAAGAGAACAAATTCCCTTCCCATTGCGGGCCGCAAGTGATCGCTGGGGCTACTTTCCTCTAATCAACCATCCAATTGTCACGCCAGCCGCAATGCCTGCCGCGAATGTCGCCGCAACGGCTTCAATCGGATGCTGTTGAACCCGCTTTTTGGTGTCATTCATCAGCTCAGTTACGGCATCTCCGCCTTGCCTGACTGCACGCCGCGCCGAAGCTACACCATCCTCAAATGCATCCGAAACTCCCGTTGCTGCCCGAGAAGCCTTGTGCGTCGTATCTTCAAATTGGTCGCTCGCTTGATCCCACACTGCGCTAGCTTGTTCCCACATTGATTGTGTCATTCTGTCTCGCCCCCTCTCGTCTTCGACTTCGTGGTTAATCCGTTTATGCCCCGACAGCTTTCTCGATCTTGCCGACCACATTCTGAACTTTTCCGGCATTCTTCTCAGCGATGCCATCTGCTTCCAGGTCGGGGTTCTTGGTTAGCTCACCGGCCTTCTGCCGGATTGCGCCCTTCACTTCGTGAATCTTGCCTGTTGCCCTATCGTCCGTGCTGGGTTTCATCATGGTTCTCTCCTCTGGTCGGTTGCGGGTTTTAGTTCGTCAAGATCCTCTGAGATCTCCTTGCGCCTTGAATGCATGAAAACGGAAATCGCGTTCAGTTGTGGAGAGTCTCTTGCCTTGCTCAGACCCTCGTAGCAACGAGTATTTACCTGCCATGTCGCTGAACGCTGTTCGCAATTGCTCATCTCGCCTGGGACACTGGGCGCGGGACCATATGCGACTGGTTCCGAGCCGGCTTTGCCGGGCCGAGGCACGACGCACCTGGTTTTGTCGAAAGCTGCGGAAACAAAAACGCCGCCCATTCGGGCGGCGTTTTCGTCAATCAATCAGAAGCCAGCGCTTTATTTGGCGCCCTTGGTATCAATCCGCATCCCGTAGAACGACTTGTGCACGAAGAAAGTCGACACCAGGAAGAAGGCGACTGCCAGTACATGGGTCAGCATCGGGTTGCTCACGCTGAGCGTGACGGCCAACTCAACTGCCAGCAATCCGAACAGTGTCGTGAACTTGATAATCGGGTTCATGGCCACCGACGAGGTGTCCTTGAACGGATCGCCGACCGTGTCTCCGATGACGGTTGCATCGTGCAGCGCTGTCCCCTTCTGCTTCAGGTCAACCTCCACGACTTTCTTCGCATTGTCCCAGGCGCCGCCCGCATTGGCCATGAAGATCGCCTCGTACAACCCGAAGATCGCGATCGAGAACAGGTAGCCGACAAACAGGAACGGCTCCATGAACGCGAATGCAAGTGTCGAGAAGAACACGGCGAGAAAGATGTTGAACATGCCCTTCTGCGCGTACTTCGTGCAGATCTCCACCACCTTCTTCGAGTCCGTTACCGACGCCTTCTCCGCGCCTTCCAGGTGAATGTTCGCCTTGATGAACTCAACCGCGCGGTACGCGCCCGTGGTCACCGCCTGCATTGAAGCGCCCGCGAACCAGAAGATCACCGCGCCGCCGCAGATTAACCCCAGCATAAAGGGCGCGTGCAGCAGCGACAGCTTATCCACGTTCGTGGTCAGTCCGTGGGTCAGCGCCATGATGATTGAGAACGTCATCGTGGTTGCGCCCACCACCGCCGTGCCGATCAGCACCGGCTTGGCCGTGGCCTTGAAGGTATTGCCGGCTCCATCGTTGGCTTCGAGCAAATCCTTCGCCCGTTCAAACCTGGCCACGATGCCGTAGTCCTTCTTCAACTCGGCTTCGATGCCCGGAACACTTTCGATCAGCGACAGCTCATACACAGATTGCGCGTTGTCGGTCACCGGTCCGTAGGAGTCCACAGCAATCGTCACCGGCCCCATGCCCAGGAAGCCGAACGCCACCAGGCCGAACGCGAATACGGCTGGCGCCAGCATCAGCACCGCCATCGACGCGCCCGTGCTGAAGAAGTAGCCCAGTCCCATCAGGGCCACCATGCTCAGTCCCAGCCAGTAGGCTGACATATTGCCGGCCACCATGCCCGACAGTATCCCCAGCGAAGCTCCGCCTTCTCTCGCAGATGTAACGATTTCCTGCACGTGGCCCGACTTGGTTGACGTGAATACCTTCACCAGTTCAGGAATCACCGCGCCCGCCAGCGTTCCGCAGGAGATGATCGAAGCCAGCTTCCACCACAGCGTGCCGTCGCCAAGATTCGGAATCATCAGGTAGGTCACGATGTAGGTGAGAATGATGGAAACGATGGAGGTGAGCCAGACCAGCGAAGTCAACGGCGCCTCAAAGTCCATCTCTTCGGAGTTCGCGTATCTCGCCTTAGCGATAATACCGTTAAGGAAGTAGGCGCCCGAGCTCGAGACCAGCATGGCCACGCGCATCACGAAGATCCACACCAGCAGTTGCACTTGCGTGGTGGGCTCCTTGACGGCCAGCAAAATGAAGGTGATCAGGGCGACGCCCGTCACGCCGTAGGTTTCAAATCCATCCGCGCTCGGTCCAACCGAGTCGCCCGCGTTGTCGCCCGTGCAGTCTGCAATCACGCCCGGGTTACGCGCATCGTCTTCCTTGATTTTGAAAACGATCTTCATCAAGTCGGCGCCAATGTCGGCGATCTTGGTGAAGATGCCGCCGGCAATACGCAGCGCCGCCGCGCCCAGCGATTCGCCGATGGCAAACCCGATGAAGCAGGGGCCCGCGTAATCGGCCGGGATGAACAGAAGGATACAAAGCATGATGAGGAGCTCAACCGAGATCAGCAACATGCCGATGCTCATGCCCGCCTTCAAAGGAATGGCAAACAGCGGATACGGCTTGCCGCGCAATCCGGCGAAGGCCGTCCGCGAGTTGGCAAAGGTGTTTACGCGAATGCCGAACCACGCCACACCGTAGCTGCCCGCGATGCCAACCAGCGAAAAGAGCAAAATGATCGGCAGCGTAACCCAGATCGGTTTATTCGGCACCGGCGCCAGAACGCCGAAGTACAGACTGATCACAACCGCGATGAAAGCCCACAGCAGGAGAATGAACTTGCCTTGCGTTACCAGGTAGGTTTTGCAGGTCTCGTAGATCAGGTCGGAAATTTCGAGCATTGTGCGGTGAACCGGAAGGTTCTTCAACTGCACATAAATCGCCAGGCCGAACAGCAGGCCGCCCACGCAGAACAGCAATCCGATCGACAGAAGCGCATGTCCGTTCAGGCCAAAGAAGTTCGCGAAAGTCACGCTCCTCAAATCCGGCAACACGAGGTTTGCTTCGCCCCCGCCCGCGTGTTCTGTCTGCGCATGGGCCAGGGTCGGAAGCAGCAGGCCCCCCAGGGCCGCCGCCGTCATGTATTGCCGCTTCAGAAAGGTCCGTGCGCCTTGCCAGATCGCGCCCGGAATCGAACACACCGAATTCGTTGCAGTCACAATTCCTCCCACGTAATGGTTTTTAAGTGAAGCCGCATGAACTACGGCCTTGAAATTCGCTCCCCTGAACCGCTGGGTGAATCGCCACCGGAAGGCTATCATCCGCATATACCTCTGTCGAGTGACTGCAATCACAGGGTTCCCCAGGGTATGTCCGGAGCGTTCCGATTCGGCACTTGAAACGGTGTAAAGTACACACGTGGGGGTACTTCAAAGATCACCATGACCTCGCACAACCTGCTTACGCCACGCCAGGCCGCGGAGAAGATCGGCATCAGCTATCCGGCCATGAAGCACTGGATCCTGGCCGGGCGCATCCGCACCGTCAAGACCCCCGGCGGCCATCACCGCGTGCCCGTCGAAGCACTCGACGAATTCCTCCCTGCCGCCTCCGCTCACTCGGGCTCTGGCCGCATCAGCGGCCGCAACCAGCTGCTCGGCTCCGTCGTCGAAGTCGTCATCGACGGTCTACTCGCCAAAGTCGTTCTCGCCGTCGGCAACCAGCGCGTCACCGCCATCATCACGGCCGACGCCGTGCGTGAGCTCGCCCTCAAGCCCGGCGACGCCGCCGTAGCCCTCGTCAAAGCCACTGAAGTCATGATCGGCAGACCCTGATCCCTCCAAAACTATAGTGTCCTATGCCAGTGCCCCGCCCTAGCCTCGGTTGCGCGCGCCAAAATTCATATTGAATCGACCATCTATATTGAACCGATCAGATAAAATCGTATAGAATCTCCAAATTAACGGTCGAATCACTTCCCAAAAGGAGATTCCATCCATGGAAGAGCAGTTCTTCCACGCTGCGGTTTCCCCGCTGCGGCGTTTTGTAGTGCAGTCCGTTATTCTTGCGGCAGCGTTCCTCCTCTTCCCAACGACGCCGGCGTTCGGCCAAGGCGCCAAGGCCGACACCAAGACGCCCCCCGACCCCTGCGCGAACGGTCGCGAATTTGCCACCACCGACTGCACGCTTACCTGGCACGGCATCACGGTCTACGGTGTATATGACATCGGCGTCGGCTACGTGAGCCACGGCCTTCCGGAAAACGGCTACAACTATGAAGGCGAATCCCTGATCAACCGAAACGGCTACGAACATCGATTCCTCGTCGCGCCGAACAACCTGCAGCAGACCAGCCTGGGCATCCGCGGCAAGGAACAGTTTCTGCCGGGCTGGTCCGTTGTCTTCAATGCTTCCACGGGTATCGATCCGAATTCCGGCCTGCTGGCCAACGCATCGGCGACCATGTTTATCAACAACGGCCTGCCCAGAGCCAGCTATTCTGAAGCCATCGACGGCGCGCGCGCAGGCCAACCCTTCAACGACGAATACTATGCCGGCATATCGTCCAAGGATTTCGGCGCCATCACCTTCGGCCGTCAGCGATCTCTTGGCACCGATGCCATGCTCCTTTACGATCCGGCCGGCGGTAGCTATGCATTCTCCTACATTGGCTACAACGGCACCATGGCCGGTGGCGGCGACACCGAGGACAGCCGTTGGGACGACGCACTCAAGTATCGCCTCGCCTATGGCCCGGTCCATTTTGGCGCAATGTATAAATTCGCCGACGGCTCTGCCGGCTGCTTCTCGGCCTCCTCAACATGGACAGCCGCAAACTGCACGGCGGAGCAGGCGCACAACAACGCATTTGGATTTAACCTCGGCGGAGAAGTCAACAAGTTCTCGAGCGACCTCGTCTACCAGCACTACAACCAGGCCATCAGCGTATTGAACCCGTTGCTCGGGCCTCAGAGCCTGACGCAGCCCTATCAGTCGACCGCCGACAGCATCAATACAAACCCCATCACCGGCGCTAATCTCATCGCCACCACCAACACCGTCTATGGCATCGTGACCGACAACAACGCAATCATGGCCACAGCCAAATACACGTGGGATCCGGTCAAGTTTTATGCAGGCTACGAATACATCTGGCAGAACAACCCCAAAAACCCGTTGGGTGTGGGCGCCTCAGACCAGGGCGGCTATTTTATGAGCGGGGTCGAAGACAACAATCTGGATTCTGAAAAGCTGGTGCAGATCTGGTGGACGGGCGCGAAATACACGTACCGCAAAAAATCCGACTTCACTCTGGCCTGGTATCAACAGCGGCAGAATGACTTCCGTAGACCGCCGGCATGTTCGGCCGCAGCAGGTTTCCGCGCTTCCTGCGCGGGCACGCTCAACGAGGGGTCGTTCTATGGGGACCATCGCTTCACCAGACGCCTGGACGCGTTTGCCGGCGTTGCCTATTCCTTCGTGAGCGGCGGTCTGGCCATCGCCATCCCTCATGGCCCCGGCGTCCCCTACAAATCTGACAACAACCTCGCTCCGACCATCGGTGCTCGTTTCAGCTTCTGATGGATATCCACCGAACATCGTCATGTCAACGGTTTTTGGACGAGTCGTCGCCCGCGCTTCGTGGACGTGATTACGCACCTGCGCGTTGATCGGTTCCTATTGCTCAATGCGCTTTCTGAGCACCCAGGTCGTCATGCAGCGAAGGTTCTGCACGATCGTCGTCTTTAGCGGATCGACCAGCACTGCATTCAACTCCTCTGTCGAGTCCAGAAGCATCTCCTCATCCACCAGGAACCATCTGGAACCATCGCCGATCACAAAGATATTGCCGCCGGCCCGCTCAAAGTCCATTCCAATTCTGGAACCCAGCCGGCAGAACAGCATGCCGCCGGGCCTGACCACCCGCCATAGCTCAGTCAACATGGCCCTGAAGTTTTCTTCATCCCGGGCAAAGTGAAGCACCGAATTGCAGATCACCACATCTGCAAACCCGTTTTGAAACGGCATCTGTTCAATTGACCCCACCTGGAAGTTCTCAGCAGGCAAACCGGTCATAAGCGAAGCTGAAAGCCGGCGAACGTGCTCAACGCCGCCGGCATCCTCATCCACTGCAAATACTTCGCACCCTTCGCGCAGCAGATGGACCAGATTTCTTCCGTATCCACATCCGGCGTCGAGCACCCGCATGCCTGGGGCGATGTTTCCTCGCAGAATCTGATCGAATACGTAAATATCTATATGGCCGAATTGTTCCTGAATGTTTAGCGCCACTCTCTCACCGTCCCAACCTATCGCGTTTCCATTTGCCGAACCCTGACGACTGATTCTCTCACTCTGTCGGAATCTGGATGGAGTCATCGGGCAAAACGTCTTTCATGTTCTGCACGGTCGGATCACGCACCTCGCCGCCGGGCAACGGGTGCAGCTTGAACAGCACCAACTGATTGCGCTCGGGATCATCGAAGGCAGCGAAGCTTGCCACCTGCTCCAGAGAAAAATGAGTGTGCAGGTCCTCGAGCGTTCCCGGATCAAGATCATTCCAGGACGCGTACCATCCCGGCTGGTAGTAGGCCGTCTTGGTCGGCAGGTCGGTAATCGAGCCGTTTGGGGAGACAAAGTCGTCGCAGAGCGCGGGCACGTGACTGATAAGCGAAACTTCGTCGCCACTGATCGACACCAGCAGCCGCCTGCCGTTGGGATGCTCATCCATATAACGCGCCAGTTGCCCGGCCGCGGTCACGAACGTATATTGCGGGTGAAGCGCGTACTCGACTAGCCTTGCGCCATTCAGTCCGGCAGCCAGCACCGCAACCCCAATCACGATGGCGCCGGCGATGGTCAGCGCTGGCCTGTGGCTGGCGGGCCTATTCAGGCCCTTACCTGCGCCGCCAGCGCCCAACAGTGCCTGCGCTGCACGCGCAATCACGATAAAGCAGAACAAACCCACGACCGTGAAGTAGCGCGGCTGTGGATGATTCTGCACCGACATGAACCCGATGTATCCCGCCACCGAGAGCACCGAGGCGCCGAGCACGGGGTCAAGGAACATCCTGCTTCCCCAGTCGCGCCGCCTCTCGACATCGAGCGCGCGCGCCTTGTCCCTGCCTGCGCGCGACCAGGCCGTTCGCCGCGAGACCGCCGCAAACAACAGCACGATTCCGGCGAGCGGGACCAGAATGTGATCGGCCCACAACCCGCCGTGGATTGACCACGCCGCACTCACCACTGGCCAGTAAAGCTCCTTTGGCTTGGGGTAGGCGTTCACGACGTACATATATTTGTAGTCGCCCCACAGTCCTCGCCACGCCACCAGCGAGAGCCATAACCCGTAGGAAAGCGCGAAGGCGCCAATGGCAGCCAGCGCGCAGCGCGCAGCGTGAAACACGTTGCGGCGCAGGGGCATCAGCATCGCCCACGCCACGGCTGGCAGCAGAAAAATCGCCGTGGTCTTGGTCAGCATCATCACGGTGAAGAGCAACCCGATGCCCGCGGAAGAACGTACCGGCCACTTCAACTGCGGCAGGCGCACGGCGATGTTGAGCGCGCACAGCTCGAAGGTCATCAGCACCGGCTCAAGAATGGCCAGCCGGCTGAAGCAGTAGAGGAATGGGCTGGTCACCATCAGCGTCACGGCCAGCAACGCGGCCCAGCGCGGTCCCGCCGACCGGATGAGCAGATAGCTCAGCACCAGGTCCGCAAAGAAGAACGCAACGGCCAGCGCGCGGGCGGCCTCCGGCGTAACCCCGGTTACGAAGAACAGCAGCCATTCAAGAAATGGCAGCACCGGCAGCGCAACGGCTGGATTGAAGTCACCGGCCAAATACCAATTCCCAAACAGGTGCGCGCGAATGGCAGCGTTGCCGTACCATCCCTCGTCGGTGTATTTGGCCCAGTCAAACACCCACGGCGAGTGATTCGGAAAATCGGCTCTCAGGTTGACGGCGTGCAGAAGCGCAAACACAACGATGACCAGCAGCCAGGCACCCAACAGCGCTCGTCGTGTCCCGATCGTCAATGGCCCGTTCTCCAGAAAAGTCCCGCGTGCAACGCCGTGGCAGACTCTTCGCCCAGCATTCTGAGAACGATGAAAACTGGAAAAGATGACGCCTCGGCGGGGATGCACCGAGTATAGCGGAACAACGCCGCATTCTTTTGGGATTTAAGACCCGCGCCAGCCTGCCGCGAAGATTTTCCCCTGACCCAGGGCGGGATTCGGTCCGCTTACCACCGTTTTCCACCATCGTTCATGTTTTCTTCCGCATCGCCGATGAAATGAGCGTCGGCCCAATCCACTGACTTTGGGCCATGGAGGCGAGGGACGTTGAGAACCATGCAGAGCGCCGCTCAATATCAGCCTCAGCCGGCCGCAAAGCTCTCCCTCGTTGAGGCCGAAGCCTCACCCGCCCTTCAAATCGTCGGTATCAGCGCGGTGTGGCGCAAGCTGCTCATGCAGGCTGAAATGGCAGCGCCCCATCTGCAGGTGGCCTCCATTGAAGGTGAACACGGCTCCGGCAAACACACGCTGGCTCGTCATTTATTCTCACGTTCGCCGCTTTCGGGTTCGGGATTTCAGCGTCGAGATGCGCGCGAGTGGCTCGCCACCGATGCCGATCCGGCCACGCTCGCCGGCTTCACTTATCTTGACCGTGTCGACCTGCTTGCCCCGCCGGGGCAGGGATTGTTGCTCGGCGTTCTCCGTGCCTTGCAGGACCGTCCTCCGGGCCGCGCTGTCTTGCTCGCGTCCTCGCAAACACCGCTACGGCAGATGGCAGGCCAGGGATTGCTGTTGCCCGATCTTGCTTTCCGGCTTACCTCCATCCGCTTTGCCATTCCGCCACTGCGCCAGCGACGCGAAGACATTGCCCCGCTCGCCCAGTGCCTGCTTGACCGCATCTGCACCCGCTATCAGCAGCGTCCTGTGTTGCTCGGCCCCGGCACGCTCGCGCGCCTGCTGCAACACCCGTGGCCCGGAAACATTCGCGAACTCGCCGGAGTACTTGAGACCGCGCTCCTTGAGGCCGACAACGGCGTCATCCTTTCGAGTAACCTCGCTTTGCCCACCGAATCTGACCAGCCAGTTTCAGCCCGGCCGGCTTCGCAGCTCGACGACCTTTCGCTCGACGCCGTCATTCGCAATCATGTGCAGTACGTTCTCGACTTGAACCACGGCAACAAGCTCCGCGCCGCGCGCCAGCTCTCCATCAGCCGCTCAACCCTTTACCGCATTCTAGGCAACGAATCCCTACTCGCCTCCTGATCACCGCCCTTTGCCCCACCCATCGCGATGCCGGGGTCAAAGAAAAAGGGCAGCCTCATCGAGGCTGCCCTTCGTAATCCCAGGAACTTGATTCGTTTTTCCCCTGTATTCACAGGGGTTTTCGCTCATCATGCCGGTCAGCTGAAGCTGACCGGCATGATGATTAGTGCGCGGTGTGGTGAGCAGCAGAGGGCTTGGCCGGGACGTGGTGCACCGGAGCCGCCTTCTTCTCACCCTGGATGAAGCCGTCACGCAGCACGATCTGCGCGGTGGCGGGCCTGGTCGCGGTAGCCGGAATCGCCGTATAGGTGTCGTAGGTGGCGTCCAGCTCGTCGGCGGGCTGCAGCTTGTATTCAAAGCCGGCAGCCGGGGCGTCCTTGCAGCCGACCGGTTCCTTCAGGTTGACGATGAAGTCAGGCGTCTTGTTGTCCTTGGCGTCCTGGGTCACGGCTACCTTAATGGACACGACGGCAGGCTCGACTTCGATCTTCTTGAACTTGGCCGGTGATTCGGTCAGGAAATCAAGGGCATCGGTATCGGCCTTGACGCCGTTGGCAGTGATGTAATCCTCCGCTTCCTTGACGTGGAGTTCAGAAGGCGCGGGAGGAGCGGAGCCGCAAGCCGCCGGAGTGGTGAGTTTGACGGTGTAGTCCTTGGGCTTGACGGCGGCCAGTGTGGTGACCGAGATCTTGAGGACCGTGGCCGTGGCATCCGTAACGACGCCCGGGACCGGGGTGGGCTGATTCTGCACGACGGCCCAGAGCTTCTGCGCGTCGGCTGCAGTGCCGTTGGCAAGGATGAACTCCTTGTCTTCAAGGTTCAGCTTGGTCAGGTCAGGCGTGTTGGCCAGCACGTTGTGCACGATCTCAGGCGGCGTGGGCGCGGGAGCGATGACGACGGAATCGGGCTTGAAGAGCGTTTGCGCCGACGCCGTCTTGACGGCATCCAGGCCGTCGAGGCCGCCGTGGAAACGCTTGTACCAGTACTCAAGCTTGGGCTCGATCTGGGTCTTGTAGGCCGGTGGCGCGAAGTTCCATGCACGGGCGTAGAACCAGACGGCTTGCACAGGGTCGCGAGAGTCGCCGGGCTTGGCATAGGCTTCAGCCAGCTGCAGCGTGTCCACCAAGCCGGTGCCGCTCTGCGTGGCCGGCAGCGGGAAGAGATTGAGCTCGGTCTTGTACTCGGCAATGGCGCCCTTGAAGTCCTGTTTTGAGGCCAGGTCGTCGAGAGCGATGGCGGAGTGGAAGATGGGGAAGGTAGCCGCGGTCATCTTCTGCCAATCAGCAGCTGCCGTGTCAGTGGGCTTGGTGGCCTTGAGGCCCTTCTGGCCGATTGCGCCGGCATCGTCGCAGACCTGGGCATCGTTGGTGCGGAGGCACTGGCTGCGCTTGATGGTGGCCGAGACATAGAGAGCCTTCATGTTGTTCGGATCGAGCTGCAGGAGCCGCGAGGCGGCGCCGACAGCCTTGTCCACATCGCCGGTCTTTTCGTAAGTGTCAATGAGATCGTCGAGGACGGACTTCTTGACCACACTCTGCGGGTAGGTCTGTAAGAAGGACTCTTCCGCCGCGGCGCGGGCGGCCGGGTCGGTCTGGGTCCCGGCTTGTTGATATGCATTGAATTCTGCCGGGTTCTGGATCGAGATGGTTCCCTGATCCTGACCATATGCTCGCAGCGTGGGCGCGGAAACGAGGCAGATGCTCGCCGCTGCCATCACGGTTGCCAAGACTAACTTCTTCATGCAGTGCTCCTGGGAATTCTTGAAGATCGAGATCAATACTTGCGCACTCGCTGGCGGAATGTTCAACCGTACTGAATTTCGGTTGTATGCCGGGGTGCCGGATTAAACGATACCACAGCTTCCAATGCGGTGTTGAAAGGATTATAGAAAGGCTCGGCGGCAGGTGACAAGGAAACTTCGAGGAGAACTTTAACGATAACGTGGCAGAGCGAGCCCAGACCCTTGCCCGGCCGGTGGAAACGGACGGTCGGACCATTCAGAGGGCCATGAAAAGGGCGAGTCAGCAGAGTTGAGGGCTCAAACGAAAGTGGCAGCCCCGCTCCCTCCAATGGTGGAGGGATTCTAGAGCCGGGATGCGGCCGGCCGCCTGCTTTTGAGGTGGGTCCGTCGGCCGGCTATTGAAGTAGCCGGACGAGGGCTGCCTGCTCCGCAAGAAAGGCGTCGTGGCCGTGGTCGCTGACCATCTCGCGGTAGTCGGCCTCAACGCCGGCGGCGCGGATGGAGTTGGCGAATTCGCGGACCATCGGTTCAGGAAAGAGCCAGTCGGAACTGATGCCGATAAAGCTCAGGCGGGCACGGATGCGGCCGAAGGCCTCCTTGGGCGACCCGCAGCCGCGCATCGGGTCCCAGGTGTCCATGGCGCGGAGGATGGCCAGGTAGGCGTTGGCATCGAAGCGCTCAATGAAGCGCTCGCCCTGGTAGTCGAGATAGCCGGCGATGTCGAAGCGGCCGCCGGTGAGACCGCCGCCATGGTCGTTGAGGCACCACGGGTCTTCGATTTCACGGAGGTTGGGATTGCGGCCGAAGCGCTCCTCAAA
>Ga0182013_10004346_pt1 | contig 17100 bp, 15 predicted proteins | sample 612S2MmetaG_FD_120487 | JGI IMG/M metagenome (GOLD analysis project Ga0182013, IMG submission 120487) | Permafrost microbial communities from Stordalen Mire, Sweden - 612S2M metaG | ecosystem: Environmental > Terrestrial > Soil > Wetlands > Permafrost | place: Sweden: Stordalen | collected...
CCTACGAGCGAGGCGACTTCACTCCGGCGACGACGTTGACGGGTGCCCGCGACCTCCTCGCGGAGACCTACCTCGAGTCCATCCGCTGGGCCGACTCGGCAGTCAACGCCGTCGGCTGAGCCCCTATAGCACGCCCCGAGAATCCGCCAGAACAGTCGCCGAGGGCCTCTGGAGGGGAGCAGGTCCGTGACAGCGCCCTTGGAACGTCCAGATCGTCCGATGCGTCCATCCTCTGCACGTTGTGGACATGTGGATGCGCCATCAGCCCTCAGGGCGCGCCTTGCGGAAAGGCGAGCTTCCACAGGTCAACCCGTCCGAACGGTGCGATGCGATTTGTGCGCTAAAACTACACAGTTGTCCAGTTGGCAACGACGGAGCCGCCTGATCGGACCGCGGAACACAGGAGCCACAATCGATGACGCTACCCAGCCCCATACCGATCGACCTCGCGGAGATGATCTCAGCACGGCTGCGGGTCATCGGCGACCCCACCCGAATCCGCATCCTCGACCTGCTTCGCGATGACGAGCTGACGGTCACGCAAATCACCGAACGACTGGACACCAGCCAGCAGAACGCATCCAAGCACCTCGGCATCCTCCTGCAGGCCGGCATCTTGGCGCGCCGCAAGGATCGGAACAGCTCCATCTACAGCATCGCCGACCGCGGCGTCTATGAGCTCTGCGAGCAGGTCTGCGGAGGGCTCCAGATGCAGCTCGCCGATCTCACCGCACTGGTTCAGGGCACGCCGTGAGCGTCCTCGGCCGGCGAGGCACACGTCGGCCGAGCGCCTGCGCCCGGCCCGGTCTCGGGAGGCCCTAGCGGCAGGCCGGCGAGCGGCTCTCTACCACTACTCTCGTACACAACGATGTAGTTGTGATATGTTCCTGGTGTGGACCAGCCGACCCGTATCCCTCACCAGCCCCAGCCAGAGCTCATCGACCTGATCGCCGAGCGCTTCCGCGTTCTGAGCGAGCCGATGCGAATCCGGCTGCTCGACGCTCTTCGTGATGGACCGAGGACCGTCCAGCAACTGGCCCACACGACCGGAGCTTCGCAGCAGAACGTCTCCAAGCATCTCGGTGTGCTGCTTCGCAGCGGCCTCGTCAGCCGACGCAAGGAGGGCACCTATTCGGTCTATGCCATCGCCGACGAGGGCGTGTTCGACCTCTGCGAGCAGGTGTGCGGCGGAATGCGCAGCCGCGTGCAGGGTCTCAACGCGGTGCTACACGAGGGACTCACGCAGTGAGCCCGACGGCGTGTGCGAACCACTCGACGCCAAACCCCGCGGCGGGCAGATCCCGGTTGCCGCCCCAGCTCATCCCATTCGCGCTGGAGGGCAGCAGGACGCTCCTCAGCGCCGCGCCTGCCGCACTCGTTTCCAGATTGTTTCCGCGGCTGAGGGCATTTGTCGGCGTCGGCCAGCGGCTGCATGTGCTCGTCGCCGCTCGCCCGGCCACGCCGGTGCTCCGGCGTCTGTTCTCGATGCGGTCCGTCATCTACCCCGTCCAGGAGGCACGCTCATGAGCACCACCGCCGCGCCTGCACCCGCCGCTGTCCCGGCGCCTGCTGAGCATCACATGAAGGTCGGGCCGATCGGTCGCCTGGGGCGCTACACGGCCACACATTTCCGCACTGTTCTCCTCGGGTGGGCCGTGATCGCAGTCGTGCTCGGTTTCTTCGCCCCGAAAGTCGAGACTGCACTGTCGGGCGCCGGCTGGGAAGCAAGCGGGTCGCAGTCTGCGCAGGCGCGCAAGCTCGTCGAAAAGGATTTCGCGGGCCTCGGCAGCTACGGGCTGATGACCGTTGTCTATTCGCCCACTGAAACCGTCGGCTCACCGGCGTTCAGGTCGGCGATCATGCGCGTCGAACAGACGCTGCGAGCGAACGGCGCCGTACGGACCGTGGTGGCGCCCACGGCTGGGCTGTCGATCTCCCGCGACGGCCACACCGCGATCGTGCAGGCCGGCGCCGCCAAGGACCCCAATGAAATGGTCGCCGCCGCGGACAAGCTGAAGGGAAGCCTCCACGCGCTGTCGACGAGCACGGTTGTCGTGAACCTCACTGGCGCAGCCGGTATGTGGTCGGACTTCAACGCTGCCAACCGCTCCGCGATGCTCAAATCCGAGGTCATCTCCTGGCCGGTGACGCTCGGCATCATGCTGCTCGCCTTCGGCTCGCTGGTCGCAGCCGGACTGCCGCTGATGCTGACAATGGTCGGACTGCTCTGCGCTGCCGGGATGCTCTACCTCGGGACGAAGGTCATGCCGATCTCGATCTGGGCGATGAACTTCGCACTGATGTTCGCGCTCGCGCTCGGCATCGACTACGCGCTGTTCATAGTCATGCGCTTCCGCGGGGCGCTGTTCGGGTCAAGGATGGGTGCCGAGGAAGCGGCCGCCGTGACGATGGACACCGCCGGCAAGGCCGTTCTGTTCAGCGGCGTGACCGTCCTGATCTCGCTCACCGCCGTGATGCTCGTGCCGAGCCCCGCCTTCCGCAGCATGAGCCTCGGCATCATGCTCGCCGTCATCTTCGTGCTCGCCGCAACGCTCACCCTGCTCCCGGCGGTGCTTGCGAAGCTCGGCCCGAAGGTCGACAACCTGGCGCTGCCGTGGGCACACTCAGGTGAGCACCGCTCCCCCCGCTTCGCAGCGTGGGGCGAACGACTCTGGGCTCACCCCTGGAGCTACGGGGTCCCCGCGCTCGTTGTGCTGCTCGCGCTCGCCTACCCGGTCACGCAGCTGAAGACATCCATGCCCTCGATCAAGGTGGTACCCACCACCGATTCCTCACGGGTCGGCTACAACCAGGTTCAGGCCGCGATGGGCGCGGGCGCAACAGGTCCACTGCAGCTCGTCACGCCCGCCGCCGACGCAGCGAGGGTCACAGCGATCGCCAAATCTGACCCCGGCATCGCCCAGGTGATGCCGAACCAGAACGGCAAGGACGGTTTCGTGCTCGTCACCGCCATCCCGCGCCAGGACCCCTCAGACCCCGCCGTCGCAACGACGATCGACCGGCTCCGCAGCGAGGTTCCCGCGGGCACCGTGCTCGGCGGCGCCGTCGCCGAAAACCACGACCTGCAGAAACTGCTGTCCGCCAAGACCTCGCTCGTCATCGGAGTGGTCCTCGTGCTCGGCTTCCTGCTGCTGCTGTTCGCGCTGCAGGCACCGCTGCTCGCCGCCGCCGGCGTGCTCACCAACCTGCTCGCCACCGGCGCAGCGTTCGGCGTCGCAAAGTGGGTCTTCCAGGACGGCGACCTGCACTCGCTGCTCGGATTCCAGCCGCAGGGATTCCTGGACGCCTGGGGGCCCGTGTTCTTCTTCGCGATGATCTTCGCGATCTCCATGGACTACACCATGTTCCTTCTCTCCTCAGCCAAGGAGCACTGGGACCACAGTCACAGCGCCCGAGACGCGATGGTCAACGGAATGGCGCACTCCGGGCGCGTGATCTTTGCCGCCGCCGCCGTGATGGTCGCGGTGTTCTTCACATTCGCGCTCTCCGGGCCCCTACCGCCGAAGGAGATGGGCATCATCCTCGGAGTGGCGGTGCTCCTCGACGCGGCACTCGTCAGGCTGCTCCTGCTCCCGGTACTGCTCCGGCTGATGGGCGCCCGCGCCTGGTACCTGCCCAGGTGGATGCGCCGCATCCTGCCCGACGTGCGGTTCGGACACTCATGAGCCGGCGGGAGACCATGCGATGGGATGCGGCCGGGTTCCACGTGCTCGCGCTCCCGCTCTGGCCCTCGTTCACCGATCGTCGCATCGTTCGGGCGAGCGCCGAGCCATTCCGAGCGGAGCGACGGTGATGCTGTTCGCCCGCAAGATCACAGCGATCACACCCACGCAGGCCTGGGAGGCGCAGAGGCGCAAGGACATCGTGCTGGTCGACGTCCGTCAGCCGCAGGAGCAGCGATCCGATGTCGTTGCCGGCGCGCTGCTCATACCCCTCAACGAGCTCGCCCGCCGCATGGACGAGCTGCCACGCGGGCGCACCGTCGCGTTCCTGTGCCGCTCCGGCCACCGAAGCACGCTCGCCGCCCGGCAGGCGCGCCGGCACGGCATCGATGTGGCCAGCATCAAGGGCGGCATGATCGCCTGGAAGCAGGCAGGACTCCCGACCTCCACCCCACCACGCCACGCGAACCACCCCGCCTGATCGTGTCGTTCACACAGCCGATCGAGCGAATCGCGCGCCGCCACGCCACGCGCATGGTGCCTGAACCCAGCCCCGAAGGACCCGGGCTCTTCACAGTCGATGGAACCTGGGGCACGATCGCGCCGATGCACCTATCCCCCGGCGTGGTCACCGTGGGCGAGCTCGAGGTCATCGACCACATCGCCGCCGGACTGCCGCTCGTGGACACTCGGCTCGAGCACTTCTACCGGGAGGGCACAATCCCCGGCGCACGCAACATCGCCCACGAGCAGATCAAGGACTCAATCGACTCGCTCAACCCGGATCTCCCGACGGTCTTCTTCTGCAACGGACCTCAATGCGCCGCGACACCCGACGCGATCGGCACGCTCCTCGCAAACGGCTACCCAGCCGAGTCGATCCTGTACTACCGCGGGGGCGTACACGACTGGATGACACTGGGTCTCCCCGTCGAGGTGCCGTCCTGACCTCGTTTACCCGGCAGGAGAGCGGGCGAGAAGTTGCTGCTCACCTACCTCCACACATCACGGTGGTTCGCGTCCACTCTGGAAGATGCGCCCGTGCCCAGCAGCCCGGATCGGCGGGCACCGGCGTCGCCCGTGTGGTATCGAACCCGGATGCCTTCGACAGCTGACGCCGAGCTCGACAATCCGGCGTACGCGGCACTATGCGGGCCGCACGCGCGGTTTGCGCAGGTGCGCGGGCGCGTGCGGCGCTACCCGCCCGACGTCGCGCCATTCCTCGCGCTACCCGCACGGCCCTCGGCACGGGACTGGCGGGACGCCGGCGATCTCGTTGAACCAGGTGGTTACGCAGCCGTCCGGCACAGCAACGCTGAGATTCCACACGCGTGGCGGGAGATCGCGGCGTTCGATCTGGTTCAGATGATCGGTGAGCGGGTCGCCGCGACGGAGTTCCCGGAGGCTGCGCCGCTCGGCGCCGCCGACGTGCCCGAGATGCTCCAACTCGTTGCCCAGACCGAACCAGGCCCGTTTCTGACCAGGACGATTGAGCTCGGCGCCTACCTCGGTGTCCGCTGCGACGGCGAACTCGTAGCCATGGCCGGTGAGCGGTTGCGTCTGAACGGCTGGACCGAGATCAGCGCCGTCTGCACCAAACCTGAGCACCGCGGCCGGGGTCTGGCCTCGCGGCTGATCGGAGCGTTGACCGCGGGCATCGTGCTGCGCGCACAACGCCCATTCCTGCACGTGTTGAGCACCAACACGGGAGCGATCCGCCTCTATGAAGACCTCGGCTTTCGCGTGCGGCAGACCGCAACGCTCAATGTTGTGACGCCGGAGCCGAGGCGCAGCGCGCGTCACTAGGTGCAGGGTGCGCAGCACAACGAGAGCGCTCGGTTGAGCAGACGCGTGAAGGGCGCAGTTTTGGCTTGAGTCCCCTAAGGCGCATTCACCAATGCGACACCCCGAGTCGCGTGCACCGCGCATCTCGACGCCAAGTCGTCGCGAGGCGGCCGTCGAGCCGCGGTCGGCACCTGCCGACCCCGCTCGTGAGTCTGCTCGCTCTCGATCACAGAGAGCGGCGGCCGCCTATATGCTGGAGGCGCTTTCTGTCCGCTGGCACGCGAGCGAGGGGAACGGCGGAGCGCGGCCCGGCGAGCGGGCGGGCAGAGTTGGTGCCTGCGACCGTAACGCTAGCCACGCCGAGGTGACTCAACCACAATGGAAGCCCCCGCCGAACAACAAGCTGGATCCGTCGCTCTCATCTGGCACCGGGTGGCCGGCAGCGACGAGCTCCCGGAGGGGCGCGTTAAGGCGGTGAATGCGGGCCGGCACACGGTTGCCCTGACCCACTTCGAAGGTCGGTACGGCGCGCTCTCCAACCGATGTCCTCACCAGGGCGGGCCGCTCGGCGAGGGCACGATCGAGAAGGGCATGCTCCGGTGCCCGTGGCACGGCTATGACTACTGCCCGCTGACCGGCGAGTCACCGTTCGGCGACGCGGTCCCGACGTTCCCTGTCGAGCAACGGGATGACGGCATCTACGTGGCCGTGACGCCCGACCCGCCGCACGGCACGACCGTCAGCGACGTGGTCGCCCAAACGCTTGTCAACTGGGGCGTGCGCCACGTCTTCGGGATGGTCGGGCACTCAAACCTGGGGCTGGCCGACGCGCTGCGCCGGCAGGAGCGAGATGGCAACCTGAGCTATATCGGCATCCGGCACGAGGGTGCGGGCGCCTTCGCCGCATCGGCATACGGCAAGCTCACCGGCCGGCCGGCCGCGTGCCTGACGATCGCCGGACCCGGAGCGACGAACCTGCTGACGGGACTGTGGGATGCGAAGGTGGATCGCTCGCCCGTGATCGCACTGACCGGGCAGGTCGACACGCAGGTGCTGGGACCCGGGGCCTTTCAGGAGGTTGACCTGCAAGCGGCATTCGGGTCGGTGGCCGCGTTCAGCCAGACGGTGCTGCCGAGCAGCCGGCATGCCGAGCTGGCCAGCCTTGCCGCCAAGAATGCGATTCTTCGCCGCGACGTCGCGCACCTGATCTTCCCTGACGAGGTTCAGACTCTCCCGGCGGGTGCCGAAGAGGCGTCCGGCCCCGAGGGCCGGATCGCAGGCCAGCAGATCACGCCGCCGTCGCAGTCGCTGGCCGCGGCGATCGAGCTGCTGACGCAGGCGAAGCGGCCGGTCATCATCGTCGGCCACGGCGCGCGCTTCGACATGGAGTCGATCACCGCCCTGGCCGAGCACATCGGTGCGCCCGTGATCACCACGTTCAAGGCCAAGGGGCAGATCCCCGACGGCCACCCCCTGGCGTGCGGCGTGCTCGGGCGCAGCGGCACGCCGGTCGCGAGCTGGTTCATGAACGAGAGCGACGCGCTGCTGGTGCTCGGAGCGTCCTTCTCCAACCACACCGGCATCTACCCCGGGAAGCCGATAGTGCAGGTGGACTTCGACCCGCTCGCGCTCGGAAAGTTTCACCCGGTCACCGTGCCGGTGTGGGGCGAGATCGGGGTCACCGTCCGGCTGCTCGCCGGAGAGCTCCCCGCGGCGGGCCCGGAGCGCGCCGACCAACGCCCGGAGCTGGCCGAGCGCTGGTCTATCTGGCGCGCGGAGAAGGCGAGCCGCGCCCGAGACGACCGCGGCCGGGGAGTCAGCTCGGCCGCTGCCTTCGCCGCGCTCGAGCGCCACGTCCCCGAGCGGGCGATCGTCGCTGTCGACGTCGGAAACAACGCCTATTCCTTCGGCCGCTACTTCGAGTGCAAGAAGGACCAGACCGTCCTGATGTCCGGCTACCTGGGATCCATAGGCTTTGGCTACCCGGCGGCGATCGGTGCGTGGGCGGCAGCGCCGGAGCGGCCGATCTTCGCCGTCACCGGCGACGGCGGGTTCGCTCAGTACATGGCGGAGCTGCTGACCGCGGTCAAGCACGACATGAACATCACGCACATGCTGCTCAACAACGGCCAGCTCGGCAAGATCGCGAAGGAGCAGCGCGCCGGCGACTGGGACGTGTGGCAGACCTCGCTTCACAACCCAGACTTCGCCGAGTACGCGAGGATCAGCGGAGCCTTCGGCGTGCGCGCGACCAGCGCCGACGAACTCGACGACGCACTCACCGCTGCGATCGCCCATGACGGCCCGGCGCTCGTCGAGGTCATCGCCGACCCCGAGCTTGTCTAAAACCTACCGAGAGGACCTCACCAGCGATGCCGATCCCCGACTCGATCACCGCGTTCATCGACGCCCAGGCAAGCCGCTCGACCATCGTGTACGACGATCTGCGGGTGGTTGTCTTCAACGGCACCACCAAGCGTTCGCCCGAGCCGAGCAACACCGACGGGCTGCTCGCGATCTCGCAGCGGATCTTCGCCGCCCTCGGCGTGCGCTGCGATGAGGTGCGCACCGTCGATCGCACGATCCCGCCAGGACTGTGGCCCGACATGCGCGAGCACGGCTACGAGCACGACGAGTTCCCCGACATCTACCGCTCGCTCGTTGAGCCCGCCGACATCCTGCTGCTCGCCGGCCCGATCTGGCTGGGCGATCAGAGCTCACAAACCCGCACGATCATCGAGCGCCTCTACGCCTACTCCAGCGAGGTGAACGATCGGGGCCAATGGGCGTACTACGGCAAGGTCGGTGGGGTGCTGACGACGGGCAACGAGGACGGCGGCAAGCACGTCAGCGCGCAGGTGCTCTACGCACTGCAGCACATCGGCCTCGCGATTCCACCCCAGGCGGACAGCTACTGGGTCGGCGAGGCGGGCCCCGGCCCGTCCTACCTCGACGAGGTGGGCGGCGGGCAGCACAATGCCTGGACGACCCGCAACACCGTGTTCATGACCTGGAACATGCTGCACCTCGCGCGCATGCTGAAGGATGCGGGCGGGATCCCGGCGTACGGCAACTCCACGTATGACTGGAACCTGGAGCAGAGCGAGCACCCCAACCCGGAGTACCGGTGAGGGCAGGCAGCGCGCTGGCCGCCCATAATCCAACAACCGTTGACTTAGAGGTTTCCGGAACCTAGTATCGGCCCCGTGTGGGCCGTGATCGTCAAGGAGTTCGTGGAGCTCCGGCGCGACAGGCGCTCGATGGCGCTGGTCATCGCGCTCCCGATCCTGCTTCTGGTCGTCTTCGGGTACGCCGCCAACTTCAACGTGGACCACATCAAGACCGAGGTGGTGGGTCCCGGCGCACAGGCAGCGTCCAACTCGCTGCCCGCCCGACTGCAGGTGAGCTCCGTCGATCCCGCGGGCACGAGGAACGATGCCGTGAGAGCCCTGCGTGACAACAAGGCCGACGTGGCGGTCGTGACGAGCTCCGGGACGGCGCCGGTGGCGCTGGTGGACGGCTCCGAACTCTTCGCCGCGCAGCAGGCCGTCAGCGGCCTGGCCCAGGCGAAGCCTCCGCTCCAGACAGAGGTCCTCTTCAACCCTGACCTGAAGACGTCGTGGGTGATGGTTCCAGCACTCGCCGGATTGATCATGGCGTTCATCGGCACGATCATCACGAGCCTGGGCCTGGTGCGCGAGCGTCAGGCGGGGACACTCGAACAGCTCGCGGTGATGCCGCTGCGAGCCACCGACGTGATCGGCGGGAAGGTGGTTCCGTACTTCGTTCTCGCCTGCCTGGACATGCTCGTCGTGACGATCCTCGGCGTGCTGCTCTTCTCTGTGCCCTTCAACGGCTCTATCCCGGTGTTTGCGCTCGGCGCACTGCTGTTCGTGTTCGTTGTGCTCGGGATCGGGGTCTTCATATCCACCATCTCCGAGAACCAGGGCCAGGCCATCCAGACCGCGATCCTCTTCCTGCTGCCGCAGATCCTGCTGTCGGGGATGATCTTCCCGCTCGTCGGGATGCCCTGGGCGATCCGTTGGATCGGCTACGTGCTGCCGCTCACGTATTTCATTGAAATCGCTCGCGGCGTGATGCTGCGCGCGGAGCCGCTCGCGTCGCTCTGGCCGGCTTTCGCTGTGCTCGCGGGGATGGCGCTGCTCGTATTCGGCGCCGCGGTCCTGCGCCTGAGCCGCGACCTGGCGCCGAACGCGCGCCGGGCGGAGCCGGTACCTGCTCCCGCCCCCGCGACGTGATGGATTTCGGGGTCGAGCAGGTCACGGTCGAGATCGACGGGAAGGCGGTGCTCGACGACGTCACCCTGAGCGTCCCGAGGGGCGCGGTCACAGCGGTCGTGGGTGGCGACGGCGCAGGCAAGTCGACGCTCCTGCGATGCCTGGTTGGACTGCGGACGCCCGTTCGCGGCGTGGTGCACCGGCCGTCCAAGACGCAGCTGGGCTACATGCCGTCGACGTCGGGAACGTGGCTCGAGCTATCTGTCGCAGAGAACATGTCCTTTGTCGGTCGTGCCTACGGGATCGAGCCACAGGTGTGTGCCAGGCGCATCGGGGCCCTGCTGCAGCAGGGGGGTCTCGCCGCAGCCGTGGACCGGCGCGCCGGCGATCTCTCCGGAGGGATGCGCCAGAAGCTCGGGTTCTGCATGGCGCTGCTACACGAGCCCCAGCTCCTGGTTCTGGACGAGCCGTCCACCGGCGTGGACGCGGTCAGCCGCGTCGAGCTTTGGCGGATGATCGCGCAGGCCGCAGCGCGCGGGGCGGCTGTGGTGATGGCGACGACTTACCTCGACGAGGCCGAACGTGCCTCCTCGATTCTCGCTCTCGACCGTGGCAGGTCACTCCTCGCCGGGGAACCGGCGGCGGTCCTCGCGTCGATGCAGGGTGCGATCGTCGAGGCGGATCAGCCATCGACGATGACCTGGAGGCGAGCGGGCACCTTCCACGAATGGGTGCCTGACCGCGCTCTCGCGGGGGAACGCAGGGCAGTCACGCCGGACCTCGAGGACCTCGTGATAACCGAGCTGCTGCGTGTCCGCAGCGGAGCCACGGGCACACCGTGATCTCGCTCGCCGCGAAGGACGATGTTCTCGCGCGAACATCGCGGGCGACCAGGAGGTTCGGATCGTTCACGGCGGTGCAGGACGTTTCGATCGAGGTTGGCCCGGGCGAGATAGTCGGCCTGCTGGGCGCAAACGGGGCGGGCAAGACAACGCTGATGCGCCTGATGCTGGGACTGCTCCCGGTCTCCTCCGGGTCGGTCTCGGTCTTCGGCGGGCCGCCGTCCCGCAGGACCCGCGCGAGGCTCGGCTATGTACCGCAGGGACTGGGTTTGTACATGGACCTGACCGTGGCCGAGAACCTGCGCTTCTATGCGGCCGCCTTCGGCGTCGAATCGTCGCCGGCCGACCTCCCGGACGGGCTCGCGGAGGCACACGACAGCCTCGTGGGTCAGATCGGTCTCGGCCGCCAGCGCCAGCTCGCCTTCGCGTGCGCACTCAGCCACCACCCGTCGCTTGTCGTGCTCGACGAGCCGACCTCGGGCGTCGACCCGCTCGCAAGGAGCGCGCTGTGGGACCAGGTTCACGATCAGACCGACCGCGGTGTGGGCGTCATCCTCACCACGCACTACCTCGAGGAGGCGCACCAGTGCGACCGCCTCGTGATCATGGCCGCCGGGAAGGTCGTGGCACGCGGAACCCTCACTGAGATCACCAGGGGCCAGCGCACAGCGCGCGTTCGCTGTGAGTCATGGGCGAGCGCCTTCAATGCGCTCACGGCCGCCGGAATGCCGGTGACCCTCAGCGGACGGCAGGTGCGCGTGCCGGGAGCGCCGCGCGAGCAGGTGCTGAGGGTCCTGCGCACCTCGGGCGTCGACGCCGAGGTCGACGAGATGTCCGCCACGCTGGAAGAGACCATGACGATGATCCGCGCGTAGAACCCCGATGCCTGCCAAGACAAAACTCGGCCGCCGGCCCGGCCCGACGAGCACCCGCCCGGTGATCCTCGACGCCGCGCTTTCGCTGTTCGCCGAGCAGGGCTACGAGCGGGCAACGATCAGGTCGATCGCGGATCTCGCCGGCGTCGACCCTGCAACCGTCCTGCACCATTTCCCGAGCAAGCAGAACCTCCTGGCCTGCGCCCTGCGGCTGCCCATCGACCCGCCCCAGCTGCTGGACGCGATGGCCGGCTGCGAGCCGGGCCGGGAGGGAGAACTGCTCCTTGGACGCATCCTCGCGATATGGGAGGACCCGGAGGTGCGCCTGCGCCTCACTGCACTGCTCAGGATCGGCATCTCGCACAGGGACGCGGCAGAGGCGCTGCGAAACCTGTTCCAGGGACAGCTCATCACACCGCTGGCAGAGCTGATCGGCGGCCCCGACGCCGAGCTGCGTGCCGCGCTCGTCGCATCTCAGATCGCGGGCCTTGCGCTCCTGCGGTTCATCATCGGCATCGAGCAGGTGGCCGATGCGGACACCGACAGCCTCACCCGGATCGTCGGCGCCAACATCCAGAACTACATCTCGAGCGACACCCGATGACGCCGGTGTGCGACGCTCGCCTCAGCCACGCGTCTCCCCCACCCCGGCGGCCGATCCGACTTCGCGGGCGCCCCGCCGGCCTACGACGGCACTGCAGGCGACCGCAGAGCGCAGGCGGCACCCGGCCGTCGGCGTGTGAGAAGCTTCACGCGTGTCCGGCATCGTCGCATCCACCAGCACGCGGCTCCTGAACCCGGCGACCTACGACGGCGCCGAGTTCGACCCCGCGACCCGAAAGCTGTTCCGCGCCACGATCGAATGGTTTGAGGCCAAGGGGAAGGCGCGCCTGACATCGGAGGTGCGCACCGACGTGTGGTACTCGGACTTCATCGATTTCCTTGCGAGAGAGCGGGCCTTCGCGACACTGCTGACACCGGAGCGCGAGGCCGACGGCGATCCCAGCAAGCGGTGGGACACGGCACGCAACGCGGTGTTCAACGAGATCCTGGGGTTCTTCGGCCTGACGTACTGGTATGCGTGGCAGGTGACGATCCTCGGGCTCGGCCCGATCTGGCAGAGCGATAACGACGTCGCCAGAAGGCGTGCGGCGCAGCTGCTCGAGGATGGTGCGGTGTTTGCGTTCGGGCTCTCCGAGCGCGACCACGGCGCCGACATCTACTCCACCGACATGATCCTGATCCCGGAGGGCGATGACGGCTTTCGCGCAACCGGCAGCAAGTACTACATCGGCAACGGCAATGTCGCCGGCATGGTGTCCGTGTTCGGTCGCCGCGCCGACGTCGAGGGCCCCGACGGCTACGTGTTCTTTGCCGCCGACAGCGCCCACCCGGCCTACAAGCTGATCTCGAACGTCGTGTACGGGCAGATGTTCGTGAGCGCGTTCGACCTCGAGGACTATCCGGTGTCGGCCGAGGACGTGCTGCACACGGGTGTGGAGGCGTTTGAGGCAGCGCTCAACACGATCAACGTCGGCAAGTTCAACCTCGGCTTCTGCTCGGTGGGGATGGCCGAGCACTGCTTCTACGAGACCGTGACCCAGGCCGAGGGCAGGGTCCTGTTCGGCAAGCGCGTCACCGAGTTCGGCCAGGTCCGGCGGATCCTTTCGGAGGCCTACGCGCGTCTGCTGGCGGCCAAGCTGTACGGGCGGCGCGCTGTGGACTACGTACGGAGCGCCAGCCGCGCGGATCGCCGCTACCTGCTCTTCACGCCGATCAACAAGATGCAGGTCACGACCGAGGGCGAGCGCATCGTGCGCCTGCTCGCAGAGGTGATCTCGGCCAAGGGCTTCGAGCGCGACAGCTACTTCGAGAGCGCGAAGAACATCATCGACGGATTGCCCAAGCTCGAGGGGACGGTTCACGTCAACCGCGCGCTGACCCTCAAGTTCCTCCCCAACTACCTGTTCGGCGCCGAGGCGCTGGGCGCTCCGCCGGCGCGCCGTGACGCAGACGACGACGCATTCCTGTTCGCTCAGGGGCCGACCCGCGGGCTCGGCAAGATCACCTTCCCGGACTGGCGCCCGATCTTCGACGAATTCGCTGCGACGCCGAACGTCGCCCGCTTCCGCGAGCAGGCGGATGCTCTGGTCGCAATGCTCGAGCAAGCCCCGGTGACGCCTGAGCAGATGACCGCCGATCTCGACTTCCAGCAGTCGCTCGCGCAGCTGTTCACGCTCATCCCCTACGCGCAGCTGATCCTCGAGCAGGCGCAGCTCGACGGCACCGAGCAGGACGTCGTGGATCTCATCTTCGAGACGCTCGTGCGAGATTTCAGCACGACGGCCGTCGACCTTCACGGCAAGGCGTCGTCAACGGACGCCCAGCAGCAGTGGGTCCTCACGAGCATCCGCAAGCCCGTCATCGACGAGCCCCGCGGAGATCGCATCTACGCCGAGATCTGTGCGCTCGCCGGGTCCTACGTGATGCCCGAGTAGGAACGGGCGCCCGTGTGGAGCGCTCGTCAGCGGTCGTTCCACCCCGCACCGGTCGCCTCGTACTCCTCGACTCGCGCGCGCATCAGCGACCTCAGGAGCTCGGTGGGCAGCTCGCGCTCATAGGGGAGCTTGATGAAGCCCTCACCGGCGTCGAAGCCGGTGGCCTCGACCGCGGCCTTCTGGGCCGCGAAGAAGGGTGGCGGGAACCGTAGCGAGCAGTGGTTCTTGAAGTTCTGGAGCATCCACAGATTCGTGTTCTTGCCACGTACGTACACGGGCAGGTTCCACTTCAGCTCCTCTCTCGCCTCTGGGTCGGCGGCAATGCTGAGCGCCCTGAGTTCCTCGAGGTGCGGCCGCTGGATGTCGCTCAGCTGCGCGAAGAAGTCCTCGACATTCGTCCGCTTGGGCATCGGCATGGCGTCAGCTTACCCGTGGAGCTGGGGTCGGTGAAACCGGGCGTCCCCCCGTGTTTCTCGTGCGATGAGGCGGACGGCGGCATGGTGAGCACCACGATCCGCGGCGCAGTCCAAGCTCTCGCCCGCCGCACCCACACGGACGCGCGCGTGCACCCGCGGCGAAACGTTGCGCTGCAGGGTTACGCTTTCTGGACCTGCGTCCGGGGGAGTGCATCGTGATCTGTGGGAACTGTGGCGTCGAGGTTCCTGACGACGGGAAGTTCTGCATCGAGTGCGGCGCCGCACAGGACCTCCGCTGCCCCGCGTGCGCCACGCCGTATGAGCAGGGGCAGAAGTTCTGCGGCGAGTGTGGTTCGCGCCTCACGGCAGAGCAGGCGCCGGCGGAACCCGCCGTCCCGGAGCTGCGGCTCGTCTCGGTGCTGTTCGTGGACATCGTCAGCTACACGACGCTCTCTGAGTCGCGCGACCCCGAGGACGTCCGCGAACTCCTCGGGCGCTACTTCGACGATGCCCGCGCGATCATCGAGCGCCACGGCGGGACCCTTGAGAAGTTCATCGGCGACGCGGTGATGGCTGTCTGGGGCGCGCCCGTTGCGCGCGAGGACGACGCCGAACGGGCGGTGCGCGCTGGGCTGGAGCTGGTGGACGCGGTGAGCGCTCTCGGGGTGGAGATCGGGGTCCCGGCTCTGCAGGCCCGCGCCGGGATCGTGACGGGCCAGGCGGCCTCGATGAACAGGCCCGGAGAAGGCCTGGTCGTCGGCGACCGTGTCAACACCGCGGCGCGCACCCAGTCGGCGGCGGAGCCGGGCACAGTGTTCGTGGACGGCGTCACGCGCGAGGCGACCTCGCTGGCCATCGCCTATGAGGACGCGGGAGAGCACACGGTCAAAGGCAAGTCCATGCCGTTGCACCTTTGGCGTGCGGTGCGCGTGCTGGCGGGTGTGAAGGGCGCACAGCGAGACCGCGGGCTCGAACCGCCCCTGGTCGGTCGCGAGGAAGACCTGCGCCTGCTCAAGGACATCTTCCACGGTGCGATCGAACGCGGCGCTGCGCGGCTTGTGGCGATCTCCGGCGACGCCGGCGTCGGGAAGTCGCGGGTGCTGTGGGAGTTCGACAAGTACGTCGACGCACGCGCCGAGACCGTTCTGTGGCACAGCGGCGGCTGCCTGTCCTATGGCGAAGGCATCGCCTACTGGGCGCTCGCAGACATGGTGCGCCAGCGGCTGGGCATCGCGCAGGACGCGCCCATCGAGACCGTCGCGCGAAGGCTGCACGAGGGCCTGGAGCGGTGGGTGCGCGACCCTGCTGATCGCGAGTTCCTGGCGCCGCGCCTCGGCGTCCTGCTCGGTTTGGCAGAGCGGGAGATGCCCCGCGCGGAGTTGTTCGCAGGTTGGCGGATGTTCTTTGAGCGCCTCGCGGAGACCGCTCCCGTGGCGTTGGTCTTCGAGGACCTGCAATGGGCCGACGAGGGGCTGCTCGCATTCATCGAGTACCTGCTGGACTGGGCCCAGTCCAGCCCCATCTTCATCCTGACGCTCGCTCGCCACGAGCTCGCCGCACGGCCCGACGGCTGGCCGCCGGTGCGCCGGGGCGCGACGCTCCTGCGGCTCGACCCACTCAGCGCGGCGGACATGGGGCAGCTGCTGGACGCGCTCGTCGACGGCCTGGACAGGCGCGTGAGGGCCCAGGTGATCGAGCGGGCCGAGGGTGTGCCGCTCTACGCAATGGAGACGCTCCGCGTGCTCGCCAGCCGCGGACAGCTCCTCGAGCGCGAAGGGCGCCTGGTGGCGGTCGGGGAGATGGGTGAGCTCGACGTGCCTGCGACGCTCGGCTCGCTCATCGCCGCACGGCTCGACGCACTCGCGCCGGCGGAGCAGCGCCTGGTCCGGGCGATGTGCGTGTTCGGCGGCAGCTTCCCCAACGCGGCCGCCGCCGCCCTGGGCGGGCTCACCCCGCAGGAGCTCGAGGTGGCACTCGCGTCACTGGTGCGCAAGCAGGTGCTCTCGATCAGCGCCGACCCGCTCTCGCCGCAGCGCGGTCAATACAGCTTCAGCCAGGAGCTTCTGCGGACGGTCGCGTACGACAGGCTCTCCCGCCGCGAGCGCAAGCCACGCCATCGCGCAGCCGCCGAGTATCTGCGACGGACGTTCCCGAACGACGGCGAGGAGGTCACCGAGGTCCTCGCCTCCCATTACCTTGATGCCTACCGCGCGGCGCGTGAGGACGAGGACGCCCCGGAGCTCCGGGCGCAGGCGATCACCGCGCTGCACCGAGCCGCGCTGCGCGCGACGTCGGTGGGAGCGCCCGCGACCGCCGAACGCGCCTACCGGTCGGCGTCCGAGCTGGCGGAGGGAGAGGAGCGCCTGCAGCTGACGAGCGCGGCCGGCGAGATGGCCCTGCAGGCGGGAAACATCGAGCGGGCGCTGGAGCTCTTCGGCACCGCCGCGCAGGAGGTCGCCGGGAGCGGGCGCAGGCGCGAGATGGCGTCCGTTGCGGCCTGCCTGGGCGAGACGCTGCACCGGCTGGAACGCAACGAGGAGGCGACTCGTACCGTCGAGCGGGCGCTGGCCGCGCTCGCAGGCGGGCCATCGGTGCCGGAGGAGGCGACGCTGAACGCGATCCTGGGCCGCGCGCGCGTCTACGGCGGCGATGCCGCCGGTGCCGAGGAGCCGCTCGCGCACGCACTCGACCTCGCCCGCCGCGACGGACTTCCCGCGGTCGAGAGCCGCGTCCTCACCGACCAGGCGATGATCTGCGAACAAC
>Ga0182013_10004349_pt1 | contig 17088 bp, 18 predicted proteins | sample 612S2MmetaG_FD_120487 | JGI IMG/M metagenome (GOLD analysis project Ga0182013, IMG submission 120487) | Permafrost microbial communities from Stordalen Mire, Sweden - 612S2M metaG | ecosystem: Environmental > Terrestrial > Soil > Wetlands > Permafrost | place: Sweden: Stordalen | collected...
ATCCACCAGCTCCGGCGTGAAAACCCTGGTCAGGACACCGATCGAGATCCGGTCCGGCAGCCACCCGACCGGAGACAACCCCTCAGAACCATCATGAGCCACAAAACGGTTACGATATCACGTAAAGCCTTAAAGCAGGGCCATTGGGCCGCCAGGGCCCTGGCTGGCCAGGGCGTGCCCGCTACGTGCCCGATCGGAGGAGCCACCGCGGACAGTCACGGTCTCTCACGGTTAGCGCGCCAGGAGGACCCGCAGGTCAGCCAATCCGCAGGTGATGGCACTACAGCGCCACAGACTTCCCAAGCTGACAGTGCGGGTTCGATTCCCGTCACCCGCTCCACGGCGAAACACCAGGTCAGCGGCTCACGCTGGTCTCTGGTATCCAGTCCGTTGGTGCGTCGGCGACGACCGCGTGCCACTGGCCCACGGGCACGACGAGGCCGGAGGCGAAGCTCGGGCTCGGGCTGATCTTCATGGGTAATAAGGTCGCCCCACAGTGAGGACCAAAGCCCCTGCCCCGGCCATGCATCCGTGGCGGTACGCATAGGGGTGGAGGTGGGAACTGTGATCACCGTGCTTACCGTTGATGAGGCACTCCAGCACATCTGCGCGATCTTCCACGAGCAGGCTGACCGGGGCGATATCACTCCTACCGAACGTGACCTCCTGATAGATGGCGCCATTCTGCTTGCCATGCACGTCGACGACCAGGACCGGGATGGCCGCGTCGGTTCGGATTCCGGCTGGCCAGAATGGGCGCTGCCGGAACCGGTTGGGCGGCACGAACGACGACCGGCCGCGGCGGCCCGCCTGAACGGGCGCACGCATCGTCCGGACGCTACTCAGCGGATCGTCCGAGGCGGCGAGGAACCTGGTCGGGTTGGTGTGCGGCTGGTTGCTGTGGGTCTGGCTGCCGAGCGGGCGGGGCGCCTCCGGCCGCAGCATCAGCGCTACGAGCTGACAGCGCCGCAGCGTGCCTTGCGTCTGGGCGGGCGGTGGTCTGGGTCCGACCTAACCCCGCGTGAGGAACAGCACCTGGCCGGACTGGATCTTGGCCGTGTCGCTGAGCAGGGTGGCGAGGGAGGTTGTCATCGCGGAGGGAAATCCGCGGTTCTGCGGGAAGGCCTTGGTTGACACCAGGATCAGGCCCGCATGAGCCTGGTCAGCGGCGCGGTAGCGGCCGTCCAAGGGGGCGAAGTCCTTAATGTTGGCGGTGACCAGTGTTCGCCCCTCGCTCGCCGCGTACGCGAGGACCTGGTCATCAGGGAGCCCTACCAGGGCGGGGTCGGCAACAACCGAGATGACGTCGTAGCCCTTGGCGCGAAGTTGCTGGGCGATGTCGTCAGAAAACATCTCGTCTAGCAACAGCGGCTGACTCATGAGCTAGCCGGCCAGAAGTTGACGCTCGCGCAGCCAGGCCTGCTCGGTGGCTTCCTCGGCCGCATCGGCGGCGGCGATCTCCGCGTCGACCTCGCCGGGGTAGGCAGCCCAGTAGCGGACAGCGGTGTCCACCAGGCGCAGCGCTATCCCGGTGTTATCGCTGACCAAGCTAACCAGGTCATCGCGATTCAGTCCGGGCTCGGCCGCATGAGCCGACTTGATGGCGCGGATGACCTCCCAGACGTCCGGGCCTCCGGCCAGGGCGGCGCGGCGCCCGGTAGGACCGGACCGGAAGATAACCCCGGGATGCTCGGCCATCCGCAGGGCCTCGTCAACCAGCCGGTTGGCGGCAGAGGACAATGACATGCCAGGGTTCGCCGCCACGAAGGAGGCGAGTCGGTCTGCCACCGGCGGATCAAACCTGACGGGTGTCGCCGCACGCTTGCTCATGACTACATCGTAGTCGATATGAGTCACGCCAACAATTGATCGTGTCTGCGGCATCGACGCGGATGGTGTGCCATTACCGTGCCATTAACCCCGGCAACGAGGGGTCCCTCACGGTCACTCGCGGATACACCGCACCGCAGGTCAGGCCACGTAGAAGCCGAAGACGTACAGATTCCCAAGCTGATAGTCCGCAAGATGGCCATGCGCCCCTGGGCGTGAGAGACCTAGCTCGTTCACTCGAATCTATGTTCACGTAATCCCTAGGGTTGGCCCTACATTGGCCCTAGGACGGCCGGGACAAGCCGGGTCAATATGGGGGAATTGCCAAGACCGAGCCAGGCTAACCCGCAGGTCAGACGTTCATGAGCACCATCCGGAGTGTCGGACCGACACCCTGACACGGAAGAGGTCACAAGTTCAAATCTTGTACGGCCCACGGCATTTTTCGAAATTGTGTCTACGGATGAAAGCCGCGATGAGAGCCAGCCACCTGCGGTTTTGCCCCTTCGTTGCTGGTCACAGCGTTCTCGTTACGATCCTTGGCAGCAGATCCTTTCCTCCGCCCCACCCGCTCATCGGGCGGATGTTAGTAGCCGAGATCCGGGTCTACCCGGCCCTCTAGCTCATGGCCTGCTGCGAGCCGCCGGACGTTCTCGGCAATGCGGGCGGCGAGGAGCGGCTCGGTCATCTGCTCGGTGTCGGCGGTATGCGGGGTGATCAGGCAGTTCGGGAGATCCCACAGAGGATGGCCCACGGGCAGCGGCTCAGGATCAGTCACGTCCAGGGCCGCGCCGCCGATCTGGTTCGAGCGCAGCGCCCCGACTAGCGCCGCGGTATCGACCAGCGCGCCCCTGGCCACGTTGACCAGCCAAGCCTGCTGGTCCATTACCTCGAGTTCCTTCTGTCCGATCATCCTGCGGCTCTGGGGGGTGAGCGCGAGTGTGAGCACGACCGCCCGGGCACCGGCCAGCGCCTCGCCCAGGTGCAAGGGCGTCACCGTCCTGACGGCGCCCGCGACCGGTTCGGCACGCCGGCGGACGACCGTCACCCGGGCGCGGAACGGCTCAAGCAGGCGCAGGAGCGCGATCGTGATACCCCCACCGCCCAAGACGGTGACAGGCTGGTCGAATAGGGTCCGCGCGGCGGGCTGCCCCCAGGAGCGCGCGCGGGCCCGCTCAGGGAGGTAGCGCAGGCCTGCCAGCAGCAGCGCGAGCGCGTGCTCGGCCACCGGTTCGGCGTAGGCACCCTTGGCCGATGTCCACAGCCGCCGACGGTCGAGAACGCCAGCCTCGGCCACTCGCTCGATACCGGCCATAGGCAACTGCACCCACGAGATCCCCGGATAGGCCCGGAGCACATCCCCGAGTTCCTCCACCGCCCCCGGATCGGTCCACACCAAGCCAGACGGCTTCTCGCCCAGCCCAACCGGCTCCCCGCCACCCCGGCGGATCGCATCCACCGCCCAAGCCGCTTCCCCGGGGGCAACGGCAACCGGGATCCTCGCTCGCTCCATGACCTACATCTACCCGGCCAGGATCGCCCTGTCATGCTGGACGCGGCACACCTCATCGCGGCATGACCGGACGCCGCGAACCGGAGCCGCCGCTGGTCTGCTGTTAGCGTGCATGGGGTCTGTTCCTCCCGCTATGGCGGGCTGGAAATGAGAGCATATGCCGGTGGCGCAATTCATGGTCAGGCCCGCGGATGCCAGCGATTCGCGGGCGATGGCTGAGCTTTTCGCTGCCGTGGCCGGGGAACGCACCGGTATCGCGACAGAACCGCCGGTCGACATCGGCGAGCGCGCCGCACAGTTCGCCCATACCGCCGCCGGGTCGGTCGTCGCGGTGGCCGGCGGCCAGGTCGTCGGAATGCTCCACGTCGAGGCCAGCCGGCACGGTTTCGGCGAAATCGGGATGCTGGTCGACCGCGGCTGGCGCGGCCTCGGGGTCGGCTCAGCGCTTGTCCAGGCGGCGATCAGCCGGGCGCGCGACCAGGGGCTGCATAAGCTTTGCCTCGAGGTATTCGCGCACAATACCGCCGCGATCGCCCTGTACCGTAAGTCTGGTTTCGTTCAGGAGGGGCAGCGCGTCGGGCAGTACAGGCGCGTTAACGGTGAGCTATGGGACTCTATCGTCATGGGCTTGGCGCTTTAGTGAGCCGCAAGCCCGATGACGGCCCGCGCAGCCCCAGGGACTAGCCTTCCGGGCGGGATACTAGCTAGGACGGCCAGGATCACACACTTTCAGTGGCTCGGCCAGGCTAACAGTGGCAGATGGGTGGGCCTGATCAGCGGAAATTGAGGACGTTGCTGCGACTGGCTATGCCAAATCGTCGCGTGCGGAGCGTGGGCGCCCTGGCCAGTAAGGCCCACTCTTCGAACCAGGCGCAGCGGCCGTCACCAGCGAGCCGGAGAACCCACAAGTCGCGGTACTTCTGGCGCGGCGGATCTCCATAGCGGACCTCGGCGCGGACCACCGCCGTCGGACCGTCGACGGCAAGGATGTCTGTGGCCAGGGTGAAGACCTCGTCAGGCCTTCTGTTTCTTCTTCCCACATCCGCTCGATCTCGTCCAGGCCAGTAATGGGCTGTTCGTAGGGGGACTGCAGGTAGGTGGTGTCGCCGGTGAATAGACACCCTCGAGGCTCTCGGTGCCTGGCGCCCGCCAGGCGGCCTCGTATCCGGCCAGCCGTTCGCCAAGCGCGAATTGTATAAATATTCAGCCTGGCTAAACTTCCCGTCAGGTTGCAGCCGGGAACTATTATGCAGGCCAACGACGTTAAACAGTTCTTAATAACGGCGCACCGAAGCATCTCGGGAGCTCGGGATCTCATGGTGGTAGCGCTCGAGATCACGATGTTATGTGTCATCGCGTTGGTGATTTCCGCACGTGCCATACCCGCTGCATGGATGCGCCCGAGTATTGTTATCGGGTCTCTCCTTGGCTCCGATGTGGCTGCCGGTCATGCAGAAGCTGATCTCAGGCTGTATACATCTGGAGCTTTTCGCTCGACTCGCGCAAGCTTACATCCTGCCCAATGGCATCGAGGCTGCTTGATATCATATGGGATGACGTGAATGGCATGGCCTCCAGGGCAGGGCCCGGGCAGGGCCACCAATGGCCTGTGCCCGTCTCGGCGGACGCGGTGCACGCTATGAGTGGGAAGTGCCGGCAGAGTCGCCTGGCAGCGAGGAGCGGGTGGGGGATAGATGACGGACACCGGCAGCCCTGATCAGGGACGTTCGAGCACAGTCTTCGTAGTCCACGGACGTAACGAGACGGCACGGGCGGCGATGTTCGGTTTTCTCCGGGCGATCGGTTTGTGGCCCGTGGAGTGGTCGGAAGCGGTCGCCATGACCGGTGAGGGCAGCCCGTATGTCGGGCAGGTGCTTGATGCCGCCCTTCGCCGCGCGCAGGCCATCGTCGTGCTTTTCACCCCGGATGAGACGGCCTACCTGCGCGCGGACTATGCCTCTGACGTTGATGACCCAGACATCAGGCCGCTGGGGCAAGCCCGGCCGAACGTGCTGTTCGAGGCGGGGATGGCTATGGGGCGCAGCCCGGAGCGGACCGTCCTGGTTGAACTGGGTCGGCTGCGGCCGTTCAGCGACATCGCAGGGCGGCACGTGCTGAAGATGGACAATGAACCGCAGTCGCGGATGCAGTTGGCCCAGAGGCTGCAGGCCGCCGGATGCGACGTCAACACAGCGGGCGGCGCGGTATCTGGTGGGTGAGGCGGGCATCCGGCAGATCATCGACGTCGGCACCGGGATTCCGCCGCCGGGAACGTGCATGAGGTCGCCGCGCAGATCGCGCCGGGCACCCGGGTGGCCTACGTCGACAACGACCCGATCGTCCACGTACACGCCAACGCGCTGCTGACCGGCAGCGGCACCACCAGCATCGTCTTGGCCGACCTCCGCGAACCCCAGGCCATCCTGGACCATCCGAAAATCGGCGCGGCTCATCGACTTCAGCCAGCCCGTCGGGCTGCTGCTGGTGGCGATCGTGCACTTCCTCACGGACGCCGAGGACCCGGGCCGTATCGTGGCCGCCTTCCGCGAGGCGCTGCCAGCGGGCAGTTACCTGGTCCTAACTCACGCGACCGCGGACTTCTGTCGTTCACGCTCGTAGTGGGCTGGAGCGCAAGGTAATCCAGGCAGAATGACAAAAGGACCCGCCTCCGCGATCGTCGGGGGACCCGGGGCGGGCTGGCCGGCAGGGACTGTCCCGCTCGATGCATGCGGACGCTGCCGGATCGGTGTCACGAGCGTGCCGTGCGCGACGGTGCACTGGGGGTCGCTTGTGCGGTTTGCCGGGCCGCCCGGCCAGGAATAGTGTTCGCCGGGACCCTGTTTGTGGTTCCGGGCAACTGCCGTGTGGCTGGCCCGGGAAGGGGCGGGCTCACCCTGCTGACCTGGAAAGGACTGTTGGATGCGAGCGCTGCAGTTTAAGGCTTACGGAGGTCCCGAGGTTCTCACATGGGCAGACGCTGCTGTTCCGCACGCGGGGCCGGGGCAGATCCGGATCGCGGTGCGGGCGGCCAGCGTTAATCCGGTCGACTGGAAACTGCTGGCCGGGGCCATGTCCGGTGGCCAGCCCCTGGCCGGTACGGGTTATCTCGGATACGACGCCGCCGGCGTGGTGGACGAGGTCGGTGAGGGGGTTACGGGGGTCTCCGTGGGTGATGACGTGTTTGGCCGCGGCCAGAACACTCAGGCCGAGTACGCCGTGCTGGATGCCTGGGCGGCCAAGCCGCCGTCCCTCGACTGGGCGGTGGCAGCTGCGGCTGGCGTGGCCGGCGAGACTAGTGAACGCGGTCTTCGCCTGCTCGGTGTCAAGGCCGGTGACACGATCTTCGTCGACGGTGGCGCGGGCGGCGTGGGAGCGGTCGCCGTGCAGATGGCGGTGGCCCGCGGGGCGAGGGTGATCGCCTCCGCGAGCGAGGCCAACCAGGGCTACCTGCGGGAGATCAGGGCGATCCCCGTGCTGTACGGCGAGGGCGTGGCCGCCCGCGTCCGGGCCGCTGCTGGCGGGCCGGTCGACGCCGTGTTCGACGTGGCCGGCAAGACCCCGGTCGAGGAGCTGATCAGCCTGGTGTCCGGGCCGTCCAGGGTCGTGTCCATCGCCAACTTCGCAGCCGGCCAGGCCGGAGCCCGGGTGACTGGTGGCGGCGCGGACAGCAGGCCCGTGCAGGCGCTGGCAGAGGTCGCCGGACTGCTGGAACAGAACAAGCTCGTGATCAAGGTGCAGACGTTCCCGTTCGACCGCGCCGCCGAGGCCTACCGCGTCAGCCAAGGCGGCCACGTCCGGGGAAAGCTCGTCTTGATCCCCTGACCGCGGCAACCGCGGCCAGGTCGCCCGGATCCAGAGAGGTGACCAGCGCTTCGCTCTGGAGGTTGCGTAACGCCCAGAACTCGCCGTTAGGCGCGTACCCGCGATCCTCGATGATCTTCGTCTGGGGCGTTCAGACTTGGCTGTTCTGGTCCGCCGCGATCTCCGCCCGGGTCATGCCGGGTGACCCGCCCGCTCTTGCCGAGGGGGTGCGTTCGGGGTCTGGGCTCATGCGAGCCTACGGCTAGTTCGGGTATGAGGCTGTTACTGCCTGGCTGGTCGCGGCCCGCGATCGGGGAGCTGGGCGGCACCGCTTGCCGGGATAAGGAGGACAGCAGTGATCGACTCGGCCGAGAACCTGGCTATCGTCTGGGCATCTATCGATCGGCTGTGCTCGGCCTTGCCCGCCGGCCAGTGGGACCTGCCAACCGGATGCCCGGGATGGACGGTCAAGGACCAGCTCTCGCACCTGGTGGACTACGAAGCGCGCGCACTGGGCCGGCCCGCGCCCCGGCACGAGCCTGGCCCGCTGCCTCACGTGAGAAACGAGATGGGCCGGGCGAATGAGGTTGGCGTGGATGCGCGCCGGGCGATGTCCGGCACCGCAGTACTCGATGAATTCCGCCAGGTGACGGCCGAACGGCTGGCGCAGCTGCGCCGGATGACCCCTGACGATCTGGCCGCGCAGACGGTAACCCCAGCCGGCCCGGGGACGGTCGCGGACCTGCTGGTGATGGACAGCTGGAGCCACGAACAGGACATCCGCCGTGCCGTCGGCTGTCCCGGGCACACCGAAGGGCCGGCCGTTGAGGAGGCTGTGGCCTATTTCTCGCGTTTCCTGCCCTACCTCGCCGGGAAACGGGTCGCTGCCCCGGACGGCGCCAAGGTGGTCTTCCGCATCGGCGCCTGGCCGCCGGTCGCTGTGGAGGTGGCGGGGGGCCGCGGGAGGCTCGCGGCCGGTCCGGGCGATGCGACCGTGGACCTGGCCGTTCAGGTGGCAACCTTCGCGGCGTTGGTCGGCGGGCGCGCCGACGTGCCTGCCGATACCGTCATCTCCGGTGATCAGCGACTCGGTCGGCGCGTGCTGGAGTCGATGGCCTTCCTGCCCTGACGCCCGGTCGCGTCCACAGGTCGTGCTAGCCGATGCCGGTGCCGGTGCCGGAATCGCGGTCCACTTCGCCGCCATCGTGTCAATGTGCCATCGCGGCATCCGGCGCGTCGGCCGATCTTCGCTGGCTGATCTGCTGCAGGCGGCCGCGGGTCGGGCCCGAGAGCCACCGCTCGGCAACGTCCAGCACGCCTTGAGGCGCGCGCGGCGTGCGCGCTGCCGCAATGGTGGCCCGGCGCCCTCACGGCGCACCCGGCTGGTGGGTCGGCTCAGCGGCCGTGAAGGATTGTGGTGGACACCCGTGCACGGCGACCTGCGCCGGGCGTGCTCGGCCACCGTTAGCGGGTCACGGCCGCAGGGCAGGGGTGGGTTCTAGCGCGATGACGCCATCGTTTCGGCGAGTTGTTGCCGGGCCGCCAGGTCCCTCGAATAGACTCTTAGCGTTCCGGTTTCGGCACCGGCTGCGGGCCGAGGAGGGAAACCCTGTGGACGACACCCGCCAGCTGCAGGTCAGCCGCATCATCGACGCTCCCCCCGAGCAAATCTTCGCCGTACTGGCCGACCCGGCCCGCCACCGCGAACTCGACGGCGCCGGCATGCTGCGCGGCCTGGACTCCGGTGACGCCCCGATCACCGCCGCCGGCCAGGCGTTCGTGATGAACATGAACCAAGACGGCATCGGCGACTACCAGATGCGCAGCGAGATCGTGATCTACGAAGCCGGCCGCCGGATCGGCTGGGCGCCGGCCATTCATCCGCCGGGGGCGCTGGCCCACATCATCGGCGAGCTCGACCCGAGCGGCCATACCTACGCCTGGGAGCTGGAACCCGCAGGGGACGGCCGGACCAAGGTCACCCACACCTACGACTGGAGCGGCGTCCGCGACCAGAATGCCCTGGGCCTGTACCCGCGGGTGTCAAAGGAACAGATGGAAGGCAGCTTGGACCGGGTGGCGGCGGCCGTCGCCTGACCGCGGCGCTCGCCCGCCCGGCCCCCGCCCCCCCACGTCCGCGGCAAGCTCCGCTAGCGCAGCACTGCGACGCCGACGGTATCGGATGACGTTCGCTCTGTGCCGCCCCCGCCGCAGCAGCCAACGAGCGCGCCGCCTGGGGGTGGGAGCTTCGGCCCGGAAAAGCCCGACCACTACGTCATGCGATGAATCGTCATGCTAAATGACATGCCGTGTCGGCGGAAGCCGTGCCCTGGCGAATACGCGGTCAAGCAGGTCACGCCGAAAACGAAGATGCGCCGTCCCGGCAGTTCATAGCCCACACGTTAGCGCGTGGATGCGCTCAGCCGCGCTGAGCGATCCTGCCCGCAGCGGCCGGTACAGAATCGGCAGGGCGCACATCGCTCTTGCTGCTTCGCTCACGCTATGCGGTCAATTCTAATCTACGGCTGGGTGCTCAGTTGCGTCATTCCGGGCGTCGATCACCGTTCCTGGCCTGCCTGCCGTTAGCTAGTCATGCCGGCGGGGTCACCGGCGTTCGGCCGGGTCGCTCCTGGCCGTAACGTGGGGTCCCATGACCGTTGTCCTTGATCACCTCGCCATCGGCGCCCCGGCTCTTTCGGGCGGCTGGGAGCTGTTCGGCGGCGTCCTGGGCGGAACCTGGGCCTACGGCGGCGACTCCGCCGGATTCTGGTGGGGCCAGCTGGAATTCGCCGCGGGCCCCAAAATCGAGCTGCTGACACCCACCGGGGGGCCTGATGCCGCCTTCCTCGACCGCTTCCTGGCCGCCCGGGGCGCAGGCCCGCACCACTACAACTTCCTCGTCACCGATATCGAAGACGCCCTGGTCCGGATCAGGGCGGCCGGCGTCGAGCCCGTCGGGGTCAACCTGGCCAGCCCGGGCTGGAAAGAAGCCTTCCTGCACCCGCGCGACGCTCACGGCATCGTCATCCAGGTCGCGCAGCAGGCCGGGCCGCCGCCGCCATCCGCGCCACCGCGGGAGCTGCCCGAGCCCGGGCCGCCGGCCCGCCTGGACCTGATCGAGCACCACGTCAGCGACCTGGACGGCGCGGTCAGGCTGTTCCGCGACGTCCTAGACGGCCGGCCCGAAGCGGCCGGCCCCGGGTCCGCCGAGCTGACCTGGCCCGGAGGCAAGCGGATCAAGCTGGTGCACCAGGACGGACTCCCGCCCGGGGGCGCGCTGCACCACGTCCGGTTCACCCGCGCGGCACGATCGTTCAGCAGCCAGGAGCGCGAGCACGCGGGCCTGCTGGCCAGGCATATCGGCCTGACCGTGGAGCTGGCCGGCTAGCGCCAGCGGCCGAGCCAGGCCAGGACGCGTCTCCCGCACCGAGACAGGCACCAGCGCTACCTACCGGGCCAGCCAAGAGTTCCGGCAGATACACCAGGACCAGCTCCCGCTCACGCACGCGTTCCGCGCCCACATTCCCGCCGTTATGATCGGCAACCTGGTCGCCCAGAGGGCCGACTCTGGTCACGCTGGACTTGGCGATCGGTGTCCAGTCTGGGATTCCCGTTGGCAATGACCAGGCCGCCCGCTCATGCCCTGTTGTAAAAGGCGCTTGAGTTCACCGCCGCCGGCACTCCGCCGCATGTGGCTGATGGTCAGCGGAGATCAAGCTTATGGTCGGTCGGAATTCAGCTACCTCTCAGATATGGAGGTCATTGTCTCGCTAAGAAACGTGACCGGGGCTGGGGGTCTAATGGACGGAGCCGGCAATCTATCGTTCGTGGCGGGATCGCAGCGCTCGTCCTGGGGCGGCCGGAGGGCCGCCGGTAACTTCGGCAAGAGCGAGGTGCCAGGGACGCTTGGCTGGGGAGCTGGGCGGCAAGCGGAGCTTCTTCACCCTCGAGGCCGCCCTGGCCAGATCCTGACCGCGATGGCGAGATCTTCGCCGGGCAGTTTCAGCCCGTTCGGGCAGCCGCTGTGCAACGCGGAATTGGCGGCTGACGTCAGCACCTCCGCGCCTGCCGGCTGCCTTGGCATCCCGTCAGCTAGGGCCGCGCCGCTCGCACGGAGCCAGGGCGCCGTCCACGATTTACTGCTTCCACCCGATCCAGGCGGCTACCCGTTCGGGTCTACTGTGGACCTGGTTGCCGGCGTTGAGATGAAATGAGGTAATCGACATTTCAGCCTATCTGCCCGGGGAGCCAAATAACTTCATCGGTCGTGAGCGCGAGCTCGCCGAGCTGCGCCGGCTGATGTCTTCAACCCGGGCGCTGACCCTGTGCGGGCCTGGCGGCATCGGGAAAACCAGGCTTGCGCTGCGTTTGCTCACCTCGCTAGCGGCCGAATTTCCCGATGGGGCATGGTTCGTCGAGCTGGCCGATCTGCGGCAGCCTGACCTGATGATCTCGCGCGTTGCGGCAGCCATCGGCATCAGCGAAGAGCCAGGGCGCCCGCTGCTGGAGACGCTGGGCGACGCACTGCGGCCGCGTCGGCTGCTGCTGGCCCTGGACAATTGCGAGCACCTGATCGAGGCGTGCGCCCAGGTATGCCAGCATCTGCTGGCCAGCTCACCAGGGCTGAGGCTGCTGATGACCAGCCGCGAGCCGGTGCGCGTCGCAGCCGAGACGGTATGGCGAGTGCCGCCCCTTTCTGTGCTGCCCGGGGAGACGGGCCAAGGTGCCGGGGACGCGAATCGCGATGAGGCTGTCCGGCTGTTCGCCGACCGGGCCGCCGCGTCCCGCCCGGGGTTCACCGTCGGCCCCGATAACGCCGCGGCCATCACCGCGGTCTGCCGCGCGCTGGACGGCCTGCCGTTGGCGATCGAGCTGGCGGCCGCCCGGGTCCGAGTGCTGTCGGTGGAGCAGATCAGCGCCCGCCTGGACGACAGGTTCACTCTGCTGACCGATGGCGACCGGTCCGCCGCGCCGCGCCATCGCACCCTGCGCGCCGCGATCGAGTGGAGCCACGAGATGCTCACGGGTCCCCAGCGGACGCTGTTCCGGCGGCTGTCGGTCTTCGCGGGGTGGTCGCTAGAGATGGCCGAGCAGGTCTGCGCCAACGATGACATCCCGGTCGGCGAGGTGCTCGGCCTGACCGCCGCACTGGTGGATAAGTCGCTGGTCGCGCTCCAACCAGAGGCGCTCGGCCAGGCCCGCTACCGGATGCTCGACACGATCAGGGAATACGCGGCTGAACGCCTGGCTGACACCGGGGAGACGGCAGAGTTCCTGCTCGCGCTCCGCGACTACATACTGCGGATAGCGGAGCACAGCCTGGTGATCGGGATGGCACAGGTCCCGGTCCCGTGGCCGGACCGCGTCGACTGCACCCGCAGGTACATCGTCGACGCCGACAACGTATCCCAGGTGCTGGCCTGGTGCCTGGCGCACGACGATGCGGAGACGGGACTGCGGATCTGTATCGCGGTCAGCCCGCGCTGGATCGTTTGGGGTACCTTCGCCGAAGGCAGCGAATGGCTGGACTCATTCCTGGCCCTCGACACGCCCCCTCTATCCGCACGAGTCCGTGGTTCTGCCCTGGTGGCGCGGGCGCAGCTCGCCCTGTCCAGCGATCCCGCCATGGCCGAGACCCTGGCCGGGGCAGGGCTGGAGCTATGCCACGATGCGGCCGATGAGTTCTGGATAGCGGTCGCGCTGAACCTGCTCAGCGAGATCGCGCTGCACACCGGCCGGATGGAGGAAGCGGTGACCCGCGCGGACCAAGCGTTGTCGATCGCGCAGGCCGCTGGTGACGGGTGGAACGAGGGTTACGCACTGGGTACCCGGGCGGCGATCGCGGCCCGGGCTGGCAAGCTTCGGGAGGCCCACCAGCTAGCCAGCGCCTCGGTCAGCGTGATGCGGCGCATTGACCAGCAATGGGGGGTAGCCCGCGTGTTGCTCGGCCTCGGTAACCTGGCCCAGCTCCGCGATCATCCGGGCGAGGCGCACGATCGCTACGTGGAGGCGCTGGCGATCCTGCAGGAAATCGGCGCCCGGACGGAGATCGCGCGCTGCCTGGCAGGCCTGGGGCGGGTGGCCATAGACCTGGGCGCGATCGAGCAGGCAAGGCGGCACCTCACCAGGAGCATCCAGCTGAGCCAGGCCACGGGCACACGCATCGGCGTCGCGCGCGGCCTCGAGGCCTTCGCGGCTCTGGCGGTTCATGAGGACCGGCCCGAGCTGGCCGTGCAGCTTGCTGCGGCGGCCACGGCGCTGCGCGAGACGGCCGGGTTGCCACCGCGGCCGGATGCCCGTACCGAAAACTACCTCGCTCCGGCCCGCCATCTTGGTGGATCCGCCATCGCTCGGCTGTGGGCGCAGGGACTGGCCTTGAGCAGCGAGGCAGCGGTCGCGCTGGCCCTGGTCACGCCGCAGCTGGAGATGACGCCGGAGGGCGGGGCACCGTCCCTGACCGTCGTGGGAGCATACGAGGACACCGTGCAGGCGGACGAAACCGGCGCACCGCCGTAGCCTTGTGCGCCGGGCCACCGGGGAGCGGGTGAAGCAGACGGACGCGGGCGCTCTATCAGCCTTTGCGCCCGACGCCGCAGATCGCATCGACCTCGCGTGGCGGGCTGCTGGTGTCCATCAGGTCGGGCCCCCAGTGGGAGGTGGTGACGACGCCAGGCGGCACCAGGGTCAGGCCGTCGAAGAAGCGGGTGATCTGCAACGGGCTGCGCAGGTGATAGGAATTAGCCGAGTTCTGGTTGTAGATGGCGATCGCCTCGTTCAGCGCGGGGCTAGTGTCGCTGCCGTCGCTGAGCGCCAGGTAACTGCCCGGCGGCAGCGCATCAAGCAGCCTGGTCACCATCGAGGCGGGGCCGGCGGAATCGGGGACCTGCCCCAGGATGCCCAGCATCATCAAGGCGACGGGCTGGCTGAAGTCCAGCGTCCGGGCGGCTTCGTGCAGGATCTCCTCCGTGTCGCGCACGTCGGCTTCAACGTAGCCGGCGGCACCGCCGGGAGCGCTGGTCAGCAGCGCACGGGCATGCACCAGCACGAGCGGGTCGTTGTCCACGTAGACGATCCTCGACTCCGGAGCTACCTGCTGAGCGATCTCGTGAGTGTTGTCGGCGGTCGGCAGGCCGGTCCCGATGTCGAGGAACTGCCGGATCCCGGCTTCGCCGGCCAGGTAACGAACCGCGCGGACCAGGAAACGACGCTGCACATGGGCGATATAGGCGATGTCGGGAAACATCCGCAAGATCATGTCGCCGATCTGGCGGTCGGCCGCGAAGTTATCCTTGCCGCCCAGCAAGTAGTTCCAGACCCGGGCCGAGTGCGCGACGCCAACGTCAAGCTGGGGCGGCGGGATTCTCTCGCTCTTCGGTGAGTTGCTTCGCACAGTACGAACCTCCGCTTTCCGCACCAATTCAGGCCGGATACACCGGAAGCGAGTCCATTGGGACGGCTCCCGGCAGCCTAACAGGCCGCCAGTCGCGTCAACGTAGACGGGCGGGAGCGACAGGTGATTCCCCGGTTGCCCTGCCATGGCTGCTCCGTTCTTCCGCTTATTCGCGTCGTCGTCGTCGCGACCAGTTGAACGGCCTCACCGGAAATCCCCACCCTCCGGAGTACAGGTCCTGCTGAGCCGCCGCGATGATCGCCTCGACGGCCTCCCGCTGCGTTTGATCAACCTGCAGCCAGCCACGAACCGAGACAAACATGCCCATGAGGACAACCTATGGCGTAAGCCCCCAGCGTCCTCATCTGATCGGGTGACCACGTGGGGTGGGCTGGGACTATGTGAAGCTGGGCGATGTGACCGGAGAGCGAGCTATTCCGATCGGCGGGGATTGCAGGCGTGATGCGATCATGGCCTTCCTTGGAGCAGGGCTGGTCCGTCGGCCCTCACGTGCGCAGGCAGGTTCACCACCGCGGGATCCGTGAGAACGCCGCCGTCCGGGCCGTCCTGGAGATCCCTGATTACCGTCATCACGCAGCGCAGGGTTACGCCCTGGATCATCCTGACCGCCTGCAGGCACTCGAAGCCATGCTGGCTGCCCTCAGCTGAGTCCGACATCCGCTCATGCCGCAGATAGCGCACATCACCGTCATCAGGGTGGTTTGGTACGGGCACTCGCGATGCAAGGATGGCCACCCGTCTTTGCTGGCGCGCCGCTACCGGCCACACGGTCACAGCGACGAACTCAGCCACTCGTCGACAGCGCCCGCGAAGTCATCCCAGTCCATGTTCGCGGTGTTCAGGTTGTTTTCGACAGCCCACAACTCCGGCGGAATGCTCCGAAACGGAGGGCCGCCGGTGTCGTCCAGGAGATCCACAACCAATACCGGATGATCCGGCAATATGTACGTGGCACTGTCGGCGATGAAGAGCACCCGCGCGCCATGGCCGTTCGGGGGCATGGCTGCTCTCAGCGCATCCCAGGTGAGATGGTCGAACGCGGGATCGCTGACAGGTTCCAGGTAGGCACGGAAGCCGTCCTCGTTCTCCCGCCGCGCTTCGTCGCTTATCCCTTGCCAGGCATCTTGGCATCGATCATCGTGCGGACGGACCCCGGGCCCAGCTGCTCTGGGTGATCTCCTCAGCCCGGGTCCTGAGATCCTGAGGTCCTGACCGAGCACTACCGCCGGGGCCCATCCCGAAGCGCTCGGCGTCCCTTTTCAGTAGCCCTCCGCAGGCTGCCCGTCTTACCCTGCGGGTACCGTCACCGGGGTCGATTGTCTCGGACGACCTTTCGTGAGCCGGCCCGGAGGGCGCCAGCAGTCACGGAGTGTGGCCATCCCTCGTGAGGGGCTGCATAGAGAACCGCCGTTCTGTCGCCAATCCTCTTCGGTCGGCAGGGCAGCCGCGCCGCGCCAGAACGGGCCATTCTGCGAGATGGCGAGTCCGGTCAAGGGCAGATCCCGCGGGTCTTCGTCGAGACGATCTGCAACCCGCTGCATCATTAGCACGGCCTTTCACTGATAAGTGCCAGACTCCCGCGGCGCCCGGATTAACTGATCCCAGAATTCAGCACCTGTATAGGCCACGTGGCCACGCTATGCCGGACACGCCCCGAACCGTTCCTGTTCGCCGCGGGCATCAAATGCCAGCATCAGCGCCTCGCTTCGGCCCGGCCAGCAGTTGCTGGCCGGTGCGGAAGTCCGGCCGCACCTCACGCCGGCACCCGCGCCATCGAGGTCCAAGTCGGCCCCCCGCACCACTTGGGGTGCGAACCGATCACATCGCTGTCACGGAGGAGAAGGCCGGGCAACCTGATAACCCGCTGGCTGCCGCCTGGTGGCTTGCGGCTGAGCCGCAGGTGCGTCCCCGTTCCCGCGATGGAAGAGGTCGTGGCCTCGTGTATCAGCGCGCCCGGGCCTTCCTCTGTGCAGATAGATGCCCGTCATGCGGACGGGCTTGAGCCCTGTGGGAGGGGACATGTCGTTCTCTTGGGACGTGCTGGTAAATCCGCCCGGGTTCGGGACGAGCACCATGCTGCTGCTCACCGACGGGCGGGTGATCTGTCAAGAAGACGGGACCGCGAACTGGTCGGCGCTCACGCCGGACGCGCACGGCTCGTACACGAACGGGACGTGGGCGCCGATCGCGCCGATGGCGAGTTGGCGGCGGTACTACGCCTCCGCGGTCCTGGCGAACGGGAACGTGCTGGTCGCCGGCGGTGAAGACGCGCCGGCCGGCGACACCAGCGACTGCGAGATCTACGACCCGGTAGCGGATTCCTGGACGGTCATCGCGCCGCCGGCCGGCTGGCCGAACATCGGTGACGCGCCGTGCGCCGTGCTGGACGACGGGCAGGTGCTGCTCGGCAACATCAACACCACGCAGACGGCGATCTACGACCCGGTAGCCGGTGCCTGGACCGGCACCGGACCTAAGGGTGACATCAGCTCGGAGGAGACCTGGACGCTGCTGCGCGACGGCAGCGTGCTCA
>Ga0182013_10004352_pt1 | contig 17085 bp, 19 predicted proteins | sample 612S2MmetaG_FD_120487 | JGI IMG/M metagenome (GOLD analysis project Ga0182013, IMG submission 120487) | Permafrost microbial communities from Stordalen Mire, Sweden - 612S2M metaG | ecosystem: Environmental > Terrestrial > Soil > Wetlands > Permafrost | place: Sweden: Stordalen | collected...
CAGGCCGGCGCCGGCATCGTCGCCGACTCCGTCCCCAAATCCGAATTCACCGAGTGCGCCAATAAGGCCCGCGCCGTCGTGCGCGCCATCGAACGCGCGCGAGGCTAGTTTTGCCTACAGAGCAGTCTGCACATGGAAGCCAACACCGAGAATTACGAAGCAGCACCCCAACCCAAACGCACGTACAAGCGCCTTTGGTGCGCTTTTGCTTCTGCAGCAATTCCGGGGTCGGGCGATTGGATGCTCGGCGACAAGAAGCGGGGAGGGTTGTTCCTTGCACTGTTCGGCGTCCTTCTGCTCTGCTATTGGCCGCTACGGCTGCCACGCTTTTATTGGCCACTTATATTGTTGGTCGTGACTTGCGCTGCAGTCCATTTTGTCAGCTCCTGCTGTACGTTCCTGCTTGGCAGATCGGAGAGAGACGCAGCCTCAAACTGGTGGGTATTGGTGTTGATTCCATTGGCTTACGCTTTTGCCACAACAGAAATCACTGGACAGCTTCGTGCTTCGGGGTTTCGGGTATTCAGCATACCCTCGGAGTCCATGGCCCCCGCCATCAATCCTGGAGACTATCTTGTTGCCGACACATGGTATTTCAGAAGCAGAAAGCCTCAAGTTGGCGAAGTAGTTATTTTTCATCACCATAGCTACGATCTGATAAAACGCGTTATAGCAACGGCTGGCAGCACAATAAAAGGCGCCAACGACCGAGTTGAAGTTGATGGACGTGTCCTTGCGGAACCCTATGCTCTGGGTCGCGACCCCAACCGCGCACCAGATGAACGCGACACCTTCGGCCCCTTCCGAGTTCCGGACGGTGAGATATTCGTGATGGGAGACAATCGGGACAACAGCCTTGATAGCCGCGTCCGTTCGGGTGAGTACGATTTTGGCCACGTATTTGTGACCGATGTCTTTGGCAAACCGCTCTACCGCTTCGCGGGTTCGTTTCACCGCTCGCCCTACGATGGGCAGGCGATCAAGTAGGGCCTGTTGCCGCTTCATCTCGCCTCGGAGCTTCGGCCCGGGTGTACCCTATCCCCATGCAGGTCACCGTCAACATTCCGGACGAACTCGCCCGGCAGCTCATCGCTGCCGGCCAGTATCCCGCGCGCGCCCTGCCTTGAATTATTACGCAAAACGCATAATAATATACGCATTATGCGTAAGTCGCTCATCATCGAAGCTCTGTTCCCGGAGATCCGAGGCAAAATCCTCGGGGCGACTCTTACCCGGCCGGAAAAAAGCTGGTATCTCTCTGAACTCTCCACCTTTCTCCACACACAGCCTTCCAGTCTCCAGCGAGAAGTTGACGCGTTGACCAAGGCCGGGATTTTGCAGCAATGGCGGGATGGGCGCCGAGTTTACCTGAAACCCGATGCTCTTTCTCCAGTTTTCCCGGATCTCAAGAGTCTGTTTGCCAAGACAACCGGTCTGGTGCCGGTCCTCGAGCAAGCACTCGAAGAATTGGGAGACCGCGTCGAAGTCGCCTTTGTTTATGGCTCCGTCGCCCGCTCGGAGGAAGTGTCGGAGAGTGACATTGACCTAATGACGATTGGGGCTGTGGGCCTGTCTGAGATGGTCCCAGCCCTCAAACGTGCGGAAGCAATCCTGGGGCGACCGGTCAGCCCGACTATCTATTCGACAGAAGAGTTTGGACGCAAAGCCCGGGCAAGGGACCATTTCTTGAGTACAGTGCTCGACGGGGCAAAGCAGTTTGTGAAGGGAGGCGAGCATGAGTTGGAAAAGATTACTGGCGCAGGGTGAAGTCAAAGCTCATCGGACCAGTAAACAAGAGATCGACAATCTACGCGCCCTGATCGCCCGCGACATGGCCGACGCGTCTTTACCCGGCCTCTCGGCTGACCGGCAATTCGCTACTGCATATAACGCAGCTCTTCAATCCGGAAAGATCGCTATCGCCTGCTCTGGATACAGAGTGACCGCGCGTGCCGGACACCATGCCGCTACATTTGAGGCGGCGCACTTGGCACTAGGAGCTGAAGCCAGGCTCTTCACCGACTATTTCGATGCCTGCCGCCGCAAGCGGAACCTCATCGACTACGACAATTCATCGGTAGCAACCGAGACGGAGGCTGCCGAATTGGTTGGTAAGGCAGGTGAGTTTCATGCACTGGTCGAGAAGTGGGTAGCGGCAAATTATGCCGCGCTGGCGCCAGACCAACTTCCGGGTTGACCGCTTCACAATAGAGCGGTTGGTTGAAAAGCATTCATAAACGATAATCGTAGCTATCATGATCTTCGTGCTCGACAACTACGACTCCTTCACCTACAACCTCGTGCAATACATGGGCGAGCTGGGTGCGGAGATCGTCGTCCGTCGCAACAATGAGCTCTCGCCCGCCGAGGTTGAGGCGCTGCATCCGTCGCATATCCTCATCTCGCCCGGCCCCTGCACGCCGCAGGACGCCGGCATCTCGATCGCGCTGATCCAGCATTTTGCCCGCCCCGCTGCCCCGCGCACGCCTATCCTCGGCGTCTGCCTCGGCCACCAGGCGATCGGCGCGGCCTTCGGCGGCAACGTGGTCCGCGCGCCCAAGCTGATGCACGGCAAGACCAGCGAGGTCACCCACGATGGCAAGACCATCTTCAGCGGCATCCCGTCCGCGATGACCTGCACCCGCTATCACTCCCTCATCGTCGCCGAGGAAGGCCTGCCGGACGAGCTTGAAGTCTCGGCCCGCACCGCCGCTCCCGACGGAACCACGATTATGGCCTTGCGCCACCGCGAGTTGCCGATCGAGGGCGTGCAGTTCCACCCCGAGAGCGTGCTGACCACCCACGGCAAAGAAATCATCGCCAACTTCCTGAAGATGTAGGCTGTACGGATGAAGCTGCGAACGCCAGTCCGCCCCGCACCCCTGCCGCTGCTGTTGCTGGCGTGCGCGCTGTCTGGCCCGCTGCAGGCGCAGCAACTCATCGGCTACGTCTCCACCCGCGATGCCGACATTAGCGGTGCAACCGACGTGGTGGATGGCCGCGCGGTGCTGACCGGCTCGGTAAGCGTTACGGCCAAGGACCATACCGCGCCCATCACGCTGGGTCGCGGCGGTACGGTCCGCGTCTGCCAGACCAGCGTGCTGCACCTGACCGAGAGCCGCACTGTCGCGGTCGCCGCGCCGCTGCTGTTCTCGCTCGACCGCGGCGCCGTCGAGATTCAGATGAAGGGAACGCCGAACGACTCCATCATGACGCCCGATCTGCGCTTTACCGTGCGCAACGACGGCCCACTGGATCTGCGTCTGCGCATTGCGCGCAATGGCGACACCTGCGTGGAGAACCGCGGCCCGCTCGCCCCCACTCTGGCCGCCTCCGATCCGTTCGGCGAGTCGATGTACGAGCTGCGGCCCGGCCAGCATGTGCTGTTCGAGCACGGCAGCCTGCGCGAGGTAGTCGACCACGAGAGTTCGTCCTGCGGATGCCCCGACGAGAAAGGCGTGTCGATTGCCGATGCTCTGCTTGCACCCGGTGCCGGAGCGGCCGCCCCGGCCAAGGTGCCTGCGGCTCCGGCGAGCGCCCCAGCCGACGTGCAGGCCGCTGAGAACGCCGCGTCCCATGCCGACGTGCAGGCCGCCGAGCAGCATCCGTTTCCGGCTGCCGTCAGCGAAGGGCTGGCTCCCGCGCCGGAAGTCCCCCCGGCCCCGGCGGGCGAGGTGCATGCCCAGGTCAGCGATACGCTGAGTTACACCGCGCCGGCCAGCGCTGACCAGGCCAGCGCCAACTCCAGCAACCAAGCCAGTGCCGCACCCGTACCGCCGCAGCCTTCCGCCACGCCCAAGCCGGCCCCGGCGCACGATCTGGCTCACATCGTGGGGCGTTTCTTTCGCAGGCTATTTGGCGGCGGCTAGAGTTGGAGCGGCGTAGCTCGCGGGCGCGGGGCGCCGGAGCGCGGCGATCCAGTAGACGACGACCAGCACCCATGCCGCCGGCAGGACATACGACCACACCGCCAGGCCGCGGGCGTCTCGGGCGAGCACAGCGAAGGGTCGCTCCAGCGATGCGGCGATGCCCGCGATCCCGTAGAACGCGAAGCCGAGCGCCACGCGGCGTGGCAGGGCTGCAGCGGGTTGCCCTGCTGCCCGCCAAGCGAGCGCCAACCCTCCCAGCAGAATCATGGAAGACCAGGCAAATGCCTGTATCCGGTCGAATGGAACGGGTGAATGAGCGGGCAGCGCGTGAGCCAGCAGCAGGGTCGCGGCGGACGCGAACACGGGCAGCAGCAGCAGCGGGATGCTGCGGCGAAGGGTGAAAAGGCCAGTCGCGCGCTCCAGGCATACCGCGATCTCAGCCGTGACCAGAAGTTGGAGGAACAGGTCAACGAGGGTCAAGCCATCGTAGGTGGAGGCGTAGGCGGCAGAGTCGACCTTTCCGAACAGCGCGAAGAGCAGCATGGAACGTAAGAGATAAAACGCCAGCAGCCCGGAGAACAGGGGCAGACGGCGGACAATGCCGCGCAGGAAGACCAGCGTCAGCAGCGAGCACTGCAGCAGCAGGCCCACGGTCCAGAAAAGATCGTTGATGGTGGTGCGGGTCATCGTCAAGAAAACAGGGAACAGGGAACAGGGATCATAGGGAACAGAAGACAGGGGACAAATTCAACAGAACGGACCCGCGACCAATTGGCCAGCCGTCAGTCGTCATCCGGCGGCCCGGAGTTCTTCTGCTTCAGAAAGAACGCGGCGCCGTGGGTGGTCTTCACCTTGATGTAGGGTGTCGGACTCTGGGTGTAGTCGAAGCAGTCGCTGAAGTCGTCGGCGACGGCGTCGCGCGTGCCCAGCGAGGGCAGGTTAAAGACCTCCTCCGTGTAACGCAGGAAGCCGCTGGCCTCGTGGGTGACGTGCGAGACGTAGCCGCGGCGGACGTAGGGACCGACGACGATGACCGGCACGCGGAAGCCGAGTCCCATGGCGTCGATCTGCGGAGGTGGAACGTGGTCGTACCAACCACCCCAGTCGTCCCATGAGATGAAGATGGTTGTGGAGTTCCAGAACGGGCTCGCGCCGATGGCGTTCACGATGCTTGCCACCCACTCCGGCCCCTGCGGGGGCGCGCCGGGATGATCGGAGTTGTTGTATGCGGGCACGATCCAGGTCACCTGCGCAAGCTTGCCGTTGGCGATGTCGGTCAGCACCTGGGTCTCGGGCGAGATCACGTTGTTCTGCCAATCGGGCCCGAAGCGGATGTGCCGGACCGCCTGGTAGGCGGAGATGATGAAGAACGAGTCTGTGGTCGGTCCGGGTGCGTAGTACCTCCAGGTGACGCTCTTGGCGTCCAGCAGGTCGGCCATGGTCTGGTAATCGAAGCAGGGGAAGACGCCGGGCAGGTCGGTGCCGTTGGGCCCAACCAGCGCCACCCGCTCGCTCGGATCAGCATCGCAGCCCCACACCGGGCCGTTCGGATTCTCCGAGGCGTTGCCGGATTGGCCGGCGATCATGTACTGGTGGGCGACGAAGCTGGGACCGGTATTGGACTGGAACATGCGATCGCCCAGGGTGAAGTTCTTGGCCAGGGTCCAGTCCGGGACGGTCTCGCTGGGATCGATATAGGAATACGGCAGCATGGTACCGGCGTCGTCGAAGCCGTCCATTTTGCCGCCGTCCCACTGCAGCCACCAGCCCGTATGCGAGTGGTCGACGTCCGGCCCGTTGCCCAGAGGCGTGACCGCGAGCGGAACCGCGACGCCATTGCTCATTCCCGAGGTCACTGTATCGGCGCCGGGAAATCCGTTGAAAAAATGATCGAAGGAGCGGTTCTCCTGCATGATGACGACGACGTGCTGGATCGCAGTGGAAGCGGTGAGGGGCGCAGTTGTAGTCACGGTCGTGGCCGGCGCCGCACCGGTGCTGGAGTGGCACCCCGAACTGCATCCGAGCATGCAGGAAGCCAACGCCGAAAGGACGACTGAGTGAACCGCTCGGGACATGTTCGTATGCCTTCCTGGCGATCGCCTGGGCGAAGGCGGCTGCGCACGATCGGACTCCAATTGAACCATGCTCAGGCTCCCATGATCCATCCCCCAATGGGTCGAACTGGGCGATTCTTTCGTAACCTCCGGCAGTCCAATCGGCGCAGGGACACTCGCGGAGTATTCCCGATCAGGGCTGAAGCTTCAGGGCTTCGTTGTCGTGCCCGGTGATGCTGCAGAGCGCTTCGACGACGAGATTGTGGTCGTCCCTCTGGGGCAAGCCGGAGACGGTGACGCAGCCCACGATGCCGGCGCCCGCGACGTTGAGCGGAAAGCCGCCGCCATGGGTGGCATAGTCTTCCGGGGGCAGGCCATAGCGATCGAAGAAGGTCAGGCCGCTCAGCTCGAGCAGCCGGCCTACGTGATACGAGCTCTTGTGGAAGCGGGCGACCACATTCACCTTGCGCTGCACCCAGCGGGCGTTGTCGGGGCTGGTGCCGTCCAGGGCACAGTAGAACAGCGGCTGATGCGGCGAGCCGAAGCGGCGAACGTCGATGACCAACGGAAGATTGCGCGCGATCGCAAGGTCACGCAGCAGGGTACCGATCTGCCAGGCGATGTTGGGGTTGAACCCGGGCAGGGTGAGGGTGGACTCTTGAACGGCAATGGCGGCGATATCGTCCTGTATCGACATGGGTCTCCTGAACGCCCAATGGGCGATATGGAGTAGGATACCCGGATTGGAGACGAGGGCGCGCCGTATTCGGGCGGGTTTTTTCGCGGTGATGCAATTGCCCAGGCAGGGTTACTGGAGGGGACGATGAGGGGTTTGGGAGTGTCGAAGGGCGTCTTGCCGATTTTGCTCTATGGGGTGCTTGCTGGGGCGCAGCAGCCCCGGCCGCAACCGCTGCCACAGATGCCGGCAAACGGAGGCGACGTGTATCGCGACGAGATCATCGCCCACGAGCGCACAGGGCTGGACGCGCTGAAGAGCGGAGACGTTGCGGCATTTGCAGACGCCACCACGGACGACGCCATCTTTGTGGACGCGCATGGTCTAGCGACCAAGCCGCAGGTGGTGAAGAATGTCTCCGACCTCCGGCTGACGGACTACACCATGGCCGATGTCAGGTTCGTGCCCGTCTCGGCGGAGGGCGGCCTGGTCTCCTACACGCTGACCGAGAGCGGCACCAGCCATGGCAAGCAGTTTTCCGCCCGGGTGTACGTCTCTTCGGTCTGGGTCCGCAGCGGGCGCGACTTTGTCTGCGTGTTCAGCCAGGAGACCCCGGCAACTCCTGCGCGATAGTGGCAGAGGCATGTTGGGAAGGCAGGCAAAGTTTCGCGCCGGTTAATCCGCTCCGGCGATGCCGATTCGGCCGGCCAGTTCGCCATCGTTTTCTTGACACAGGGCGAACGCTTACGCGAGACTTAGAAGGCTGGGCCTGTTCGCGGGCCCTCGGCGGCTGCCTGTACGCGGAACTGTGCGTGGCAAGGCCGTGTCGACCGTTCGCCGCCAGCGGCTTTCCCGACAATGAGTCCCAGGCCTGAATTCGGGGCCGGATGCGACTCCCGGGCGTGCTCCGGAGATAGCCGGCGTGCGACGGGTTGGGGAGGAAGCAAGATTTAGTTTGTGGACGAAGCAAGATTGAAGAGGATGGGATTTGGATGGGATCACTCGGCAACTCGGCGCAGCTTTTTCTTCTGCCGCTGTTCTTTGTAATGCTGTATTTCCTGATGATCGCGCCTAACCAAAAGAAGCAGAAGAAGTGGCAGGAGATGCTTAGCAAGCTGAAGAACGGCGACAAGGTGACCACCAACGGCGGCATCCGCGGCGTGGTGGTATCGGTCAAGGACGATGTGGTGCAGTTGAAGATTGCGCCGGACAACGTGAGGCTGGAGTTTGCCAAGAATGCCATCGCGGCGGTGACTACGGCGGACGAGTAAGAACAGTTGCAGGTTGCAGGTTGTCAGTTGTCAGAGGCCGACCGGCGGGGAAGTTGGGATAAAGGAAGCAATGAACAAGAATCTGAAGGGCAAGACGGTAGCGATCATCGCAATTCTGGTGATGTTCTGCTATGGCATCTTTGGCATCCCGCACGGGCTGTCTCCCGCCGCGTTGAAAGACGCGATGTTAAGCCGCATCCGGCTGGGGTTGGACTTGAAGGGCGGCACGCGGCTGGTGTTGCTGGTGCATGTCGCGGATGCGGTCGTTTCGACCACGGACCGCGAAGTCGAGCAGGTGCAGGACGACCTGCAGAAGGCGGGCGTGACCGGCGTTCAGGTGCACAAACTGGATCCCAACGATCCCAAGACAATCACGATCGCGGGGATTCCGTCGGGCAAGGCCAGCGATGTGCGCTCGCTGCTGGAGGGCAACGACTACGCCAACTATGACCTGGCCAGCAATCCTGACGGCAGCGAGAGGCTTTCGCTGAAGCAGAGTGCGGTCAGCGAAATAGAGACCCACGCGCTGGACCAGTCGCTGGAGACGATCAACGACCGGATCAATACACTGGGCGTGGCCGAGACTAATGTGCAGAAGTATGGCGTGGGCGACAATGAACTGGTCGTCGAACTGCCGGGCATCTCCGATCCGGACAAGGTTGAGGATGCCATCCACAATACGTCCAAGCTGGCGGTGTACGCCGTGGTCAGCGGACCCTATGAGAGTGACCAGGCTGCGATGACAGCCCTGAATGGAGTGGTCCCCCCGGACGACATGCTGGTGCATGGCAACGGGACGCCGACTGCTCCGGACGAGGTGTATCTGCTGGAGCGGGCGAGCCAGGTCGAAGGGACCGACTTCCGCGACGCGCAGCCCTCCTCGGACGTCAACGGACGCCCGGACCTAACGTTTACGCTGACCACAGAGGCGGGCGACCGCTTCTATAAGTACACCTCGGCGCATTCGAAGGACAGCTCGTCGCCCGGCTCCATGGCCATCGTGCTGGGCAACAAGGTGCGCGAGGTCGCAACCATCAATTCGGCGATTCGCGACCGGGGCGAGATCGAAGGGACATTCAGCCCCGACGAGGTTTCCAGCCTCTCGCTGATGCTGCGCACGGGTGCTCTTCCGGCGACCATCGACACGCTCGACACATTTACGGTAGGACCGACTCTGGGCGCCGAGTCCATCCACCAAGGCGTGGTTGCGGCCATCACCGGCATGCTCGCCGTGATGGTGTTCATGCTGGTCTACTATCGCGGGGCGGGCATCAATGCGGACCTTGCCCTGCTGCTGAACCTGGTGATTTTGCTGGGGTTCATGGGATATGTCGGAGGGACGCTGACGTTGCCGGGAATCGCGGGCGTGATCCTGACCATCGGTATGGGCGTGGACTCAAACGTGCTGATTTTTGAGCGTGTCCGTGAAGAGCTGCGCACCGGGAAGACGCCGGCCGCGGCGATACAGAAAGGCTTCGGGATGACCGGCGCGTTGGTCACCATTGTCGACACCCACGTGACCACGATCGTCTCCGCCGGCATCCTCTACCTCTTCGGGACCGGGCCGGTGAGGGGCTTCGCAGTCACGCTTACGTTTGGTTTGCTGGCCAACCTGTTTACCTCCGTCTTCGTTTCGCGGACGATCTTCGACGCGATCCTGGAGAAGAAGGAACGCGGCGCGGCCTTGTCGATTTAGCAGCGAGTCAGCAAGTTAGCAAGTCAGCAAGCAAGAGGCGATGCGCGGCACGCCTGAGGAAAGAAAAGTGGAACTGTTTCGCGATGTAAATATCGACTGGCTGGGCAAGAAGTGGTACTTCCTTGGCTTTTCGCTGATCTTTTCCGTGGCGGGAGTGCTTAGCATGTTGTTCTGGCATGGCATCCCCCAGGGCGTGGACTTCAAAGGCGGCACGCAGGTCACGGTCCCGTTCGATGCCCCGCCCAGCGTGGACCACATCCGTCAGGCGCTGGATCAGGGCGGCGTGAAGGACTTCACCATTCAGCGCATCTCCTCGCCCACCGGGGGCGGCGGCAACGAGGTCATCATCTCGTTGCCTGAGTCTTCGGCGACCGACCAGTCCCACGACGCCGGCCGGATCGCGATTGAAGACGCCCTCAAGGCGAATTATCACGATTCCGGATACGCCAAGCCCAGCGTGCAGATTGTCGGTCCGACCGCGGGCAAGCAGTTACAGCATCAGGCGGAGCTAGCCACCGCGTATTCGCTGGCGGGGATGCTGATCTACCTCTGGTTCCGCTTCGAATTGATCTACGGCGTCGCGGCCGTGGTGGCGGTCTTCCACGATACGCTGATCACCGTGGGCGCCTTCAGCCTGACCAACCAGGAGATTACGCTTACGGTCATCGCCGCGATCCTGACGCTGATCGGTTATTCGATGAACGACACCATCGTCGTCTTCGACCGCATTCGCGAGAACCTGGCGTTGTCGCGCAGGGAGACCCTGACCGACGTGGTCAACCGCAGCATCAACCAGACGCTGAGCCGGACCGTGATCTCTTCCGGCCTCACCTTCCTCACCGTGTTGAGCCTTTTGCTCTTCGGCGGTCCGGTGCTGCGCGGGTTCTCGTTCGCGCTGACCGTGGGCATCGTCATCGGCACCTACTCTTCGATCGCGGTCGCAGCGCCGATGCTGGTGGCCTATCAGGACTGGCGCAAGAGCCGGGGCAAGGTTGCGAACCTGCCGGCCAAGCGCGTTAAGGCGTAATAAAGCAGAAATTCCGGGTCCGGCATCCACCGCAGCGATCTTTTGTGTAAGAATTTGAGCACGGCCCTCTTGCCGGCGTTTCCGGCCTCCTATCCCGTTCTGCAAGCGGCTTTCGGGGTGGTTGGGAACAAAGCAGAGCGGCGCGGTGTCTAAGCTGGGTAGAATATTTTTCTTCGAGGCTGTCCATGTTTGAAGACTCTATGATGGAATCCGCGGGGCAGATCAAGACCAAGACCAGCCGTTGGATGATGGTGACGTTCCTCATCAATGCATCCATCCTGGCCACGCTGATCTTGATTCCGCTGCTGAATCCTGAAGCGCTGCCGGCCACGGCGATGACCGCGCTTCTGGTCGCGCCTCCTCCCCCACCGCCTCCACCGCCGCCACCGCCTCCTGCCGAGGTGGTCAAGCCGGTGAAGATCGTCTCCGAGATCGACCAGGGCCTGCACGCGCCCACCAAGATTCCCAAAGACATCAAGATGATCAAGGAAGACGCTCCGCCTCCGACCCAGGTGGCTGGAGTCGCCGGCATGTCGGGCATGGGCAGTTCCAGCGGCGCCGGCGTTCTGGGCGGCGTGATGGGCGGTATCGGCACGGCGCCCCCGGTGGTAGCCAGGGTGCCTCCCAAGCCAACCGGCCCGGTGCGGGTTTCCAGCGGGACCGTCGCGGGCATGATCCTCTCACGGCCTGACCCGGTGTATCCGCCCATCGCCAAGGCGGCGCACGTACAGGGCGCGGTCATCTTGCACGCCATCATCTCGAAGCAGGGTACGATCGAGAATCTACAGGTTGTCAGCGGACCTCCGATGCTGACCGGCAGCGCGATGGATGCGGTTAGGCGCTGGCGTTACAAGCCCTATCTTCTGAACGGCGAGCCTACCGAAGTGGATACGACCATCACGGTCAACTTCACCTTCGGCGGCGGATAGCCCAATGCAGTTCTCGCAGACGTTTCGTTCCCGCAGCTCATCTTTCCGCGATGGAATCTGGGCCTGCGCATCCGACTTGTGGTAAGACCGGTTCCGTCCAACGCACTATAAATCAGGAGGAAAGATTCCAGTGATTCTCGCTCAACTCACAAACTTCGCACACGCACCCTTCGCCATGTTCTTCCAGGAGGCGCCGACCGTCGGCTTCAGCCCGTTACAGCTTTGGGGCAACATGGGCAACCTGGCCCGGGGCGTGGTCTGCATCCTCTTCATCATGTCGATCTGGTCGCTCGCCGTCATGATCGACCGCTGGCTGTACTTCAACGCTGCGCGCAAGCAGTCGCGCGAGTTTGCCCCCAAGGTTGCGGGAGCGCTCAAGGAAGGCCGTCTGGATGAGGCAATCAAGCTTGGAGACCGCAGCAAGAAGTCGCACCTCGCCGAAGTCGTCACCGCAGGCCTGCAGGAGTTCCGCAGCTTCGGTTCCGGCGGCGCCATCACTGAAGAGCAGGTGGAGAGCTCGCAGCGCGCCCTGGAACGCTCCGAGGCGATCGTTCATGCCAAGCTGAAGCGTGGCCTGGGCGGGCTGGCGACCATCGGATCGACCGCACCGTTCATCGGTCTGTTCGGCACCGTGGTCGGCATCTTGAACGCCTTCCAGTCGATCGCGACCCAGAAGACCTCGGGCATCGGCGCTGTCGCCGGCGGTATCTCTGAGGCCCTGGTGACGACCGCGTTCGGACTTCTGGTCGCCATCCCCGCTGTCATGACGTTCAACTACTTCACCGGCAAGGTGGAAGCGTTCGACGTCGAGATGGACAACAGCTCCAGCGAACTGGTGGACTACTTTATCAAGCAGAGCCACCAGTAAGACTGCTCCCTTGCGCGTGCACCGGCAGGGGCGCACAAGATCGCTGGAATCGTGTGCATGGGTCTCCGGAGGCTTGCAGCGAGCGGCCTCCGGAGGCGCACTTAGCCCGCGACGAATGGGCCGCAAGCAAAACGGCTGACGCCGGAACAAGAGCAGAACCACGGTACGCGGATTTCAGCGCGATGTGGTTCCGCTAAATCGGACGGGAAAACTCTTATGGGAATCACCAAGCGCGAGGAAGGCAAGAAGGTCAACTCGAACATCAACGTTACGCCCATGGTGGACGTGATGCTGGTGCTTCTGATCATCTTCATGGTCATCACGCCCATGTTGAACAACAAGGTCAACGTCGTACTGCCGATCGCCAACGCGGCGATCCTGATGGACAACGCGAACAAGGAAGATGCGATCACGGTGGCGGTAACCCGCGACGGCCGGACCTACCTGGGCGGCGATCCGGTCAGCCTCGACGACCTGTCCGCGAAGATCACTGCCAAGCTGGAGAACAAGCCGGAAGGCGAAAAAGAGGTCTACCTGCGAGCGGACGTTCGCGCCAATTACGGCAAGGTAATGGATGCGGTGGATCAGATCCGGGCGGCTGGAGTAAGCCAGCTCGGCCTGCTCACCGACAAGCGCGAGCAAGATGACACACCGGCGAAAAAGTAAGCAAGCAGCGGCGATGCCTGCCCGCGCAGGTCGCCGCCGGCGGTAGAGAGAATAAGGAGATTAGCGATGGGAATGGGCGGCGGCAGTACAGGCGGAACGATGTCGGAGATCAACGTCACGCCGATGATCGACGTGCTCTTGGTGCTTTTGATTATCTTCATGGTGATCGTTCCGGTCACCCCGAAGGGGCTGAACACCCTTATCCCGCAGCCGCCGAAGAATCCCCAGCAGGACCAGCCCAATGATCGGACTATCGTGGTCCAGGTGCTGGCCAACGGCAAGGGTGAGCCCTCCTACAAGATCAACGAGGACGACTTCGCCAAGTCGGCGATTGAGCCCAAGCTGGCCGAGATCTTCGCCACCCGCCAGGAGAAGGTGATGTTCGTCAAGGGCGATGCATCGCTCGACTTCAGCAAGGTGGCAGAGGTAATCGACATGGGCCATCAGGCAGATGTGGACAATATCGGCCTGATCACCCCGCGCATTGAAGCAGGTCAGTAGAGCTTTCCCCTGACGGACTCGCACCGAGCAGCCGAAAGCCCAGGAGGTTGCTATGGGAATGGGCGCCGGTAATACGGGCGGAACGATGTCGGAGATCAACGTCACTCCGATGATCGATGTGCTTTTGGTGCTTTTGATTATCTTCATGGTGATTGTGCCGGTCACCCCGAAGGGGCTGAACACACTGATACCTCAGCCACCGAAGGATAAGTCGGCGCCACCGCCGGAACAGACCATCGTGGTCCAGGTGTTGGCGAACGGCAAAGGCGAGCCCTCCTACAAGATCAACGAGGACGACTTCGCCAAGTCGGCGATTGAGTCCAAGCTGGCCGAGATCTTCGCCACCCGCCAGGAGAAGGTGATGTTCGTTAAGGGCGATGCCTCGCTTGACTTCAGCAGGGTGGCAGAGGTGATCGACATGGGCCACCAGGCCGAAGTGGATAATATCGGCCTGATCACCCCTAGGATCGAAGCGAACCAGTGAGGTCGGCTCCGCGCGGCCGCAGTCTGGCGCGGATTGCGGCCATGCAGAGCCTGGTGACGGTTTGCCCCACGACGCTTGACACACAGACCCCGCACTTCTGCGGTATAGTGGCAAAATATGGGTTCTAGCCGACGGAAAGATCGCGCCGCGCGCTCGTGGAGGCTGCTCCTCGGGCTTCTCTGCGTGCTTCTGGTGGTCGTTTCGGGCACGGTGCAGATCGCACATACCCATGCGGACCGTTTGGCTACCCACGCGGACTGCTCTCTCTGCGTGGCTGCCCACATCACGGTGCAGCTGGCGCAGACTCCGGTGCCTGCGCCGCCTGCGACCGTGGTCGCCGTGTTGGAGGCGCTCCCACCCTCCATCCTTCCCAGCGGTCTCTCGACCTTTGCTCTCTTCACCCGTCCCCCGCCCGCCGTTTGACCAGCGTTCCTATCCAGAACCTCTTCAAAGCGCACCTGGCAACCCAATAGGGGGAACTCATGCACACGTCCTTACGACGCGGCATCTCTGCTGCATTCGTACTTCTCGCCTCATTTGCCACAACACTCTTTGTGGCCGCGCCTCGCGCCCAAGCGCAGGCTTCCTCACAGCGCCGCCCCGCGCCCACACCTGCGCGCACCCAGTCAGCTGGAAACGCAGGAACCATCTCCGGCACAGTCACGGATCCCACAGGAGCGGTCATCGCCAACGCCACCGTCACCCTCGCCAACGCCATCAGCGGTCTCTCCCGCACCGCAACCACCGACAACTCTGGCGCGTACACCCTCTCGAACATTCCCTTCAACACCTACCGGCTCACCGTCACCGCCAAGACCATGGCCGCTGCCACGCAGTCCGTCGACGTGCAATCCTTCGTCCCGATCACCCTCGCCACCACGATGCAGATCGCCTCTGCCAGCACCATCGTCAACGTCACCACCACCAGCGGCGATCTAGTCGAAGCCGACCCCGTCGGCCATACCGATGTGGACCGCGATCTCTTTGCCAAGATACCCCTGGAGAGCATCTCCTCCTCGATCAGTTCGCTGGTTACCCTCGCCTCGCCCGGTGTATCTGCCGACTCCAACGGCCTCTTCCACGGCATGGGCGACCACGCCTCCAACTCCTTCTCGGTCGACAACCAGCCCATCACCGACCAGCAATCCAAGGTTTTTTCTAACCAGATTCCCATGGATTCGGTGCAGTCCCTCGAAGTCATTCCCGGCGCGCCTTCGGCCGAGTACGGCGGTAAGACCTCGCTGGTCATCGTCGCCACGACACGCTCCGGCCTGGGCGAGAGCAAGCCCACCGGAGAGGTCACCGCCTCCTACGGCTCCTTCGGCTCCTCCAATGTCGGCTTCAACCTCGCTACCGGCTCCGCAATCCTGGGCAACTTTATCTCCGCAAACGTCATGAACACCGGCCGCTTCCTCGATCCGCCGGAGTTCCACGCCATCCACGACAAGGGCAACGAGGAGAATCTCTTCGACCGCATCGACTACCAGTTCACCGCCGCCGACTCCATCCATCTCAACCTTAACTACACTCGCTCCTGGTTCCAGACACCCAACTCCTACGACAGTCAATACGCCACACAGTGGCCCACCAACTCTGCCGGAGTGCCGATCGGTCCCAACAAACTCCCCGTAGGCCCTGCCGACCAGCGCGCCCAGATCCAGACCGTTAATGTCGCGCCCAGCTACACCCACATCATCAACACCTCCACCGTCTTTAATGCCGGCTACTTTTTCCGCCGCGACGGCTTCAACTACTACCCCAGCAAGAACCCCTTCGCCGACCTGGGCGCGCCCGACCTGCAGCAGGAGTCCCTCGCCCAGCAGCGCTCGCTGGCCAACACCGGCCTGCACTCCGACCTCACCTACACCCACGGCGGCAACAACATCAAGGCCGGCCTTAACTACGCCCAGACCTTCCTCAACGAGAACTTCCAGCTTGGCATCGTCGATCCAACCCTCGTCCCTGGCCTCGGATGCCAGAGCCCCAACGGCGTGCCTATCCCCGGCACTGACTGCGCCACGCTCCAGCCCTACGACCTCACGGAAGGCGGCGCGCTCTATCCCTTCCACGGCCACACCGACGTCAAGGAGTTCGCCGCCTACGCACAGGACGCCATCACCTTCGGTCCCTGGAGCGGCAACCTCGGCCTCCGTTTCGACCAATATAACGGACTTGTCGTGGCCAGCCAGGTTGAGCCCCGCCTCGCCCTTAGCTACCGCATCAAGCCCACAGGAACCGTCCTGCGCGTCTCCTATGCTCGCTCGCTCGAATCTCCCTTCAATGAGAATCTCGTCCTGGCCAGCGAAGGATGCAACTACGCCGTCATCGCCGCTCTCATCCCCTGCACCAACGCACCCAACCGCCCCGGCTTCCGCAACAACTTCCACGCCGGCTTCGAGCAGTCCCTCTCCCGCTTCGCAGTCCTCTCCGCTGACTACGTCTGGATGTACACCCACACCGGATACGACTTCTCCGTCCTCGGGGCCACCCCCATCTTCTTCCCCGTCGGATGGCACAACGCCAAGGTCCCCGGCTTCGATGGCCGCCTGGACATCCCTGCCATCCACAACTTCACCGTCCAGATCGTCTTCTCCTCGGTCGCCGCCCGCTTCTTCACCCCGCAGACCAGCGGCCTCGGAACCACCGTACAGGCGGGCCAGACCGCGGCCTACACGCCCTTCCGCATCGACCACGACGAGAAGTTCAACCAAACCACCCACGCCCAGTATCAGCTCGGCAAGCGCGGCCCCTACGTCGGATTCAACTGGCGCTACGACTCCGGCCTCGTCGCCGGCTCCGCGCCCTGCTACGGTGCACTGGCCTCCAATAGCTGCCCGCAGTCCACCACCATCAACGGCCAGCCCGCCGTCTTTCTGCAGGACGCCAACGGAGTCCCTTTAACCGCCGATCAGGAGGCCCAGGCCGGCTTCGCCTGCAACGGAGTCCGCGCTACGCTCAACAACCCCATCCCCAACGGCGTCTGCCTTGCTTCGCAGTTCACCTCATCGCTTATCTCAATTCCCGCTGTCAACGCGGAGAACGAC
>Ga0182013_10004354_pt1 | contig 17083 bp, 9 predicted proteins | sample 612S2MmetaG_FD_120487 | JGI IMG/M metagenome (GOLD analysis project Ga0182013, IMG submission 120487) | Permafrost microbial communities from Stordalen Mire, Sweden - 612S2M metaG | ecosystem: Environmental > Terrestrial > Soil > Wetlands > Permafrost | place: Sweden: Stordalen | collected...
AACGATGGCGCCCAGCACCGGCACCACGATGGCATTGGCGGAAAGGCCGGAAACAGAGAGACGATGGAAGTACACAACCATCGGTAGCGCCAGTCCGATCTGAATAAAGAGCGAGGTAATGAATATTTCATAGACGTAAATTGCCACGCGCGCGATAACAACCACGCAAGAGCGGGCTATTCTTTCGGGAAGCGATAATGCCAGCGACACAGTACGCGCAAGCAGTCTCATCTCGACGCGAAACTGCGCGGTGGATGGCGGCATCCGAATGTCCTTCTTGTCGTCGTCCAGTTGAGACAAGCCCCGCGCCAGTGGAGCGGATGTTGCTTCCAGCACCGGCACCACGAATGCTCCAATGATTCCTACAGCGAGAAACGAAAGCTGAAAGCTGGCATCGAAGAGTTGTTCGGGATCCGCCACCACAAACAGCAGTGCCACCGCCGCGAGAATGTTGAGCAAACGTCCATTGCGGTAGAAGCAGCGGGCAACACCATAGAGACTCATGCCAGCGGCTGATCTCAGCACAGGCGCCTGCCACCCGGTGACGCCTGCATAAAGCCACGCGGCCATAATTGTCAGAAACACCGCTATCGGGGCGGGCACCGCGCAGATCCGCAGGAAGAAGAGCAGCACAGCCGCCAGCACGGCCACGTGCGTCCCTGAAATCACCAGAGCGTGAAAAGTGCCGGTGGAACGATAGTCTTCGGTCCACATGTGGTCCAGTTTGGCAGTGGCTCCAATAAGGACCGCCTGCATCATCCCGTTCGAGTAGGCATCGTTTGCGTATAGGTGATCGAGACGGGCCAGGGCTGCGGACCGAATGGAGAAAATTCCCGCGGCAAGGAGATTTCCGCAGCGCCCGGGTAATACCCGGACTTTGGCAACGTCCGCCGATGCCGTCCAGTAGATCTGCTGCCGGGCGAGGAAGTGAGTGGCGTCGAATGTGCCCGGGTCATTGTAGTTGTGGGATCGCCGGACCTTCCCCTGAAATTCGACTTTGGTGCCATACGGCAGATCCGGAAACTGTTCGCCAGGTTTGGCGAAGAGAGATACCTGCGCGCGGGCCCGCGGCGCCAGTTCGATAGTGAAGCGTTCGCGATCGGCCGCCAGCAGCGCCGGGTCAACTACACACCCGGTGAAGATCGCCTGGCGGTTATCTGGCACGGAAAGGACTGGAGGCGCGAGCACTGGCCGCCCGGCGACCAATAAGATTCCGAAGAACAGAAGGGCAGCCAGGGAGGCTCGCAGAGCCGCTCGGCGGAGACTGAACAGATACGCCGAAAAGGCTAATAACGCCAATGACGCTATGGCAAGAATAAGAGGCTGGAGTGGAAATTGCGAGGTCTGGGAGAGGAGGCCCGTCGTTACGCCAGCTGCAATGGCCGCAAAAGGAAGAAGCAGTGGCTCGTGGAACCGCACACGACACTAGTCGCGGCGGCGCGCGGGATTCTCAGCGGAATGTCAAACTGCGGCAGCGTGCGAGTCTTGCAACCGAACCGTGACCGAATGATCGAGGAGATCGAGATAAGCCAAAACGACAAATGTCTTATGCGCACGGTCGCAGGAATTGCTCCAGCGGCCACAATAATCCGCATCGAAAAATTCAGCCATTAGCTTATAGGGGTTGTGCGAAATCTCGTCGGCTTCCAGGATGCACGCACCCTGAAACTCTGCAAGACATTCCAGTTCGTCGCGTGAAAGACCGCGCAGAAAATTCAAAACTGAATGGCGATTAGCCGGGACCGCTTTGCGGAGAAGAGCACCAACCAGAGAGCAACGGGATGCTACAGGGGCCAAATTTAACTCCGAAAAAGGTACGAATAACTACGCCCCTATTATCCCGCAGACGAGCGTTTGAAAGCAAGCCTTCTCGCTATCGACTAAAAATGTCACCCGGATAAACAAATTATAAATATCTTCGTGCGGGGAAAGACACTTCCGGCTCCAGCGAGGTAGTATCCATGCCTTCATTGGGATAACCTTCTTTTCAGAAAGTCAATTTCGTTGAATATGACAGGGGCAGAAGCCACTGCGAGGAGAAGACGCGATTGCTGCGCGCATACTCTTTCTCCGTGGCGGACTATAATCGGGCCGTCATGCTGTTGCAGGAGCGGTCAGGCGTGATGTCGCGAGAGGAGTATGAAAAGCTGCGGTTATTCGCCGGGAAAACGAGGGAACTGGTCGAGCGCTGCCGCGTAGCACTCGACGAACATGCCTCGTCGCACAGCTGCTGACGCTAAATCCGTGCCGTTATTTGAGCGAAACTGTAGTGACTACCTGAGTCGGAATCGCCGAGTTCGAGCTGGAAATGCTGTTCATGTATACCGTAATCGGTACGCTGGTTCCGGATGGCGCACCCGGCGGTATCGTGAAATTGATCTGCCAGAGCCCCACATTCCCCGGAGCTAGTCCCGAGTAGGTGATATTTGCGGCGGGAACCTGGGTGCCAGCCCCCGAAGGGCCAAGAATTATCTGCGGAAGCACGGAAGTCGGAACCAGGCCCGTACTCGCCTGGCCATCCGGAGGCGCGCCTGCCACAGGCCCCTGGCCGGTGCCGAATATTTGAATTATCGTGCCGCGAGCGGCCGGGTTAGTTGCGGTATTGACCGTATTATCCTGGTTTAATGCCGCGATGGGTCCACTCTGCTGGGCGCCTTCGACGAAAAGCCCCGGGGATGCCGAAGCCAGCGGGATCTCGGCGGCAGCATAGATTTGACCTGTCGACGGCCGAATCACCTGCACATTTGCGATCCCGGACGAGGGCAAGCTGTAGGACAGCGGAAAATTTATTTGTCCCGGTGACACATAAAACAGAGCCGAAGGTGTACCGTTTACCAGAACTTCCGTATCGGAAAGATTAGTTGGAAGAGGAAGGGTAGTGGCGAGCACCGTCCCGCTGGAAATTACATTACTGGTCAACGCTGCATACAGCGATACAACTGTGCCCGCCGCCAGAGCCCGACCGACGATGGAATTCGCCGCATTCAGCGCATTCGCCTGGGGAACAAAGTAAAGAACGCGATCAATTCCGTCAGTCACCAGCAGGTTGCCATAGAGATCCACAAACGCGGAACGCGGCGAGATAGCTGGCTGAGTCGCTTCTGACGAAAAAGGCGGATTGGCAAGCGGTAAATTGTCGATGGATGCGAAATGGAGCAGGTGGTTTGTGCCCGAATCGGCTACCCAAAAGTCATTGGTAGCTGACATACCAATGGAAACCGGCTGGGTTAGCCCCGTAGTTATCGCGAAAGATGCGGGGGTTCCCGTCGAAGACAAGGACTCTGCCGCCGGATAGGCCTGGATACGCGCGTTCCCGGCGTCCGCCACTAGAATCCTGTCCTCCGAATCCAGGGCGACACTTGCGGGGGAACTGAGTGTTGAAGTAGTAGAACCGCTCGTTTCGGAGACAAAATTCGTCTGGCCGAGTACGATGCTGGCAGCCATCCCGTTGGAGAAGGGTTTCTGGAATAGCAGCACCCGGTTCTGCGATACGTCGGCAGCGACCAGATAACCGCTGCTGGTCATGGCGGTGTTGGCGCCGGCGCTCGTAAACGCAAGCGAAATCGGGGCTGCCATCGTGCCCGCCGTCGCATCGGTTACGACCGACGTGAAGCTGGACTGGCCAAGCACCAGATCGGCGCTCTCACTGGCGGTAACGCCAGAGGAAAACGGAGCAGGGAAACGGAGAATGCGGGAGTTGCCGGTATCGGCGACGTAGAGATTCCCCGCCGAATCGACCGCGAGGCCGAAAGGAGAGTTGAGGCTCTGCGCAGTGGGCTGAGAAGCCTGGCCCGAAGGATAGTTCAAAACTACGTGGAAGAAATCAGGCTGGCCGATAACAATGTCGGCACGCTGGCCGGTCTGCGCGCTCGCAAAGTTCGCGAAGCCCAGAATTCTGTTATTGACTGTATCGGCAACGTAAAGATGAGGCGGCGTTGCGCTGAGATCGAGGATAGCGGAGCCGCCGAAGGCCGAGCCGGAGACTGTGGAAAATTCCTTCCCTTCGACCAGATTGGGCGCATTGTACGGAAAATCCAGTTGCCCGATTACGCGTGAGGCGGTCTGTGAAACGACTCCGCTGGATACGGGAAATACCAATATGCGATTGTTGCCCGTGTCAGCGACAAAAATTTCGGTGCTGTCTCCCGCGATATCCGTCGGCGAACTCAGCACCGTGGCACTGGGGCTGGCATTACCGCCGTTGGCGGAAGCGGCGGAATAGCTGGTCTGGCCGATCGCCTGATTCGCAGTGGGTGAAAACTGCACGCTTTGAGCGGGCCACGTTACAACCGGTCCAAAAACGAGCACACGATTGTTATTGTTATCGGCAACCAGAATATTTGCCCCTGCCACCGCGACGCCTTCGACGGTCCCGGAGGTTCCTCCCACCGAAATCGCGCTGGCGGCATTAGTTGTTTGTGTTGAGTCTACGCCCAGAATCCGGGTCGCTGAAGCATTTAGACCGATAGCCGGTGCATAGACAAGCACGCGCGCAAGGCCGTCTGCCACGAAGAGATTTCCGGCTGAATCGAACGCGAGACCAGTTGGCGCTGCCATTCCCGACGTGCTGGTGCGTACCGTTGCCGCGGTACTGGAAACCAAATCCTTTTGTCCCACCGCCAGATCGGCCGAAGGCCCGGTTGTATGCGCTTGTAAAACACTGGAGGGAAAGCGCAGCACGCGGTTGTTCCCGATGTCGGCCACCCACAAGTTGCCCGAGGAGTCGATCGCCAGACCCGTTCGGCCCGCAAAGGAACCGCCGGGAAATAGGGAAAGGGTGCTCGCCTTGACGCCGCCCGTGTCCGCGCCGGTTCCCGCGAACGAGGTCTGGCCGATGATCAAGTCTGGTATCTGGTAGCCGGTTTGGGAAAAAGGCTTTGGATACCGAACGACCCGGTTGTTCCCCGTGTCGGCGACATATAAGTTTCCGGAACTGTCTACAACAAGACCGGTCGGGGCCTTAAGCGCCGTCGTGACCCCCTGGCTCGCATCGATCGTGCTGAAGCGATCCAATTCTCCCAGGACGATATCGGCGAACGATCCCGCCGTAAGCTGCGTGTTGTATTGATAGGCCAGTACGCGGTTATTGGCGGTATCTGCGATGTAAACAAGCGGGGGGGAAACAGAATTATCGAGAGCAATCCCTTCCGGGCTGCGCAATTCGCGGCCCTCCACCACATTCGGCGCCGAATTGTCGATAGTCAGGGGACTTGAGGCGGTACCGAGAAAATTCGGGTCGCCAAGCACCTTAACCGGCTTGGGGAAGAGCGATTGGGCACAAATCGGCCCGGACAATAGGGCCGAAAGGCCCAGGATCAGAAGCGAGCGATGAGAGAGCAAAGCTAAACAAACGATAACATTGTCGGACCCTCCAGGTCGAACTACGGTTGTCGATCAGGGATTTTCAGATGGACGTCAGCCTCCGCCAGGTGCTTGCGCAATCCCGTGGCTTCCGAAACATAGAATGCTGCCAGCCCCTGATCCAGCTTGCCCCATTCGGTTAGCGCCTTGCGATAATACCCGGCTGCTTGAGTCCAGTCGGCGAGTTGCTGCTCCTGTGGCGCTCCCGGCTGCGCGGCCAGAAGACGGAATGTATCGCCGTTCCAGCCCAGAGCGCGGGGTAGATAGATCTTTGTCAGCCCGCTCGCGCCAGATGTAATCGCCTCAGCACGGACCAGTGCACTGGCTGCGAGGCGGAGCGACTCGGCACGCTGTCCCTTGCGCGCATCCACAGCCGAGATCCCGGCTTCGTCGATGGCGATCTGCCGGCTGCACGATGGCTGGTTAGAGCGTTTGAGCACCGCTTCGCAAATGTCCAGCGAGCGCTGGTAGCTCCGAATGGCGCCGTCCAGGTCGCCCAAAACGAGAAGGCGCTGTGCCCTGTACTCGTAAACCAGCGTCCATTGCGCGGCAAGCGAAACATTCTTCGGGTCGGAAGCGGACACGGTATTGAGGATGGAAGCTGACCGGTCCAGTGCAGCCAGAGATTCGCGCACCTCTCCGGGAGCCTGCAGGACACTGCCTTCACGCATCAGCACCACGCCCAAATCGATACGCGCCTGCGTGTCTGAAGGATCGGACGCCACCATGGTTTCCGCGATCCGGGCTGCTTTCCTGTACCAGACGAGAGCGCCATGCGGATCACCTGCACTCATCAGAAATGGACTGCCCATACTGTCGCCGACGTGCCCATAAGCGATCAGCAAATCGCGCTCCACCGCTACATCGTTAGGATGCAGCGCGTATAACTGTTCGCGCAGCGCCACACTTTTCTGATAGTTCGACAAGCTCTCTTCGATAGCCCCTTCGCGTGAGGCGATGGTGCCCAGTTGACTCCAGTTAGAGGCGAGGTTCAGAATACAGTCCGCATCGTTCGGGAATTCCGCTACCAGCTGTGTATTGGGATTCAATTCCTGCAACATTTCCTGTTTCGCTTCAGGCAGGTGATTCAGTAATGTCATAGCGGCCGCCGAGGTAAGGTGCAGCAGCGCGGCGCTCTTTCTTGCGGCGAGATTGCGCGGGTCGCGGTTCAGGATCCAGGCAGTCTGGACAAGCCCCTTGCGCGCCTGGACTATACCTTCTTCCTGGTTGCCGGATGCGTCCAGAACCTCCGCCAGACCTTTGCTGCAGTCGGCTAGTTGTAAGCGAGCGTTCACGTTTGAGGGATCAGCAGCGATCAGCGCTTCGAGAATTTTTTCGGCTTTACGAAAGCTCGCTTCAGCTCCCGGCAGATCGCCGAGATTAGGTTGCAGCGGATCGCCTTCAATGCGCGCCAGCCTCGTATAAGCGAAAGCCATCGCAGAAAGAACACGGCCGTCGTTCCCGGTTTCCGTGTTCAGGCGGTCAAGATAGTCGAGGGTGCTGCGGACAATATCCCTGCGCGCTTGCGTGGCTCCCGGAAGCCGTTCAATCGACCCGTCCACACGGAAGAGAGTGCGGTTCGCCATCTCCACCAGCTCACCCAGACGCTGTTCGGCACGCTGCCGCTGGATTCGCGTCTGCCGCGCCTCCCAAAGGACAGCGACAATTCCGCCAGTCAGAATCGCCGCAATAATCCCGCCCGCGAGCACGCCGACGCGATTCCGCGTGGCGAACTTCCGAAGCCGGTATGACCAGGTGTCATCCTGCGCCAGCACCGGCAACCCGGCGATATAGCGGCGGAGGTCCTCACTTAACTGATCCACTGATTGATAACGCCGCGCCGGATCGTCATGCGTGGCCATCAGGACAATTCTGTCCAGATCGCCGGACAACGCTTTGCGGTCAAGCTCCCCGTCAGGCCGCCTGCGGGGCATTTCGCCGGTAAGAATCTGCAGCAGGATGGCCCCCAACGAGTACACATCCGTCGCAGTATTTACGGCTTCGCCGCGGGTCTGCTCAGGACTGGCGTATGCCGGTGTAAGGGCAACAGTGGATCTTGCGCCCGTGAGGTCGACCGTGTTTTCTCCCAGGCCGGTGCTAAGCAGCCTGGCGATTCCAAAATCCAGCAGCTTTGGCGAGCCGTCGGCTGTAATGAGAATGTTGGCGGGTTTGAGGTCGCGATGAATTACAAGATTCCGGTGTGCATAAGATACCGGCTCGCACACCCTGCGAAAGAGCTCGCAGCGCGCAATCAGGGAGAATTTTCTCTGCTGGCAAAAAACATGGATCGGCGTGCCTTCGACGTACTCCATCACGAAGTACGGTCTGCCGTCTATCGAAGTGCCGGCATCGATGAGCCGCGCAATGTTGGGGTGATCCAGAGCCGCGAGAATCTGGCGTTCCTGACGGAAGCGCTTCAGCACCGCATCCGTGTCAATGCCGCGCTTGACCAGCTTAATCGCCACCAGTTTTTCGAATTCTTCGTCGGCGCGGAACGCCAGGTACACGGCTCCCATCCCGCCTCGCCCGATTTCGCGTACGATCTTCCATGCACCTAGCCGGGCCCCGACCATGGAATCGTCGTCAAACAGCGAAGTGGCGGCGCTTTCGATCAGCGTCGCGATGCTGTCGCCAGTCATTACATCGGTGGCCAGCAGCGATTCGGTTTCGCGACGCAGCTCTTCGTCCTGCCCGCAGGCACGGTCGAGGAATTGCGTCCGGGCGGGCTCGGAAAGTCCGACTGCCTCGAAGAAAAGCTCTTCCAGACGCTGCCAGCGCTCGTCAGGCATGCAAATGTCCTCTTACGGACATTCTGTTAAAATCGAGGGCAAAGTGGAAGGCACGTCGCTTACCGTATTGCTCAGGCAAGTGAAGGAAGGCGACAAAAGCGCGCTGGATTCGCTCGTCCCGCTGGCTTATGCCGAGCTTCGGCGTCTCGCCGACAGCTACCTGCGGCGCGAGCGTTCCGACCATACTCTTCAACCCACGGCTCTTATCCATGAAGCCTATCTGCGTCTGGTGGACCAGGACCAGCCAGATTATCGCAGCCGTTCTCACTTCTTCGGAGTGGCGGCTCAATTAATGCGGCAGATCCTGGTGGATCACGCGCGCACCCGCAACGCCGGCAAACGCGGAGGAGGAGAGGCGAAGGTCCCCCTCGATTCGGCAGCCGAAGCCAGCGTCATTGAATCCAGCCATAACCGTCCAGAATCGTTCCTCGACCTCGACCATGCCTTACACAAACTCGAAGAGCGCGACCCCAGGAAAGCCCGCGTAATTGAAATGCGCTTCTTCGGCGGCCTCACCGCGGAAGAGTCTGCGGAGATTCTTGAAGTATCCGTCGAAACCATCAGACGCGACCTGCGCCTGGGTCAGGCATGGCTGCAGCGCGAACTCGCCCGCGCCTCCCCACTCCCTACATAAGGACAGGCGGAATTTGACGCCGATTCCGGCAACCTTTTCTGAAGGGGACAGCCTGATCTGCCTCCTTCACGAAGTTCCCCGGTATCAGACCCCTCCTTTACTTGCCGACTCCCTCCTGATATAGCCATGTGATGCCGGCTGCGTTCAACCTCTTTTGCAGGCAAGATATTGATTTCTGCCGTTACCTGGCCGCCTCAAGACAATCTGGCCCGGTGAAACGCGAAAGAGGCAGATCAGGCTGTCCCCTTGAATGGCCGATTCCGGCAACCTTTTCTGAAGGGGGTCCTGGAACTACGAGGCCGTACTATTACGTCTCCCCTATCCAGTACGAGCAAATGGGTGCAAACTGTCCACATGAGGTTAAGCAACATGAGCAAGTCCTTAAATAGCCTGACCGCCAAAATACTTACTGTTGTTTCATTCGCACTCGTTCTTTCCGCTGCAGCATCCGCCCAGACCTCCAACGTCCTGATGCTCCCCAATGCCGATCAAACCTGTGAAACCACCCAAACGTGCGCAGCCTATATGCCCGGCAGCGAACCGTTCGTTCTGCTGATCAAAGCCACCAGCTTCAACACCACCGCCTACAGCTATACCCTCGTCGCCACCCTCGAAGACGGCAGCACCCGCGTTATCGCCGGACAAGTTGGCCGCTCTGACGATGGCGCCGGCTACACCGCAACCCCGGTTTCTCTCGGGTGCGACCCGGTTTCAGTAGATACTACGGTAATCGAAGCAGGGGCTTAGGCAAGAGATTGTTCCGAACGCAGTACTGGAGCCAGACCTTTATTGCTTCCAGCGTCGTAAAGGAACAGATATGGCGGCACAGATCGCGACGATTCCAATAGTCGCGATCCCGCCGCCGACAACACTCACAACCGGCCCGAACCATGCAGCCGTCCAGCCCGATTCGACGGCGCCGAACTGGTTCGACGAACTGATAAAAATACTGTTTACAGCCAGCACCCTACCCCTCAACCGGTCGGGCGTTTGCGTTTGCACCAGCGAATGCCGCAGCACTACGCTGATGTTGTCGAACGCTCCGGTCAACAGCAGCATCGCGAACGAAAGCCAGAACGATCGCGACAGTCCGAACACAATCGTCGCCGCACCGAATCCCGCCACAGCATAGAGGAGCCGCTGTCCCGCTGCTGTGACTTTTCGGGAATGTGCCGACGTGACCGCCATCAGCACAGCCCCGATGGAAGGCGCCGCGCGCAGCCATCCCAGCCCCACAACGCCCGAATGCAGGATGTCCACCGCATAGATGGGGAGCAGGGCAGTGGCGCCCCCAAACAACACCCCGAAAAGATCCAGCGAGATCGCCGGAAGGATCAGCTTATTTGCCCAAACAAAGCGCGCACCTTCGAATAGTGATTTCATATCCGGCGCGCCGACACCGGTGACGGCTTTCCCGCGGTAACGCAGCCCCAGATAGCAGCCCAGCGTCAATACACCGCAAATCACCTGAATGATATAAACGCTGCGGCTCCCTGCGACCGCCAGCAGGATCCCCGCCGCGGCCGGTCCGCTCACGCTGGCAATTTCCTGTACGCTGCTGTTCCAGGTGATCGCGTTCGATAGCGTCTCGGGCGGAACGATAAGCGGAAGCACTCCCAGTCTCGCGGGCCACTGGAACGACCTCGCCGTGGCCGTCAGAAACAAACACGTGTAGATCGCGGCGACGGAATGAAATCCGAAGACCAGCAGCCCCGACGCCACCAGAAAAACTAACTGGGTAAAAATCATGACGCGCCGACGGTCGTAATGATCGGCCACATGACCGGCGAAAAGCGCGAACATCAGAAACGGAGCGACCTGCACGAAGCCGACATTCCCCAAAACAATTGCCGATTTGGTTTGAACGTAAAGATCCCAGCTCACCGCCACCGAGAGCATCTGCAATCCAAAGCTCGAGAGGAAAGTGGCGGAGATCAGCAGCCTGTAATCGCGAATGCGAAACGATGAGTAGGCGTCCAACCTAAGAGCTTCGCACGCGCCTGCTTACTGCTTGATCCAGTTCGTCACCAGCTTGTAGGCGTCCACGCTGCCGAGTCCGTTCGCAAAGTTCCATGTCGATGAGTCTGCCGGGTAGGCCGAAACAAAGGACGTGGTCGAGACGGAAAGAGCACCGCCCGCCGTCGTGGCGAAAATACGGCCGTTGCGGCCATAGTCAACGTTACCGATAAATCCGAAGCAGTTTTCAATGCCAGCGCAATCTACGTCGATATCTCCCTGCGTTACGGGATGAAACACGCTCGGATTACTAAGTGCGAGCGCGTAGTACACAAAATTAGGATTGCCCTGGCGCGCGCCGACGCTCTGATTCACGAGAGCCTGTATGCCTGCCATTTCCGGAGATGCGATGGAAGTACCGCCGATCCCTGACCACGTTGAGTTGCCACCATTCGTGCCATAGGGATTAGGGGCGCCCGTGCAGGGTGTGCCGCCATTGCTAGGGTCGCTAAAGCAAATGATGGAAAAGTGTCCCCAGTTTGCGCCGTCCGAAGCGAACAAAGAAACATCGGGGATATCGCGCACCCCGTCGCTCGCAATTCCGGAAACCCCGCTTTGCCAGGAAGGTTTGGCCCACCCCTGACAAGTCCCGCTGGCGACTCCGAAGATTGACGGCACCCCGGTGGCGCAGTTGCTGGGGCCGCCACTACCGGCCACGACGACGAGATTGTAGGGCGCGTCGGCTGAGTTGACGCCATTCGGGCTGGTAATACTATTGCAAAAACCATTCGCGCCATATCCGGTCGAATAACCCAGGTAGCCGGCATACAAGCTGCCCGCGCAGGAATCGTTCCACGGTATTTCCGGGATGTAGGACCGCGCGGAGCCGTAGGTTGCCGAATTGGTGTTGCTCCAATAGCTATTGGTATTTCCATTCAGGACGTCGGCGAAGTCCGTGCCGCCCACTGCGACGTTGTATGGCGTCGAAGCGTAGGCGCTGACCGCGATACCATGCGACGCGCTGCTCGCTGCACTGCCTGGAAATGACCCGACATCGCAACCGGCCGCGCCCTCGTCTCCCGACGAAACAAATATGGACATGCCTTCCGCAACGGCCTGCTGAAAGAGCAGATTGAACGACAGGTTCATCGAAGCGGTGTTCTCCGCCTCGCATTCCCCGTAGCTGATGCTGACGATCGCCGGAGGATTAGTTGAGTTCACGAGATTCTGCCCTGCTACGTATAGACCTGATGTTGTAGCTGAATCGGAACAGGATGCTACTTCAATGGTGGCGCCCGGCGCGGCGGCGCTAGCCCATTCGGCGTCCAAAATCGCCTCGTCGTCGTCAGTATTAACTCCCGGATCACTGCAATTGTTGGTGCCGCTCGCAGGCGAAGGGTGGACCGTGGTCAGCGAGCCCGATGGAGCTAATTGCGAAAGCCCGAAAGTCTTGCGGAAGGTTGTCCAATCCTGTGCAGTATATAAATCCGTGTCCTCAAGGACCGCGATCGTTTGTCCCGCCCCGGTGATGCCTTGGGAAAAGAGCGGATTGAGGTCGTAGATGGTCGCGAGATCGGCAGGAACCACAGCCGGTGGGGCTCCGCCGCCAAGCGTATACGCCGGGCGTTTTGCGGTGTTCGCCGCACGGCTCATTTTGTGAGGCCGGAAATCGTGAATCGAAACGATGCCCGAGACCGCTGGCGCCAGCGCCGCGGGAATCATCGGATTGCTGAAATTGGAGATGTGATGCACGCCATTTACATTCAAATTGTGAATGGAAGTCTGAAAAGCCCGTCGCACAAGGCCGGCATTGCCTGAAAAATCGACTACCATGCCATTCGGGTAGACAGAATTTACCGTGAAACCCTTTGCTTCGAGCCAGCCAGTGATGGCCCGTAGATCCGATTCAGCACCGCCGTACTCCCTGCCGAATTCCGCGGCGGTCAGCCATTTGTGAAACTTCGGGGATTGGGGATCGTGAAGTTCGGTGATCAACTGCTCCACAGCGTGTTCCTGTTCCGGAGACCGTTTTAGCTGCAGCATCATGTGGTCGAGGGCAAGATCGTCGGAAACCAGCCCCGCATCGTTCTCTGCGCTGGCTTCGAGGCGTGTATTCCCGGTAAGCGCCACCATTTTGCTTTCGTCCACCCTTTCGTGAATCAAAGCGGGGCTGGTGGTGTGCGGCAGTGCGGTCGTTTGAGCCCGCCCAGGTATCTGATAGACCGATGCGATCAGCAGTAGAACTATGATTGACAGTGAGCGCGCGCGAAACATATATGCCTCCTCAATATAATGGCTGAACGAAAGTACTACGCCATAATCGCAGATGAACGAACTTTACGTTCTGGACGAGTACCGGGGAAAAGGGTTGCAAACTGTTTTTTGCAACTTGTCATGGACTCGGCGGTTTCATTTAAGCGGTACCTCAATCGGTGTTTCGTGCATCTCAAGTTGAAGAATTCATGAATTCAGGCAAAATCAAATCGCTTTCCCGCGCCGCAGTCCTCGTATGGTGCTGTCTGGCGGCCGCCTCCGGGCAGACACAGGACAACAGCCAGAACGCGTTGCTGAATGGGAGTTTTCGATTCCGGCACGTCGCGGTTCAGCTGGTGGATGCAAATTTCGATCCGACCGACATTACCGCGTCTTATGGCACGATCATGTTCGATGGTGCTGGCAACTATACGATCGCCGGAACATCGATTGATCCAAGCGTCCAGAGCGGCGTGCCTGTTCCCCTGAACGTCACTGCGACCTATGCGATCGGATCCAATGGCTCGGGTTATTTGACTAATCCGCTTTATCCGAACGATCCGAACGCTTTGATTTACGGCGCGGTCTCCCAGGGCATATTTGCCGGCAGTTCCACTGAATCGCAGAACGATGGCAATACTCTGGATGATATTTTTGTCGCGATTCCCGTCGGATCCGGGGCCACGGCATCGACCTTCACCGGGAACTACCAGACAGGCCTGCTGGACTTCACGAATTCCGGCAGTGCGGCAGTTAAGAATGCGCTGTTCGAGCTGAGCCCCTCTTCGGGCACATTCGGCCCTGTTACCCTGAACGGCCAGGCGGCCAACCAGACTGATCGCAACGGAAATACGCTTTCGCTCTTGCAGTCGATCACGGGCGCGACATACAGTTTCCCCGGCGACGGGAGCGTCACGTTGACGATTCCTTTGGCGACGTCAGTGACTTCGACAAACGCACTGTTCGCCAGCGGATCCAAGACGTTATTCCAGTCCGCGGACGGCAACTTTATATTGGGCTGGACCGCCGGCGGCTATGACATTTTTTTCGGCGTGAAAGCCCTGGCGATTCCAGCGACCGACAGCATCACAGGCGGCCTGTATTTCACCACTGCTCTGGAAGATATTCCAGGCAGCGGAGTGGGAACCGATTCATATTACGGATCGACTAAGCTCTTTGGCGACAGTGTCGGCGATGGTATCGTCCACCAGCGGGTGAATAGCCCGCAAGGGCCCTCATTCGACTATGGTACTGACGATCTGGTTCCTCTCAATTCGGATGGAACCGCCGGGCCCGACTTTAATCTGTATGACTACATCTTCGGAGACGGAGGGAAGGCGTATGTAGCCATCGGCACTTCCGGCTTTTTCTCGCTGCATGTGGGACTGCAGGCACCGACTTTCTCCGGGTCGGGCGTTTTTCTGAATCCGACGGGAATCGTCAATGCGGCAAGCGATCAGCCCGTCACTGCCAGCCTCGCGCCGGGCGAACTGATCACGTTGTATGGTTCGGGGCTTTCCTCCGTCACTATGTCGGCGCCCGGACCCGGGTTCCCGACCACACTAGGCGGCGTGACCGTTTCGATCGACAGCACCCCTTGTCCTATTTACTATGTGAGCCCCGGTCAGATGGCCGTGATTGTGCCATACGAAGTCGCTTTGAACCAGACCGGTTTGGCGAATATTCAGGTGTCTAACAATGGGACGCTGTCGAATATTGTCCAGATGTATCTAAGCGATTCGGCGCCCGGATCGTTCTCGCAGAACCTCGAAGGGATCGGGCTCGCTGCCGCGGAGCATGCGGCGACAGGTTTGCCTGTTACAGGCGCGAATCCAGCCCAGTCTGGCGAATATATTTCGCTGTACATGACGGGCCTGGGCACGGTCTCACCGACCATTACAGACGGTGCACCGGGTCCATCGACCACCCTTAGCTACTCGGATATCTTTAACACCGGCAATCTGAGCGTCTATTTCACCGACTACACTATCGGTGGATCATCCGTTATGGGCACCATTCAGTATGCGGGCCTGGCCCCATACCTTACGGGCGTATATCAAATGAACGTACAGGTTCCGACCGGTGGTCTGGGCACCGGAGACGACGTCTATGTCGAATTCGTGACTGACGCTGCCGTGGTGAATCAGATTCAGATTCCCTACGGTACTTCCCGTTTGAAGGCGACCGGAGCCGCTCGCCCGGCTTTCGCCGGCAAGGCTTCGGCGATTAAGTCCAGGCGGCTTCAGGGGACAACGCCGGCAACTCACCGTGTGATTCGCGGCGGCCTTCAGGCGACGAAATCCAATAACTAGCGGGACCGCGCGGTGCCCACACCCGGGGCGATGGCACGCCAGGATTTGCCGTGAACAAGGCCAGAACCGGAGTGCCGACTGCCGCCGCAAGATGGGAAATTCCCGAGTCATTCCCCACAAAAATGCGCGCCTGTCGCAGCCAGCACGCCAATTCGAAAAGATTGTCGATGTGAACCGCCCCGTCCAGCCGCTCTTCGGGACCGCAAAGCCAATGAACTGGCATTGTCTGCGACAACTTTTGCGCCACGGATTCAAATATTTGCATCGGAGCACGCTTGGCGAAACTGCTGGCGAACGGATGAATTACCGCGAAGCTTCGCAGCGCATTCGGGCATCGAATAACGGGAAAACGGGACGGCTGAACACCTCCCGCCTGAATGGCCTGGCGGTTGTAGAAATCCACGGCATGCACGTCGCCTGAGGGCAGGGCTGGCAGGAATTCAAAGGGTAGTTCGCGGACGGACTCCCTAAAGTCATTATTACTTGCACCATACCAGGAAATGATGGAATCAAATTCGCGCAGCCGTTCCATAACATCGTTGTCAGGTAACAAACCGATGCGGTCAAGTCCCGCCGATACAATCGATTGCGCGGCGTCGGCAAATGCCGCGAGTGGAACGTTCGGGCCAGCGCACCAAACCTCGGTGTATTCGCCGCGAAGGGACTCCATGGCTGGCAGGCTAACGATGAAATCCCCAATGGCCCCGGGGCGAATCAGCAGGCGCTTCAAGCCTTTGATTGTAATCGGGTCTGACGCACAGTCGATTGTAAGATGGTGAAAGTGCGAATGGCGAATGACCTGATCGGAAATGTCGGGAACACACCTCTGCTGAGGGTTGCAAAGGTTGCGTCCGAATATCCCGGGGTCGAAATTTACGCGAAAGCCGAGTATTTCAATCCCGGCGGATCCGTCAAGGACCGGGCTGCCCTGAACATGATTCTGGAGGCGGAAAAGTCGGGGAAGCTCAAGCCTGGAAAGACCCTGATCGACGCTACCAGCGGCAACACCGGTATCGCTTATGCCATGATCTGCGCGGCAAAGGGTTATAAGGTCAAGCTCTGCCTGCCGCTGAATGCCTCGATCGAACGCAAGCGCATCCTGAAGGCATACGGGGCTGAGCTTGTCCTGACACCGGGAGACGAAGGCTCCGACGGCGCTATCCGTGCCGTCCGGGAAATCGTGAAAGCCGACCCCGACCGCTACTTCTATTCCGATCAGTACAATAACGACGCCAACTGGCAGGCGCACTACAACACAACCGGGCCGGAAATCATCGAACAGACCGGTGGCCGCATCACGCACTTCGTGGCTTTGCTTGGAACGAGCGGCACGTTCATGGGCAATGCGCGGCGTCTGAAACACGATCTGCCGCATGTCCAGTGCATCTCGGCACAGCCATCCGTCGGCTTCCATGGAATCGAGGGCACCAAGCATATGCCAAGCGCGATCGTACCCGGCATTTACGATCCGACGCTGGCGGACCGGAACCTCTCGATCGAAACCGAAGACTGCTATCGAATGGTGAAGCGTCTGGCGCGCGAAGAAGGCATGCTGGTCGGAATTTCCGGCGCCGGAAATATTGTCGCCTCACTCGCGATCGCGCGGGAGCTTCATGCCGCGGGGAAAAGCGGCGTGATCGTAACGATCTTCTGCGACTCCGCGGACAAATATCTGAGCGAGCATTTCTGGGACGAACCGGACGGGATGGAAAAAGCTTGATTCAACTGGAACGAGGACCCTGGCGCGAGATGGTCAATCACGCCCAGGCTGTATATCC
>Ga0182013_10004361_pt1 | contig 17071 bp, 17 predicted proteins | sample 612S2MmetaG_FD_120487 | JGI IMG/M metagenome (GOLD analysis project Ga0182013, IMG submission 120487) | Permafrost microbial communities from Stordalen Mire, Sweden - 612S2M metaG | ecosystem: Environmental > Terrestrial > Soil > Wetlands > Permafrost | place: Sweden: Stordalen | collected...
CGGACCTTGTTGATTCGCTCGAGGTCGTTCATGAGGTGCACGCCCGGACCCAGGGCCCGAATCTTTCGTGCATCGCTGTCGGGGTCCTTGGCTTCGAGGGCGCGTAGCGCCTCGACGATCCGAGTGACCAGTTCGGTGGCGCGCCCCAGTTCACGCGCGCAGTCCTCGCCGAGACCCGTGAGCTCGTTGGTGTCGTACTGAATCTGCAGTGACGTCGCCAACCGGTCCGCGCAGTTGACGAGCTCGAGACACCGTTCGGCGTGGTCGGTGCCCAGGAGCGATCGAGCGGCACCCGAGAACCCGCGCAGCCTCGACGCGTTGAGCGACGTGCCGAGCAGGGAGGCGAAAATGTCGAGCACCTCGTGCGCTTCGTCGAACACGACGAATTCGTGGGCGGGTAGCAGCATCGATCCCGAGGCCAGGTGCGCCGCGTACAGGTGGGTGTTGACGATGAGCAGCGAACTCTCCGCGGCGCGGTCCTTCGCGAGTTCGGCGAAGCACGACTGGCCCTGGGGGCACTGGGCGCGGCCCAGGCACTCCTGGGGGGTGACCGAGAGCCCCCGCCACGCGCGGTGGTCGATCTCGAAGGGCAGCTCGTCGCGGTCGCCCGTCGTGGTCTCGTTCGACCATTTGAGGATCCGGCGCATCTGGTCGGCCACGCCTCGTGGAACCTCGCTGCCGTCGTCGAAGCTCATTTGGCCGCCGCCGACCGCGTGGGCGCGGTTGCGACAGAGGTAGTTGTTCTTGCCCTTCAGGACCGCCACCTTGACGCGCGTCGAGTGGGCGCTGACGGTGGGGGCGTCCTTCTGGGCGAGTTGGTCCTGGAGGTTCTTGGTCGCGGTGGCGATGACGACCCGATGGCCCGCCATCACCGCGGGCACGAGGTAGGCGAGGGACTTGCCGACGCCGGTGCCCGCCTCGATGATCGTGTGACGCCGGCGTGAGAACGCCTCGGCGACGCAACGAACCATCTGGCGCTGGCCCTCGCGCACCTCGCCGCCGCCCGGGAGCTCGCTCGTGATCGTGTCGAGCAGCGCGAGGGCGCGCTCGACGTCGATGGACACCACGTCGTCGTCGAGCTGGATCCCCTCGGTTTCGTCCGGCTCCACGTAGGGCGTCTGCTCGTCGGGGTCGAAGGATTCCACGCAGCGACCTTAGATGTTGTTCTTAACGTTCCTTTACAACCGCTGAACTAAGTTTTAATTGTGTCCGATCCGCGCCCCACGCCAGTTCCCGGCTCGCTGGAGCGAGACAGCGTCCCGCGCCACGTCGCGGTGGTGATGGACGGCAACGGCCGCTGGGCGCAGCGCCAGGGACTGGCGAGAACCGAGGGTCACGGGGCCGGCGAAGTGGCCCTCGTCGACGTCACCTACGGCGCCTTGGCGATTGGCGTGAAGGCACTGACGGTCTACGCCTTCTCCACGGAGAACTGGCGTCGCCCGATCGACGAGGTGCGCTACCTCATGAACTTCAACCAGAGCCTGTTAGAGCGCCGCCAGCACGAGCTGCACGACGAGGGCGTGCGCATCACGTTCTCGGGCCGGCGCGACTGGCGCGTGCCGAGGCGTGTGACGAAGAACATGGACGAGGCCGCCGAGCTCACGAAGAACAACAAGACCATGACCTTGAACATCGCCTTCAACTACGGCGGACGTGCCGAGATCGTCGACGCCGTGCAGCAACTGGTGCGCGACAACGTCGCCGCCAACAAGGTCGACGAGAAGGCCATCCGTTCGAGGCTCTACCACCCCGAGTTACCCGACCCCGACCTCGTGATTCGAACGTCGGGCGAGTACCGCATCTCGAACTTCCTGCTCTGGGAGATGGCCTACTCCGAGCTGGTCTTCACCGAGGTGCTGTGGCCCGACTTTCGACGCGAAGACCTCTACGAGGCCATCGAGGAGTTTCAGCGTCGCGAGCGACGCTTCGGGGGGGTCGACACGTGAAGTTCACCCGCGCGATGATCGTGCTCGGGATACTGCTCTACGTCTTCTTGTGGGTGCTCGCCCTCAACGGCGTGTCGAGCCTGGTGGCCCCGCTGATCATTCCGGTGGTGTTGGCGGTGCTCGTGGCGGGTGGGGTCGCGTTGAACCGTTTCATGGGCATCACCCCTCGACACCAGCACTTCCGGGACCGCGATGACAAGCCGGATCGGTGAGGGAGCTCCAAGACGACGCCGTGGTGTTGCGGACGTACAAGTCGGGAGAGTCTGACCGGATCGTCGTGCTCTGGACACGCAGTCACGGCAAGGTCCGAGTGCTCGCCAAGGGGATCCGCAAGACCACGAGCAAGCTCGGCGGCAATCTCGAGCCCCTGGCGTACGTGACCGTCGACTTGGTCAAGTCGCGCGGGGACCTCTACATCGCGCGCCACGTGCAGCACCGCGAGCGACTCACCACCCTAAGAACCTCGTACGCGCGGATCAACGCGGGCTACGCCGTCGTGGAGGTCGTCGACGCCATCCCCTCGGATGACGTCGCTGACGAGGGGATCTTCGACCTGTTGGTGCGGGTGCTGCTGACGCTCGACGACGAGACGTTCGATCCCGCGCTCGTTCCCGCGTCCTTCTTCTTCAGATTGCTCGCCCACGACGGCTCTCAACCGGTCGTGGATTGCTGCGTCAACTGCGGGCGCGAGGGACCGCTCGTGGCCTTTGACGCGGCGGTCGGCGGGACGCTCTGCGCGCAGTGTCGTTCCGGTCACTCGATCTCCGCCGATGCGCTGACGCTCGTTCGTCGGATACTGGGGGGCGACCTCGCGAACGTGCTGAAAGAGAGCGCACCCGCCGGGGCCGGCGAGGTGATGACGCTCGCGCACGACTCCATTGAGTATCACTTCGGGCGCCGCCTTCGAGCGGTTCGTTCCACCGCCCCGCTCTCGCCTCTCGCCACTGACCATTAGGGTGCTGTAAGACCGCGAGGAACCATGTCACGCACCCCACCATTTCTCGGCCTCGACGCGACTCGCGTCTCGACGCAGCCAACGCACGAAGGCCCGCTCGTGAGCCGACCCTTTGGCGTGTACGTGCACGTCCCGTTCTGCGCCCACCGGTGCGACTACTGCGCCTTCGCGACGTACGCCGACCGCGACTTTCTCATGGACGACTACGTGCGATGCGTCGTCCAAGAGATCAAATGGGCCGTTGACGAGGGCCTCGCACCCGCGACGTCGGTCTTCTTCGGCGGCGGGACCCCGTCGCGGCTCAGCCCCGCGCAACTGCTCAGCATTCTTCACGCGATTCCCCAAACCAACGACTGCGAGGTGACCGTCGAGTGCAACCCCGAAGACGCCAGTCTCGATCGACTTCTCGCGTACCGCGAGGGCGGGGTCAATCGGATGAGCTTCGGCGTGCAGTCAACGCAACCGGCCGTGCTCGCCGACCTCGGCCGGCGCCACGGCACCATGGCCCACGAAGAGGTCTCGCGAGCGGTGCACCAGGCGGGCTTTACGACGTGGAACATGGACCTCATCGTTGGTTCTCGCGCCGAAACCCTCGACGACGTGCGCGCCACGCTGGCCGACCTCCTGGGTCTGGAGTTCGCCCCGCCGCACATCAGTTGTTACGCGCTCACGCCCGAGCCGGCGACGCCGCTCGGTAGGGACCCGGCCCGCCACCCCGACGAGGACGCCACGGCCGACGCGTACGACCTCGTGGGCCAGGTCCTCGAGAGCCACGGCTACGAGTGGGAGGAGATCTCCAACTGGGCGAAGCCCGGCCACGAGTGCCGCCACAACCACGTGTACTGGGACCACGACGACTACGCGGGTTTCGGCTCCGCCGCCCACTCGCACCAGCACGGTCGGCGCTACTGGAACGTGCGAACGCCCGACCGCTACATCGCCATGGTCGACAGCGGCGAGCGTCCGCTCGGCGGCGAAGAGGTGCTCGACGAGGACACCCAGCAGTTCGAACGCGACTCGCTTGCCCTTCGTACCCGGCGCGGGGTTGCGGTGGAGGCGTTCGACTCGCTCGACGAGATTGCCCACCTCATCCGCGTGCGAGACGGCCAGGTGACCCTCGCGCCGAGTGGTCGCCTGCTCGCGAACCAGGTGATCGTGCGCCTTAAGAGTGGGGGCTAGTCCGGTAGCCTTGTCCCATGGAATCAACGCCCGCCACGGATCCGAACCTGCTCGATAAGGTCACCAATCTCGCCAAACGGCGCGGCTTCATCTTCCAGTCGGCCGAGATCTACGGCGGATTCCGTTCGACCTACGACTACGGCCCCCTGGGCGTCAACATGCTGCGCAACGTCAAGCAGGCGTGGTGGCGGACCATGGTTCAGATGCGCAGCGACATCGTGGGCCTCGACGCGGCCATTCTCGGCCCGCCGGCGGTCTGGGCCGCCTCGGGTCACCTCGAGACCTTCACCGACCCGCTGGTGGACTGTCGCAAGTGCAAGGAGCGCTGGCGCGAGGACAAGATCGACGGCGTCTGTCCGAACTGCGGCTCGACCGAGTTCACCGAGCCGCGCGCCTTCAACCTGATGTTCAAGACCCAGGCCGGACCCGTCGAGGGCGAGGGCTCGACGGCGTACCTTCGTCCCGAGACGGCCCAGGGCATGTTCACCAACTTCGCCAACGTGCTCTCGACGACGCGCAAGAAGCCCCCCTTCGGCATCGCCCAGGTCGGCAAGTCGTTCCGCAACGAGATCACGCCGCAGAACTTCGTGTTCCGCACCCGCGAGTTCGAGCAGATGGAGATGGAGTTCTTCGTACCGCCGAACGAGGCCGACCAGTGGTACAAGTACTGGATCCAGGCCCGCTACGACTGGTACCTCGACCTCGGCATTCCCCGAGAGGCGCTGCGCCTGCACGAGCACGCCCAGGAGGACCTCTCGCACTACTCCAAGGGAACGACGGACGTGGAGTTCGCGTACCCCTGGGGCTGGGACGAGCTCGAGGGGATCGCCAACCGGGGCGACTACGACCTGACCCAGCACTCGAACGCGTCGGGCGTCAAGCTCGAGTACTTCGACCAGGCCGCCAACGAGCGCTACACGCCCTACGTGATCGAGCCCGCCGCCGGGGCGACGCGCGCCATGATGGCCTTTCTCCTCGCGGCCTACCACGAGGACGAGGTGGGCGGTGAGGTGCGAACGGTCCTGCGCCTCGACTGGCGTCTCGCTCCGTACCAGGTTGCGGTGCTGCCGCTCTCGAAGAAGCCCGAGCTCGAAGGCGTCTCGCGCGAGGTGCTCGCGAAACTGAAGCCGCACTTCATGTGCGACTACGACGTCACCCAGTCGATCGGTCGCCGCTACCGCCGTCAAGACGAGGTCGGGACGCCCTACTGCATCACGGTCGACTTCGACACGCTCGACGACCGCAGCGTGACGGTTCGTGAGCGCGATTCGACCGAGCAGACCCGCGTCAAGATCGACGACCTCCTGGGCGAACTGCGAACCAGGACCGGTCAGAGCTGAGCGTGGCCAACGACGGGCGCGGACTCCGGTTCGGCTCGGTCGCCCAGCAGTACGACCGGTTCCGCCCGCCGCCACCGCGCGAGGCCGCCGGGTTGCTCGGCGATCTCACCGGACTTGACGTCCTGGACGTCGGCGCGGGAACGGGACTGTGGACGAGGTTGCTCGTGGAACTCGGCGGATCGGTCACCGCGGTCGAGCCCGACGGCGAGATGCGAGCGGTGCTCGAGCGGCGAAGCCCCCAGGTGCGCTCGTTGGCGGGCAGCGCAGAGAGTCTTCCCGTGCGCGACGCCTCGTTCGACGTGGTCGTGGTCTCGTCGGCGTGGCACTGGTTCGATCAGCCCGCGGCGACCAACGAGATGGCCCGAGTCCTTCGTGATAACGCCCGGCTCTTCGTGCTCTGGAACGGGTTCAGTCGAAACGTGGCGTGGTTGAGCCGCCTCACGGAGCTGCGCGAGAACCCCCGCGACCCCAACGCGCGTGCGCGGGGCTGGTCGGCGGTGTTCGCTGACGACGCGCCTTTCGTCGATCCGCTCGACGTCGAAGTTGACTGGATGTGGACCCGCACCGTCGAGCAGCTCTTCGCGGTCTTCGCCACGTACTCGGGAGCGATCGTCAAGAGTGACGAGGATCGGCTCGCCATGGAAGTCGAACTTCGTCGTCGCATCAATGAGGTCGCGGTCAACGGAGTGCTCGAGGTACCAATGACGCTTCGAGGGACCATCGCCGCAAGGTCAGCTCGCTGAGACGAGCGCCGGGCGCCACACGAGGGCCGGCACGACGGTGATGACACCAATCCCGAGTCCGAGCAGACACGTCCCGGTCCAGCCGTCGTGGGAGTAGGTATAGCCCGCGCCGAGCGAACCCAGGGAGGCGCCGACGAAGAAGCAGACCATGTAGATGCTGTTGATGCGGCTGCGCATGTCGGGGGCGAGGGAGTAAATTATCGACTGATTCGTGATCTGCATCCCCTGGACGCCCGCGTCCAGCAAGATGATGCCGAGTCCCAAGAGCCACACCGTGGCGTGGCCGAGAAGGAGCACGCCAAAGGATCCCGTCACGAGGACAGCGGCCACGACCGTCGAGCGATGGCTACGGTCGTGGTCGGCCTGGTGACCGGCGGCGTTCGCCGCGAGCACGCCCGCCACCCCGAGAAGTCCGAACAGGCCGATGATCGCGTTCGAGTAGTGGAACGGAGTGGCGGAAAGATGATAGGCGAGCGTCGACCAGAGGACACTATTGGCGGCAAACACCGTGGCGCCGAACCACGCTCGCCGTCGGAGCTCGGGAAACGTTCCCAGCAGCGCGAAGGAGCTCGAGACCAGGCGGTGGTAGGGGACATGCGCCCGTCGCTGCTCGGTGGGCAACGCCACTCGCAGTACGAGGGCCATGAACGTCAGGAGCGCCGCCGCACAGACGTAGACGCCACGCCAGCCCACGGCCTCGGACACGATGCCCGAAAGGGTTCTCGACAGCAGTATCCCTATCAAGAGGCCCGACATCAATCGAGCGACCACTCGTCCGCGCTGGCCGTCGACGGCGAGGTCGGCGGCGAAGGGGATGATCAACTGGCCACCCACGGACGAGAGGCCAATCACGACGGTCAGCACCGCGAAGAGGATGAACGAATGCACGAGGCTGGCGAGCAGCATCGTCGCGGCGGCCAGGATGAAGATCGCCACGACGAGTCGACGCCGTGGCACGAGGTCGCCGAGCGGCACGACGAAGGCGAGGCCCAGGGCGTAGCCGACCTGGACCAGGGTAATGAGCGACGTCGTTCCCATCGTGCCCGTGTGAAAATCCCCCTTCACCTGGTGCAGCAGAGGCTGGAGGTAGTAGAGGTTGGCGACGATGACCCCGGTCGCCAGGGCCATGAGGAAGACCAATGGTCTTGAGAGGGACTGTCGTGGCACGCTCTTCCCGCTCGCTCTCAGGCGTCGCTCGAAGGGAGGGAGTACGTGACCTGGGCCTTCGCCACCAACTCCTCGTGACCGAGCGAGAAGAGCGACACGTCAACGACGGCCAATTTGCGACCGATCTTCAAGACGGTCGCGCGGGCCATGAGGTCGGCGATGTCCGGTTTGCGCAAGAAGTCGATGTGCAAGCTCGTCGTCACCGCGAGCAGCACCGGACCGATTTGGGCGAGGATGGCCATCCAGGCGGCGGTATCAGCGAGCATCATCATGGTGGGGCCCGACAGCGTCCCGCCGGGACGACCATGACGATCGGTCACGAGCTGACGCACGAGGACGGTATCACCGTCAACCTCTTGCACTCGTGGAACTTCAGTGCCCGGAAAGGCGGCCTCGAGAATGGCTTGGAGTTGTTTCGTGTCCAGCAGCGTCGCCATGTCTACGCGGCCCGGCGGTAGCGCGATATCGCGAGCGGGGCCAGGATCAGGATGGCCCCGGCCGCCCAGATCAGGGCAATCCACGTGGAATCGCCGTGGGGCGTGCCCAGCATCAGGCCGCGCACCGCCTTGGCGGTTTCGCTCACCGGCTGGTAGGTGGCAAAACCGCGTAGCCAGCCAGGCATCGTCGCGACCGGTACGAAGATCGATGACGCGAAGGTGATCGGGAAGATCAAGGGGAACGTCATGGCCTGGGCGGTCTCCGAGTTGGGAGCGGCGAGGCCAATGAAGGCGAAGCCCCACGACAGGCAGTAGGCGAAGAGCAGCGCCAGGAGACAGGCCTGCAGGTAGGCCACGATGCTGCCGTGGGGGCGAAAGCCCACGCCGAGGCCGACCACCGTGATGATGACGAGGACCAGGACGTTGCGGGCGAGGTCGGAGACCGTGCGTCCGGCGAGCACCGCCATGCGGGCCATGGGCAGGGCGCGAAACCGCTCGATGAGTCCGCGTTGCAGGTCCTCGGCGAGGCCAATCGCGGTGCCCACGGCGCCGAAGATCGTGGTCTGCACCAAGATGCCGGGAATGAGGAAGTTCACGTACTGTCCGCCGGGAACCTTGATGACGCCACTGAAGACGTAGCGGAACAAGAGCACGAACATCACCGGCTGGATGAGCGCGAAGACCAGCGACGAAGGTATTCGCACCAGGGCGAGCAGGTTGCGTCGCGCCATGGTGAGCACGTCGCTCACGGCCCAGCGCAGCGAGCTCTTCTGGGCCTGGATCGGGAGTGGGGTGTGGCTGGTGGTGAGACTCATGAACGGGCCTTTCGTGCGCGGCGGCTCTTCGGTGCATCATCGATGGCGCCCGAGGGGGCGTCCTCGGCCTTATGGCCGGTCAGGTTCAGGAACACGTCATCAAGGCTCGGCTCTCGAAGGGTGAGTCCGGTGAGCGTGATGCCCGCGGCGTCGATTCGCCGCAGCGCGTCCGCCGCGGCGGAAGGTCCTCGCTCGACCGTGAACTCCACGACCGTGCCGTCGACGTTGGCGGGCTTCGAGGAGATGCCGTCCAAGAGCGCCGCGCCGTGGCTGGCGTCGGCGGTATTGGCAAAACTCAGCGAGAGCACGGTGTTGCCCAGTCTGGTCTTGAGCTCCTGGCTGGTCCCCTCGGCGATGATCTTGCCGTGGTCGAGCACGACCAACTGCTTGCAGAGCCGGTCAGCCTCTTCGAGGTACTGGGTGGTGAGCAGCACCGACGTGCCGCCTTCGACCAGGGTTTCGATGATGGCCCACAGGTCCTGGCGACTCTGGGGGTCCAGTCCGGTCGTTGGTTCGTCGAGGAACAGCAGCGGGGGATTCGCCACCAGCGCCGCCGCCAGGTCGAGGCGTCGACGCATGCCCCCGGAGTAGGTCTTGGCGATGCGGTTCGCCGCGTCGGTGAGGCCGAACTGTTCGAGCAGCTCGCGAGAACGGTTGACGACGAACTTCTTCTCGAGGTGATTGAGGCTGCCGATCATGCGCAGGTTCTCGAAACCGGTGAGATTCTCATCCACCGTGGCGTACTGGCCGGCGAGGCCGATGCTGCGGCGAACCTCGTCGGGGTGCTTCACGACGTCAAAGCCGTTGACCGTCGCGGAGCCGGACGTGGGGGACAGGATGGTGGAGAGGATGCGGATCATGGTTGTTTTTCCCGATCCGTTCGGTCCCAGCAAGCCAAAGACCTCGCGGGCGGGCACGTGCAGCGTCACGTCGTCGAGGGCTCGAACCTCGTTGTCTTTGAAGGTGCGGACGATATTCAGGGCCTCGACGGCAAATTCAGACATGGGAGGAGTTTAGAGAGAGCAGGTCCCCGCTGAATCCCCGCACGTACCGAGCGGGTACCTTCTGTTTATGCCTATTTCGGACAGTGAGATTGCACAGGTCCGTGCAGCGACCGACATTGTGGCCCTGATGAGTGAGTACGTCGCTCTGAAGAAGTCGGGTCGACGTTGGACGGGACTGTGCCCGTTTCACGGCGAGAAGACGCCCTCGTTCTCGGTGAACGCCGAAGAGGGCCGCTACTACTGCTTCGGGTGTCGGGCGTCGGGGGATCAAATCACCTTCGTTCGTGAGATGCAGCACCTGGATTTCATCGAGGCGGTGCGCCTGCTCGCCGATCGGGCGGGCATTGAACTGCACGAGGACGCCAACGCCGGTCCGGCGCGAAAAGAGCGCCAGGAACTGCTGAGCGCCATGGCAGCGGCCGTCGAGTGGTACCACGACCGTCTGCTCAACGCACCCGACGCGCGACCTGTACGTGACTACCTGCGCTCGCGGGGTATCAGCGGGGAGATCGCCCGCCAGTTCAAACTGGGGTGGGCCCCCGATGAGTGGGACGCGTTGAGCGCAGCGCTCAAGTTGAGCGAGAAGACCCTCACGGGGACTGGTCTCGGTTTCGTGAACAAGCGCGGTCGCTCCCAGGACGCACTGCGCGCGCGACTCATCTTTCCCATCTTTGATTCCGCGGGGCGGGCCATCGCCGTGGGTGGACGCATCCTGCCGCCCGATCCCAACAGGCCCGTTCGCGAGGACGCCCGGGTCGAGGCGAAGTACAAGAACAGTCCCGAGACGGCGATCTACTCGAAGCGCAAGACCCTGTACGCGCTGAACTGGGCCAAGGACGACATCATCAAGTCCGGCGAGATCATCGTCTGCGAGGGCTACACCGACGTGATCGCGTTCTTCGGCGCCGGCCTGGCCCGAGCGGTGGCCACCTGCGGCACCGCGCTCGGCGAAGATCACTTTCGAACGATGCGGAACTTCGCCACACGAATTGTGCTCGCCTACGACGCCGACAAGGCCGGACAGAGCGCCGCGGCGTCGGTCTACCAGTGGGAGCGCCAGCACGAGGTCGATGTCCTCGTCGCCCGGCTCCCCAAGGGAAGCGATCCCGCGGAGCTCGCTCAGAAGGACCCCGACGCATTGCGTCAGGCCGTAGCGAACGCGGTCCCCTTTCTCCAGTTTCGCTTGGATCGGGTGCTCGACGCGGCGAATCTGGCGACCGCGGAGGGCCGGGTTCGAGCGGCGGAAGCGGCGATGCTGGTGCTCGCCGAGCACCCGAGCGAGCTCGTACGTGATCAGTACCTCATGCAGGTCGCCGACCGGTTGCGCCTGGAGCCCTCGGCCCTTCGTCCGCGCGTGGGCGAACTCGCCCGCAACCCGGTGAAACGAGAGATCCCCAACGAGCCCCCGCCGGAAGGGCCTGCGCGGCGAAGGGTTTCGAGCGGTTCAATGCCACGACCCGGTCTGGAAGCTCTTCGTCTCTATCTCCACTTTCCCCGCGAGGCGAAGGAACGATTCATTGCCCAGTACTTCGTCAACGAAACCCAGCGCGAGATCTTCGAGGGCCTCGCCACCGGGGCGCCCGTGTCAGAGGTCGTCGACGCGCTCGAGCGCCGAGGGGAGGAGGACGCGGCAGGCGTGCTCAGCCAATTGGTGGTCGACGAGCTCGACCGCGAGTACACCTCGGACGACGTGACCGCCGTGGTGTCCCAACTGCTGCGTCGCGCCGTGAGCGAGGAGCTCAAGAACGTCGAGCGCGAACTGCGAGGCGGCACGCTGAGCCCCGACGTGGCGATGGCCACGATTCGCGACGTCAAGGAGCGCGTGTCGATGCTCGAGACCCCCCACGGCGAACTCGCCGAGAAGGATCTACGGAGCTGGCTGCTGACACGACGCGCTGGCGACACTCCGTGAACCAATCACCTCACGGAGTAATCGGCGGCCTCGAGATGCTGGCGCCCCTGGACGTTGACGAAGAGCGCCGCCTCTATCCCGTAATCCAGCGTGGCCGCGAGGCGGCCGTGGCGTTGGCGGACGAGAACTTGGTCGATGTCGTCGCCCGCCGTCGCCTCCTGCGCCAGCGCCAGGCCGGCCAGGAAGCTGAGTCGCTGCTGCTGCGCGCCACGTGTGGACTGGTGCGCATTCGCGTGCTCGAGCGAGGCTATCGATTCGGCAACGAGGACCTGGAGGCGGCGGGCATCGAGGGCCTCGTCAACGCGCTACGCCGCTTCGATCCCGATAAGGGCACGAGGTTCTCGACCTACGCGAACTACTGGATCATGAAATTGGTGAATCAGGCGATTCAACAGCAGGTGGGCCTCAGCGATACGGAGATGCGCCTCATCCTGCAACTGCAGAAGTTGGAGAGAGCCAACCCCGCGAAGAGGTTCACCAAGCGAGAAGTGGCCCAAGCGCTCAGCATCTCTCCAACAAAGGCCACCGAAGCCATTCAGATGAGCCGTGAACTCACATCGCGTCGCTTTGAGTCGTCTGATTTCGAAAACGTTGCGGACGTGAACCAACCAGCTGATCTCGGTGACGCGCCGTCGTGGGTTATCGACGAGTTGCGTCGCATCTGCGGGAAGGACTTCGATTCCTTCTGGCAGTTCACCTTTCGCACCATGTCCGTGGAGGAGATCGCCCGAGCCCAGGGCATTTCTCGCCAGGGAATGTCGAAACGAATTGAGCGGTGCCGACGTGCGGTGCGCGAAAGTCCTGAAGCGGCGAGGCTGCAGGAGTGGTTCGACCGGCAGTAGCGTCGGGCGACGAGTGCTAATGTTTCCTTGCCCTCGGGTGCATTCCCAGATAGCTCAATTGGCAGAGCAAGCGACTGTTAATCGCTAGGTTGCAGGTTCGAGTCCTGCTCTGGGAGCCACTGCTCTGTTTTGTCTCGGTTGATCCATGACAAATGAGCTTCGACACGTATCTTGTAGAGCGTCGATTCATGCCTGATGGATGTCGAAGAGTTGCGTGACACCGTGTCGCCAGTCCTGAGTCTGCGCTGGCCGGACGCCGACACTTGGACGGTCCGTGATGGAATGAAGTCCAAGCTTCACGCGACGTCGCGCAGTGATTCGTCCTCGTGATGAACCTGTTTGAGAACCACCGACTGTTGCTCGCTCGAACGTACGCGGCGATCACGCTTGACCATCATCAGCAACGCCAGCATTAACGTGATCAGGCCACCCGCCGTGAGAGCGAATCCCACGAAGTAGAACGACACCTGATTTATGCAACTCGTGCTCGCGCCAGCCAGGGAGTTGGTCTTCACCGCGCAGACCGCGTCCAGGGTGTGCACTCTCGTGATCACCCAAATGCCGACCGCCAGCGCCGCCAGACTGAGGAGTATTGTCGCCCCTCTGAACACAGTTCCACCATATGGTTGGGATGGTCGACTCACCGTTCTTTCGTTGCTGGGGGCAGCGGGTTTTGACGGTCTCTTCGCCGTGGGACGGAATGTCCGCCGGCAGTCTCGTGGGGTCGGCCGCAACTGCGTTTGAGTGCGCCACATCGCGCGAGCGGCAAGAAACGGGCACGGGCGTTGCTGGACAGTTGAGTCGATCGTCTCGCCTCTCGCCGAAGCGGCTCGACAGCCCCAATCCGAGAGCGCGGGTCTCCTCGGGGCTACTCTGGCCGAACTGTCCCCTAAGGAGGCGATGTGTCGTACGATCCGCAAGCTGATACCCGTCTCGACCCCCGCGTTAGACAGCTGCTCAGTCTGCTGCCGACCGGTGAAGCGACTGACGTGCAAGACCGCGAAGAGATGCTTGTCGAAGTTACGACGCCCGAGGCGCTCGAGAGTCTGGCCGCAACCGTCGCGATGACGGATTTGTGTGACAGCGAGGAGATCGCTCCGTCGGCGGGCCTGCGCTTCAGCACTGAAGACATTGTCTCTGCGCCCGACGGCAACACCATCAAGCTGCAGATCATTCGACCGGACAACGACGAGATCGTGGCCTGCGTGTGTTACCTCCACGGCGGGGGCATGGCCACGTTGTCGAGTTTCTACGGGAACTACCGGGCCTGGGCGAGGATCATCGCCGCCAACGGTGTCGCGGTGGTGCTGGTGGAGTTTCGAAACGCAATACTCGCGTCGGCGGTGCCCGAAGTGGCGCCCTATCCTGGCGGGCTCAACGACTGCGTTTCGGGTCTCAAGTGGACGCACGCCAACGCTGCGACGCTGGGAATTGATCCGACGCGAATAGTCGTAGCCGGAGAGAGTGGCGGCGGCAACCTCACGCTGGCCACTGGACTGAAGCTGAAGCGCGAAGGCGATCTCGGCCTGGTGAAGGGACTTTACGCCCTGTGCCCCTACATCAACGGAATGTGGCCGGACGACCGGTTTCCTTCTTCAATGGAGAACAACGGAATCTTTATTGACGTCGCGAGTAATCGCGGTGCCGTGGGATACGGCATCGACGCCTACGACACCCAGGATCCTCTGGCTTGGCCGGGATTCGCGACCAAAGAGGATGTCGCCGGTTTTCCTCCCACGGTCATCAGCGTCAACGAATGTGATCCACTTCGAGATGAGGGTATTGCTTTTTACCGGCTGCTGCTTTCCGCTGGAGTCGCTGCTCGAGGTCGTCAGGTGCTCGGGACGATGCACGCGACTGAGATGATCCCTATCCTCTGTCCCGATATCAGTCACGACACGGCTCGAGACCTGGCGGCGTTCGCCAAGGCCTAGATGACGCCAGACTTCACGCGCAGGTGACGAACAACAATTGCGGCGCCGAGTCGGTTAACGATCGCAACGTGGGTAACGGCTGACTTGCGCGAGTCGTCTAGTAGGACTTCGACACGAGTTGAGGCTGCGGGTACCTGAACACGGGCCGCATTGTTGCGACGAGATCACACGACTCTCCTGCGGTTCGAACGGGTATCAGAGCTCCAGGTGCTTTTCGAACTGCCTGGGAACCTTGGAGGAGTCTGCCTCTCGAGATCGGGATGCCCGTAGGGAGACATCTGAAGAAGGAGTCAATCGATTGCTCCTGCTACCTTGTGTAGGTTGTAAGTCGATTCGTGGGAACTACCTAGGTCTCAGTACTTCCAAGGGCCGTAGCTCAGTGGTTAGAGCAGGGGACTCATAATCCCTCGGTCGTGGGTTCGATCCCCACCGGCCCTACCGATAGCGGCATTCACGGACTTACTCGACGCCACGTGCGCGAGTAGCGTCACCTCAACGGCGCTGAATCTGTAGAACCAGCATTGGCTAGAACGTTTCCACAAGGAGGTGAACATGACTTACGTGACGAAGAATCGATCATTTTTCCTTGCGTCACTGTTCGCACTGGTCATCATTGTGGCAAGTGTGTCATCGGTCATTACCTGGTCGCTCACGAATCAATCAAGCGTCAAGACGACGCTCAAAAGTGTTCATCCTTGTTCGGGTAATTCGCTATCCGCGTTCGAACAGCATCAAAGCGCCGGAGGTTCGATGTACGTCAGTGTCATATTCCTCAATAACTCGAAGACGGACTGTTCGCTGGTCGGTTTCCCAATCGTCAGCCTTTACAACGCCGGAGGGTTTCCGATGATTCATGAGTCGCAGAGGAATTCTTCGTGGATCTCGTCGCGAAGAGTGATTGTGTCGAGCGGAGGCGTAGCGGGATTCGTCATACAGTTTGCCGACGGTGCGGTCCCCTGGGTCGACCCACCACAGGGTTGCCGTGCGGCCACGTCGATGGAAGTGAAGTTGCCAAATGTCCTTCAGTATGACCTGCCGTTCATGACTTACTTTTCCATGCCTTTAGCTCCTTGTGATGGTGGAGGATTTGAGGTAACTGCGATTCAAAAGGGCGAACCACTTCCATGAACTGAACGGAAGTGGAATCTAGGGACTCAATCCACTTATTTCAAGATGGCTGTGGACAGGAGCGACTAACCAAAAAATCCCACGTTTCATCCCACACACCGAACCGACGCCAGCGGACCAATCCGACACCACCGGACAAGTTTTCTTTCGAATCCGGATGAATCCGACACCACCGGACCATTCCGACTATTTGCAGCCACCTCATAATCCCTCGGTCGTGGGTTCGATCCCCACCGACCCTACTTTAAAAAACACCTGATAAGACCTAATTTGTGGTTTAATAGAGAAGCAATTTCTCTAGTTATGACTTGAGATAGTTTTAATTAGTTCCAGTTATAACTAGAGAATATAACTTGAAATCTCTAGTCATAACTGGAATAATGTGTCTATGCCCACACAGAACAGAACTCAAGCGCGTCGTCAACTGGATAAGCGATTCACGAACCTGAGACTGCTAACTGAAGAACCTCGACCACACCAGGGCTGGATACGAGCCATCCGCGAAGCACTCGGAATGTCAAGTACGGAACTTGCGGCACGAATGGGCGTCGTCCATCAGGCAATTCGAGAGTACGAAAATAGTGAAATTCACGAGACCATCAAACTCGAGACGTTGCGGCGAATAGGCGAGGCTCTCGACTGTCAAGTCATTTACGCACTCGTCCCGCGCACCACGCTCGAAGAAGCCGTCGAGTCCCAAGCGCTACGCAAGGCCGCAAAGAAATTGGCTCGGGTGTCTCACCACAGCCGGCTCGAAGATCAAGAAATTGGAGTTGCCGATGCTGCAGTGCAAATCGACGATATGGCGAAGAAGCTGATTGATCGGCGAGGCCTCTGGACGGATACCGACGACTTCCAATGACGTTCGAGATCCTTCCGATTGGCGATGGCCATACTGCACTGAGTGACGAAGATGCGGAAGGTCTGATCCCCACCTATGTTTCTACGAGAGGTGAGCTGTTTGAAGCGGAGCAGAGGAACATCGCTGATGCACTCTTGCGAGTTGCGCCCACCATCGATCGCTTGCTCGATGACAGTTACCTAAGAAGGCTACACAAATCCATGTTCGATCAAGTGTGGAGGTGGGCGGGTACGTATCGAGTTCGTGAAACCAATATCGGAATCGACCCAAAGGAAATCTCGACAGCCGTTCGGAATCTCGTTGACGATGCTCGGACTTGGATTGACTTGAGCGTAGATCCGGATGACGTTGCCGTTCGATTTCACCACCGGTTGGTCTCGATACACGCATTTCCCAATGGCAATGGAAGACACGGAAGAATATATGCGGATTATCTCGTCCAGGGCATTGGAAGTGCTCCGTTTACGTGGGGGTTCCACCTCGGATTGGAGACGGATCAATTACGTGCCCGGTACCTCAGGGCATTGAGGAATGCCGACCGTGAGGACTACGACGAACTCCTAGTATTTGCCCGCAGCTGATCGCTCAAATTGATGGGCGATCAGCTCATAACCAATTCGAAACCTGTGGCAGAAAATCCCACGGAAAATCCCACATACCATTCCAACTTCACGAGACGAGACCGACATCACAGGACGCGTGAGTCCAAGAAATCAAGACGATTCCGACATGACGCGACCAATCCAACAGATTCCAGCCACCTCATAATCCCTCGGTCGTGGGTTCGATCCCCACCGGCCCTACCAA
>Ga0182013_10004362_pt1 | contig 17065 bp, 18 predicted proteins | sample 612S2MmetaG_FD_120487 | JGI IMG/M metagenome (GOLD analysis project Ga0182013, IMG submission 120487) | Permafrost microbial communities from Stordalen Mire, Sweden - 612S2M metaG | ecosystem: Environmental > Terrestrial > Soil > Wetlands > Permafrost | place: Sweden: Stordalen | collected...
CGTTAACGGCTCGTTAGGGTTAACGTTCTATTGCTGATCGACCCTGCGGCACGGCTCGTTCCGCGCCGTTGCAGCGACCCGGCAGCTATCGGCAGCGATCGAGATGTGTTCGACCCGATCCCGCTCTGCACGCCTGCTCGCCTCGGCCGCGATCGTCGTCATTATCGCTGCTGCGGCGGCGGGATGCCAGACGACGCAAAGTACCGATACGACCGGTTCGCTAACGCTGGCATCGGCCGACCGTTCGGACGCCGATTGGCAGCGCGACGTTGAGGCCTACGGCCAAAAATACCGTGACAAGCCGACCGACGTCGAGGTGGCGCTGCGCTACGCCCAGGCGCTGCGCGCCACCGGACAACGCGCGCAGGCGGTTGCCATCCTCGAACAGACTTCGATACGCAACCCGAGCAATAAAGTGGTGCTCGGCGAATACGGGCGCGCGCTCGCGGAAGCCGGTAATTACGAGCAGGCGCTCGAAGTCTTGGACCGCGCCCACACGCCCGACCAGCCGGACTGGCACATTTTGTCGGCGCAAGGCGCGGTGCTCGACCAGATGGGCCGGCATGAGGAAGCGCAACGCCATTACCTGACCGCGCTCAAGATCGCGCCCGATGAAGCGACGGTGCTGTCCAATCTCGGGCTGTCCTACGCGCTCTCCAAGGATCTGAAAAACGCCGAAGCCACGTTGCGGCGCGCGGCGGCGCGACGGCCGGTCGATCAGCGCGTGCGCCAGAACCTCGCACTCGTCGTCGGATTACAAGGCCGCTTCGCCGAGGCCGAGACCATCGCCCGCGCCGACCTGCCGCCCGATCAGGCGGCCGCCAACGCCCTCTATCTGCGGCAGATGCTCGCCCACAAGGACAATGTTCCACTGAGCAATCAGGCCTATCATTCCGGGCCGGGGTCGAGCTGATCGTCCGGCCGAGAGAGCTGCCTGCGCCGACTACTGTAGGGCCATCACGCGGATCGCCGCCGGGCCGAGAATGACGACGAACAGCACCGGTAGGAAGAACACGATCATCGGCACCGTGAGCTTTGGTGGCAGGCCGGCGGCCTTCTTCTCGGCTTCCGACATGCGCATATCGCGATTTTCTTGTGCCAGCACCCGCAACGTCGTGGCCAGCGGCGTGCCGTAACGCTCCGACTGTTGCAACGCCAGGCACACAGCCTTGACGCCTTCGAGACCGGTACGTTGCGCCAGGTTCTCGTAAGCCTGACGGCGATCCGGCAAATAAGACAATTCCGCGGTGGTCAGCGTGAACTCCTCGGCGAGCGCCACCGATTGCGTGCCGACCTCCTCGCTGACCTTGCGGAATGCCGCTTCAATCGACATGCCGGATTCGACGCAGATCAGGAGTAGGTCGAGCGCATCCGGAAACGCGCGCTTGATCGATACTTGGCGCCGCTGAATCTTGTTCTTGAGGAACAGATTCGGACTGTGCATGCCGAGATAGGCGCAGCCGATCGAAATCGCGATCTTGAGCATCGGCGGATAATCGAGATCGATGATGAGGAAGATATAGAACAACGAGGCGAGCAGCATGACCACCGGCATCGTCATGCGGAAGAACAGATAAGTGACATACGGCGCCTGACCGCGGAAGCCCGCCTGCATGAGCATCGCGCGCGCTTCCTCCATGCCGACCCATTTCGTCAGGTTGAAGTTATCGACCGCCCGCTTCATATAGACCTTCGGCGACTGCCGCAGCGAAATCTTGTTGCCGTGCGCCATGCGCTCGCGCTCGCGCTGACGTATCTTTTCGCGCTCGAGCGCGACCGCCTTCATGCGCTTGCCGAGCGTGTCGGTAACCATGAGCGGCATCGCCAAAGTGAGCACTGTCGCCCCGGCCGCGATCGCGGCAAAGATCACGGTCAGCGTCTGCAGATCGAGATATTGGGTGATGAGCGACGTCATTGCTCTGGCCGTCAAAAATCGAAGTTGATCATTTTGCGCATCACCAGCACGCCGATCGTCATCCAGATGGCGCAGCAGGCGAGCATGATGCGCCCGAGCGGCTCGGTAAAAAGCAGATCGATATAGGTCGGGCTGGTGAGCCAGACGAGCGCCGCCACGCAGATCGGCAGTGCGCCGATGATGCTTGCAGACGCCTTGGCTTCCATCGACATCGCCTGAATCTTCGCTTTCATCTTCTTGCGGTCGCGCAGCACCCGCGACAGGTTGCCCAGCGCTTCGGACAGATTACCGCCAGCTTTCTGCTGAATGGAGATCACGATGCCGAAGAAGTTGGCCTCCGGAACCGGCATGTTTTCGTAAAGCTTCAGGCAGGCCTCGCCGATCGGCATGCTGATCGTTTGCATCTCGACGATGTTGCGGAATTCGCCGCGGACCGGCTCCTCCGCGTCGACGGCGATCAATTTAAGACTGTCATGGAGCGGCAGGCCGGCCTTGATGCCGCGAACGATCACGTCGACGGCGTCCGGAAACGCGTTGAGAAAGCGCGATTCGCGCCGCTTCTTGAGGAAGCTCAGCATCCAGAACGGCAGGCCGCATCCTGCCGCGAAGCCGAAGCCGAGCGCCGCCAACAGCCCGACGCCCATCACGGTCGCGATGCCAAATGCGCCGACGCCGAGCGAACCCGCGGTCACCATAAACCGGCGTTTCGACCAAGATAGCCCCGCCTGCGTGAGCCGCACCGAAAGCGGCGGCCGCGTGGCCTTTTTTCGCTTTTCCTCGATTTCTTTGAGCGTACCCTCGACTTGTTCGCGTCGCGTCTTTTGCGTTGTCCGCGCCGGGCCCGTGACGATCGGCTCGGAACGCGCCACGCTTGCCTTGCGTTGCTCCGCCTTGCGCTCGCCGGACAGGAATGGATAGACGAAAACCCAGGCGACGCCGCCGATTGCGATCGTCACCAGGAAAAACAGGCCGTAGGCGCTCATCGTTGCCCCCGCGCGTTAGGCTTGGACTGCTTCATTGCTGGCCTCCGCCGCGTCGAGCGCGGCCGCGAGACGCCCCTCCTCGCCGAAGTAGCGTGCCCGCTCGGCAAACTTCGGACGCCCGATACCGGTCGACCGGTGCCGGCCGACCAGATTGCCCGCGGCGTCCTCGCCAATGATGTCGTAGAGAAAAATGTCCTGCGTGATGATGACGTCGCCTTCCAATCCGAGTACTTCGGTGATGTGCGTGATGCGACGCGAGCCGTCGCGCAACCGCGCCGCCTGGACGACGACATCGACGGCGGCACAGATCATCTCCCGGATTGTGCGGGAGGGCAGCGAGAAGCCGCCCATCGTGATCATCGATTCCAGGCGCGACAGCGCCTCGCGCGGGGTATTGGCGTGCAGCGTACCCATCGAGCCGTCATGGCCAGTGTTCATCGCCTGCAACAGGTCGAACGCTTCCGGTCCGCGCACCTCGCCGACGATGATGCGTTCCGGACGCATACGCAGGCAGTTGCGCACCAGATCGCGCATCGTGATCTGCCCCTCGCCTTCCAGGTTCGGCGGCCGCGTTTCCAGCCGCACCACGTGCGGCTGTTGCAATTGCAATTCGGCGGCGTCTTCGCAGGTGACGATGCGCTCGTCGTCGTCGATGTAGCGCGTCAGGCAGTTGAGCAAGGTCGTTTTGCCGGAACCGGTGCCGCCGGAGATCAAGGTGTTGACGCGGCAGCGGCCCATGACCTTGAGGATTTCCGCACCTTCCGGCGAGATCGAGCCGTACCGCACCAGCTGCTCGAGAGTGAGCTTGTCTTTCTTGAACTTGCGGATGGTAAGCGCGGGACCGTCGATCGCGAGCGGCGGCACAATGCAGTTGACGCGCGAACCGTCGGGCAGGCGCGCATCGCAGATCGGCGAGGATTCGTCGACGCGACGTCCGACCTGGCTGACGATGCGCTGGCAGATGTTCAACAGCTGCTGATTGTCGCGGAAGCGGATGCCGGTCTTCTGAATCTTGCCGGCGACTTCGATGTAAACCGTGCCCGAGCCGTTGACCATGATATCGGCGATTTCGTCGCGCGCCAAAAGCGGCTCAAGCGGCCCGTAGCCGAGCACGTCGTTGCAGATATCGTCGAGCAGGTCCTCCTGCTCGGCGATCGACATCACGATGTTTTTGATCGCGATGATTTCGTTGACGATATCGCGGATTTCCTCGCGCGCAGAATCGGCGTCGAGCTTGGCCAGCTGCGCCAGATCGATCGCCTCGATCAGCGCGCCGAAGATTGTGCCTTTGACTTCGTAGTAGGATTCCGAGCGCCGGGAATCGACCGCCGACGGAACTTGCGGCGGCGGGTTCGACGGACCGCCGACATTCGGTTTGCCGGTCGGCGCTCCAATCATCGGTGCGCCGAGACCGGCGGAGGGAAACGGGGTGCGTCCGCCGCCGCCTGGCGCGGCCGTTGGCGGCGGCGGCGCGGCCTGAACAGGCGTCGGCGCACGCGCGGCAGGCGCCGGACGCTGCTCGGCGCCGGAGGACAAATTATCGGATGTGGGACGCTTGCCAAACACGAACGCGACTCCGACGATTTACGTCTACCCCAGTAACTTCTCGAGCAAAGGCGAAAAAAATCCGGCGCGCTGCTTCTTCGGCTCCGAGCGGCCGGTCAGCTCCTGGGCCAGCTGCCGGAACATCTCGGCGGTGCGGTGGCCCGAGGAAATCTCGTCGATCATCTGGCCGTTATTGGCCGCCGCGCCGAACAGCTGCGGCTCAAATGGAATGATCGCCATGGCCTCGCCGTCGAGCGCCTTGGCGAAATCGGCAGCCTTGATCTCGGGACGTTTCGGAATCCCGACCTGATTGAGGCAGTAACGCGGAAAACGATCGTTCGGGCGCGCTGCCTTGAGGAAGTCGTAGATATTCTTGGTATTGCGCAGGTTCGCCAGATCGGGAGTGGCGACGATCAGGATTTCGTCGGCGCCGACCAGCGTTTGCTTGGTCCAGCCGGTCCACTGATGCGGAACGTCGAGCACGACGCATGGCACCGTCGCGCGCAGCGAATCGAAAATCGCTTCGAAGGCGTCGGCGCCGAAATCATAGACCCGATCGAGCGTCGCCGGCGCGGCGAGCAAGTTCAGATGATCCGTACATTTCGCCAGCAGCCGGTCGATGAAGGCGGTATCGATGCGGTCCGGCGAAAACACCGCCTCGGCGATGCCCTGCGCCGGATCCTGATTGAAGTCGAGACCGGCGGTGCCGAATGCAAGATCGAGATCCGTCACGACCGAATCGAGCATGAGATCGCGAGCGATCGAGAACGCGATGTTATGCGCGATGGTGGATGCGCCGACGCCGCCCTTGGCGCCGACCACGGCGATAACGCGGCCAACCGGCTTGGCATCCGGCGCCGAAAACAACCCGCACACGGCGCGCACGATCTGCAGCACGCCGATCGGCGAAATCAGATAATCGCTCACCCCACGCCGCACCAGCTCGCGATAGAGCATGACGTCGTTCATGCGGCCGATGACGATGACGCGGGTGCCGGCGTCGCAATAATTGGCGAGCTGGTCGAGCGCCTTGAGGATGTCCTCACTGCGGGTTTCGGACTCGAGAATGATGACGTTCGGCGTCGGCGAGCTTTGATAGGCCTCGATGGCCGCCGTCAGACCGCCCATCTGAATGCGCAAATGCGCTTTCGCCATGCGCCGATCCTCGCCGGCCGCCTGAATGGCGGCGGCGGTATCGACGCTCTCGCAAAACGCCTGCACCGACACGCGCGGCGCCGGCGCGATATGCTCGTCGCGGTCGGCAGTGTCTGCATGACCCGCTTCTTCCGGCGCGGCTGGACTCGTTTGCTTTGTCATATGCGAAGGTCACTCACTCACGTTACATGCTCGCGTTATTTGCCAACGTCGGTAATCTTAGCCGATTGCGTATTGCTCGAATCGCTCGTCGCGCTGCTTTGGCCCTCGCGATATTTCTCAAGCACGACGCTGCGCCGCGTCGCCGATGCCGCGGTCTCGCCGCGCGGCTGCACGAGATCGGCCGGGTTGTCGACCATGGCGGCGAGGTTGCGCTGCGTGGCGCAACCGTAATTCCAATAGGGCTGGTTTTCCGTGTAATTGCGGTCGTTGAGGCTTGGACCGATATCGGCCGGCCACAAGCCGCAAGGTCCGGCCTGCGCCGCGATCTTCGGATAGCTGATCCGGACTGTGGCGACGCTCGACTTGGCGGGATAGGTGCGTACCGCGATGCTTTGCGGCGGCATGCCGCTGGCGGCGAGGAGCGATAGGATCTCGCGCATCGCATCGGCGGAGGCAAGCTCGTTGCTGCTGCCCAGCGGCCGCTCGACGACGATGCCGCCGGTCGCTTCTCGTTTCCAGCCGAGCCCGAAGGAAACCACCTGTGCGCGCTGCATCGGGTTCAGCTCGCCGCGCGCGGAGCCGATGAATAGCTCTATCGTGTGATCGGCTTCGTGTAGCGTGATCGGATGCCGCATACGGTAGTCGATTGGCGCGTCGGGAACACCGGCGACTTGCTGGTCGGTATTGCAGCCGCAGAGGAACAGGGCGCAGCACGCGGCGGCGACGGCGCGAATCGCAATCCGTGCGACGCGGCGGCGGCCGGCGATCAGTATGCGGTCAATCTGCATCGTCCTCTCCTGCTGCCCGAATCCTGACCGGTCCAGATCCTGATCGATCCAAGTCCTGATCCGTCCAAGTGCTGATCCGTCCAAGTCCCGATCCGTCCAAGTCCCGATTTGCCCAAAGTCTCGCTGCCGAACTCAATCGAGAATGAAGCCGTATTTGCCGTGGTAGCTGTTGTCCGCTGGATCGGGAGGCGGGCCGACGCCGTAGATGCGATTGAGCCGACCGAGCAGCACGCTTGCGGGGTCGCTCGGATCGGCGAAGCCGTCGTCCGGCCGCGACAGGTCCTTCTGCGCCACCGCGCGCACCACATAGGGCGTCACCAGCACCATCAGCTCGGTCTGCTGATTGACGTAATCCCGGCTCTTGAACAGCGGCCCGAGAATCGGAAGCTCCATCAGGCCGGGCAATCCGTTGATGCTTTGCTTGGTTTCGTTCTGGATCATGCCGGCCATGGCGAGCGCGCCGCCGGACGGGATTTCGACCGTGGTCTCGGCGCGCCTGGTGCGGATCGACGGAATGGTTGCGCTGGAGTTAGTCCCTGGCTCGGTGATCGTGAGCGAATTGGCGATTGACAGATCCGATACCTCGGTCATGACCTTGAGGCTGATGCGGCCCTCGCTGAGCACCACCGGCGTGAAATCCAGACTGACGCCGAATTTCTTAAACGTGATCGAGGGCTGACAGGCTTGCGCGCTCGAGCCAGCGGTCGCGACCGAGCAGGTATAGCCATTGAGGACCGGGAACTCGCCGCCGGCGACGAAAGTCGCCGACTCGCCGGAAATCGCGGTCAGGTTGGGTTCGGCGAGCGTGTGAATGACGCCGGCCTGTTCCATGGCCTGCAAACTTGCAGTGACCGAGTTGAACGAGCCCGTGATGGAGGATCCGCTTAGCGACTGGCCATAGGACGAGAACGGGTTGGTATTGTTGAAGTTGACAACAGAGGTACCGTAGCCAAGCGTGCCGGTAAGATTGATGCCGAGCTGTTTGATGATGTCGCGTTCGACTTCCGCGACGGTCACTTTGAGCATAACCTGATCGCGGCCGCGCACCACGATGGCGTTGACAATCTTGTTGCTGGACGAGGGATTGTCGCCGACCAGGCGCACCGCGAGATCGTAGGCCTGCTGCGCTTCGGCCGGGCTCGACACCGAGCCGGAGAGAACGATACCGTCGCCGATGCCCTCGACCGCGATATCGCCGTCCGGCACCACCTGGCGGATCGCCGCGCGGATACCGTTGAGGTCGCGCGTCACCGCGATATCGAAGCCGGCGATCTGCTTGCCTTCGGCGTCGAAGAAAAAAACATTAGTTTGGCCGACCGTGGTGCCGATGATGTAGGCGCGGCGCGACGAACGCACGACGGCATTGGCGATCTTGGGATCGGCGACCAGCACGTCCCTGATGTCGCGCGGCAGGTCGATGACGACCGACTTACTGATGCCCAGCGCGATCGACTGGGATTCGGCGTCGCTGGCTGTGACGTGAACCGACTGCGTGGGCGGAGCGTTGTACGCCAGGTTCCCCGCGATCGCGTGCGGAATGAGCCACGACATGCCGATCAGGGCCGCAATACCCGCCGCCCGTCTCGATGTCCTTGCTGTCATGAACCAGTCCTCCGTGCGGTCACCGGGTGGTTCCCATCGTGCTGACGCCGAAACGCACCGTGTTGATCGGACTGGTCCGGTCTTTGTTGTCGCTGTCGCCGCCCTCGGCGGCTCCCGAGCCGGAGTCGAGGAGGCTGCGCAGCGTGAGCGACAGCGTGCCCATCTGTCGGGACACCGCGAGCGTCTCAGCCTGCGATTGGGTCACTTCGAGCGTCGCCGTCTTGCCGAGCGCCGTCTTGGTACCGCTCTTCTCTTCGAGAGCCTGATCCACCGCGAGGACGTGAACGTTGCGCAGGATCGTATCGCTGACGAATTTTTCGACGCCGGTCGCCTTCTCCGCGCCTTTGTCGCGCCGCGTCAGTACGACGTCGACACGGTCGTCGGGAAGGATGAAGCCCCCGGCTCCAGCCTCAGGCGAGATATCGATCGCGACCGCGCGCATGCCTTTCGGCAGCACCGCGGCCAGGAATCCGGAGCCCTTGGCCATCACGACATCCGGATCGCGGATCGGGTCGCCCGCCACCAATGCCACCCGCACGATTGCGCCGACAAAGTCGTTCATGGCGTTTGGCCGCTCTGGCTTCTTGACAAAATTCGGATTGGCCGCGGCGGCAGGCCAAGATTGCCAGCCGATATCTTGACTTTGGATCACCACACCGCGGCCGAGATCGGCCTTGGCGACCAACACGTCGACGGTTTCGATCTGCGCAACGGGCGCGGCCGCCGGCGGCGGCGGCGGAGCTTGTTTGCTGCCGGCCGCCAAAAACGCGGCAATGCCGCCGGCTGCGACAGCGACCCCGAGTACCACAAGACGCGCGGCCTTCATTACGCTTCGCTTTCCACGTAACGCCACGGCCGGACGCGGCCGTCATCGCTGGATATCAGCAGCTAAACGTCAAAGCATGGTTAATAAGGCGTATCCAAATCGCGTTAATCTTGCGTTGACGCCCGCCAAAATGCGTCAAGCCGCAGCACTAAATTGTTCGATTGCGCATGATCTTGCCCGAAAACCGGCTGCCACTTTTCGGGCTCTGGTTCTAGAGGCCGAGCGCCGTCATCCATTCGGTCTGCGGATAAACGACGAGCGCAGCCGCGGCGAGTGCGATGCCATAGGGCACGCCGCCGCCCTGCCGATGCAAGCGCTCCGCCCAGTCCCGGCCGACCAAAAGCTGCGGCAGCGGCAAGTGGCGAAACTGTACGATCAGCAATGTCAGGGCACCGCCGAGCACCGATGCATAGACGAGATAGTCGAACAAGTGACCAAATCCCAGCCACAGCGCCGTCGCCGCCGCGAGCTTGGCGTCGCCGCCGCCAATCCACCCGCGCGCGAAGCAGATAAACGCCGCGACAAGCACAGCGGCGGCCGCGCCGGCATGCGACAGCATATCCGCCCCGCTTATTCCCGTAAGCGCAGCGAGCAAGACGAAGCCGCCGACCAGCACCAGCGTGACGCGGTTGGCGATCGTCATCGTCAACAGATCGCTCGAAGCGGCAAATGCCATCACCGCCGGAAACAGTGTCAACCTGATCGCTTCGGTCAGCATGGCATCACCGCTCGATGACGTTTGCTTTTGAATTACGCCGCATCGGTTGAGAGTTGCTTAGCGGCGCCACGCGGCCCGCTAAGCCGAGAAAAAGAAAAAGGCCCCGGTGAAAGGCCGGAGCCCTCTCGTAGCATTGGAAGAAACGAGGCTTACTTAGAGGGCGCTGGAAACGCTGCTGAACGTGGTGTTCAGCTTGCTGCCGAGGCCTTGAACGACGGCGATGATCGCAACCGAAATGCCGGCGGCGATGAGACCGTATTCAATGGCAGTCGCACCCGACTCGTCCTTCGCGAAACGCAAGAGAATGGTCTTCATGAGTTGGCTCCTTAGATCCACACGTGGCTGTCTGAGCTGATCCAACGGCATTTTCCTCGCCGTTTGGATCGTGCCGGAACCGTATCGGGTAGAAATTTCGACAGCGTTAAATCAATCAGAGAAACCCGTACGTATTACCGCTTTCCCCGATGTAGTTAACATCGTATTGAGCCGAACCGGCGGATTTGATCTTTGCGTGCCGGTTGTCGGCGCGGATTGCAACGTCGACTTGGTGTGGGAAGCTTTTGGTTTACGATCGATATACCAAGACACGGCTGCGGCGACCGACCGCTTGCTTCGGAATTGCGACCGACCCTCAGTAGACGCAAGCCTCGATGACCCCATCGTTCACGGCGTTTTAAAGGGCGCCTCGCTATCAACAGAACCTATTCGGGCCGCGCGCCCAAGCGGCGCACACGGGGTCTTCAAAATGAGAGAAGAATTCCTCGCTGACTTCGTCAGCTTGGGTCAGACATTCACGAAGATCCTGCCGATCTCGTTGGCGATGGCAGCCGTCTTTACGGTTCTCTCCTCATTCTGGGCCTGCAATCCCAGCCAACCCTGGTGGCGCAAGCGCGATATCGTGACCGATTTATGCTACTGGTTTTTCATCCCCGTCATCGCCCGTTACCTGCGTATCGGCCTCCTGATCGTCGGCGCTGCCGCACTGTTCAGGATCACCACCGCCGACGGCCTAATTGCCTTCTACGACAACGGTCACGGCCCGCTGGCCGCGCTGCCGCTCGTCGTCCAAATGGTCCTCTTCCTGATCGGCGAAGACTTCATCCTGTACTGGACGCACCGTATATTTCACGGTCAGCGAATGTGGCGCTATCACGCCGTGCACCATTCGTCCCAGGAGCTGGAATGGATCTCGGCGGCGCGCTTCCATCCGGTCAATCTGTTTCTCGGCAGCGTGACGGCCGACGTCGTTATGCTGCTGCTCGGCATCTCACCCAATGTATTCGTTGTCCTCGGGCCGCTGACGATCGCGCATTCGGCCTTTGTGCACGCCAATCTCGATTGGACGTTCGGCCCGTTCAAATATGTGATCGCCACGCCGGTGTTCCACCGCTGGCACCACACCGCGCCCGACCGCGGCGGCGAGAAGAACTTCGCGGCGACGTTTCCGATTTTGGACGTGCTGTTCGGCACGTTCTATATGCCGGCCGGCGAACTGCCCGATCGCTACGGGATCGCCGAGCGTGACTACCCCGCGAGCTTCCCGGCTCAATTGGTGCACCCCTTCATGCAGTGAGGAGCGCGCGGTGCACGCCGCACCGTACCGGAATTTAGCGGTCATCGTTAATCAAGCGTCACCAGCGGCGCCCAGTGACGGCAGGCCTTTAGGATTTGCACTTCATTCATGAATTTGCAGTCAAGTGAAATGGCCGGTGGATCGGCCGCTGTATGGCCTTTCTGTTGTCGAATCCGCGTAGCGTTTCGGAGAGTATCGATGACGGCGTTGTGCGCGCGAGGCTCTATCGCCTCCAGAACGCTGCATTGGCTCGCGGCGGCCTTCGTCTTTGCCGTGGTCGCATCGCACGTCGCTGCCGCCGCCGACGAACGCATCCAAGTCCAGCTCGATCAAGCCCGGATCATGAAGCTTCCCGAACGGGCTGCCACGCTGGTGATCGGCGATCCGCTCATTGCCGACATTTCGATTCAGCCCGGCGGCATCGCGATCGTCACCGGCAAAGCCTACGGCGCGACCAATATCGTCGTCATGGATCGCGGCGGCGCCGTGCTGCTGGAGCGGTCCATCGAGGTCACGGGGCCGCCTGATCGCCTGGTCTATGTCTACCGCGGCGTGGCGCGCAACACCTATAGCTGCACGCCGGAATGCGCACCGCGCATCACGCTCGGCGACGACGGCGAATTCTTCGACAAGACGCTCGCCCAATCCGCAAACCGCAACACCCAGGCGCTCGCCGCCGGAGCCGCCGGTTCGCACTAGCTTCCCTATAGTTAGCGCGCACTAAAATCCGTCCTGCCGCTTTCCTGCATCGATTAAATAAATCGCCAACGGGGCATCGTTATTGCTCGGCGGTGAGGTTCGCGCATGCGCGCGACATTCATCGGCTGAGGTACCATGTCATACCAACGCTTGCGTATCGTCCGATTATTCTCCTCTCCGCTGATCCCCCGCTTCATCACGGAACGCGAAGCGGGGACCACCCTCGAATTCGGCCTCTTGGTCGCGCCGTTCGTCGCCGGTCTATTCGCGATCCTGCAAACCGCGATGGTCTTTTTCGCCGGCCAGACGCTGGAGACCGCGGCGGCGGTTTCGGCGCGTCTTATTCTGACCGGCCACGCCCAACTCAACGGCTGGACAGCGGCGCAGTTCAAGCAGCAAGTCTGCGACCAGATTCACGGCATCTTCAACTGCAGCAGCGGCGTCTATATCGACGTCGAAACGTATTCGTCTTTTGCCGCGGTCAATCTCGGCATGCCGGTGACCGACGGCAGCTTCAACGCTTCGGACCTCGGCTATAATCCCGGCGGCCCCGGCGATATCGTGATGTTGCGGCTGTATTACCAATATCCGGTCTTCGTCAATTTACTCGGCTTCAATCTGAGCAATCTGAACGGCGGCCTCAATCTGTTCGCCGCCACCGCGGTATTCCGCAACGAACCCTACGCATCGTCATGAGGGGCGCGCCATGAGCACTGATACGCGAGCTGCCATCACGAGGCGCCGGCTCCGGCGTTTCCTTGCCGATCGCCACGGCCTGTCGGCCGTCGAATTCGCCCTGATGCTGCCGCTGATGATGACGCTCTATCTCGGCAGCGTCGAGGCGACGCAAGGCATCGCCACCAACCGCAAGGTGACGTTGACCGCCCATGCGCTCGCCGACCTCGCGAGCCAATATACCGACATCACCAATGCCGACATGTCGAACGTCCTGGCCGCGGGATCCGCGCTCATCGCGCCGTATTCCGCCGCCAATCTCCATGAGGTCGTGTCGGAACTCTCGATCAACTCCCAGGGCCAGGCTTCGGTGGTCTGGAGCGACACGCTCAACGGCACGGCGCTCACGGTCGGCCAGCTCGTCAGCATCCCGGCCTCGCTCGCGGTGCCGAACAGTTATCTGGTGCTCGCCCAGGTCTCCTACAGCTACAATCCGACATACGCTTACGTGATGACCGGTACGCTGACACTGCAGGACCAATTCTATGTGCTGCCGCGTCAATCGACTTCGATTGCGCGCACGGCATCGTAAGTCATTCGAACCGCGGTCATGGGATCGGCAACGCCGTCGTCGATTTGATCTTTTCCATGGCGAAGCGCGAGGTGACGTTCTTCAGCGGCACTGCAGCGATCAGGCGCTTGTAGAATGCGTCGTATCCGGCCATATCGGGCACCACGACGCGGAGCATGTAATCGACATCGCCGGCCATGCGATAGAACTCCATCACTTCCGGCATGGCGGTGACCGTTTTGGCGAAGCGGTCGAGCCAATCCTGGGAATGGTCGCCGGTCTCGATCGAGACGAAGACCGAGATTTTGAGCCCGATGCTGTCCTGATCGACCAGCGCGACGCGTCGCAAAATGACGCCGTCGGCCTCGAGCCGCTGAATGCGCTTCCAGCATGGCGTCGACGACAGTCCGACGCGCGAGCCGATCTCGGCGACGGAAAGAGCGGCATTTTCCTGCAATACGGCAAGTATTTTACGGTCTATGGCATCCATGAGATATTTTCTTCCAACTAGGTCACGTCATAAACATCTACATAGAAAATTATTCTAAATCAAGCCATCGGCTGCGCGGACCTGCTCCGCCAAGAAAGCCTCGACTTCCGGGCGGGTCGGGGAGCCGGCTGAGCCGCCGTGCCGCGAGCATTTGATGCCGGCAGTGGCTGCGCCAAAGCGCATCGCCGCAACCTCGTTTTGCCCTTCGGCGAGCGCCAGCGCAAAGCCGCCGTGAAAGGCGTCGCCGGCGCCGAGCGTATCGACCGCGGCAATCTTGAAGACCGGCAGGCGGCGCAACGCTCCGGCTTCGAGATAGACGATATCGCCCGGCCCATTGCTGACCGCAAGAAACGCATCGGTCTCGCCCGCGATGCGCTTTAAGCCTTCGCCGAGATCGGCAATGCCGGTCGTTTCGCGCAGGCATTCGGAGGAAAAGATGACATGGCTGGCGATGCGAAACAGCGGATCGTGCTCGACCGTCGGCCGGTCGGCGTCGATCACGACTGGCAGCCCGCGGCGGCGCGCCGCTTGGCAGATCGGTGCGACGAAGTCCGGATAGCGGTTATCGGCCAATACGGCGTCGGCCGCCGCGACAATCGCCTCCGCATCGCGCGGCAGAGTGGCTGCAATTTTTTCATCGCGATACGTCACGATGGTGCGATCGCCGCCGGCATCGATAAAGATCGCCGACAGCGCCGTCGCCAGACCGTCGACGCGCTGACAGGCGCTGCAGTCGATCTGTTCGCGCGCCAATGCCTTGAGCACGCGGTCGCCATTGCCGTCTTCGCCGGCAGGACCGCCCATCGGTCCGGCAAGGGCGGCGCGGCCGCCAAGCCGCGCGACCGCCACCGCGGCATTGGCCGCGCAGCCGCCATTGACGACAAAAAATCCCGTCGCCTGCACCTTACCGTCGGCTTTCGGAAACTCCTCGACGCGAAAAACCTCGTCGAGCACGATAATGCCCGCGCACAGGATGCGCGGCGTCGCGCGTTGCGTTTCAGCCGAGCACATCGTCGCCCTGCTCGACGAAGCTGCGAATAAGATGGTGCGCGATCGCGACCGGCGGCGGCGTGGTCAGACCTTGCGGGTGACTGCGTTCAAGCATCGACGCCATTTCATCGCGAAGAAACCAGCGGGCGTCTTCCAATTCCTCGCGATCGACGGCAAGCGTCTCCGACAGCGCCTGCGCGTGGCAGCCGATCATGAGCGAAGACGGAAACGGCCACGGCTGCGAGGCGAAATATTTGACGCGGCCACAGGCGACGCCGGCTTCCTCGAACACCTCGCGGCGCACCGCATCCTCGATCGATTCGCCGGGCTCGGCAAAGCCGGCGAGGCAGCTCCACATCGTCGGCGCGAAGCGCGGCGAGCGGCCGAGCACGGCGCGGTCGCCGGAAATCACCAGCATGATGACGACCGGGTCGGTGCGCGGGAAATGTTCGGCGCCGCAGGACGGACAATCGCGCCGCCAACCGGCCTCCACGGCTTGCGTCGGCGTGCCGCAATTCGGGCAGAAGCGATGTCGCGCGTGCCAGCTGGCGAGCGCCTTGGCCTCGGCGAGCGGCGGCAGGTGCTGCGCGCCGACCATGCCCTGCACCGCGATCGAGCGCAGATCGGTGATTCTCAGGTCGTTGCGAGCTTTAAGCTGATCGATGGTCTGCGGATCGAGGCCGAAACCGAAGCGCGGCGCGTCGCCGACGACGCCGAGGAATATGCTGTCGCGGACCGGGCCGAGCGCGCGGGCCTCGGCTTGAGTGAACAGCGGCTCGTTGCCTTCGCCGAGCGCTTTGAGCACCACAAGCTCGCCGCCGGTGACGTAAACGCCGGCACGCGCATCGGCGCAGTATTTTGCGATTTTCGCCGCGTCGCCGCGGTGCGCGGCCACGCGGTCGACCGGGCTTGCGGCGTAGCCGAGCGGTGGTGGCGGACCGAGATCGCGGTGGGTGGACACGGTGTTCAGACGCGCGCCGAATGAAATCGCATCACTCCGCCGCCTCACGCCGTGGTTGCGGATAACTTGGTTGCGGGTAGCTTGGCCGCGGATGGAACGCGTCGTAGAGTTCGGGCCGCTGCCATTGCGGGCCGAGCACGCCTTGCTTGGCCGCGCAGATCGCCGACGAGCCGACTTCGTCGCGCGATGAGCGCAGATAACGCACCCGATCGAGGCTGACGTCGACGGTGCTCATGCCCGCAGCCGTGCTTTCGAATAAAATCTCCTCGGGTGATGCCACCATGGCAAGGCCGCGCTGCCCGTGGTCGAACAGATTCTGCGTCGTCACCACGATTGCCAAATTCTCGATCGCGCGCGCCCAGATGAGCGTCCGCCAGGTCGCCCATAGCCGGTTCTTGTCGACACCCGCCGGCATGAAGATCAGCTCGGCGCCGCGCAACGCCAGTGCGCGCGTGACTTCCGGCATATAGACTTCGCTGCACATCGCCAGGCCGACTTTGCCGTGCGCGGTGTCGAACACCGGAAACTCGTCGCCGGCGACATATTGGAATTCCCAGGAGCGGCCCCCGGTATAGATCCACGGCCCGTTGGGATGGGTGCGCCGATAGCGCGCCGGCGCCCGGCCGTCCGGATAGGCCATGACGATGAGATTGTAGGCGGTCGCCGCTTTGGCATCGATCGCCTCGATGGTGCCGAACACCGCATGCAGGCCGTGCTTGGCTGCGGCCTCGGCAAGTGCCGCGGTCGGATCGTAGCTGGCCGGCATGCGCCACGGTCCGGGATAGGTTTCCGGGAAACAGACGAAGTCGGCGCCCTCGCCCGCCGCGCGCTCGATCGCGTGCACCGCGTCCACGACGTTGCGTTCGTCTTCGCCGGGACGGTTCGAGATCGGCTGCACAACGGCAATGCGGAAGGTCATCGATTCACTCCTCGGTCGGCGCTTGCTACCATTCTTTGTGTTACGCCAAATTGAAGCCGCGCGGCAGGGCAAGGTCAAGGCGCGGGGTGGGCAGGACGCGCGGTGAAAGGTGAATACGCGGCATCGTTCTCACGATGCATCCGCATCCGGGGTGTACCGCACCAAAGCCATTCCCTAAATCCTCCCCTCAAAAAAGAAGGGAGGCGGAGCGCCAAAAGACGCACCACCGGGCCGCATCTTGCGATGCGGCGCACGCCTTTGCTCCCTCGTTCCCCGTTTTACCGAGGAAGACCGGGGCCCTAGGACCCCCTGGAACAGGGCGCGCTCGCCTTTCGGCGCCCCACCGCGGTTTTGACCAGGGTTTCACCCCCGGCTCGGCCCGGGCCGCGCTTCCTGGAATCACCGGATGCAAACGGGAGGACCCTCTCCGGCACCAGTGCAGCGAGCACCTCGCAGTCCGATCACGCGCCGGACGGGACGATGCCCAGACCGC
>Ga0182013_10004363_pt1 | contig 17060 bp, 19 predicted proteins | sample 612S2MmetaG_FD_120487 | JGI IMG/M metagenome (GOLD analysis project Ga0182013, IMG submission 120487) | Permafrost microbial communities from Stordalen Mire, Sweden - 612S2M metaG | ecosystem: Environmental > Terrestrial > Soil > Wetlands > Permafrost | place: Sweden: Stordalen | collected...
CTGGTTGACCAACTACGGCGCGCAGTCGGCCGCCAAATCGGCCGAGCTCGAGCAGCACGGCGTGTTGGCGCTCGCGCAGATCACCGGCCTCACCGAAACGGGCACCCGCATCAACGAGCAACCTCTGGTGAAGGTGAACCTGCACATCTCCGGACCGGGACTCGTACCGTTCGACAGTCAAGACCGGGTCATCGCCAGCATTACCCGGCTTGGCAACCTGACCGCACGTAAGCTCGTGGTTCTGGTGAACCCCACCACTCAGGAATACCAAATCGACTGGGAGCGTAGCGCCCTGGTTAACGGCCTGATGCCCGCCCAGTTCACTTTGGCGGAGGACAACAAGACCTATGACCTCAGTGGTCAGGCCGGCCTGCTCATGGAGATCCTGCAGCTCCTCAAGGCCAATAACATTCCGTTCAACGGGACGGTCGACGTGCGGTCGAACCCGGCGCTACGTGAGCAGGTCCAGGCCGTGGTGCGCCGAGCCGCCGCCCAACAAGCGCCGGCGCAGACGGCGCCCGCCGCCGAGCCGCTACCGATCGCCCAGCGGCTCCAAGGCCTGGAGCATTTACGGGCCAGCGGTGCGCTGACCGACGCGGAGTACGACAGCCGACGGGCCCAGATCATCTCCGAAATCTGACCCACGGCAGAAGTTCAGCTGAGTTAGAACACGTTTCAGTTTCGCTGCTAGCCTGACTTCGTCTCTAATGGCGAAGAAGGGGATAATTTGTGGCCGGACCACTGCAAGGACGCGTGGCATTCATTACCGGCGCTGCCCGGGCCCAAGGGCGGGCGCATGCCGTACGGCTCGCCCGGGAAGGCGCGGACGTCATCGCCCTCGACATCTGCGCGCCGGCGTCCAGCAGTCTGACCTATGCGCCGGCCACTCCGGAAGATCTCGCTGAGACCGTCCGCCTGGTCGAGGCCGAAGGACGCAAGGTGCTGGCCCGCGAGGTGGACGTCCGCGATGACGCTGCGCTGAAGCAATTGGTCAGCGACGGCGTCGAGCAGTTCGGCCGGCTCGACGTCGTGGTCGCCAACGCCGGTGTTCTGGGCTGGGGCCGGCTTTGGGAACTCACCGACGAGCAGTGGGACACCGTTATCGGGGTCAACTTGACAGGTACCTGGCGCACCCTGCGCGCCACCGTGCCCGCGATGATCGAGGCCGGCAACGGAGGCTCGATTGTGATGGTCAGCTCGTCGGCGGGGCTGAAGGCGACACCGGGCAACGGCCACTACTCGGCCAGCAAGCACGGAGTCACAGCGCTGACCAACTCGTTGGCGATCGAGGTTGGTGAATATGGCATCCGCGTCAACTCCATTCACCCGTATTCGATCGACACCCCGATGGTCGAGCCGGAGGTGATGATGAAGATCTTTGCCGAGCATCCCGGCTTCCTGCATAGCTTTCCGCCAATGCCGTTGCAACCGAAAGGCTTCATGACGGCCGACGAGGTAGCCGATGTGGTCGTCTGGCTCGCTGGCGACGGTTCCGCCGCTTTGACAGGTACGCAGGTCCACGTAGACAAGGGCGCCTTGAAGTACTGACGCGCGATCGTGTATGAACACCACGTGACCAGTAGCGCAGGCGTACACCACAGCGACCACGGAATTGTGATCGTCGGCGGCGGCCTTGGCGCCGCCCGGACCGCCGAGCAATTGCGCCGATCCGAGTTCTCCGGTCGCATCACGATCGTCAGCGACGAGACGCATCTGCCGTACGACCGGCCGCCGCTGTCCAAGGAGGTGCTGCGTAAAGAAGTCGACGACGTGGCCCTCAAACCGCGCGCGTACTACGACGAGAACGACATCGTCCTGAGGCTGGGTTCGGCCGCCACCGGCCTGGACACCGCGGCACAGACGGTAACCCTTGCCGACGGAACCGTGCTCGGCTACGACGAACTGGTCATCGCGACCGGCCTGGTGCCCCGCCGCATTCCTGCGATCCCGGACCTCGAGGGCATCCGGGTGCTGCGCTCGTTCGACGAGAGCATGGCCCTACGCCAGCATGCAGCCGACGCGCAGCGCGCCGTGGTCATCGGCGCCGGCTTCATCGGCTGCGAGGTGGCGGCCAGCCTGCGCAGCCTGGGAGTAGACGTGGTGCTGGTTGAGCCGCTGCCAACCCCGTTGGCGGCCGTGCTCGGCGAACAGATCGGCGGCCTGGTGGCGCGACTGCACCGCGACGAAGGCGTCGACGTCCGCACCGGAGTCAGCGTCGCGGAAGTACGCGGTCAGGGCCACGTCGACACGGTGGTGCTGAGCGACGGCACCGAGCTGACGGCTGACCTGGTGGTCGTCGGGATCGGTTCGCGACCGGCAACGGAGTGGCTCGACGGAAGCGGCGTCGCGGTCGACAACGGCGTCATCTGCGACGAAGCCGGCCGCACCACCGTGCCCAATGTGTGGGCGCTCGGCGACGTCGCCTCCTGGCGTGATCCGACCGGACATCAAGCGCGCGTGGAACATTGGAGCAACGTTTCCGACCAGGCCCGGGTTGTGGTGCCCGCGATGCTCGGGCAGGACGTGCCGTCAGCTGTGGTGGTCCCGTACTTCTGGAGCGATCAATACGACGTCAAAATCCAGTGCCTAGGAGAACCGGAAGCCACCGACATCGTGCACCTGGTTGAGGACGACGGCCGTAAGTTCCTGGCCTACTACGAGCGGGACGGGGTAGTCGTCGGCGTAGTGGGCGGCGGGCTGCCCGGCAAGGTCATGAAGGTCCGCGCCAAGATCGCCGCTGCTGCTCCGATCACCGAGTTGCTGGGCTGACTTAACGCTGGCGAGCAGTCCCCCGCAAGCGGGTGGGGGTACCCCCAGCCGCACGGCGGCGAGGGGGCGTGCCCCCAGCAGAATCGCACGACTGGCCGGATTGATGCGATTCTGCGTCTGCTCAGCGGATGGACTATTGCCAGTTCACCGGTGGACCGTGCGGGTGGCACTCGCCCAGAATCTGTGGCTCGCCACCGGGCCAGCTCCGAGCACGCACCAGGAACCTGACCGGAGCATTCGGCCCATCGACCGCCGGCTCGAGGGTGAGATGGGCGAACGGTGACCGTGCATCGGCTTGTGCGCCAAGTGCGTCGGCGCCATTGAGGATCTCCTCGCGTTCGTCAACCGACAGATACTGCCAGGTGATCGAATGCCACAGCACGGTCAACGCTCCGTCTTCCAGAGTCAGGCCGGCGACCGCGTCGGCGCCCCGCTGTCGATCTAGGCGCGCTGGAACCTTCCGCGCGACAGCGATGGCGCCGCGCAGCCGCTCCAGTCGCATACTCTGGTCGGGCCAGACGTAGCTCAATAGAGTCATTTCCCCGTCTGCGCCGATGACGTCGATGGGCGCGATGTCGTAACCCTGCCGTTCGACGATCTGTAACGCACCCTGTGGCGGCAGCGCGCCGCGCCACGCGTCGTCGATGGTCACCGGGGAGTCGGCCGGTCCCCACTGGCTGCCTGCATAGCGGTAGCGGTAGTGGTCTGCCCGCAGGTTCAGCCCGGCGCTCGAGCCGATTTCGAAAAGCCTTACGGGTAAATCGAATCCACGATTGATGCGCAACAACCCACCGATCAGCGCGGCAGATCGGCCGACCTCGTTGGTCTGCGGCGGTTGAACGAGAACCGCATGTAGCGAGCCGGAATGGTTGGCCGCGGCCAACACGATTTCGGGCCAGGCACGCTCGCGGTCCCAGGTACCACCGGTACTGGGATACCAGCGGCGTAATGCTGCTGCCCGGCCGTCGAGCACCAACCGGTGCAGGCCGCCGAGCAGCCGAAGCGGCACCGCATGACGTGCCGAATCACCTTCGTGGCCGGACAAAATCGTCGCGAACACACCGCCCGCTTCGACGTCTTTGGCGACAAGCTCGAACAGCTCGTGGTACATCGGGGAGCCGGAAGAGCCGCAGAACCGGCCCTGCGAACGCAGGGTGTGCACAAGGTGTTCAGCAGCGGGCTTGGCATTCATGCGTCCAAGCTCTCAAGCCCGGCGCCGACGACGTCGAACGCGTTTCCGAGTGCCTCGGGCAACGTGACGCATTTGTCGCTCAGCCAGTGCTCATAGGCCGACAGCGCGACTCCCAACATTGTCCAGCCGACAGTCTGGGGCAGCAGCTCGGTCGTCTTAATGCCCAGTCGGCGGGCTACGAAGCCGGCCATCACCTCGCGCCAGCCCGCGTACATCGTCATCGAATAGTCCTGCAGCTCAGCGGATTGCAGGATGACCCGCATCCGTTTGCGGTGCCGCGCCGTCTCGCACGCGTCGAAAGTGTTGAACGCCAACAGCGCCGCGCGCAGGGCTTCGCCCAATCGGACCTGTGGGCCGACGTTGTCGAGCAGATCCTGCAGGTGTGCGAGGTGGGTGCCAAAATCGCCCCAGAGGATCGCGTTTTTGGATGCGTAATAGCGAAAGAGCGTACGGCGCGCAATGCCGGCCGCGAGCGCGACATCGTCGACGCTCACGTCGGCGAACCCTCGGGCAGTGAACAACTCGATGGCTACGTCGGTGATGTGCTCCGGTGTCGTCGAACGGCGCCGGCCGACCCGCGGCTGCGACAACATCAGACCTGCCCTTCCATTGCGGCACTCGATGCCATATTGTGGCCAGAACAATTCATCAATGTCGAGTCCTAGCGAGAGGCAGATCTAGATGGACCACGAGAACGAGACTGACACCGAGCTTGTCACCGAAACCCTGGTGGAAGAAGTGTCCATCGACGGTATGTGCGGGGTCTACTGACCGTGCCTGCCCCCGCGCAGGCTCGTCCGGCTGACAACAGTCTGTTCGACCCTGATCGCGGCTGGCGGTTGCACCCACAGGTAGCGGTTCGGCCGGAGCCATTCGGCGCACTGCTCTATCACTTCGGTACCCGCAAGCTGTCGTTTCTGAAGAACCGGACCATCCTCGCGGTGGTGCGGTCGCTGGCCGACCACCCCGATATCCGGTCCGCGTGCCGCGCCGCGGGGGTTGCCGATCCCGAGCAGGGCCCCTACCTGCACGCGCTGGGTGTGCTGGTCGACTCAAACATGCTGGTACCACAGGAGGCTCATCAATGACTGCGTCAGTCACAAGCAGGGTCCCAGCTCTCATCGAGCAATTCGAACACGGCTTGGACGCCCCCATCTGTCTCACCTGGGAGCTCACCTACGCCTGCAACCTGGCGTGTGTGCATTGCCTGTCGTCTTCGGGCAAACGCGACCCGCGCGAATTATCCACCCGCCAGTGCAAGGACATCATCGACGAGCTCGAGCGTATGCAGGTGTTCTATGTGAACATCGGTGGCGGGGAACCCACGGTGCGCCCTGACTTTTGGGAGCTGGTCGATTACGCCACCGCGCACCACGTCGGGGTGAAGTTCTCTACCAATGGGGTGCGGATCACCCCGGAGGTGGCCGCGCGGCTGGCAGCCAGCGACTACGTTGATGTCCAGATTTCGCTGGACGGCGCGACCGCCGAGGTCAACGACGCCGTTCGCGGCGCCGGGTCATTCGACATGGCCGTGCGGGCGCTGGAAAACCTTGCGGCGGCCGGCTTCGCTGACGCCAAGATCTCGGTTGTGGTGACCCGGCACAACGTCGACCAACTCGACGACTTCGCCGCGCTGGCAAGCCGTTACGGCGCCACGCTGCGGATCACAAGGCTGCGTCCCTCTGGGCGGGGGGCGGACGTCTGGGAAGACTTGCACCCCACGGCCGACCAACAGGTCCAGCTCTACGACTGGCTGGTCGCCAAGGGCGAGGGGGTGCTCACGGGCGACTCGTTCTTCCATCTGGCGCCGCTCGGTCAGTCCGGTGCCTTGGCCGGCCTGAACATGTGCGGAGCCGGCCGGGTGGTGTGCCTGATCGACCCCGTCGGCGACGTGTACGCCTGCCCGTTCGCCATCCATGACCGCTTCCTGGCCGGGAACGTGTTGACGAACAACGGTTCTGGGGCTGGATTCTCCGAGGTCTGGAAGAATGCCCCGTTGTTCCGGGAGCTGCGCGAGCCGCAGTCCGCGGGTGCCTGCGGTAGCTGCGGGCACTACGACGCCTGCCGGGGCGGGTGCATGGCGGCGAAGTTCTTCACCGGCCTGCCCCTGGACGGGCCGGACCCCGAGTGCGTCCAAGGGCACAGTGTCGCTGCACTGGCCGGCGAACGCGAAACTCCGCGGCCCCGGGCCGATCACTCTCGGGGGCAGCAGGTCCGCCAACCAGTACCGCTGACGCTGTCCGTAAGACCGCCGGCAGCACCGCCGGCACGGCTGTGCAGCGAAAGCCCCGTGTAGTTGTGGCCGACGAGTGGTTTGAAACGGTCGCCATCGCACAGCAACGCGCCAAGCGACGGCTGCCGAAATCCGTATATTCGGCGCTGATCTCGGCCAGTGAAAAGGGAATCACGGTCGCCGACAACGTCGAAGCTTTTGGTGAACTCGGATTTGCTCCCCATGTCATTGGTGCGCAGGAAAAGCGCGACTTATCGACCACTGTTATGGGACAGGATATTTCGCTGCCGGTGGTCATTTCACCGACTGGTGTTCAAGCGGTGGATCCAGATGGTGAGGTCGCGGTCGCGCGTGCCGCCGCGGCACGCGGAACGGCGATGGGGTTGTCGTCATTCGCCAGCAAGCCAATCGAAGAGGTCATCGCCGCCAATCCCAAGGTCTTCTTCCAGGTGTATTGGCTCGGTGGACGCGACGCGATCGCCGAGCGCGTCGAGCGGGCGCGCCAGGCGGGTGCGGCCGGTCTGATCGTGACCACCGACTGGACGTTCTCGCATGGGCGGGACTGGGGCAGTCCCAAGATTCCTGAGGAGATGAACCTCCGGACCATCCTGCGCCTTTCGCCGGAGGCGATCACCAAACCGCGGTGGTTGTGGAAGTTCGGCAAGACGTTGCGGCCACCAGACTTGCGAGTGCCGAACCAGGGCCGCCGGGGTGAGCCTGGACCTCCCTTCTTCGCCGCCTACGGAGAGTGGATGGGCACGCCACCGCCGACCTGGGAAGACATCGCCTGGCTGCGCGAATTGTGGGGTGGACCGTTCATGCTCAAAGGCGTGATGCGTGTCGACGACGCCAAAAGAGCTGTGGATGCAGGAGTTTCGGCGATATCGGTGTCCAATCACGGCGGCAATAACCTGGACGGCACGCCCGCTTCGATCCGTGCGCTGCCCGGGGTGGCGGCGGCGGTCGGTGATCAGGTCGAGGTGCTGCTGGACGGCGGCATCCGGCGCGGCAGCGACGTCGTCAAGGCGGTCGCACTGGGCGCGCGCGCGGTGATGATTGGCCGCGCCTACTTGTGGGGCCTCGCAGCGTCCGGCCAACCCGGTGTGGAAAACGTGCTCGATGTCTTGCGCGGGGGTATCGACTCGGCACTGATGGGCCTTGGGCATGGGTCGGTTCATGACCTCAGCCCAAACGACATTCTTGTTCCGGCCGGTTTTGCCCGGGCGATCGGTGTGCCTCCCACGCGGGATGACTAACTGAGGTCTGACCCCGAATTATCGAAATTTGGGTCAAGTTTTACTACTTGGCGTTTGCCGGGCAGAGTTGGCACTGGAAACTGACGTTTACGCAATTTATTGGTGCGCGCGTGGCAACCGTGACGGACGAGTCGAACTTCGGCCGGTCGATGTACAGCCCAGAAAAAAATTTATTTTGGTGGCAAAACAATTGGTGCACAACAGGTGAATTCGTCCTACCATCACCGAGTGCCCCTACTCGGCGAATTAGGAACTGCGACGTCGAGTCAGTTATCAGCCGTCTCGCCGTCGATAATGGTCCCGCTGGGGTCAACCGAACAGCACGGTCCGCACCTGCCGTTAGACACCGACACCAGGATCGCGACCGCAGTGGCCCGGGGGGCTCAGGCCAGTCTTGAGGCCAGTCTCAGGGGCCGCCTCGACCAAGAGTGGCTCGTGGCGCCTGCTATCGCCTACGGGGCCAGCGGCGAGCACCAGAGCTTCGCCGGAACGATCTCCATCGGCACCGAGGCCCTGTCGACGCTGCTGGTGGAGTACGGCAGGTCGGCCGCCTGCTGGGCCCAGCGGCTGGTCTTCATCAACGGCCACGGCGGCAACGTCGGCGCGTTGAAGAGCGCGACGGCCACGCTGCGCGCTGAAGGTCGTGATGTCGGATGGTGCCCATGCGCCACGGCCGGCGGCGACGCCCACGCCGGCCACACCGAAACATCCGTGTTGCTGCATATTTCGCCGGCCGATGTGCTGACCGACCGGTGGCTCGCCGGTAACGGCGCGCCATTGCCCGAGTTGCTCCCGTCGATGCGCCGCGGGGGAGTCGCGGCCGTCAGCTCGGTCGGCGTGCTAGGCGACCCGACCACCGCGACCGCATCCGAGGGGAAGCGCATCTTCGCGGAGATGGTCGACGGCTGTGTACGAAGCATCGCCCGTTGGTCGCCGGGTTCCGACGGGCTGCTGAGATGAGCCAGGCTCGGCTACCTGACGGGTTCGCGGTCCAGGTTGATCGTCGCGTGCGGGTGCTCGGCGACGGCTCCGCCCTGCTGGGTGGTTCACCGACCCGTCTGTTGAAGCTGGCGCCCGCAGCCCAGAGCATGCTGTCCGACGGCCGGCTTAAGGTTCGCGACGAGGTCAGCGCCCAACTGGCCCGCACCCTGCTGGACGCCACCGTGGCGCATCCCCGGCCCGCCGGAGGCCCATCGCACCGTGACGTGACCGTGGTAATTCCGGTGCGGAACAACACTTCTGGCGTGCGACATCTGGTGAGCGCATTACGCGGGCTACGCGTCATCGTGGTGGACGACGGCTCGTCGCCGCCGATCGAGCCGGATGAGTTCGTGGGCGCGCACTGCGACATCGAAGTGCTGCGCCATTCACGCAACAAAGGCCCGGCGGCGGCACGCAACACCGGGCTGGCCGCCTGTACCACCGACTTCGTCGCATTTTTGGACTCCGATGTTGCACCGCGCCGCGGCTGGCTGGAAGCCCTGCTAGGTCACTTCTGCGATCCCACCGTCGCTCTGGTCGCGCCGCGCATCGTCGGCCTGGCCCACAGCGAAAATGTGGTAGCGCGATATGAGGCGGTGCATTCGTCACTGGACCTCGGGCTACGCGAAGCGCCGGTACTACCGCACAGCACGGTGTCCTACGTTCCCAGCGCGGCGATCATCTGTCGCCGCTCCGCCATTCGTGACGTCGGTGGCTTCGACGAGACAATGCGGTCAGGCGAAGACGTCGACTTGTGCTGGCGGCTGATCGAAACCGGCGCTCGGCTGCGTTACGAGCCGATTGCGCTGGTGGCTCACGATCACCGCACCGAACTACGGGATTGGCTGGCGCGCAAGGCATTTTATGGCGGATCGGCGGCTCCGTTGTCTGTGCGTCACCCGGACAAGACGGCCCCGGTGGTGATCAGCGGCTGGGCGCTGACGGCCTGGGTCCTGATGGCGCTCGGAACGAGCCTCAGCCAACTGGCGTCGATCGTGGTCGCCGTCCTGACCGGTCGCAGGATCGCCAGAGCCCTGCGCGGCGCCGACAGTTCCCTTTCGGACGTTGCGGCGATCGCGAGCCGCGGCCTATGGTCGGCGGCGCTCCAACTGGCCTCGGCCCTGTGCCGGCACTACTGGCCGCTGGCGTTGGCCGCGGCGCTCGTGTCCCGCCACTGTCGACGGGTCATCCTGGTCGCGGCGGTCATGGACGGAGTGGTGGACTGGCTTGGGCGCAGGGATTCCAGAGCTGAGGACGCCGAACCGATCGGGCTGATGACCTATCTGTTGCTCAAGCGTATGGACGATCTGGCCTATGGCTTGGGGCTGTGGCGCGGTGTCGTGCGCGAACGCAACCTTCGCGCGCTCAAACCGCAAATCCGAACATAGTCGCCTTGACTAGCGCCGTTGGAGCGCACGCTGACGTGCTGATCGTTGGCGCCGGCAGTGCTGGATCAGTTGTTGCCGAACGCCTTTCCGCCGATCCTGGACGCAACGTGACCGTTCTCGAGGCCGGGCCGGCGCTGACCGATCCCGGCTTGCTGGCGCGAACGAGCAACGGGCTGCAACTGCCGATCGGAGCCGGCAGCCCACTGGTCCAGCGCTATCAGACGCGCCTCACCGACCGGCCCGAGCGCCAGTTGCCGATTGTGCGGGGGTCGACGGTCGGAGGTTCCGGCGCCGTCAACGGCGGGTACTTCTGCCGCGGATTACCGGGCGATTTCGATCGCGCCGCGATTCCCGGCTGGGCATGGTCGGATGTTCTCGACCACTTCCGCGCTATCGAGACGGATCTGGATTTCGGTGGCGGTGCACATGGCAAGTCCGGGCCAATCCTGGTTCGCCGTACTCACGAAATGACCGGCACCACTGAGCGCTTCCTTGCTGCCGCAGAGCAATTCGGATTTCGCTGGATCGCCGACCTTAATGATTGCGGACCGGAGTTGCCTTCGGGAGTAGGTGCGGTGCCGCTCAACATCGTCGACGGTGTGCGGGTTGGATCGGGTGCGGGATATCTGATGCCGGCTCTGGAACGCTCGAACCTGACCTTGCTGGCGCGGACGCGGGCGTTGCGCTTGCGTTTCTCCGGAACTGCAGTAATGGGCGTCGACGCGGTCGGCCCAGAAGGCCCGGTTACCATTACAGCTGATCGAATCGTTCTGTGCGCCGGTGCTATTCAATCGGCGCATCTTCTGATGCTATCCGGAGTCGGGGACGAAGGCGCGCTGCGGGGCGCCGGCGTACCAGTGGTGGCGCCGTTACCGGTTGGGATGTGGTGCATCGACCACCCGGAATGGGTATTGCCTACGACGTGGACCGTGGCTGCCGGCCGGCCGGTGCTGGAGGTCGTGCTCACCACCCCTGATGGCATTGAAATCAGGCCGTATACGGGCGGGTTCGTTGCGATGACAGGCGACGGCACCCCGGGCCATCCCGACTGGCCGCATATCGGGGTGGCGCTTATGCAACCGCGGGCGCGCGGGCGAATTACGCTGGTTTCGCCCAATCCTGAGGTGGCTCCGCTAATTCAGCACCACTACGACAGTGAGCCCGAAGATGTAGCGGCGCTGCGCAACGGCAGCGAGTTAGCTCGTGAGTTAATCAGTGCGGCAACGGAAGTTGGGGAGCCAGCGTGGTCGACGTCGCAACACCTTTGTGGCACGGCCCCGATGGGCACCGACGCCGACCCGCGAGCCGTCGTTGATCCTCGGTGCCGGGTGCGTGGCATCGAGAATCTGTGGGTGATCGACGGGTCCATCCTGCCGGTGATCACCAGCCGCGGTCCGCACGCGACGATCATGATGCTCGGGCGCCGGGCCGCGGAGTTCGTCGTGTGAATCCAGGCCAGGCAGCCGGGCCTAGCTCGGCCAGACCCTAGCGCCGACGATCAATAAGCCCGGTGGCGGCCAACGCCGGTTTCATAATTTGCCGCCGACTCGCTGTCATACCCCTGTTGTCCCCGAGCCTCGGGAGAATAAGCCGGCGTCCCCGGCCGGGCCGCGTGTCGGGGCTCCCCTGCCGCTGCGGCTTGCATCGGTCCTATTGGCGGAACCGCCGACGCTGGCGACGCGGTCGCCGGAGCGTAATCCGCCGTCACCGCCGTCTCCATTGCCGCCGCAGGCGTGCTGACGGCTGCGGGCGCCGCCGACGCCGTTGTTGCATAACTCGGCGTTAGCGCCTGCATCGCCGCCGCAGGTGTGCTGACGGCTGCCGGCGCCGCCGCTGCCGGCGTGCCGAGCGATGTCAGCGTCGCCGGCACCACCGGTGCTGGCGACGCTGACATCGTCAGGTATCCGGCAGATGCCGCGGGCGCCGAACTAGCGGCCGCCCCCGCTGCTGTCGCCGGCAAACTTGATGCCACCGAACCCGCCGATGCCGAGCTGCCGATGACCGACTGCGCCGCCGTCAGGGTCTGGCCACTAGGTGCGCCGGCCACGCTCAGCACACCTTGCTCGATGGTCTGCAGAGGCGAGGCGTTTGCGGCTTCGGCCAGGGCGTACTGAGTCGCACCGCCGCTCAGGAGTTGCACAAATTGCTCATGGAAATAGGCCGCCTGGGCGCTGAGCGCTTGATAGGCCTGTGCGTGCGCGTCGAACAGCGCCGCAACGGTCGCCGACACTTCATCGGCGCCTGCAGCCGGGACGCCTGATGTCGGGCCTATCGCCGCTGTGTTGGCCGAGGTGATCGTTGAACCGATGTTAGCCAGGTCTGTTGCGGCCGCCGCCACGTACTCGGGCGCGGCATTCACAAAAGACATTGAGGGTTCCCTCAGATAGGTCGGGCTGTCGGTGGTCCCTCAAGACTAGCGTTGCCCGCGCGATCGCGGCTTCGTTTACCGAATCTATGCGAGTGCGTTAGCCGAGCTCAAACAGTGCGGCCGGGGGGACCGCACGCATCAGCGATTGATAAGGGATTTCCCCATAAATCGCGGCGGGCTCGCCGCGCGTCCGATGAACGGCGAAATAGGGAACCCGCGCCACCGCCGCCGCCGAAAACAGGCAGGTGCGCCCGGACGGCCGGAAAGGGTTCTTCCATACCTTAAAGGTGCTGCTAGGACCGCTCATGTCGGCAAACTTTACTGTCCGGTGGGTATGGTGGCCGGGGCCCGCGGGCGGCGCGCGCAGCACTACAGATCACCAACGGGCCGAGATTTGGCTCGGGCCATGAATTAGGGCATACTGTTCGGGTTGCCTTGCGCCAGGTTCACGCCTGGCCGGGCATACGACCAGCACCCAAACGGGTGCGTGCGGTCCCACCCTTGTAGCGCGACGAATTTAGCTTAGAAATAAGCGCGACAAGGCTGCGTGCGGGTGACACACCCGAGCGCGGGGGCCGGTGGACCAAGACAGGTAAACAGCGGCGCAGTATCCGGCGCGACGCTCGATCGGCCCCAAACCGGGCCGATCGATTCGCGCGCCGGGAGGCACCAGGCCCGGACACGGGTCTAAGCGGGAGCAGGTCCGGACACGGACCTCGAGTGGAGTGAGGGTAGGAAAGCGTGGCGGGACAAAAGATCCGTATCAGGCTCAAGGCCTACGACCATGAGGCTATTGACGCATCGGCGCGCAAGATCGTCGAGACCGTCGTACGCACTGGTGCAAGCGTCGTTGGGCCGGTGCCGCTGCCGACCGAGAAAAACATCTATTGCGTCATCCGCTCGCCGCATAAGTACAAGGACTCGCGAGAGCACTTCGAAATGCGGACGCACAAGCGGCTGATCGACATCCTCGATCCGACGCCGAAGACCGTTGACGCCCTGATGCGCATCGATCTGCCGGCCAGCGTCGACGTCAACATCCAGTAGGAGATCCAGAGCAATGGCAAGACAAGGCATTCTGGGCACCAAGCTGGGCATGACGCAGGTGTTCGATGAGAACAACAAGATCGTGCCGGTGACGGTGGTCAAGGCCGGCCCGAACGTGGTGACCCGCATCCGCACCCCGGAGCAAGACGGGTACAGCGCTGTGCAGCTGGCCTACGGCGAGATCAGTCCCCGCAAGGTCAACAAGCCGGTGACCGGTCAGTACACCGCCGCGGGCGTCAACCCCCGCCGGTACCTGGCTGAGCTGCGTTTGGAGAACCCCGACGCGGCTGCCGCATACGAGGTTGGCCAGGAGTTGACCGCCGAGATCTTCTCCGACGGCAGCTATGTCGACGTGACCGGTACCTCCAAAGGCAAGGGCTTCGCCGGCACCATGAAGCGGCACGGCTTCAAGGGCCAGGGCGCCAGCCACGGAGCGCAGGCGGTGCACCGTCGGCCGGGGTCCATCGGCGCTTGTGCGACGCCCGCGCGGGTGTTCAAGGGCACCCGGATGTCGGGCCGGATGGGTAGCGACCGGGTGACCGTCCAGAACCTGTTGGTGCACAAGGTCGATGCCGAGAACGGCGTGCTGTTGATCAAGGGCGCGGTTCCCGGCCGCACCGGTGGACTCGTGATGGTTCGTGGCGCGATCAAACGAGGTGAGAAGTAATGGCAGCCGAAAAAGCGCAAGACAACCAGAAGACCCTGAAGATTGAGGTCAAGACGCCCGACGGCAAGGTTGACGGCTCCATTGAGCTGCCGGCCGAGTTGTTCGATGCCCCGGCCAACATCGCGCTGATGCACCAGGTGGTCACCGCGCAGCGGGCGGCCGCCCGGCAGGGTACGCACTCGACCAAGACGCGCGGCGAGGTTCGCGGTGGTGGCCGCAAGCCGTACCGGCAGAAGGGGACTGGACGTGCCCGGCAGGGCTCGACGCGGGCCCCGCAGTTTGCCGGCGGCGGCGTCGTGCACGGCCCCAAGCCGCGCGACTACAGCCAGCGCACGCCCAAGAAGATGATCGCCGCTGCTCTGCGCGGGGCATTGTCTGACCGGGCACGCAACGGCCGCATCCACGCGGTCACCGAGCTGGTGGCGGGTCAGACGCCTTCCACCAAGAGCGCCCGGGAATTTCTCGGGACCATCACCGATCGCAAGCAGGTGTTGGTCGTCATCGGCCGCAGCGACGAGGCCGGTACAAAAAGCGTGCGCAACTTGCCCGGTGTGCACATCGTGGCGCCCGACCAGCTCAACACGTACGACGTGCTGCGCGCCGACGACGTGGTGTTCAGCGTCGAGGCCCTTAACGGCTATATCGCTGCCAGCACGGCTAGCACCGAGGAGGTTTCGGCCTGATGGCGAACATCGCTGATCCCCGCGACATCATCCTGGCCCCGGTCATCTCGGAGAAGTCGTACAGCCTGCTCGATGACAATGTGTACACGTTTGTGGTGCGACCCGATTCGAACAAGACGCAGATCAAGATCGCTGTCGAGAAGATCTTCGCCGTCAAGGTTGCATCGGTGAACACCCTGAACCGGCAGGGCAAGCGCAAGCGCACCCGGGCCGGATTCGGTAAGCGCAAGGGCACTAAGCGGGCCATCGTCACCTTGGCGCCGGGCAGCAAGCCGATCGACCTGTTCGGCGCACCGGCCTAGCCGCGCGCGAGAGAAAGACCTGATTAGACATGGCAATTCGCAAATACAAGCCGACGACCCCCGGTCGTCGCGGCGCCAGCGTGTCCGACTTCGCCGCGATCACTCGCACGGAGCCGGAGAAGTCGTTGGTGCGCCCGCTGCACAGCAAGGGCGGGCGTAACGCACACGGCCGGATCACCACCCGTCACCAGGGTGGTGGCCACAAGCGCGCCTACCGGGTGATCGACTTCCGCCGCAACGACAAAGACGGCGTCAACGCCAAGGTTGCGGAGATCGAGTACGACCCCAACCGCACCGCGAACATCGCGCTGCTCCACTTCCTGGACGGCGAGAAGCGCTACATCATTGCGCCGCAAGGGCTGTCGCAGGGCGATGTGGTGGAATCGGGCGCCAACGCCGACATCAAGCCCGGCAACAACCTGCCGTTGCGCAACATCCCGGCCGGTACCTTGATCCACGCCGTGGAGCTGCGGCCGGGCGGTGGCGCCAAGCTGGCGCGATCGGCCGGGTCGAGCATCCAGTTGCTCGGCAAGGAGGCGACTTACGCATCGCTGCGTATGCCCAGCGGCGAGATCCGCCGCGTCGACGTGCGCTGCCGCGCGACAGTCGGCGAGGTCGGCAACGCCGAACAGGCGAACATCAACTGGGGTAAGGCCGGCCGGATGCGGTGGAAGGGCAAGCGCCCGTCGGTCCGTGGTGTCGTCATGAACCCGGTCGACCACCCGCACGGTGGTGGTGAAGGTAAGACGTCTGGTGGTCGTCACCCCGTCAGCCCGTGGGGCAAGCCCGAGGGCCGTACCCGAGATCGCAACAAAGCCAGTGACAAACTCATCGTCCGACGCCGGCGCACCGGCAAGAAGCACTCGCGCTAGGAAGTCGAGGAGTAACCATGCCACGTAGCCTGAAAAAGGGTCCGTTCGTCGATGACCACCTGGTCAAAAAGGTCGACGTTCAGAACGAGAAGAACAGCAAGCAGGTCATCAAGACCTGGTCGCGCCGGTCCACGATCATTCCGGACTTCATCGGCCACACCTTCGCGGTGCACGACGGCCGTAAGCACGTCCCGGTGTTCGTCACCGAGGCGATGGTGGGCCACAAACTTGGAGAGTTCGCGCCGACGCGAACCTTCAAGGGCCACATCAAGGACGACCGAAAGGCGAAGCGCCGATGAGCACCACCACCACGGAATATCCGTCGGCGGTCGCCGTAGCACGGTTCGTGCGAGTGTCGCCGACAAAATCGCGCCGGGTCATTGACCTGGTGCGTGGCAAGTCGGTGGCCGAAGCGCTCGACATCCTGCGCTGGGCGCCGCAGGCCGCCAGCGAGCCGGTCGCCAAGGTGATTGCCAGCGCCGCGGCTAACGCCCAGAACAACGACGGGCTGGACCCGGCGACCCTGGTAGTCGCCACTATCTATGCCGACGGGGGCCCGACCGCCAAGCGCATCCGCCCGCGCGCCCAAGGGCGCGCGTTCCGGATCCGCCGGCGCACCAGCCATATAACCGTCATCGTCGAGAGCCGGCCGACCAAGGATCAGGGGTCGGCGAAGTCCTCGCGCGCCCGTCGCGCCGAGGGCAGCAAGGCCGCCGCGAAGGCACCGGCCAAGAAGGCCGCCGCCAAAGCGCCTGCAAAGAAGGCAGCTGCGAAACCCGAGCCAACTTCTGAGACTTCTGATGTGAAGGGAGGCTCAGACTAGTGGGCCAGAAGATCAATCCGCACGGCTTCCGGTTGGGCATCACGACTGACTGGAAGTCGCGCTGGTACGCCGACAAGCAGTACGCCGAGTACGTTAAGGAAGACGTCGCGATCCGCCGGTTGCTGTCCACCGGTCTTGAGCGCGCCGGGATCGCCGACGTGGAGATCGAGCGCACCCGCGACCGGGTCCGAGTCGACATCCACACAGCCCGTCCCGGCATCGTCATCGGCCGCCGCGGCACCGAGGCCGACCGGATCCGGACAGACCTGGAGAAGCTGACCAAAAAGCAGGTTCAGCTCAACATCCTTGAGGTCAAAAACCCCGAGTCGGTAGCACAATTGGTGGCCCAAGGGGTCGCCGAACAGCTGAGCAACCGGGTGGCGTTCCGTCGTGCGATGCGTAAGGCCATCCAGTCGGCGATGCGCCAGCCCAACGTCAAGGGCATCCGGGTGCAGTGCTCGGGTCGCCTCGGCGGCGCC
>Ga0182013_10004364_pt1 | contig 17059 bp, 13 predicted proteins | sample 612S2MmetaG_FD_120487 | JGI IMG/M metagenome (GOLD analysis project Ga0182013, IMG submission 120487) | Permafrost microbial communities from Stordalen Mire, Sweden - 612S2M metaG | ecosystem: Environmental > Terrestrial > Soil > Wetlands > Permafrost | place: Sweden: Stordalen | collected...
AACAGCGCCAGGCGGCTCCGCAACAGAGGCAGCAACAACAGCGCCAGGCGGCTCCGCAACAGAGGCAGCAACAACAGCGCCAGGCGGCTCCGCAGCGTCAGGCGGCTCCGCAGCGTCAGGAGGAGCATCCAAAGAAGTAGTCTTCAGATTGAATCCGCACAGGATTCAGTGGGAAGCAGGGCAAGGGTGCGCAATCCTGTTGCGCCGTCGAACCAGGCCGCATCAGGGTTGTGCACCGGGCAGGAAGATTCTGGCCGGAATCCATCGTATACTGACTTCATGTCGATTGTGCGCAACCTCGCCGGCATTGCCAAGGGCATGAGCATCACCTTTGGGGAGATATTCCAGCCCACCCAGGTGGAGAACTACCCGGACGGGAAGGGTCCGCTGCGCGGAGCGGTTATAGAGCCGCGCTTCCGCGGAGCCCACGTCCTACAGCGCGACGAGAACGGCCTGGAAAAATGCGTAGCCTGCTTCCTGTGCGCGGCGGCCTGCCCCTCCAATTGCATTTATATCGAAGCGGCGGAGAACACCGAGGACGAGCGCATCTCCTCCTCCGAGCGCTACGCCAAGGTTTATAACATCGACTACAACCGCTGCATCTTCTGCGGCTACTGCGTGGAGGCCTGCCCGACGGACGCTATCACGCACGGCCACGGCTTTGAACTGGCCACGCTGAACGCCACCAACCTGGTCATGCGCAAGGAAGATATGCTGCTACCGGTCGCGGCGCTGACGGCGCCGAAGTAGCCTTCCGGTCTTTCTTGAATCACCCAAATTCGTTGCGTCCGGCTATCCTAGAATCGCCGGCTCCATTTCTATCTGTGTTTTGACGGCGGCCAGTAAGGCAGGAAGCGATTGTGGCGGATTTTCTTTCAGAACTGAAGCGGCGCGTGCTGGTTTACGACGGCGCGATGGGCACCAATCTGCAAAGGCACAACCTGACCCCGGAGGATTTTTGGGGCAAGGAGGGGTGCAACGAGCTGCTGGTGCTCTCGCGGCCGGAGGTGATCCGCGCCGTTCACGCCTCGTTTCTTGAGGCCGGCTGCGATGTGATCGAGACTGACAGCTTTGGCTCGACGCGCATCGTCTTGTCCGAGTATGGGCTTGAAGACCGCACCCGCGAGCTGAATCTGGCGGCGGCACGGCTGGCGCGCGCAGTGGCCGACGAGTACTCCACCCCGGAGAAGCCGCGCTTCGTGGCCGGTTCGATGGGGCCGACGACCAAGCTGCCGTCGCTGGGGCACATCGGCTACAACGAGATGGCCGCCGCCTATCGCGAGCAGGCCGAGGCGCTGGTCGAGGGCGGCGTGGACGTGCTGCTGATTGAAACCTGCCAGGATCTGCTGCAAGCCAAGATTGCGCTGGCCGCCTGCCAGGACGCGATTTGCGCTGCCGGCCGCAGTGTCGCCATTCAGGTGCAGATCACCCTGGAGGCGGCTGGAACCATGCTGCTCGGCTCGGAGATCGGCGCGGCTCTGGCGGTGCTTGAAAGCCTTCAGCCTGACGTGCTCGGCCTCAACTGCGCCACCGGCCCGGCGGAGATGAACGACGCGGTGCGCTTCCTCTGCCAGAATTCGACCGTGCCCATCAGCGTGCTGCCCAACGCAGGACTGCCGCAGAACGAGGGCGGCCACGCGGTGTACAAGCTCACGCCGGCCGAACTGGCGGCTTATCTTCGCCGCTTCGTTGCCGACTACGGCGTGCAGGTGGTGGGCGGCTGCTGCGGCACGACGCCCGAGCATCTCAGCGCCGTGGTCGAGGCGGTCAAGGGCGTCGTTCCCGCCCGGCGCGCGCTCCGGCAGCAATCGGTCGCGGCCAGCGCCTTCTCCGCCCTGTCGCTCGAAGCCGACGCGCAGCCGGTCGTCATCGCCGAGGAGATGAACACCACGACGCGCCTGGAGAGCTTTCGCAACATGGTGCGCGCGGGCGACTACGACGGCATTCTTGCGCTCGCCAAGCGGCTGGTGGGCGAGGGGTCGCAGATGCTCGACCTTTGCTGCGCCATCGTGGGCGAGGACGAGGTGGGCTACATGAACGCGGTGCTCGAAAAGATCGCCACCCGCGTGCCCGCGCCCATCGTAGTGGATTCGACCGAAGCCAATGTTATCGAAGAAGCGCTCAAGCGCATTCCCGGCAAGCCCATCATCAACTCCATCAACCTGGAGGACGGCGAGAAGCGCACCAGCCTGGTGCTGCCCATGGCTCGGCGTTACGGAGCCGCGGTGATCGCGCTCACCATCGATGAAGAGGGCATGGCGCTGACCGCCGACCGCAAGGTGGCCATCGCCCATCGCATCCACGATCTGGCCGTCGAAAAATACGGCTTGCGCCCGGAAGATTTGATCTTCGACGCGCTCACGCTGCCCATCTCGACCGGCCAGGAAGACTACCGCTCGGCGGCCATCGAGACGCTGGAAGCGGTGCGCCGCATCAAGCTCGAACTGCCCCGCTCGCGCACGGTTCTGGGCGTCTCCAACATTTCCTTCGGCTTGAACGCCTATGCCCGCCGGGTGCTGAATTCGGTCTTTCTCAAGGAGGCCGTGGACCGGGGGCTCGACGCGGCCATCGTCAACTACTCGAAGATTTATCCGCTCTACAAGATTCCCGAAAAGGAAGTCGAGTTAGCCCGCAAACTCATTTTTCAGGACCGCTCCGACGGCGATCCCCTGCAGATTTACATGGCGCACTTCACCAGCCTGGGCAAAGCCTCCGTCGAAGAAGAGGAGATCGAGGTCGAGAGCCTGACCACGGACGAAAAGCTGAAGCAGTTGATCATTCGCGGCGAGCGCACCATCGGCGTGGGCGAGCACAAACAAACGCTCGAAGAGGCGCTGGAGACGGCGCTTCAATCGCACTCTCCACTCGAACTGATCAACACGGTCTTGCTGGATGGCATGAAGACGGTCGGCGATCTATTCGGCGCGCGCAAGATGCAACTGCCCTCGGTGCTCGATTCAGCCGCGGTGATGAAAGCCGCGGTCGCGCACCTCGAACCGAAGATGGAAAAATCCGACGGCGGCGGCAAGGGAACCATGGTGCTGGCTACGGTCAAGGGCGATGTGCACGACATCGGCAAGAATCTGGTGGACATCATCCTCTCGAACAACGGCTATCGCGTCGTCAATTTGGGCATCAAGCAGACCTCGGACGCGATCATCGCCGCCGCGCGCGAGATCAACGCCGACGCCATCGGACTGAGCGGTCTGCTGGTCAAGTCCACGCTCGAAATGAAGTACGTCTTACAGGATTTAGAGCGGCTGGGCATGACCCTTCCCGTCATCTGCGGCGGCGCGGCGCTGACCCGAAAGTACGTGGAGGAAGACCTGCGCAAGGAGTACGCCGGCCCTGTTTTTTATGGAGAGGACGCCTTCGCGGGATTGCACGCCATGGCCGATCTGACCTCGGACGATGCGGCGGTGCGCGAACGCCGGGAGACGGAAGGCCGGACGGTGAAGGTCTTTGCAAAGGCTGGCGCTGCGGCTCCGGAACCGACCCTCGTCGAACTTACCCCGGAGGGCCGTTCGCCGGTCGTGGAGCGGGTTGCGGCGATTCCCAGGCCCGCTTTTTGGGGTGCGCGCGTCTTCCGGAGTTACAAACTCGAAGAAATCTTTCCCTATCTCAATGAAACCGCTCTCTTCAAGAATCAGTGGCAACTGAAGACTGCCGCGCAAGGCGATTACCTGCGGCTGATCGAAGAAAAGTATCGCCCCATTCTGCGCGATCTGGAAGAGGAAGTGAAGGCGGCGGGCTGGTTCAAACCGAAATCGGTCATCGGTTTTTTCCCTTGCGCAAGTCAGGGCGACGATCTGGTGGTCTTCGACCCGGATGACCCGGAGCGCGAGCTGGAACGCATCGCCTTTCCGCGCCAGGCGCAGGGCCGGCGGCTCTCGATCGCCGACTTCTTCGAACCGCTGGGGGCAGGGAAGAACAGGGCCACGGGGCGCGACGTGGTGGGCTTTTCCATTGTGACCATCGGCGACGAGGCCAGCCGTCAGACGGCCAAGCTCTTCGAGGCCGGCGACTTTACAAAATATCTCTACCTGCATGGGCTGTCGGTCGAAACGGCCGAGGCTCTGGCCGAGTTGGCTCACAAGCAGGCGCGCGCGTTTCTCTCGATTGCGGACGAGGATTCGCCGCGGGTTTCCGATCTTTTTCACCAGAAATATCGCGGTTCGCGCTATTCGTTCGGCTATCCGGCCTGTCCGAATCTGGAGGACCAGACGAAAATCTTCCGCCTGCTCAAGCCCGAGGAGAATATCGGCGTGCGGCTGACCGAGGGCTTCCACCTGGAGCCGGAACAGAGCACCAACTGCATCGTCGTGCATCACCCCCAGGCCAAGTATTTTGTGGTGTAGGAGTGCATCCCCGGCTTGCTGCGGAGCGCGCCCGGACGCGACGGAAGCCATGCCTCGATATGACTTCATACCAACCTGAGGCTTTCACTACGGGCTACTAACGGCGCGTTTCAGAGCGCAGCAGTTCGCGAGCGCAAATGATCCTGCGAGCCTGCTCGGCGCGGGGCACGACTGCGCTGCCGGAATGGCATTGCACTGAGAACGCTGCCCAAAATGAGACCGCCCTCATGAGGCTTTGCATAGAATTACCGCAGTCTGTGCAAGAGTGAAGTCACGGTAATCCGAGAGACAAAAAATGTGTGTCCTCCTCGAACGGCCGGGGCGCAGCCAGCAGCGACGGCCGCGCTCCCGGCCGTTCGTCTTTTCGCTGAGGAGTGACCCAGCCCGGATGCATCGTTCCCAAGCCTGAGTGACTCCCGCCGCATTCCTAGCCTCTATTGCGGAGTGATGATCCCGCCCAGCGCATGACGCCGCGGCAGCACCATGCCGCGATGATCGACCACCTGCGGTGGGGCCAATGTCTGAAGATCCTCGATAGGGAGAGTGACACGCTCCAGCAACGCCCCGCCACAGGCAGGACACCAATCCGCCCGGGTCTCTTCGCCGAGCACGCCCCGGCACTGGCTGCAAATTCTTTCCATAGTGTAAAAGCTTACCGGATCGGGCCGGGATCGCACCCAGCGCCAGCCCCGCCGCAGGGGTTTTGGCGCGCCAGATAAAGCGCAATCTCGCTGCGCAAAACAGGTGCGCGGTTCGTATCCTTTACCTTGGTGCGATCGTCGGCGGAAACCGCAATCGTTCCGTCCGCAATGCCTTCCAGGTTCTTCAGGTTGCGTTGCCAACGGGCGATCACGGCCGGAGGCATGGCGCCCAGCCCCGCCGGAGTGAAAGCCCGCGCCGGAATCTGCCCCGTCAGACCGCGCGCGGCCAACTGCCGCCGCAGTTGCGGAAGGTGATTGACGCCGAAAACAAAGACGATGCGCTTGGCCTGGCCCGCTTCCGTCAGGCAGTTTTCCACGATGTTGCGATTGCGCTCGTGCCAAGCCCCGTAAGAAATATCGGCAACCGTGTTCTCTCCAGCCACTTGCTCAAATTTGTGGTCGGATAGGGCCAGAAACTCTGCCGAGCCGCTCGTGTAGTCGTAGAACGACACACCGGAGAAGCCGTTGAAATAAGAAATTAACTTGTTCTCTTCGGCATCGAGTTCAGCGGACTTTTTCTTATCTTCGGACAATTGCTGGCTGGCGCGATCCATGCGGGCGAAGCTCACCCGCCAGTCTGCGGGAATGAAGCGCGCGCCCCAACCCGGAGCCATCTCGGCCAGCATGGCGGCCTCGGGGGGGAAGTTTCCTTCCATCGGCGCGTTGTAGGCCTCCGGCGTCATCTCTCCGCAGATCACGTCCGGGTGTAGCGACCGCACCTGGGCCTGCAAGTCGATGAGCGAATAATGGTAGCGCTCCTCAAAGTAAAAGTTGTGAACGCTGCCGACGAGGAAAATCTGCGGCGAACCAGCAGAAGAGGGCCTTGCCGCCGCATTCTGGGCCAGCAGCGGACAAATCGACAGCAGCGCGATCAAAGCCAATCCGCACTTATTCATGGCGCAACCATAGCAGCCTGGGAACGCTCCCCGTATGAGCGCCGTCACAAGGAACGCGCTGCAAACAAAACCGGACCAAAGGTCTGCCGCACCGCAGGTGCCCCGGTACACTGGAACTATGCATCCTCCAGTTCGTCTGGTGGCAATCGACGTGGACGGCACTCTGCTGCCGAGCTTTGCACATGCGATGAGCGATCGCACGGCGCGGGCGCTCCGGGCTGCGCAGGAGGCGGGAATCACGGTGGCCATCGCCACCGGCAGGCGCACGGACTATACGACCCCGCTGCTTGAAGGGTTGGGCCTGCGAGCGGATATGCCGCTGATCACGTCCAATGGAGCAGTGATCCGCACGCTGGGCGGCGAGGAGATGGACCGCTGCCAACTTCAGAACGAGGTGGCGCGCGGGTTGTGCACCCTGCTCAGGCCGTTCGGAACGCTGGTGTTCACCTTGGATCGCGCGGGGCGCGGCGAGTTGGTGATGGAAGACATGGGAGAAGCGAATGGGCGGATCGCTTTGTGGGTTTCAGCCAACCGCAGCGCGATTGAGGTGGTCAAGCCGCTCGAAAAGGCATTCAACGGCGGCGAACGTACCATTCAGGGGATGGTGGCCGGCGGCGTGACGGAGATGCGCAAGGCCGAGCAGGCGGTCCTCGATAGCGAGTGGGCCAGTTCCTGCACCTGCACGAAGACCGAGTATCCGGGCCGCGATCTGTCGATTCTGGATCTATTGCCGCCGGGCATCTCGAAGGGCAAGGCGCTTGAACGGCTCGCCGGCAGGCTGGGCGTGGACCGCCGGGAGACCATGGCTATTGGCGACAACTGGAACGATGTGCAGATGCTGGAGTGGGCCGGACAGGGCGTGATGATGGGCAATGCGGCCCAGGAACTGCGCACGATGGCAAAGATGCGCGGCTGGAAGCAGGCTCCGCCCAACGGCGAGGATGGGGTGGCGGTGGTGCTGGAGGCCGTTCTTGCCAGGCGCGCCGCGGCCAGCAATCCGCGCCAGAAGTTGAGCTGAGGGCGGATTTCTGTTTTGGAAGGGCGCGGCCAGGGGTAAACTGGCTGCGGAAAAGGACATTCGAGCAGACTGATCGTATTGGGGGCGGGGTTTAGTCGTGCAGCAATGGCTGCAAAATGAACAGATTCAACCCGTGGAGGAATTTTTTGGGCCATTTGTCCACAATGCGGCCACTGCTTGCGGTCCTTGCGGCTTTGGCGGCTTGCTGCCCGCCGGCTCACGCAGCTGAGAGCATTACCCTGCGCAATGGGTTTGCAATCCACTGCGACCATCATGCCGCGGTCGCGGGTCATGTGCGGCTCTACCTGAGCACCGGCGAAGACAACTACATCGAGATCCAGCCGGATGAAATAGCCCGCGTGGAGACGGTTGCCGATTCTTTGCCCGCACCGCGGTCAGCGCAGAGCCAGCCGGGCCTGGTTTCCGCGGCCCGGGCAACGGGCAGCCGGGATGCCAGCACGGAGGCCCACCCTGACGCCCGCCCCGAGACAGAGCTCTCCGCGGCCGACCTCCATGAGATGCTGGCCGAAGCGAGCCAGGAACACAACCTGGATGTGGACCTGCTGGCCAGCCTGGTGAAGGCCGAGAGCGGCGGCAACGTACACGCCCGCAGCCCAGCCGGCGCCCAGGGGCTGATGCAATTGATGCCGGCGACGGCCAGGCGACTGGGTGTTCAGGACAGTTTCCAGCCAGACCAGAATGTGCGCGGCGGCTCGGCTTACCTGGATGGACTGCTCGCCCGCTACCACAACAACCTGGCGCTGTCGCTGGCTGCCTACAATGCCGGCCCGGAGGCGGTGGAGAAGTACCGCGGCATTCCGCCTTATCGCGAGACGAGAACGTACGTGGCGCGCGTGATCCACGAGTTCAACCGCCGCGTGCTGGCGCACGAAGCAGAGGCCAGACGGGCGGCCGCCGAGCAGGCTCGACAGGCGATGGTATCCTCGCCGGCCGGGCAGAAAATGCCTCTCGAATAGAATTTATTTCGCTTTCACAGGTGAGAAACTAGACTGGATCGATGTTGTTGAGACGCGGAACGGAGATTGCTTGAAAAAAAGTCGGCTGATTCTAGGCCTGTTGTTGCTGGCAGTGCTGGTGGCGCTGGCCGTCTATGCGCAACACCGGCATCCATTCCATTGGCATACATTCGTGGAGCAGCTGAAGCTGGCCGACTGGCGCATGATCGGCATTGCCCTGGGCTGCATCTACCTGGGCTACGTCTTTCGCGCGGTGCGCTGGGCGCTGCTGCTGCGCCACATCAAGAAAATGCCTCTGTTTTCGCTGCTGGGAACGCAGGTGATCGGTTTTACCGCGGTTGCGCTGATTGGCCGGGTCGCTGACCCGGTGCGGCCTTATCTGGTTGCGAAGAAGACCGGCCTGCCGCTCGGCAACCAGATTGCGGTTTACATCGTCGAGCGGCTCTTTGACGCCGGTTCGATGGCCCTGATCTTTTGCTCTGTCATTCTGCTGGCGCCCGCCGGGGCGCTGCCCCATCCTGAAGTCATCAAAAAGGTTTGCTACGGAATGCTGGCCACCACCGTGGCCGGCGCGCTCTTTCTGGTTGCAGTGCGCGTGGCGGGCGGAACGGTGGCCTCGCTGCTTGAACGAGCCTTCGGCGTGGTCTCCAAAGGCCTGGGCCAAATGATCGGCGAAAAGATTCGCATTTTCCGCACCGGCTTGGACACGTTGCGCTCCTTTTCCGATTTTGGCGTGATTGCCTTGCTTTCGCTTGCCATGTGGGGGCTGATCACGCTGGCCTATCTTGAGATCACGACGGCCTTTGTCGCCAGCCCGCCACTGGCGGGGCTGACGCTGGCCAAGTGCATGTTGCTGATGGCCTCGAGCATGGCGGCCAGCGGATTTCAGCTTCCCGTGCTGGGCTGGTTCTCGCAAACTGCCGTGGTGGCTGCCGCCATGAGCGGCTTCTTTGGCGTGGCGGCCGAACCGGCCACCGCCTGCGCGGCCACGCTGCTGGCGGTCACTTTTCTGGGCATCGTGCCCGTGGGACTGCTATGGGCTCAGTTCGAACATGTGAGCCTGCGTAAGATCACGGTCGAAAGCGAGCACGCCGAGAAGGAGATGGCGGCCGAGGAGCCGGCCGGCTAGCCTCAGTTGCCGCGTAGAACAAATCCCCTGCTACGGTCAAGCCCCGGGCGGCGGTGGGGCAACAGTTTGTTCTGCTGCGAGCGCAGGCGCAGGCTTGGAGAACCGGATGCTCTCCGGACCCACCGCTCCGCCGGTCATCAACATGCTCATGGCCTGCTCCATGTTCAGGCCCGACTCGGTTACCTTGCCGAGAGGCAGAATCTGCAGGAAGGCCGAGGTTGGGTTGATGGCGTTGGGCAGCAGGACGGCGGCCAGCAGCTCTCCAGTCGTCGAGTCGGTCATGGTGCGGGTCAGAAACCCGATGGACTTCTGGCCGGCGATGGGAAAGTCCACCAGCACCACGCGCTGGCCGGAGTTCTTTTTGGCCATCATGCTGTCCGCCAGTTGGCGCACCGAGGTATAGACCTTGGCGATAAATGGCAGCCGCTCCAGAATTGCCTCGAAGAGCCGGAACGCCTGCCGGCCGATTACCAGGGAAGTGACCCGGCCGGCCACGGTAAGCACCAGCAGGGTCAATAGAATGGCCAGAATATCCTGTAGAACCGGCCGGTTCAGCCAGTCCCGCGGAAAAATGGTTGCAAACAGCCTGACCAACGGCAACCCGGCCCTGGCCAGTTCGCCCAGAAGGAAACTGAAGATCAGGTAGGTCACGAACAGCGGTCCGATGGTAATGACTCCAGCCAGGATGTCGCCTTGCAAGCTGCGCAGCGGTCGGGCAAAGATCGATTTCACGCGGGCTCTCCTGCCGAAGAGGATACCGGAATCGGGCCGCCAGGTGTGAACCGAAGCCGGAAGCGTTGCTTAAGCGGAGCCGCCAGCCGTGGCAGAACGCGCGGAGCGGACCACGAGTTTTCCCCGCACAGAAGCGGAATTTTTGTCGCAGTGTAAAATGGAATTATAGTTTCGTGAAATTCGCCTTGAGGGGGTTGCATCCTTCCCGCCAGTCTGTGATGGGCGGAGTTGCCAGCTGTATTTTTGGAGGTGTACTATTTTGCTCAGTTCACCCGGGTTTGCTTGTAACCCCCCGGCTTGATGGTCAATATGAAGTTGTACTCGGCTTCAAAACGTGGTCTCAACAAGCGGCGCTTACCAGCGCGCGCGGACGGAGTGTTTTCTCATGGCATGGTACGCATACTGCATTGGTGAGAAACAAGCTTTTCCTGAATTGGCCCATCATCGTAAACCGGTTCCCATGGAGTCTGTCATTGGAGTCAGTGGTAACCAGGTTTTTCTTTACCCAGCCAGCGATCTCGCTGTGATCGTCAGCGAGCACAACCCCCAGGAGTCCCTCAACCAGAAATCCGGCGTCGATCACGCCCGGGTCATTGCCGATTGTTTTCAGCACTCCACGGTTCTTCCTTTCCGCTTTGGCACTGTCTTTGACGACGACGAGAGCCTTCGCAGGTCGATTCGCTCCAATCAGCGCCAGTTCCAGGGCAATATCGACAAGCTGAGGGGCAAGACCGAAATGCATTTGAAGATTTTGGTGGACAGCTGCGGCGGCCACTCCCAGGACAATCACCTGCCGAAAGATGGAGCGGGTCAGGAATATCTAACGAGCCTGCGCGAGAACGCGATCCGCCAGCGGGAGCACCAGACGCGCGCCCGCGCCGTCAGTTGCCAGATGCACCGGCTTTTTCTTCCCCTGGACGAGGAAGTAAGCTGCCGGCTGACTGAAAGCGGCAGAATGATGCTGGACATTGCTCACCTGATCGACCGCAAGTGCGTGGAGCGCTATCTGAACAAGTTTTCGACCACCTGCGCGGCGATGCGGGAGTGGCAGATGCAGCTGTCCGGTCCCTGGCCGCCTTACCACTTTGTTCAGCGGCTCACCCGCGGCCCTCATACTCATGCGCAACAACCGGCGACCGTTTCGGTTTCGCCGGCGGCGCAGGCTGCCACAGGGACGGTCTGCATGCAGGAGCAGATTTCCGCCCTGGCCTGAACCGGCCGAGCGGCGCACAGAGGATCGGCGCACGCACAGAGGATCGGCGAACATAGAGGAGCGGCAACCGGCCCCGGACCGGGCTGGTTGCCGCATAACCTGGATGATTCCATCAGGGAAGCAACAAAAAAGGCCATTCCGCACGCGGAATGACCTTTTTTGACAGGTTCAGTTGGAATGCTGCCCAGCTCTGTTCGCTTACTTGAAGGAAGCGATGGCGCCAGCCTCGTCGTCCTGGATGTCGAATACGGTGTAGAGCTTGGTCAACTGCAGCAGGTCGTGAACTTTTTTGGTCAGACTGAGCAACTTGACTTCGGCTTGCTGATTCTTGGCTGTGGTAAAGGCGCTCACCAGCTCGCCCAACCCCGAGCTGTCGATGTAGTTCACATTGCCCATGTTCAGCAGAATGCTCTTCTTGCCCTTGCTGATGAGGCTGCGGATGGCGTCGCGCAGTTGCACACTGCCTTCGCCCAGAGTGATTCGCCCGCCCAGGTCCAGAACGGTAACTCCATCCACTTCGCGGGAAGCAATTGTCAGTGCCACGGATAGTCCTCCTTAGTTGGCATTTCAGTTATAGCAGCTTTACGGCTTCAGGCGCTGGAAAACTCCGGGCGCGGCCGGACAGGGCACGCATAGAGGTTTTATGTTTCATTCTCCGCGGGCGCCAGTTGTTTGACGATGGTCAACTCGGTTCCGGGATGCAATTGTCGAAAGTGTACCTCATCCATGAAGGATCGGATCAGGAAGATGCCTCGGCCGCTTCCCCGCAGGAGGTTTTCCTGGGCCAGCGGGTCGGGAATCGTGGCCGGATCCAACCCCTTGCCCTGGTCGGCAATAGCGATCACCAGCGCCGCTCCGGTGTTTTCAAAGGTGGCGGAGATCTGCTTGGCGGGGTCGTATTCGTTGCCGTGCAAAACGGCGTTCACGGCTGCCTCGCGCGCGGCCATGGAGACGTGAAAGCACTCGTCCTCGTCCAGGCCTGCCTCGGCAGCCAGTTTCTGCGCCGCTGCCTCTACCTCGGCGACGCTCTCCATGGTTGATTGCAGCGTAAGGCTCAGTCGTCCCGCCCTGGATTCGTTCACGTAATCCTGACCCCGCCTCTTCCGGCTCACAACGCAGCTCTCCGCTGCTGATGCGCCTCGGGTAACCTTGAACGCAGTTTCAGGGCTGCGGGCGATTGTGTCAAGCCGAATGTGCCTGGCGAATCGTCCAGCGCCCGATTGGCCGGAGAGATGAAAACCAGCCTCCTGGAATTCTGGTCTCGGGCCCGGCGCAGCCGCGCACAGCCGGCCTCATACGGAAATGAATCCGGCAGGGCGAAGCGCAAGTCCGCGCCAAGAAGCCGCAAACCGGGCCGAGAAGCGCAAACCTACGCCAGGAAGCGCAGACCCGCGCCAAGGCGATACACTCAGCTCATGTCACCCCGCACGACATCCCGCGTCAGCCTGACGGCGTTGCTTGGCATGCCGGTCACCGATGTTCATGGCCACCTGCGCGGACGGCTCAAAGACATCGCCGTGGCCACTGGTCCGGATGCGGGCAAAGTGGCCGGTCTGGTGCTCAAGACCCGCACAGGCCTGGCGATTGTGCCCTCCCACGAGGTGATGGAGACGCCGGCCGGCACGCTCGAGTTGCGCTCGGCCGGGGCCCTCATTCCGCTCGAGGATCAGGGCAGTTACCTTTACCTTCGGCAGGATTTGATCGACCGGCAGATTATCGACGTGCATGGGCGCAAGGTGGTTCGCGTCAACGACGTCGAGCTGGAGTGGATGGGCCAGGGAGCGGCTCACCTGCTGCGCGTCGCCGAGGTCGAGGTGGGGTTGAGAGGTGCTTTTCGGCGCGTCTTCCAGGGACTGCTTCCGCGCGCCTCGATCGAGAAACTCTCCGGCAAGTTCTCCGCCCACAGCATTCCCTGGCAGTTTGTCGACGTGATCGAGGTTGACCCGGCTCGCCGTGTCAAGCTGCGTATTGCATTCGAGCGGCTGGCGGGGATGCACCCCTCCGACCTGGCCGACATTCTCGAAGACCTGCCGCCGGCCGAGCGCGAGGCGGTCTTCACCTCGCTGGACGAAGATGTGGCCGCCGAAACGCTCGAAGAGGTCGAGCCCAAGCTGCAAAAGGCGCTGCTCGAGAGGCTGGACGAAGAGAAGATTGCCGACATTGTGGAAGAAATGGACCCCGGCGCGGCGGCCGACCTGCTGGCCGAACTGCCCGAGGAACAATCCGACGCCATTCTCGAAGAGATGGAGCCGGAAGAGCGGCAGGAGGTGTCGGAGCTGCTTGAGTTTGCCGAGGACTCCGCAGCCGGCTGCATGACCACCGATTTCGTTCAGCTCGACGGGGAATCGACCGTGGCCCAGGCCGTCGAGGCGCTGAGCCGCTTCGACGGCGACCTGGAGAGTGTCGCCGAGATCTACCTGTGCGACGAAAATGGCGTGCTCACGGGTTCGGTTCCAATGGCCCGGCTGGTGATTGCCCAACCGCAGACGCGCCTGTCGGTGCTGGCTGAGGCGCGCGTTCTTTCCTGCCCGGTCAACTTGCGCCAGAACGATTTGGCCGAACTGTTCGACAAATACAACCTGTACGCTCTGGCGGTGGTGGACGACGCGGGGTGCATGGTGGGCGTGGTTCAGGCCGACCATGTGATCAGCTTCCTGCGCGACAAGCTATAACCAGAGCTGCAGCAGTTGCGTGGCAGCGCGCCGGCAAACTTTCAGAAGAGACAGATTTCGCCCGGCTATCGAACCCATACTAGTGGTGTCCGCCACACAGATGGCCGTTTATCCGTTTTGAAGGGTACGGGCTTTAGCCCGCACGTAAAGCCTGCAAAATCAGGAGGGCTTTAGCCCCTGAGGGAATGCCGGCTAAGCAGCACTCGACGATTGGGCCGTGTTTCAGAGGATGATATTTCCGGCGGACACCAATAGCGCATGGGCCAAGAGTCGTTCAGCAAAGTGCGCTATGGCTCTCCGGCTCGCCGCGCTCGATCTCTGGGAGCCAGATCGGTTGGCGTGCTATTCACGCCGATTTCGGTCCTTGTTGGGCAGAATTGCTCACATTTGGGCACCATCCTGCCATTTCGATCAAAGAAAAGATCGGCAAGAATTCAAATCTATGAAAGAATTCAAGAATGGTGCAGTTTCCCAAGATTATCCAAGGCGGCATGGGGGTGGGCGTATCGAACTGGCGTCTGGCCAATGCGGTCTCCAAACTCGGTCAGCTCGGCGTAGTCTCCGGCACGGCGCTCGATTCACTTTTCTTGCGACGCCTTGCCGAAGGCGACCAGGGCGGTCACATGCGCCGGGGGCTGGATGCATTTCCTTTCCCTGAAATGGCCAAGCGCGTCTGGGAGGAGTATTTCATCCCCGGCGGCAAGCCGAAGGGGAAGCCGTATTCGATGGCGCCCATGCACCAGCGCCGCGATCTGCGCAAAGTGGTCGAGCTGTGCGTTGTGAGCAATTTTGTCGAGGTGTTTCTGGCGCGGGAAGGCCACAAGAATCCCGTGGGCATCAACTTCCTCGAGAAGGTGCAGATGCCGCACCTTTCCTCGATCTACGGCGCGATGCTGGCCGGCGTGGGCTATGTGCTGATGGGGGCGGGCATTCCTCTGCATATTCCCGGCGTTCTGGACGCCTTCGCGGCGCATCGTCCAGCCGAGTACAAGCTCAGTGTGTCCGGAGCGGCGCAGGGGCAGGACACGGCCATGCACTTCGATCCGGCCGACTACGCGGAAGACGTGCTACCGTCGCTCGATCGCCCGCGCTTCCTGGCCATCATCAGTTCGAATACCCTGGCCGCCACCATGTTGCGCCGGGCCACCGGACGCGTCGACGGATTTGTCATCGAAACCCCCACGGCGGGCGGTCACAATGCGCCGCCGCGCGGCAAACTGCAGCTCAACGCCAGCGGTGAGCCGGTTTATGGCGATCGCGACCGGGTCAACCTCGCCGAAATGCGCACCATGGGCGTGCCTTTCTGGCTGGCGGGCGGATACGGAAATGCCCGCAAGGTGCGCGAGGCGCTGGAAGAAGGCGCTGCGGGCGTGCAGGTGGGAACGGCATTCGCGTTCACCGAAGAGTCCGGGATGCGCCCGGATCTGAAGAGTGCGCTTCTGGTCCAGGCGGTTGCCGGTTCGGGGCAGGTGTTCACCGATCCGCTGGCCTCGCCGACCGGATTTCCCTTCAAGGTCGCGCAGTTGCAAGGCTCTTACTCCGATCCGGCGGTGGCTGAGGCGCGGAACAGAATCTGCGATCTGGGCTACCTGCGCGAGCCTTACGCCGCGCCGGATGGCAAGATCGGCTACCGCTGCGCCGCAGAACCGGTGGCCAACTACGTTGCCAAGGGCGGCAAGATCGAGGATACAGTGGGCCGCAAGTGCCTGTGCAACGCGCTGATGGCCAACATCGGCCACGAGCAGACGCGCAAGGACGGTTATGTGGAGCCAGCCCTGGTTACCGTGGGCGACGATCTGAACACCGTTGCGCAGTTCCTGGAGCCAGGCCGCGTATCCTATAAAGCCGCCAGGGTGGTCGAGTCTCTCCTCAGCCTAACGGGCAGCACAGTCGATCCCGAGCCAGAAGAAAAACCGATTTACGCTACCGCTTAGAACGAAACCAGAGTGACTGCTTAGAGCGAAACCACAGTGACTGCGTCCTTTAGAAGTTTGTGCCGGGTCGCCACTCCCCGATGGTCACGCCGACTTGAATGCAGTGGTTTCGGGGAACCATCGACTCTGGTTTCGATTTAGCGGTGCGGGCTGGGTTTCGGCGATGCGGAAACCGGCTCATCCCGATCTTTTTCGCTCTTGCAGGTTGTGGCTGTCGGCGGCCTTCAAAGTCATCCCATAAATCGCATTGAACTGCTCGATCTCTTTGAGCGTTTGCGCTGAGAAGGGGGAAGGTCTGCCCTCGAAGGCGTGCAGGACGATTCCTTCCAGCAGGTCGCCCAAGGTCATTTCCTTCAGTTCGGCCACGGCTTTGAGCACCTTCAGCAGGCGTTTTTCCATTCGCACGCCGGTCTGGACGCGCTCGACCTCCACCGGGTCGCGATGTTGCTGCTCTTGAATCATGATTGTCTCCTGTTACCATAATACCGCTGTACCAAGATAGCAGAGTTTTGTAAATCTTTGGGACTTCTTTGCGGCTTGCGCCTGCCGGGGTTCGCAGCCCCGACCCTGGCCTGATATGGTCAGGGTGGAAGATCTGAATGAATCCCCCTAGGAACCTGGCCGTATGTGGAAGCGCTGGAGAATCCGGATTCTGCTGTTTTTGGCCGTTCTGGGCCCCGGATTCATTACCGCCAACGTCGATAACGACTCCGGCGGGATCCTCACCTACTCGCAGGCAGGCGCGCAGTACGGCTACACTCTGCTATGGACCATCATTCCCATCACCATTGCTTTGATCGTGGTGCAGGAGATGTGCGCCCGTATGGGGGTGGTCACCGGCAAAGGGCTGAGCGACCTGATCCGCGAGGAGTTTGGCCTGCGCCTCACCTTTGTGCTGATGGTGCTGCTGGTGGTGGTCAATTACACCAACGTGGTTACCGAGTTCATCGGCATCGCCGGCTCGATGCACCTGTTTCATGTGACCAAGTTTGTCAGTGTGCCTCTGTGCGCGGCGCTGGTCTGGTACATGGTGGTGAAGGGCAGCTACAAGAGCACGGAAAAGATCTTTCTTATCGCATCTCTGATCTACATCTCGTACATTTTTGCGGGGGTGCTCTCGCAGCCGAGCTGGCATGATGCCTTGTGGGCCACGGTCAAGCTGCCGCAAAAGTCGGTGTGGAGCGACAAGGCCTATATGTACATGGCCATCGGCGTGGTCGGCACCACCATCGCGCCGTGGATGCAGTTTTACCTGCAATCGTCGATCGTGGAAAAAGGCATTCGCGTGAAGGATTACGCGGCCTCGCGGCTCGACGTAATCGTTGGCAGCTTGTTTACCGACATCGTCGCCTGGTTCATTATCGTGGCCTGCGCGGCCACGCTCTATGTGCACGGCATGGGCGCCATCCAAACAGCTGCGGACGCGGCC